>Ga0207890_1000026_pt1 | contig 183516 bp, 167 predicted proteins | sample LinPmetageLP48_FD_184059 | JGI IMG/M metagenome (GOLD analysis project Ga0207890, IMG submission 184059) | Marine viral communities from the Pacific Ocean - LP-48 (SPAdes) | ecosystem: Environmental > Aquatic > Marine > Oceanic | place: Pacific Ocean | collected 2011-06-13 | reverse complement strand
ACGACGTAAACTTCACTGGTGAGTTCAAAGGAATTGATTGATATTAAGCTAGGGAATCAAGAGGAAAAATTATGTCAATGCTAGTCATTAAATACCTAGTATCAGCAGCAATTATAGTCTTGGTTTCTGAGCTGGCTAAGCAGAGCGATAGGGTAGGGGCGCTATTGGCGTCACTACCTTTCGTTACACTAATGGTCTTGGTGTGGCTTTATTTTGAGGGCCAGCCCACCGTCAAACTGGCCAATCATGCTTGGTATACCTTTTGGTATGTGCTCCCAACCCTGCCAATGTTCGCCTTATTCCCAGCAATGCTTGAGCGCTGGGGGTTTTGGCTGGCTTTATTAGTTTCAGCTTTTTTGACCGTTTTTTGTTTTGCTCTGCTTGCTTTCTTGGTAAAGCGATGGGGAATTGATCTATGGTGAGGAAGGAAAATGATTGTTTGCGCGGTTATGACTGGGAAAGAACTGCGAAGGGATAAAGCTTCGTGGCGAAAATAAAAAACGCTACCAAGTTAAGATGAATTGCCTCAGTACGGTGCCGCAGTTGATGCGACTAAATGAACTTACATTCAGTAAGCTTTCGTAACGCTGGAGGCCGTGGGTTTACGGCGAGGATTTTTGGAAAGCGACGGTGTCAAGGCTGAGTTGCACCATAATGCTATGTTCGGGCTCTCAGTTTCCTTAGAAATTGGTTGCGGTCGTTTTATCTGGCGGAACGATTACGTATCAATATCACATCGGCTGTGGAAGATCGATATGCCGCCGACGACCGATTAAGGTTGGGCCTGAAGAGGGCTCAGATTTTAGCTATTCCCTCAGGTTCGTAGCTTGGCCTATCGGATCAGAGAGAGATGACTCTAACTCTGCGTAGTTGTGTGAAGAAATGCCCCGTTACGTATTCATAAATAGTGGTTTAACTGGATAGTTCTATTTGTGGACCTGTTTGACGGTGAGAACCAGAAATCTGGGGTGTTTTATGCTGGGTCGCCCTTTGTTCAGGGTCGGTAATAGATATATATAGTCATATAGTCACTTAGCCAGCCCACTTGTGAAGGCTGGTAAGTGCAGTTGGTTGAGTCACAGGCAGGCTGGACCAAACCAGCCTGCTTATGAGTAAATTTCAACCAGTGCGCTGGTACCTATGAAGAAACCATAGGTGCCAGACAATGAGAAAACGACATTCCAGTAACACCAACCTCAAACTCCACTATGAACCCGTCTGGCAAGGCCTGACCGTCCACTCGCGGTGAATTACCTCAAATCTATCCGGTCTACTTTGGACCGGGCCTTACATGACCATCCACGAACCTGTGTTATCCATTTCGTTGCTAGGCTGCCGTACGGTAGGTCCGGCCCCAAAGGGGGGTTGGCAAGCGGCTTCATCAAATCCCTTCGTTCGCAGATCAGGTGCGATTTGAAGCGTAAGCGTGGTCAAGGTAAGCGAGTTCATGATTGCCAGGTTCGCATGATCTGGTGTCGTGAGTTCGGCGGGGAAGGGCAGCCTCACTACCATATTGCCATTATGGTCAATAGAGATGCTTACTCGGTTTTAGGGCGTATCGCGGGTCAGCCGGAGGCCGACTACCCGTGGTGGCTGGAGGAAGGCCAAGCGGTCAGCAATATGGCGGAACGTATCCAGCGAGCATGGAACCGCGCTCTTGAGAAGACAGGGAACCAAGGAATCGGTTTAGTCCATTTCCCTGATAGCCCGGTCCAGCTGATTTCAAAAGGGTCGTCTATGTATACCGCGCAATATCATGAGGTGTTCAGGCGCATGAGCTACCTGGCAAAGGTGGAAACCAAGCTTTATGACGACGGGCACCGGAACTTTGGGTGCAGTCAGGGCTGAGGAAAGTAAGTTTTTACGTTGCTGCGCTATCGCATGAACGAATGACGAGGAGAATTTCATGCGATTCATGAGGCTAACAGAAGTGATCAAGGATACCGGTCTTGGCCGTTCTTCTATCTACAAGCGTATTGCTGAGGGGGAATTCCCCAAACCCGTGCCGCTTGGGGGAAGAACGGTTGGCTGGGTATCTGATGAAATCGAGGCCTGGATTCTGGAGAGGATTGAGGAGAGGGATTGCCAGGAAGTGCCTCATTGACCGGCTATTGGACTTTCGTGGTTCATGGATGGCTGCGAGGTTTTGTATCAGATGAAAGCAGGAGGGGGGGCCAATTTGTAATGGTAGACCCCGGTACCAATAGGACCGGGGAGGTTTAATGCCAATTGATCGAGACCTTGGAGCGTAGTAGGCGAGGAAAACGGGGACTATCCGAGAGATGTTCTGCTCGAGTATCCACACACGGCATGACGGTGCTGTTACCAATAAGGCGCTAATCTTTCTTATACAGCACTGTCACTTTGCCGGCAGGTTTGTTTTTCCCGATCTCGTAATCAGGGTTAAAGGTGGCTAGGTTATGTGCGGCGATGCCAATCACTGAGGCAAAGCCAGTAACCTGGGTAAAGCCAGTCGGGATAGCGAAGCTGGCTAAGGAGGCCGCCCGGTATTCAGTGTATACCCGGCAACGGAATCCTTTCTTTTCAATCGCTCCTTCGACCTTATTTACCACTGAGCTGATGTTCTTAACCGCGACTATCTGAAAGGAGGCTTTCTTAGATATTAGCTCAGAAAGCTTCTCTGTTGTTATTTCCTCGGAAGTGTATTTGGCAATATCAATATTCTTGCTCATTGTTGGTCCTTAACGGGGTAAGAGATCGTATTGGTATAGCGCAGCAAGAGCTGCGCTGTTTGGTATTTATATGTGGCTTGTTACTGCTCAAGGATGGTTCCTGTTTCTTCATAGAAGGCGGCCATTCCTGCCCGGACTTTTCCTCCCATTTCAGTAAAATGGCCACCTAGGTAGACTTTCCCATTTCCCAGAATAATTGAGCGGGCAAGTGCGTATTGATCAGGCTTTGGTCGCCAATTTGTTAACTGGCCATCAAATCCGAATGAGGCCAGGCAGCAGTGGTTAAGCTTCATGCCATTGATCTCATGAAATGCACCGCTGACGTAAATCTCATTACTTCCAACGGCGATGGCAGCAGGGATAAAACCGGCATAATTGGTAATGCTGGGGTTCCAAGTTGCTAGACTGCCGGACAAGCCAAAGGCTGCTAGGCCGTTTCGGTCCTCGGGATGCGCGTAATCAAACCGACCACCGGCATAAATCGTATCTTCTTTGATTGCCAGAGAAGTGACTTGGCCGTTTACTATTGGCCACCAGCTTGTGAGATGACCGGATTTGTCAAAAGCGGTTAGATATTTCCTGTTCTGGCTGTTGGCTTGAGTGAAATTTCCACCGACATAGATTCGATTACCATATGTTTCCATTGCGGAAACCAAAGTCCCATTAATTTCAGGGCTCCAACTTGTAAGCGATCCCGTTTCATTCAAGGCAGCGAGTCGGTTTCTTTCAGTATCGTTTACGGACGTGAAGATGCCTGCTATGTAAATGACGCCATCATCATATTTTAGGATATCAACCCGGTTGTTGGCTGAAGGTGACCAGGCCATGATATTTCCTGCTGTATCAACGGCGGCTAGATGATTGCGGCTTTCATCGTCTACCCTGCTGAACTCGCCACCAAAATAAATAGTGTCGCCGGCCACTGTGAGTGTTATTACTAATCCATCAACAGATGGTTTCCACTCTGTAAGGTTTTCTTCATTGTCGAATGCTGCCAAGCCGTTTCGGGGAAAAAGACCTAACTGTGAGAAATTGCCGCCGATGTAGATCGCATTTTTTTGAGTGGATAGGGTTCTGATAGATGGGTTTGAGCCAGCATGGCCTCGACCCAATGTGATGCTCCAGTCATTAAGCTTTCCATTGCTATCGACAGATGCAGCATGAGGCCGAGCAATACCGTTTACATGATCGAAAGAGCCTACTAGGTAAATGGTTTCGTCCTCTGTAGAGGAGATGGAATAAACTTCACCGTCAGTTGTAGGGCTCCAAGGCGTAATATTTCCATTCAGGTCAAGACTGGCAATATTGCTCCGTGCTTCGCCTTCTATGTGGGTGAAATTGCCACCGAGGTAGATCCGGCCTCCTGATTCATAAAGGCAGCGAACCGCAGTGCCTTCTAAATCTGGAGACCAGTTTGTCAGTTGGCCATTGTTATCAATAGCAGCGAGCTTTCCTCTCACTTTGCCGTCGATAGAGCTGAATGAGCCACCAGCATAGACAATGCCGTCATGGACCATTAGATCCATAACAGAGCCATCGACGGATATGCTCCAGTCACTGGAATCAGAGTTCCTTCCTATGGCATAAATGCTGTCTGCGGAGGAGATGTATATATAATTGTTGTCAATTTCAATATTGCTGGCGCCACTTGATACTGGCTGCCAGTTTTTTAGTGAACCGCTAAATTTCCAGCTGTTTTGGCTCGTTTGGTAATAAGCATTGAAAGCAGCAAGTTTAGGCCTTTCTTGTTCATTGATTTCGGTGAAAGTGCCGCCGATATAGATGGCTTCTCTATCGGCTGCTATAACGGATACTGAGTTGTTAATTGATGGAGCCCAGTCTGTCAGAACACCTTGGTTATTGATGTGGGCTAGGTTGTTTCTGGGTTTTCCATCAACGCTTGAAAAGTCGCCACCTATGTACCAGCCTCCAAGTCCATCAGTTTCAATCGCGTTGACCTTGCCTTTGACTCTTGGCATTCCAAGGGGTTGGGCATTTTCTCCGGAGGAGAACGCTTCGGCGCTACCGATAGATATGCCTATAGTGGTAAATCCGCCGGCAATATAACGTGTTCCATCAGGACCAATGGCCTGGGCACCGACACCGGTATCAACGCCCCACGGAGCCGTTCTGAACCGACTCCATGAGACAATCACGCCGTTTTCTTCCAGAGCGATGTAGTACGGTTTCCTTGTTGAGAGGCTGGTCAGGGCGTATCCAGACCGTACATCGGTAACCAGTGTGGCTCCGTAGGCTGCATAGTTATCCAGCTCAATGTCTGGGGTGTCGCTGATATACAGGTTATAGGCGCTGTCAGTATTTTCCGGCCAATTTACCGTTGCCTTCCTGGGGCCTTCGACTTGTATGTTGAGGCTTCCTTCGTGCAATGAGTCTTTCCAGGGAATGACGGGTATGGCGGGAATGCCGCTCACTTCCTGGCTCTCTTCGCTTTCGGCAGAGGCTAGAGTTGCGGTCACGACAAGGTGGTAGGTTTGTCCATTGACCAGCCCTGAGAGAGTGATGGGGCTGCCAGAATAGGATTCTTTAGCGCCACCCTGAAGATCCTGATAGTTAGACGGCGTCACGCCGGGTTCTGTGGCGTAATAGAGGTTGTAACTCGTGGCATCGTCAACACTGTCCCAATTCACGATTAGCTGACCATCTCCTGGTTTGACGGTCAGATTCTCCGGTTTGGTCAGGTTAGTCTTGAACATGGCGGAAAGTGTCAGATCTTCATCTATGTCCTTGTCAGTACGGGAGGAGGTACTCAGGCCATCACTCCATTGGGAAAAAGAAAACCCGGTATCAGGGACGGCAGTCACGGGACTGCCATCGCTGCCTTCCATTACAACTTGGTGGGTGTCGCCAGTTAGCGTTCCACCGGGTCCAGCGTTGTAGGACAAGGTGTATTCTTTTGGTGTGGCGGTAATGATTACCTGGGCAATTGCGCTGGCGACACCATTACTAACGGTTAGTTGGAGCGAGTATTTGCCCGGTAGATCAGCAGTAAAGTTGGGTGTGGCAATGCCGGTATCCGACAGCACGGACTGACTGGCTGAAGGTTTGTCGGCAAATTGCCATTGATAACTAAGGGAGTCGCCATCGTCGTCGTAGCTGCTGCTTCCATCCAGGTTAACCAGATCTCCCGCGACGACAGTCTGGTCACTGCCAGCCAATGCGATGGGGGCGGCATTTGCCTTGGTTGCGGTAATGGTAACTTGATCAGGGGCGCTTTGTTCTTCGCCGTCACTGACAATCAGCTCCACGATATAGATGCCCGTAAGGTCAGCTTCAAAACTTGGAGCGATGTTGTCAGCATCTGCCAATACCGCACTGCTGCCTTCCGGGTATGAGACGAACCGCCATTGGTACGACAAGCTATCGTCATCCGCATCTTGGCTATTCGCGCCATTGAGGGTAATGGTGTCGCCTGTGTATGCGGACTGGTCCTCGCCGGCATCGGCGCTTGGGGCGGTGTTTGGGTGAGTTGCCGTTACCGTGATTTCTGACAGTGGGCTGTCGGCTTTGCCATCATTGACGGTCAGGCCGATGCGATATTGTCCTGATAGATCCGCAATAAAGGTCGGAACGATGGCCTCAGGGTTGCTGATTGATGATTGGCTGCTTGCAGGTCGGGACAGGAGGTGCCAGTGGTAGGTGAGGGGGTCATTATCCGGGTCTCGGCTAGCGCTGCCGTTCAGGTTGACGGTATCTCCCGTCTGAACTACCTGGTCTTCGCCTGCGAATGCCACGGGTGGCGAATTCGCTTTGGTGGCCGTTACGGTCACATTGTCTGGCAGGCTGTCCTCGCGACCGTCATTTACTATCAGTGACAGCACATAATCGCCTGGCAGGTCAGCGATGAAGCTGGGGGCGCTGAGACTAGCGCCGGTTAATGCTGCGGTACTGGATGCAGGTTTGGATACGAATGCCCAGTGGAAGCCAAGGGGGTCGCCGTCTGCGTCCTGACTGGCTGCACCGTTCAATGTAATGGTTTCACCAGTGATGACGTTCTGATCAGGTCCCGCATTGGCAGTCGGGCGACTGTTGGTCGTGCTTGCCAGGATGCGTGTTTCATCGGCGATACTGTCCACGGTGCCGTCATTCACGATCAGCGTCACGCGGTATTCACCATCGATATCAGGCGTGAAGGCAGGTTGTGCGCTGTTCGCATTTGCCAAACTAACCAGGCTTCCTGCGGGCTTGCTTGAAAATGACCATTGATAGGTGATCGGGTCACCATCAGCATCACTGCTTTGACGGCCATCCAGATTAACCACGCTGCCTGTAGCGATGGCGCGATCAGGGCCTGCATTGGCGACGGGGGCGCTGTTCTGCTTAGTGGCTGTTACTGAGACGGTCGCGACCTCACTATTGCTTTGCCCATCGTTGACCACCAACGCCAGTTCATAAAGACCGCTCTCATCAGCAGTGAACCGGGGTTTGGGGCTGGTCGGTGAGGTCAGTGTGGCAGAGCTCGCTACGGGGATTGCGGTGAACTGCCAATGGTAGGTAAGGGAGTCGCCATCTGCGTCGTGACTGGCAGAACCATCAAGGATTACGACATCGCCGGTTTTGACGTTTTGCAAGTGGCCGGCATCCGCCACGGGGGCGGTATTAACTTTGTCTGGAGCAGCTGGGTTACTTGATCCACCCCCACCGCCTCCGCCACATCCGCTAATAGCCAAGCAGGCAGAAAATAGGCTGCATCCGATCAACCGAATCATTGTGTTTCCCCCAAGGGCATCTGTACTTATCCGTGAATACTGGAAGGTGTGTCTCGGTTTGAGTGTTATGTAATTCAAGACTCACCAAGTATTGCAATGCGATACTATTAAGGTCAAGCATTACAGTACGACAGAGGTATGGTGCTGCCGTAGCGTTACTCTATCTGATTGATGGAGTGGCGTGATGAGCTTTCCTGAGCGCCTGAAGGCGGCACGGTTGGCGTTGGGCTTGACGCAGGAACAGCTGGGCTTCGAGCTGGAAGTGACGAAATCCACTATTTCTGCTTGGGAAAATGGCCGTGATGCGCCGGGATTCCGGCTGCTGCCAAAGTTGAAAGTGGTCCTTGGGTTATCGCTGGATCATTTGATCTGTGGTGACGCTGTTGAGGGTGTGTCAGCGTCGGCGAATAAGTATGGCGCACAGGTGCGTAATGACGCCGAAGCCCAACTGCTCAAGAGCTACCGGCGCCTCCCTGTCAAACGGCGCGAAGGCCTGTTGGCCATGATTGATGACTAGGCTGTCTTCTTCTCGGCCAGCTTCTGGCTGAGCCCCTTTGAGGGCTGCGGTTGAGTCTTGTTCGATGTGACCGCGCCTTCCGGCGTGAACTCCTCCACAACCTGCAAGCCTTCCTCCTCTGAATATTCGAACTGAGCATTAAGCAGGCCCGCTTCGGCAATTGTGTCTAATGCTGCTTGATTGATGCCTTGGCTTTCTCGATGTTTGGCGGCCTCCCTGGCTTGGTTAACTGCGTCTTCCATGCTTACTCCTATTCGCAGTGTCAGGTCCACGTAGTAGATCGGTGCCCGGTGGCTCTGGGTGGTGCTCTTGCCGCGAAGTTTCAGTTCCAGTGGCAGGGTGGCGAGGTTGCCGCCGCTGATAGCATGAAAATAACGCAGCCGTGCCGCCAGGGTACGGATACTGTTATACCCGGTGGTGCGGAACACGAAGCAGCCCAGTTCATCCTCTTCCCCGACCCGTACATACAGCCGCCCGTAGGGTTTGCATAGATCGTGGGCGCCGAATTCGCATAGGTCGGGTGACGGGCAGGGCAGCTGCTCCAGACCCTGGTCGGTGCGGCGACGGCAGATCTCCCCGTCACCACTGCACAGGGGGCGGCCACTCCTGCGCTCGAAGAAGGTGTACTCTGCCCGCAGATTCAGGTCCGGATCATTGAAGGGCAGGGTGACAGGAATGCTGCGTAGCTTCTTGCCTTGTACCTCCTGGCGCAGGGCATCATCCAGTGGGTGTGGTAGCCAGCCCTCCCGGGTCTGGATCTGGGTGGTGATAGTGAATTGGTCGTCTTTCTCCGGCAGACGCTTGCCGTTCTTTTCCACCATGCGGCCAATACTGATACGGCCAATCACGGGGGGAGTAATCGCGAGTCCTTTGATCATGGGAATCTCCTGTTATCAATAAACCACACAGCCGCCGGGCAGGGCCCGGCGCTTATGCTGTGAGGCGTAGGGTATTGAGAGGGGTAATGCGAGAACGATCAGGCGTTGGGCTTGACCAGGAATCGGCGACTGCCGGCCCGGTGCTTGGGGAATTGCTGCAGTAGCGCGGGTTGCGCCTTGAGCAGGGCGTCAGTGTCGAGCACCGTGCTGTCCTTGCTGCGCTTCCAGCTCACCAGGCCATCCAGGAAGTAAGCCCGAGCGGCATCACCCATGCGTTGCTGGATGCGCTGCTTGAGCCGAGCTTCCCGTTCGGCCAGACGGGCCAGGCGCTCCCGGATATCCAGCATCTCGCTGAAGTCGCCGTTGAGTGCGGTGTCTTCAATGAGGTCCAGGGCTTCACCGTCGCCGTGGGGATAGAGTGCCCGCAGTGCCTGATCGGCAGAGTCGGAGCCATCGGCGTCGGGTGGCGTATCGGTCTCCACCTGATGCCAAAAGGCCCGTTCCAGTTCGATCAGTTCCTTGACGACCTCCTCATCCCGCTCGATGCGGTGTACCTGCAGCTCCTGCCCGCAGATCAGCACCGCCACGTCCGCCGCCTGTTTGCCGGTGACGGCCAGTTGATGCTGCACCTGGCACTGGATGTACTCCGGTACTCCATCGGCCCAGAGCCGCGCACCATTAAGGCCGGTGGTTTTGCACTCAAGGATCTGCACCTCTGGATTTCCCACAACGGAATAATCCAGATTGGCCAGCATCCAGGACTTGTCTGCATCCGGGTGCTGGAGCACGGCATTTACCCGCCGCACTTTGTTGCCCGTCGCCTTGCCGTAGGCTTCAGCCACCTTGGGTTCAAGCAGGTTGCCCCAGTACAGCGGGGTATGAATGTCGTCAGGATCGGGGGCCGGTAACAAGCCATCCCGACCGGTCTTGATCATCCACAATTCCAGCGGTGACTGATACGGGTTGAGCCCCACCGCCGCAGCGGCATCGCTGGCGCCGATACCTTGCTTGCGAACCTTGAGCCACTGCTCCCGGTTCATGCCCTTGGTGGACACCAGGCGCAGCGCCGGACGGGATGAGGGTTTGATAGCGCGGGGCGTGCTCATGAGTGACCTCCTTCCAGTTGGGTCAGCCGCTCGGTAAAGCGATCATGGAGATTGATCAGCCGATGGGTCTGGGGTGTCTGATCCGTAGGGATCTCATGACTGCCGCCTTGGCTGAAGAAGGTGACCACCAGATCGGTGATCATCTGCTGGATCTCGTCTTGGGATGGCAAATTGCCATCATTCTCGAGCAGATAGGTACCCAGCTGTTCGCCCAGAATGGACACCACCTCGTACTCGAACACCCCAGGAAACCCTTGCGGGCCGTACCAGTAGGGTTGCACCTGTTTCCAGATACCGGGGATGAAGTCACACAGGGTGCTGATCAGCTCGATACAGCCGTTGCCCCAGACTTCCAGAAGCCGGGTGCCGCGCTCTTTGTTCAGCATCACCCCTTCATGGAGAAAGGCCCCCCAGATGGCGGCCAGATGGGGAGAGAGGGGTGGCGCAGAGTGTCTGGCTTCCGGGGCTACACGGTTGTCGGGATTGCGTTTTGTCATGGTCAGGCTCCAAGCAATAAAAAGCCCGACCGGCACAGAGCGGGTCGGGCTTTAGTCGAGGGAAAAGAATGGGTAGGGAATCAGTCAGGCCACCAGTTCCAGAGTCTGGCTCAGGGCTCGCTGCTTGATCTGCGCGCCCTTGCCGAACCAGGCGGAATCCAGACGGTTGTCGGTACTGCGGGCGCGGCGTTCGTGGTCCACGAACTCGGTCACGGCATTCAGCAGGCCATAGGCCGTGCTCTTGGCAGACGGCAGCTCCGCACCGCGACCGGCGCCGTCATACAGCGCCATGGCCTTTTTCATGGCCTGTTCATTGGGCTTCACCAGCATGTCACCAGAGGAATAGTTCACATCGGTGAAGACCGAACGCATGACCTTCTCGGCGGTCTTGCGGGTGATGTGCCGTTCGCTGAGGGTTTTCAGGCGGTACATGAAATCATCCCAGGCGGAGACGGAGATCCCCAGCTGTTTCTTGACGGCCTGGGCATCGAAGGTGGTGTTGTGGCGTACCTTCACCGCTTGGGCGGCTCCGTTCAGAGCCACCGCCAGGGTGTTGTTACACACCACTCGGATGCTGGTGAACTGGGCAGTGGTCGCCAAGGTACCGTCACAGGCGGTGGCCAGCAGCACATAGCCGTTGGTCTGGTCATTGCCAGCCAAAGAACCTGTTTGCCCGGTGCGGGCCAGCGCCCACAGCTTGCGGCCACCTTTCAGGGCGCCAGCGGTTTCTAGCTCAAAGCCGGAGCGCTCGGTGAGATCCCGGTAGAACTCAAGCACCTCACGGGGCTGAACGACCTTGAAGCGGTTACTCACTACCGACAGAGGCGCCTGATTGTCTGATCGGAACAGCACCTTCTGGTCCGGGAACGATGAGATCTGCCCGAGAGCGCCGGCTTCGCTGCTGATAAAGCGCACCGGGGTCTCACGGATCTCCCAATCCATGCCGGCTTCGCGCATCCAGACTTCCAGCGGTTGTTGAGTGGCCAGCTGGTTGCCCAGCCCGTGCCAGGGGGTACGGCCCACATAGGCCATGTTTTCGACAAGATGTGCCATGGTGAAACTCCTAATAACTAAGAAATGCCCAAAGGGCAGGGTTAGAGCCAGCCGCGCTCGGCCAGGCTGACGTAGCCAGAACGGGACACCACAAAGTGATCCAGCACCCGCACATCGATCAGCGCGAGGGCGTCCTTGAGGCGTTTGGTGATTTGCCGGTCGGCAGTGGAGGGCTCACTGCATCCGGAGGGATGGTTGTGGGCGAAGATGATGGCTGCGGCATTGCAGTCCAGAGCGCGCTGAACCACCACGCGGGGGTAAACAGCGGAGCTATCAATGGTACCGTTGAACAACGTCTCGAAACCCAGCACCTTGTGTTTGTTGTTGAGGAAAATGGCCGCGAAGACCTCGTTCTTCTCCTGGGCCAGGGCCATCTGCAGGAACTGGGCGGCATCGGTGGGCGCAGTGAGCGATTCCCGACCGGTCAGCTCATCCAACAGAATGGTGGCCGCCGTACTAACAATCTCCTCGGGTTTAACACAGCCCTGCACGTGGTACAGGCCCTGCTCGTTCTTCACGAAAGTGGGAATATCCATAGAAACTCCAAAACGGCATAAAAAAGCCCGCACAAGGCGGGCTCTGGCATGCAGTGAAAGGGGGCGCGAAATACGGGTTAATCGGTGTCGATTCGAAAGGCGTGGCCGCAATCCAGGCACTTCAGGTTGTCGAGGAAGGTCTGGTCGAGCTTGTCACCGAGGGCTGCGCCAGCCTCACCGCCGGCAACGCCACCAGCCAGACCGCCGAGCACAGCACCAGCGATACCGCCGATGGCGGACCCGGCAGGGCCAAACGCCAAGCCGACCGTAGCGCCAACCCGAGCACCACTGGTCGCCATGGCAAACCCACTGGCAGCGCCGGCAGCCGTGCCAACAGCGCCGCCTACTTTGCGGCCATTCTGCAGGGCAACAACGCGGATAGAGCGGCAAGACGGACATTGAATGATCATGAAACCTCCATGAAGTGGGGTCAGGAAAGACATTCCTTCCTGGCTTCATGGAGGTGATATGTGGGTGAAAAAAAATGGAATCGAGAAGAGTGGAGCTTTAATCATGAATGAGGAGCGGGGAGTAAGGCAGTTGCCGCATTTACCAATTGCTGCTGTAAGCTGGGTAGCCAGCATAATAAAATTTATGACATATTCGGCTAATGGTTGTTATTTCAGGGCTTTTCACAAGAGTGGACGTATAAAGACCTTAGTAACTGTTAGAGGAACAAATGGGGAATTTTTCAGATTTATCAAGGCTCTCATTTACTTTGGAGATCATGGGTTTGGTTTTGGCTTGGGGGGAAACCAGACGTCCATTCTGGTTTGTACGATTCGAGCAAGCACTAGATGCAGTATCAGAAGCAAGTTTTGGTGATGTGGTATCACTGCTTCCTGCACTTCTTGAATATGTGGTAGTTGTATTTCTAATTGGCGCATACCTTTATTTGGTCAAAGTTTTGAATCTGAGCAATTTAAATATCTTTATGGAGGAGCTCTACTTCTGGTTTTGTTCTCGCCGTTTTTTATAAAAAAAATGAAGGTTTTTTCCAGGGGGAATGCGATAACAACATTGGGTTTAATTGTTGCGGCAGTGGGTGTGTTGATCCAAATAGCACAGTGATTTTTTTTATGGCTAGGCTCAAATTAAGAGTTATCGTGGTTCTGGGAGAAGATTTTTTTGAAGAGGACAATGACATAGTAAATGGATAGGTAAATGGCGTAATACCGAGAATTGGATTTTTAATATGAAATCAGAAAATAATATTATGATTAATGCAGTCGCCGCCCTAATAAACTGGGTGATCAGTGTCCTGAATGGCATTTCAGACTGGCTTGAAAGTAAAGGGCGGTTGGGCAACATGAAGTCGAAGTTCGTGGATCTCGCGCCTACTGATGAAGCAGACAAAGCTGGTGTTTATTCTGACGCTATTTTGTTTGCTACAAGCAATCCAAGGATCTCCAATATCGCTTTAACTGGACCCTACGGCTCAGGAAAGAGCAGCATTATAAAAACTTTTTTGAAGAAGTATCGGCGGCCTGCACTTCTAATCTCGCTCGCTTCGTTTGTTCCCGAGACTGATTCAAAGAGTGATAAGGCGAGCCGTCAAGAGATTGAGAGAAGTATTCTGCAGCAGTTGCTTTATGGTGCTGACGCTGACAGCCTGCCTCTATCGCGTTTTAAAAGAATACAGTCTCCAGGTTTTGGGGCGATCTTTAAATCACTTTACATAATGGTGGGGGTTGTCACCTTTTGGTACGTCTTTAACCAGCATGAGGAGATCATCGGCGGTGATTATTTCAATTCGCTTGCGCTAAGCAATGTTCTTAAACTTGGTGTCTTAGGGTTTTTGATTATTTTTTTATGGACAACAATTCATCACTTTTATGTGGCGAGTTTTGGCCTGTCATTAAAAAGCATTTCTTTAAAGGATGTTGAGATTAAGCCGGCCTATGATGACCAGGGATCTATACTGAATCGTCACTTGGATGAAATTATATATTTTTTTCAATCCACTGATTATGATCTGGTGGTAATTGAGGATCTGGATCGATTTAATGACCCTGAAATATTTGTTACGTTGCGTGAGATTAATAGCCTTATAAACGAGAATTCAGGCGTTAAACGTTCTATTAGGTTTCTTTACGCCTTGCGCGACGACATTTTTATTAACATAGATAGAACTAAGTTTTTTGAATTTATCATCCCTGTTGTCCCTATTGTTAATTCTTCCAATTCAATTGATATGGTCTTGAAGCAGGGGGAGAGGCTTGACATTGATAGCCGTCTTGATCGCCAATTTCTGAGAGAGGTTTCGCGATATTTGGACGACCTTAGGTTAATTAGGAATATTTTTAATGAGTATGCTGTATATGCGGGAAACTTAGAGACTGACGGCGAAAATATTCTTGATGCAAATAAGCTTCTCGCTGTCCTTATTTATAAAAACTTTTACCCAAGAGATTTTGAGAAATTGCATCGCGGTGCGGGTGTGCTTGCAGAAATACTAAATTTTAGAGATGAGCTTATAGGGCAGGGGGAGGCTAAGTATAGAGCCGAAATCGCCGAAATCGAAAGGCAGCTAGAGGTGGCCGAGAGGCAGACTCCTAGTAACATCAGAGAGTTGCGGCAGATTTACGCTATGGCGTTTATTGAAATGGTGCCAGAGAATAATGACAGTTTAACTTTAGATGGAAACATAATTCCGTTTTCGGGCTTGGTAGAGCATGAAGGGTTTGAAAGATTGCTTGAGGCCCGGGAAGTCGTTGTTTGCAATGCGAGAAATCAACGGCAGAGGGTAGATGTTACGGGTCTGCAAAGTAAGGTGAGTTCTAATAAAAGCTACCAGGAGAGAAAGGATGAGATAAAATTAAAGGCATCTGAAGATCGGACCAGAAATACGCGCCGAATAAGTGAATTAAGGTCGTTGATAGCAAAATTGCGAACCACAAAGCTCAATGAGCTTTTGCGCTTGGATGTTCTTCGTGTTCAAGAGCTTTTTGATAAAGTTGGTGAAAATGGTGAGCTTGCCCGATTTTTAATCTTGGAGGGATATCTGGATGATACTTATTACCAGTATACTTCTCTTTTTCACTCCGGCCGTTTGTCCCCTAGTGATAATAAATTTCTGATTCAAATTCGAGCATTCAAAACGCCAGAGCCTAGCTATCATGTCGACAACCCAAAGGAAATTATCGCTGCAATGCGAGATGAAGATTTTCGTCAAAGCTATGTGCTAAATATAAAAATTGTAGATAGTATTCTTGCAGATCAGGGTGCTTATAGGGAGCAGGCGCGTAAGCTTTTCGAGTGTATTTCATCTGATTTTGATGGCTGTGAAAAGTTTCTAGAGGATTATTATGCAAGCGGGGAGGAAATTCCTGCTCTTCTTTCTGGGCTAGTGGGTTCTTGGAAAGGTTTTATTCCTGCTATTATTGCCAGTTCAAACAATGCAGTCCATGTAACTCAGGTTATTGCAAACCTTTCGGAAAAGGTGCTGAAAGATCTTTCCGGTAAATTTCACGAGTTGCCAAGTTTTGTTTCAGATAACCTTTCGCAGATTCTTGAAAATGTACCAGAGTTGAAGCCTTCGGCACTTGTATGCCTCGGTTTTGAGGTGAAAAGCTTTTCCGCTATCGAAGGGCATGTAGAAGTTGTTCAGGCTATGTTCGAGAGAGAGCTTTTCGAGCTTAATGCTTCAAACCTTGAATATGTCTATAAGGTAATATTGGGTAAGCCGGATATCTCCTTAATGAGGGAGAAAAATTTCACCACAATTCGGTCTTTAAATAATGAAGCCTTGATAAGCCGAGTTAAGCGAGATTTCAATAGTTACCTGAACGATGTTCTGTTGGAGCTGCCTGATAACTCAAAAGAGGATGCCGCTGCAGTTTCAGATTTGATAGGCCAAGAAGGGCTTGGTGAAGACAGTATTAGGGCTTTTCTTGAAAGGCAAGAGGTGTTGCTGCCGAGCTTAGAGGGGATACCTGAAGGTTTGCATGCCATGATTTTTGAATTAGCGAAGATTGAGCCAACGTGGGGTAACTGTATTTCATTTATGGAAGGTAAGAGCTTCGAGCCAAAGCGGCTTGTTGACTACTTGGAGCGTGATTTTGTCCGCGCTACAATCCTCGAGAAATCGATACCGGGCGAGTCTGATGCACTTGAGCTGCGTCGGTTCATGGTAGAGGCGAGAGAACTATCAGATGGTGCCTATAGAGAATATGTTCACGCGCTTCCTCGGGATTTCAAAAAGTTCCCAGAAGAAATTGAATCAACAAAACTACAGATCCTTATAGAGGAAGGGAAAGTGGTATTCAATCAGGAAAATGTTGATTCGCTTGTTGATAATCGAGAACTGCAAGTTCTTTTTGTTGAAAAAAACATCAGTCTATACCTCGAAGAGCCTGACGCTTTTTCGCTTGATGATAGTTTCCGGGAGGATCTACTAAGGTCTAGAGTTGATGATGTTGCAAAACTTTCGATCATAAATCAGATGAATCTGGAGGGACTTGATGATCTTTCTAAAAGATCAGCACTTATCGGCACAATTCTTGTAAATTCAGATGCTGATATTTCGAAACTTGGTGGGGATGTAGCTAAATCATTGATAAAGCATTCCTCCCCAGTAAAAATTAAAATTCGCCTTTTAAATAAAAGCCACATGCTGCTGACAAATGATGAGGTTCGCCAGTTATTAACGAGTCTACCGAAGCCATATTGCGACATAAGCACTGGATTTAAGACGCCAAAACTAAAGAGGACTCCAGAAAATATGACTATGGTCAAGTGGCTGGATTCAAGAAATATAATCTCTTCTTGGAGAGAGGGAGGGCTTCTCTCCGATGACATAAGGGTCAACCTTTACAGGAAGTAGTAGCTGGTTTTTTTTGGGGGGGGGGGGCTGCCCACCAGGACCGGATTCAGCCTGAAGTAAGGGCACAGCTAGAGCTGCAAGGCTGGATAGTTCAGCTTGTACGAAGAGAGCGGAAGTTCTGAAATTTGGTGCGGAGTGAGGCCTGTGTGACAGAATCTTGGGGGGGGGGGGCTGTGACAGAAGAGCATAAGCCCTTGAAATTAATGATTTGTAACTGGTTGATAAATAAGATAAATAATTGATATCTCGACTAAATCGAAAATTGAACCCTGTGAATTGAGAATATTTTATAAATAGAGCAGTGTGACATGATAGGCTCTTTGCATGAGCGCGTATATTGTCGATCTGTTGAAATCTCAGGGCCCTTGTCTGTCTTCTGATCTTATCCAGGTCATGGTCGATGAGGGCGTTGCCCCTGCCGCCGCCCGCCAGAGGCTCAGCAGGGCGAAGTCCTCTTATACCAGGCTTGCGGGAATCCAATTCGAAAAACGGGCTCGATTCATTTATCTGGACTCTCAATTCGCCACCCACGACTATTGGGAGGGCCTTGAGCGTGCGTTCCGGAAACACGGTATGTCTTACTGGTGTGCAATTTCCGGACTAAGGTCCAGAGGAGGGGCCTGTCTTAAGTCCCAGTTTCCCATCGTCTGCGGCGCCCCCTTAATGCGTAAGGGGCAAATTGCGCCTGATACCATTTTAGAGCGACTAAAGGCTGCAGGTATCCTCAAAGAAACTAGCGAAGAGAACTTCCCTGAACCCCTCGTCAAGTTGAACCCGATGAATTTCGGTGTCATCGAACCGAGTGGTTTGCGAGCTTTGAACGTAGCCGAAAATGTAGCTATCCATGCTATTCACGAATGGGCTCGCCGTGTAGGTTTAGGCAGCTACGCTGCTTTTAGGCTTCGAAGCGGAAGTGAACTTCCGGTAGTTTCTTCTGTGGCATGGGATATAACTGCGCCAAGCTATTCAAGACCATTGGCACGTTTCTCGAATGGCAAAATTAAGCCTGGTTTCATTGTGTGTGATGTCATTTTGGAAGGTAATCTTTCGGTAGAGGCTGTGGAAGTCTTTATCCGGAAGCATGATATGGCTTCTGCCCCCTTGGGCGTTGCACCAATTATGCCGTTTTTGGTAGCCAACTGGTTTGACCAAGATGCTTACGATGCTGCGCGATCCGCTGGAATTATCGCGGTGACGGTCGAGCAGCTATTGGGGAAGGAATTAGCCAATGCATTACAGGCGTTAATCCAGATGTTGTCGGACCTCGGGGCTACTGCTGCTGTTAACGCTGAAAAGATTGAAATGGTTTTGAACGAGCTAACCAGGATTGAGGGCGCAGCCCAAAATTTACGAGGAGATCTTTTCGAGCTTGTAATTGGGAATATTGTAAAGGCGATTGAAAAGGGATCATTATCCGTAGGTAGAGAGATCCAGCACAGTACTCAAGCGCTGAAAGCGGAGCTTGATGTGCGGCTCGATACGAAAGATCGTGACAACACATTGATTATTGAGTGTAAAGCAAAAATTCCAGGATCGAAAGTCAGTGAGGCCGAGGTCCGGAAGTGGTTTGAAATTAAAATACCGCGCATTGTAGAAATTCTTCGCTCAGATCCCTATTGCTATGAGCGTATATTGAGATTTGAAATGTGGACCAATGGGATTTTTCACCCTAAGGCAATGGCATGGCTGGAAGGTAAAAAAACTGAGTTTGAAGATGAGGGTTACTCAGTTGGATGGAGAGATGGAGTGGCTGTGAAAAGGTACTGCAATAAAGTGAGGGATAAGGCTATAAAGAACATATTGAGGGAGCACTATTTCAATCATCCTTTGGCTAAACTTGCGACCGAAAAATAGTTTCTGGTTCTAAGTCTTCCTAGTGTCGATCAAAAGTGTAGGTTCCCGCATAAGAAATCCCTCAAGTAAATTAGAGATCCTAGAATTGCTGCTATGACACACTTTTGTATTATTGATGTATGTTGAATCAGAAAAAACTCACTTTACCTCCGAATATTGGTTCATTAAATAAAAGTGGGCATGATATGAAAATTGCGCTAGGGAGCGAGATTTTTTCCTTTCTCAATTGAGGACATCCCCCAAAACGCACGTCAGTACTAAATCAGTGGGGCCGATGGGGGCTTCACGCGACTATCCAGCATGAGTTCTATCAGTCGGCGCGGCGGCGAATCGTTTTCAGTCATGCTGGCGTTGCTCTCTGGGTGATGCATGGTACAGAGCGACACCACATTTTCCCGCGCCGATCAGTGAATGTGCGTCATTGAGCCTGCCACCTCAGAAATAGGTAATGGCATCGCCCTCTCCATCGTCTTTTCTAATGCAAAAGCGGCAGATTTCGTAGGCATCCAGTCACGACAGGGTGTGATATATAGAATAGGAGTAGGGGCGCATCACGGCGGTGTGGCTGGAGCCTCAAACCCGGCACATTGCCGGTCGAGTTTGCCCTGGTCATCATCTGTTGATGGGGGGGGTTGGTCAGGAGTTCAGATAAAGTTTGATTATTCCTGACCAAAATTTTTCGTATTATAGTAAATGAAATCAGTTTACATTTTAATTTTCTCTGAGCGATGGAATCAGTGCTTGAAATCCAACTTTTAAAATTGACTCGCGATTAACCACCGTGCGATATTTTCTGGAACATATAGCCGTGGAGCGTATCTGACATCAGTGGCAGGTAGGATACCATCAATAGGGCGGTCAGCATCACGGCAATAGGCAGAAGATACTTCTCGTGGCGACGGTAAAAGCTGCCTCCGTGAACTTTGGCGGATTCCACTTCCTCGTCGCCGACCACCTGTCTTGTTAATAAGTGGTTAAGTGCCACCGGTGGTGACAAGTAGCCCAGTTCGAAGGCCGCTAGAGTGATCATCCAGAAGTGCAGGGGCTCAATTCCATTGGCGAACGCCACAGGAGCTATCGTGGCGTTCACCAGTAACACCGCGCCCATCGGATCCATGGTCATACCAATGATTACCATAGTGATCACCAATATAGTCATTGCAACCCAGATATTGGAAAAAGTTTCAGGTAAGTTTTCCATCATCCCAGAACGTTCTACGATGCCACCAAGGCTTACCGACATGCCCATCAAAATCAACAAGGCACCGATATGTCCGGTGGTTTCATTGGTGGCAAAACGCAGTGAAGACTCTAGCTTCTCTCCTGCGCCTGGTTCAGGCTGGTGGTGAGGTTTTGCCGAGGTTTTTTTTACTAGATGCTGCAGAATCAGGCTGACACTAAGTAACATATTGCGCCAGAAAAGCTCCCAGAACAGGCTGTTAAGTTCATTTTTTGAAGTGCCAGTAGGAATGTTTCCGCTATTCAGGGCCTCCTGCATACCAGCCATATTGTAAGAGGAGTAGAGAATGAGGGGGGCTAGCGTCAACGAGAAGACGTGTAGAGATTTTACGCTAAGTTTCTCGTAACACAGAATCGACAGCATCATTACAGGCAAAATGATGGGGGCGTAGATTTCGTTTAACTCCGCACCCAGAATATCTCGGAAAAATACTACCACCGTGCCCATGATGATTATATAGGGAAGCAGTGGGACCAGGCGTTTAAGACTGGCGGGTACTGCTTCAGATAAGGGTGCAATACGGGCGGGTGATGTGCGTACAAACTGGCTGTAAACGAAGAACAAGAACAAAGACAAAGAGAAAACCTTCAAGCCTGAGGAAAACATCTCATCTGTCGTCACTGCGTTATTCAATGCGGCAATAATCACTACCAGAAGACAAGGTCGAAGAACGACGCCGAGAGAGCCAGACATAGCAGTGGCTGCCAGAGCTAATTGCTTGCGGGCTCCGGCGCGAATCAGCTCATGGTAAACGGTGGCGCCAGCTGCGATTACAAAAATACCTGAAGCGCCGGTGAACGCTGTCGGGATTGCGGTAATTGCTAGCACGACAAAACACATGAGCTCTGGAGACATTTTCCAGGGTCGCAGTACATCAAATACCAGGTGGGCGAGTTTGGTTTGACGTAACATCATGCCTATCCAGATATACAGCGCGAGGCTCAAAAACAGTGTGGAAAGCTCCATGAGCATACCTAGGTATACACTTATTCCGTGATAGTAACCTTGTTGGGCGAACTGGATACCTGCGGAAATACACATGATGCTGTACAGCGGAATGGTCAGCAGCGATTTCCCCCAAGAGCCGCCATCGCTTAGATCTTTCGGCGGACGGAGCAACTGGTAGAACGCTGCCAGGCTGAGAATACTAAATCCTGCAATCCAGAACTGATGAAGATAGAAGTGATCAACGTTGACTCCATCTGCCACTGCGGATAATTCTGCACTGCGATAAACCCATGCTGACGCCAATAGCATCAGGTTTGCACTTAGCTGACCAACAGTTGAGACCAAATGATCCTTGCGCGTTTGAGCAGGCCGAAGTGCGATGTGGTGTCGGGAGAATGTAGCTGTTGCTGCACAGATTATGATAAGTAGGCAGAGTAAAAGGCGCTTGTAACCCCCAAGGGTGGTGACCAGATGGGCCACCCCTGTTTCCAGGTTGCGGAAGGCAATCACTCCAGGAGTGGCGTTCTCTTGAACCATCCTGTAGTCGCTCCATTTATTGCGACAAATGGAGCGGGATGACTCCAGCGATTGACGTATCGCTCCTTCGTTCACCTCTGATCCCAAAATTCCGGCTAATGGATCGGCCGCCATTCGTGCTTTCTTCTCGGTGATGGCCTTCTGGATCTCCTGTTCAATGTTAGGATCTGAATTACAGGTGGGGGCGCCGACAAGTCCCGCTGTTCGCAGCTTGAAGTAACCTTCCCATGTGCTCTCACCAATCTTGAGTAACTGGGAATGAATCACTTCGCCAGAGGCTAGAAAAATAGTGAGCAATAGCAGGATTATGGTTGGCAAGGAGGAAAGCCATTCTCCCGCAGATCGCTGTGCCATGCTCAAACTGGCAATATTCATCGGTACTTCCTTGCTCTATAAATTTATCGGTTACAAACGACAGGGTCGAACCGAATGTTTAAGGGAATTCTGAATATTTCGTAAAATGTGGTGATTCTCTCTTCTTGGCTTTTGATCGGCCCATAGCGCTGATATTTAGCGCATCTTTCATGGTCGAATCACTACTTCGAAAGTTATAAGCATGAAACTTACGTGGTTTTGCCGCTTTGTAGGTTTGTTCTGGTTGACATTTGGTTAGTTGACCAAATAACATCGAAGGATGTCAACCTAAAGACAACCTGTTTCATTGGAGGAATTATGACTTCTTTGCCAATCCAGCCACGTAAAGTTGCTTTTGATGTCTCATCAGTGCCGCGGCACTGGAATGGCGGTGATCCCGTGCTGACCCGCTTTTTTGACGCCCTCTCGGTACATTTCCCGGAGGGAGAGCGCTTCTTTATCCAGTCAGTGCGTAACTTCAAGGATCAGGTGACAGATGATCAGCTGATCGAGGACATTCGTCACTTTATTCGCCAGGAAGGTCAGCACGGCATTGTCCATGATCGTTTCAACGATGTGATGGCCAGCCAGGGCGTGGATGTAGATAAGGTCACTACGAATTTAAGGACGTTTATTCGCACCACACAAAAGTACCTGCCGAAGAAGTATCAGCTCGCCATGACTGCGGCGTTTGAGCACTTTACGGCAACCCTGGGCGAAGCCATGGTTAGCGAGAAGAGCGACATGTTTGGCGAGGCCGATCCCGTCATGAGAGCGTTGTTTCTTTGGCACGGGGTTGAAGAAGTAGAACACAAGGCCGTGGCCTATGATCTTTACCAGGGAGCGGCAGGTGGGGGCTACCTGACACGCGCCTCCGCGTTGGTGGTCGCGACTCTGATGGTTCACCTTGTCGTGGCTCCAGTATTTTGGAATATGCTCAAGCTTGATGGTGTGACGCGCCAGCCTAGTGTGATTCTGCGGGGCCTGAATAAGCTTTATGGGCGAAAAGGTATTCTCACAGGCATGCTGCCTGATTTTCTCGCTTGGTTCCGCCCTGGGTTTCACCCTTGGGATACCGGTATGCCTGAGAAAGTTGCCGCGTGGTTGGCGGAGTATGAGGCTCATGGAGATCCGATGCGGGCATCGGAAACTATTTATTGTCCGGCTCCAGTGAGTGAGGCAGCCTGATGCAGGGGGACAAGAAGGATAACCCCAGTACCTTTGATGTTCCTCATACACATCGGCCTGGGCGTCACTGTGGCAGTTCGGCTATCAGAGACCTGCTGGAGTTTCATGGGCTTAATTTGACGGAAGCTTTCTGCTTCGGGCTGGGTGCCGGGCTTGGTATTACCTATGTAGAAATACCAGGCAAGGACACCCCGTTTATTGTCCATGTTCGCTCAATGGGCTTTGAGGAAACAGTGTTCTCTACACTGGGTGTGCCGTTTCGCTGGGAGAGCTGGCAGGATCGGGATGTTGCAGCGGATGCGTTGGATACCTATCTTGATGCGGGGCGGCCTGCGCTTCTCTTAACTGATATTTTTCACCTTCCTTATTTTCAAAGCAGTACACATTTTCCCGGTCACGCCATCGTAGCCTGGCAGCGAGCTGAGAAGGGCGAGACTCTGCTCGTCAGTGACACCGAGCGACCAGGACTTCTAGAGGTGCCCCGTGACAAGCTGGCTAAAGCCAGATTTTCTCTGTCGCCACCCTTTATCCATCATGGTTCATTGTTCGCACCCGAAAGGGTTTCGGTGCAGGTTTCTGCCGAAAAAGTGCGCAGTGCAATTGTCCAGAATGCTGAAAATCTCCAGAAGGGGAGCCGGAACCAGGGTATAGAGGCTTTGACGACTTGGATAAATGATCTTCCTCGCTGGAAAGCGGTTGATAAATGGCAATGGTTACTCCGTTTTGCCTATCAAGTGATTGAAAAACGAGGGACTGGAGGTGGCGGATTTAGAGCGATGTATTCAGAGTTTCTCGATGAAGCGAGTGAAATTGTTCCTGAAATACATGGGGCAGGCTTGGTCGAGCTGATGCGCACTAGCGCTGAGGCATGGTCTGCTCTGGCCGATTGCCTGCGAAAGGGGTCCGAAAGTGAAATATTCCCTGAAGAGGCAATAACGGCCGCCATTGAATCTGTGCGTGTTGAAGAGACCCGATATGCGGATGCCGCTTCAAAACTCTGATGAAAAAGTTGCTAAATATGACAGCTGAAAAATCACTTCCGAGAGAACTGCTTGCTGCAAAGGCGTTTTTTGGTTCAGGGCATCCGTTATTCAGGGTTTTTGGTATCGCAATGGATGAAATGACCAAAGATGGCGCGGTAATGAGCATGCCTTGTGTGGAAGAGGTTTGTGATCAGCAGGGTATGCTTCATCGAGGAGCCATCGCTACCTTACTTGATACGGCATGTGGTTTGGCGATTTTTGTGCGTCTCGGCAACATGCGGCCGATTGCGACAATTGATTTGCGCGTTGATTTTATCGCTAAACCTAAGCCTGGCGAAGGGGTGACTTGTAATGTCACTTGTTTTGCAGTTGAACAGAGTATTGCCTATGTCCGTGGAGAGGCGTTTGGACGTGATGGAGGAAATCTGTTGGCGTCGGTATCAGGGAGTTTTGCGATAGGAACTGCAGGCCCTTCTTTTGATCAGTCAATGAATGCTGGTCATGAGAATAATCCCTCGGAGAAAAAAACAGCCGATGATGCAGGAATCATAAGCTCCGAAAAAGAAAGGATGACAGCTCCCTCTGCTGTGGCCGGCGATGCATCACCATACGAAAAATTCCTTGGTATTGCGGCTTCGGGTGATAACGGTGAAAAAACCTATAAAATGCCGTTTCGTGAGCAGCACATTGGTAATCCACTGATCAAGACTTTCCATGGCGGTATTATCGCAAGCTTCGCGGAGCTCGTTGCCGGCATTCACTTAACAAAGAATCAGGATGAACAAAGTAAGCCCGTATGCTCAAGTATGACTTTGGATTATTTGCGCCCTGCCTTTGCGGGTACGTTGGTGGCCAAACCGAACATTATTCGTGAAGGGAAGCGCTTCATTGTAGTTGTTGTGGATGTATTTCTTGATGGCGACCAGGTATCCCGAGGCCGCTTCATTTATAAGAGAGTCTTCGCCTCTAGCTAATCCAACCTATAAACATCCACCTTCTGCCTCAATAGAGGAGCTCTGTTATGTATATTTCACAGACTTTGCGCCGTGCCGTTCAATTAAACGGCCAAGGAACGGCGACTGTTTTTGCTAGCCGGCGGCAAACCTGGCGAGAGTTTGAAGATCGTATCGCATGCCTGGCTAACGGGTTGCTGGGTCTGGGCGTCAATGCGGGGGACAGGGTTGCCATACTGGCGTTAAACAGCGATCGATATCTGGAGTATTTCTATGCAGTGCCGTGGGCCGGTGCGGCAGTGAATCCAGTCAATATTCGGCTAGCGCCACCGGAAGTCGCCTATACCTTGAATGACTCAGGTTCCACGGTGCTTTTCGTTGATGACACGTTTGCAGCGTTGCTGCCATCCCTGCAGTCACAGCTTGAGTCTATCAAGCATGTTGTCTTCATGGGCGAGGGTGAGTGTCCACAAGGGTGTATTGATTACGAACCCCTTGTCGCCAACTCCGATCGAATCAGTGATGCCAATGCCGGCGGCGGCGACTTGGCGGGGCTGTTTTATACCGGTGGCACCACGGGGCGATCAAAAGGCGTGATGCTGAGTCATGACAACCTGGTGTTCAACGCGCTGAACGTGGTTGCCGAAATGGGCTATGACAGTGACACCATATATATGCATGCCGGGCCCATGTTCCACTTGGCTGATATGGCAAGCACGTTCGCCGTGACGCTGGCTGCGGGGACTCATGGCATTGTTCCTCGCTTTGATGTTGATGAAGTGCTGGCTTTCATTGAGCAGGAGAAAGTCACGAACACCCTGCTGGTGCCGACCATGGTCAATCTTTTGGCCTCATCTGGTCGCATCGTCAATTACGATGTCAGCAGCATAAAACGCATGCTGTATGGCGCATCACCAATGCCAGAGGCGGTGTTGATTAGCGCTATGGAACAAATGCCGACAGTGTCATTTGCTCAGGGCTATGGTCAGACCGAAGCCTCCCCGATTATTACCTCGCTCGGACCGGAACATCACATTCCTGGCGGAGAAAAATTACGCAGCGCAGGCCGTGCGGCATTGGGTGTGGAGGTGCAGGTGCTTGATGAAAATGATCAGGCGGTATCTCAAGGTGCGGTTGGCGAAATATGTGCGCGAGGACCGAACGTCATGCTGGGCTACTGGGGAATGGAATCAACAACCGCTGACACCTTGCGCAATGGTTGGCTACATACCGGTGACCTTGGCTACATGGACGAGGATGGCTTTGTCTTCATCGTTGATCGTGCCAAGGACATGGTAATCAGCGGTGGAGAGAATGTTTTCTCTGTTGAAGTCGAAGGTGCCATTTATAGCCATCCTGCGGTACAGGAGTGCGCGGTACTTGGTATTCCGGATGATCGCTGGGGTGAAGCTGTGCATGCAATCGTGGTTCTGCGTGAAGGAGAGCACGCCAGTGAGGCAGAGATTATCGAACATTGCCGTGAAAGAATTGCAGGTTACAAAGTGCCTCGTAGCGTTGATTTTAGGGTCGAGTCGTTGCCGGTGAGTGGGGCAGGAAAGGTGCTGAAAAACGAACTGCGAGCCCCCTTTTGGGAAAAGAACAGTAAACAGGTTAATTGAGTAAAAAATAACCTTGTATTACGAAATTTATTGGTTTGGAGGCTTCCATGAATCTGGATTTCAGTAATGACGAAAAAGAATTTCGCAAGACTATCCGGCAGTGGATGAAGGAAAATGTGCCTGATGATATCCGGCGCTGTACTGCCCGAGGAGCGATGCCAGACAAGAATATGCAGCAACGATGGGAGCGTTTGCTGGGCAGTCAAGGTTGGCTCACTTCTACTTGGCCAGAACAATTTGGTGGCCCAGGGTGGAGTGCAACCCAGCGGTATATTTTCGATCAGGAACGCGCCTCGGCGGGTGCTCCGCCAACAAGCCCTTTTGGTGTGGCCATGGTTGGGCCGGTGCTATATACCTTTGGTTCTGAAGCGCAGAAGGAACGATGGTTGCCCGGCATTCAGCGTGGCGAAACATTCTGGTGCCAAGGCTATTCTGAGCCCAATGCGGGCTCAGATCTGGCCTCGTTAAAAACGCGAGCCACGCTTAATGGCGACCATTATTTGGTTAATGGTCAGAAAATCTGGACGACACAGGCCCATTGGGCAGACATGATGTTTTGCTTGGTGCGAACGGATAGCACCGTGAAACAGCAGCAAGGCATTTCATTCCTGCTGATCGACATGAAAACCCCCGGGATTGAAGTGCGGCCGATTTATTCAATTGATGGGCATCATCACCTCAACGAAGTCTATTTCACCGACGTGAAAGTGCCAGTGGAAAATTTGGTAGGCCAAGAAGGGATGGGATGGACCATCGCCAAGTTTCTACTTACCCACGAACGCACCACCATTGCCGGTGTGGCGGATCTTCACTACGAGATCCATCGTCTTAAAAGCGCAATCGATGCGCTACCAACGGAAACAGATAAGCAGCTGGCGACACGTCGTTTGGCTGGCTTGGAAGTCGATCTTATGGCGCTGGAATACACCAATTTTCGCACCGTTGCTGCCACGGATGAAGGCAAACCGTTCGGCCCGGAATCGTCAGGGCTGAAAATCAAAGGCACGGAACTACAGCAAAGGGTTTCCCAGGCGATGGTAGAAATCGGAGGTTTGATGTCTCTTCCATGGGATAACGAGGAGCCCATTGGGGAGAAAATTTTTAATCAGGCCAGTCGTCGCTATAACTTCCTGCGCGCGTGCACCATCTATGGTGGATCTAATGAGATCCAGAAAAACGTGTTGGCGAAGATGTTGCTGGGATTGTGAGGTGAAAAATGGATTTCAAGTTACCCGAAAATACCAACATGATTGCGGACACGGCGCGCCGCTATCTTAAAGACAACTATTCATTTGATACCTACATTGCACAGTTGAATGAGAGTAATCACCTTGAAGCGAATCGCTGGCAGGCCATGAATGATTTGGGTTGGTTTGGCCTTCCTTTTGCTGAATCCGTTGGAGGGTATGGTGGGGCATTGCTTGACGTGTGCGCCATTGTACAGGAGTTGGGAGCCGCGCTTTGTCTTGACCCTTTTGTCGATTTAATTGTTTCTCCCGGCAAGTTACTGGAGTACGCCAACACCCCTGCATCCTTAGCGTTACTTGATCGTATTATTGCAGGTGAGACACGTGTAGCGTGCGGTCTTTATGACAGGCATGCAGGTTATCATGTACTGAATCCTTCCTTGAGGCTAAACGGAGAACGACTATCCGGGCAGAAGCACGTTGTGTCTGATGGTGGCGTTGCAGACACCGTGCTCGTCTCTGCTATGTCTGGTGATGAGTTGATCATTGTCGCGCTACCTTTCGACGCCTGTGGCGTTGAAAGATATCGACTGCTCGATGGAAGCCGTGCTGCCAGTTTGACGTTTGATGATGTGCTCATCACAGACGAAATGGTCTTGTGTCGTAGTGATGCAGCAAAGCAGGCGGTTTCTGCCTGGTTCGATTATCTGTGCGCATTGGACTGCGCACGTATGTACGGTGCCTGCCGAGAGGTTTATCAGGCCACTCTGGAATACGCTCGAACGCGTAAACAGTTTGGTACAACGATTGGCAGTTTTCAGGTAATCCAGCACTACCTTGTTGATGCGTTTATTGATCTCCAACAGCTGGAATCCATGCTCTTGATGGTGTCAGTAAAAGGAGAGAGCGCAAACGTTTGTGAGCGCAGGCGCGCGATAGCGGCGGCAAAGGCTTACTACGCAAACCAGGCCGTCGGTATCACTCAGCAAGGTATCCAGATTCATGGTGGCGTTGGGGTTACGGAAGAGCTGAACATTGGCCATTACTTCCGTCTGGTGACACATGCGTCATTGAGTCATGGCGACCGAGAGCACCACCTGTCACGGTTTATTCAGTCGGGGGTGAGTCAAAATGAAGTCGTTTGATTTCATCGTCGTGGGAGCGGGCTCTTCCGGCTGTGTTCTTGCTAATCGGTTGAGTGAGTGCGGCAAGTATTCCGTTTGTCTTATCGAGGCCGGGCCACATGATAATAGCGGTTTTATTAATGTTCCGTTCGGACTCATTGGTCTGATTAAGCAAGGTAAACGGAACTGGGGTTACGACACTGCACCACAAAATTATCTTAATAAAAGACGCCTCTACTGGCCGCGGGGTAAAACATTGGGTGGTAGCAGCTCAATCAATGCCATGGTCTACATTCGTGGCCAACAACAAGACTATGATGAATGGGCTGCCCAAGGCGCAACGGGATGGGCTTGGAAGGATGTGCAGCCAATATTCAATGCACATGAAAATAATGAACAATACTCCGCTGACAATTGGCATGGTGTGGGTGGACCACTGAATGTCACCCGAGTCAGGGATGTTAATCCGTTAACCCTGCTGTTTATTAAGTCCGGTGAAGAGCTGGGTTATACCAGAAACGATGATTTTAACGGGCCAGAACAGAAAGGCTTTGGTCGATTTCAGGTAACACAAAAAGATGGGCGCCGATGGAGTGCCGCACGAGCCTTCCTTGATCCTGCTCGTGGCCGCGATAACCTTCAAATCATGACCGATGTGCAAGTGACCAAGGTGCTAATTGATGATGGCAGAGCGGTTGGGGTTGAAACTCATCATGGTGAGGATGGGTTCTCAATCGTTGGCGCCAACAAAGAGATTATTCTATGTGGTGGCGCGATCAATAGCCCTCAGTTGCTTATGTTATCAGGTGTTGGAGATAAAGAGCATTTGTCGAGAATTGGGGTTGATTGCTTGCTCCATTCTCCAGAAGTAGGGGGGAATCTTCAGGATCACCTTGATATGACAGTTATGATAAAGGACCGAAGCCGGCAGTCCATTGGAATGTCACCGTTTTTTATACCTCGCCTAGTTAGCGCCTGCTACCAGTACTTTCGTTATAGGCGTGGTTTTCTTGCCAGCAACGCGGCGGAAGCTGGTGCTTTTGTTGATCTGCTCAACGATACAAATCGCCCTGATGCGCAACTACATTTTTTGCCGGCTTTTTTGCGAGATCATGGCCGTAAGTTAACGCCAGGATTCGGTTGTACCATTCACGTTTGTCAACTTCGGCCGAAGAGCCGCGGCCGGATCAGGCTGGCTAGCAGCGATCCTCTGGCCGCGCCAGTGATTGATCCTAACTACCTTTCTCACCCTGACGATATTCTTGTGCTCCGTGAAGGGGTGAAACTAGCCAGAAAGGTATTTCACAGTCAGTCTTTCAGCTCTGCCTTTGGCGGTGATGATGAACCGGCTTCCAGTGTGGAGAGTGATGACCAGATTGATGCTGATATTCGACAGCGCGCTGAAACAATCTATCACCCCGTCGGCACTTGCCGAATGGGTAGTGATGAAAAGGCGGTGGTGGATATTCGTCTGCGGGTTAACGGCGTGCTGGGTTTACGTGTCGCGGATGCCTCGATCATGCCATTGTTGATCAGTGGTAATACGAATGCGCCATGTATGATGATTGGCGAGCGAGCGGCACAATTCATTCTAGAGGATGCGCAATTCAATATCTGGTAGAGAAAAATATTATAAAAGGTGTGATGCCGGAGTTGCGTGGAAACAATTCCGGCATTTTTTTGTGTATCTATTAGCAAACGGTAGTGACGGCGTCGTCAACTTTTCAGGAAATGGAAGGGGGCTCAGATCTATCTGGCTAGTTAAACCTTAGTTTTAACCTAAAACCCCCTTGAGCGTTATCATGCCGCCGGATTGCTATACAGTTCATGAAGCTGGCCACCTTCAGCAAACAAATTCTCGCGCCACAGTTTTTCCAGCCTTTTGGTGTCATGTTGATCGGGGTGGAAATTCGGCTGAATGAACTCAGGAAGGCGCGAAATGATTTGCGATACAAACCCGTTACGACCAAACAATATATTCAGACCTTTGACATTATCGCTGATTTTGCCAAGCTGGCCGTCTTTGACAAGCATCCAGCTCCAGGTGATGCCCAGCATCGGCAGCAAGACGACCATGGAGGCAAGGGCTGCAGCCACGCGCTCTGTACGGCTGTTGCCAATAAGCTCATACACGTCGTAGGCAACGGATTTGTGTTCCAGCTCTTCAAGTGCGTGCCATTGCCATATCTTGATCATCTCTGGGTCTGCCTGGCGTACAAAATTCTCGTCTTCAAGAAGCTGCTCGGCAAGAAGTGCAGTAAAGTGTTCCATGAACGTGGTGGCTGCCAGCCGTGTGCTCGGTGGTAACTTCTCCAGTATCGCCAGGCCAATTTTGACAAACCGATCTGGTGACTGCATGTCATAGCCGTATTCGGCAAGAATCTGGTTCAGCCTGTCATGCTCACGTCCGTGAATGGCCTCCTGACCCATGAAGCCGGAAATAGCCGCCCGTAGAGATTCGTCCTGGACCTGCCCCCGGAAATGTCTAACGGATTCCATGAAATAACGTTCACCAGGGGGGAAAAACCCGGATAACATGGCAAAGAAGGTAGTTGCTGTGGCATTTCCAGCATAAAAGTACTTTGGCATGGAATCCGGGAATTGAAAATTGATATGGCGCGGCGGAATACCCACCAGTGCGCCGCTCAGTTTCTTAATGCTTTTTACCGTATTAGACGAGCGCATATCGCCTCCAGTCAATTATGTGATAGTTAAAGTGAATAGTGTCAGGCCATGCCCTGATTCGTTTTTTCGTTTTTGCCGCTTTTTTGCTTTTTAAACATCACTTCAAGCAAGCGTTGGTAGCCTGTCGGCATAAGTCTCTGGGTGGTGTCCAACATGATTGCGTCACCGCCTACCAAGACTCTTCGCCGGTTTTTCCGCACGCCTTTAAGGATGGTTCTAGCGGCAGTTTCGGGTGTGGTCATGGCAATTTTTTCGAACATGTTGGCAATCTCTTCTTTGTCGCCCATGCTCATGCTGCCCATGTCCCCCATGCGACTATTACGCGCGATGTTGGTCTTTACTCCACCTGGATGAACGCAAGTCGCGCTGACAAGGCCGCCCGCGATATCGAGCTCTTCACGTAATGATTCTGTAAATCCGCGAACAGCAAATTTCGCGGCATTGTAGGCTGACTGGGTTGGGACGCCGATAATTCCGAAAACACTGGAGATGTTGACGATATGGCCTTCACCTGCTTGCTGGAGATGGGGAAGAAATGCCTTTGTACCGTATACGACACCCCAGAAATTGATGTTCATCAGCCATTCGAAGTTTTCATAGCTCATGTTATCAACGGTCTCACCAAGGCCGACACCGGCGTTATTCATGATGAGGTTAACTTTCCCATGCGTTGCAACAGTATCCTCTGCGTACTGGTAGACAGCCTTCCTGTCACTTACGTCTACCTCATGAGTGCTGATCACGACAGGGTAGCCCGCCAATAGCTCTACGGTTTTGTCTAGGCTTTCCTTGCTGATATCCGAAATTGCCAGATGGCATCCTTCTTGAGCCAAGGCAATTGCTGTAGCTTGTCCGATACCGGATCCAGCGCCAGTAATAGCGGCGACTTTTCCTGAAAAAGATTTCATCGTTGTACCTCACTGAGTGTGCTGCCAAGAAGTTGTTGGACGAGACCGCGTTTTGTTTTGTGGAGGCTTGCTCCTGAGAATTTCAGATAGCCATCATCTAGCTTTCCATAGCGGAGCGCCGGAAGGTCGTGAAGGTAATCGTTGAGATTCTGCCAGGGGTCTTTATGACCTTGGCGTGGCAAACGGTCGTCCGCGCGCTGAATGTAACCGGATCGAAGGTTGAGAAAATTGACATCAGAGACACAGTCTTCATTGTCAATAGGGGTAACCTTTTCAGCACCAGTCTTTTTCATGTGCTTCAGTAGGCGACAAACAAACTCCGAGGCAATGTCTGCCTTGAGTGTCCAGGACGCATTGGTGTAGCCAAAGATCAATGCCATGTTGGGTACGTTTTCCAGCATTAGTCCCTTGTACATTATTGCGTCAGATATGTTGACGCTCTTGCCGTCAACACGAAGATTAGCGCCACCAAACATTTGCAAATCTAGGCCAGTGGCAGTGACGATGATATCGGCTGGTATCCAATCCCCAGATTCCAGTTTTATACCGGTTTTGGTGACATTTTTTATATGATCCGTCACCACGGAAGCCTTGCCTTCACGAAGCACCTTGAAAAGATCCCCCTTCGGAACTGCGCACATTCGTTCCTCCCAGGGGTTGTAGTGAGGTTGGAAATGTTTCATGTCGATATCCGGGCCCAGTTGTTTGCGGGCAGCGGCCAGCAGTAATCTGCGGATTGCTTTGGGCTTGCGAATCGACAGGTTAAATACGGTTCTTTGCAGCAGGATATTGCGTGTGCGCGCCATGCGGTAAACAAGCATTTCTGGCAGTACTCGGCGCAGATTTTTCGAGATGAGATCTTGCTCAGGGACGGAAGCAACATAAGTAGGGGAGCGCTGTAACATGGTGACATGGGCGGCGTTGTCGGTCATCGCGGGCACCAGTGTTACGGCGGTGGCGCCGCTGCCGATCACGACAACTCGCTTACCCGTATAGTCGTATTCATCTGGCCAGTGTTGCGGGTGAATAACCTCGCCGCCAAAACGATTGATTCCAGGGATTTTCGGAGTGTAGCCGGCGTCATAGTTATAATAACCGGTACAGTTGAGGACAAACCCTGCGGTGAAAATCTCCTCTTCACCGGTTTCCTCGTTCAGCGCGGTAACCGTCCAGCGATTGAATTCGCTGCTCCAGTCCTCGTCGGTGACTTTGAGGCCAAAATGAATATGTCTGTGGACCTGATGATGCTCAGCGGTTTCTTCGATGTAATTGCGAATAGAGGGGCCATCGGCAAGCATCTTGGTGTCTGTCCAGGGCCGAAAGTTATAGCCGAGTGTGAACATATCTGAGTCTGAACGGATGCCGGGATAGCGAAATAAATCCCAGGTCCCACCAACGCGCTTGCGTCGCTCAAGGATACCATAGCGTAGATCTGGGCACTTGCGGCTCAGATGACAACCCGCACCGACGCCGGAAAGGCCCGCGCCAATGATCAGCACGTCGAGATGTTTATGTTTCATGGTGTAAGTCTCCGATCGGTGGAGCGTATGTGAATACATTGCGGGTCAAGGTGCTGAAGAAAGTCCAGCACTGCTCCGGTAAAAATATTGTTGCGGTCACCCGCTACCATATGGCCTGCTTGACCGATCACTCGGTACTTGGCATGTGGCACCAGGGCTAATAATTCCTGGGCTCCTGCTTCGCTGAGTACATCACTGTGATGGCCGCGGATGAGTAATATCGGTAGTTTGAGTCTATTCGCTGCACGATTGAGTCGCGCTCGGCCGAACATGCCTTCATCTGCTTCAGGGATTACCGCATGATCAAGAAATGCAGGATCCCAGTGCCAATGGAGACGGCCATTAGCGTCCTGGCGGAGGTTTTTTCGCAAGCCCTGTGAGTTTGATGGTGCTTTTCGTGTTGGATTATAGGCAGCCACGGCATCCTGGACCTGATCCAGAGAGTCGAAACCGTCAGGGTGGCGGCGCATGAACTCAATCACCCGGCGAACACCTTTGGTCTCCAGCCGTGGGGCCACATCCACCAGTACCAGACCTCGACAGGGCAAGGGGGGCTCCTCCCCAAGGGTAAGCATGGCCGTAAGTCCGCCCATTGACGCGCCCACGATATAAGGCGATGAGGGAAGTGACTGAATGATGACGCGGAGGTCTGATACCAGCGCGGTACCGCTGTAATCACCTTCAGGGGACCACTGGCTTTGACCATGACCGCGGGCATCAATGCTGGTAGCGCAGTACCCGGATCTGGCCAGAGCTGTTGCCGTGTGCGCCCAAGCATGACGGGTCTGTCCGCCGCCATGAAGCAGGAGCACCTGCGGTGACTTCGGATCTCCGAACTGGGTTGCACTTAGAACCAATCCGCCGTTTCCCAGGAACTGTATGTCCCTGCCAGATTCCGGTGAGTGCTTTGAACCGCGCCAGTTAAGGCTTGCGGGGCTGTCGTGAGGATGCATCATTATAGACATTTATTTATTTGGCTAAACAACCAAATAATAGCGTTTCATCTACACAAAGAAAAGTCCTATTTGAAGATATAGATGATCATTCAGCGGTGTTGTATACGGAGAGGACAGAAAAAAGCCCCCATAAAGGGGGCATGAAAGTGCATAGGCACTAGGGGAACGGCTTAAAAATCTTTTACCGGCAAAAAGGTGAAGGTCAGGTCTACGCCAAGGGGGGGGACTTCCAGCTCGATACCCGCCAAGCCGATGCCAAGGAGGTCAATCTTGGCCGGTATGATGAGAGGCTCCGGGTTGCGGACTTTCAGAATTAGACGGCCATCGTCAACAAAGCGAAGAGGGCCTTCCAAGGTGACTCCGGTTATTACCTTGCTGCGGATGTCATGTCCAAGCTCAATAATTAGCCGTGGCTCTAACTCTGGTGCATCCACCATGAGATCAAACGTAGTACTGAACCAGGGACCATCCGGGGTTTCGGTGATATAGCCCGTAATGGGGTGATTGTTTTCGTATCCCAACCGAAGGACCAAAGGGCCAGTGTCTAGCGGAATTGTGATTAACCCGAGTGCTCGAGCTTCCAGAAAGACACTGGTCGTTGGGAGAACGGTAGGGAAGACTTTGGCAATGACGGCGCCGGTGACTTCATTTGAGGTCATTGGGTCGCTGTCGATGAGGCGTCGGTTGATGGTGACATCCGGCTCATACTGGCTTACCCCGGCTTGCAAGGCGCCTGACCCGATAAAGGCAAATTTCTTTTCCGGGCAATCGTCGCCTATACCACAGCCAATGTTGGCATTGGTTATTACACCTGATTTACTTTTGAGCCTAAGCTGCAGATAGTTGGCATCGGCAATGGCTCCGCCGTTACCATCGGGTAGCGCGCCTTGCTCTTTGTCATCGATGGTGAGGTTAGCGTTAACATCTGCTACTGGGAGAGAGCGTAAAGATACGCGAGTGATCTGATCCTCTTCCCCAGTGATCACGAAGTGATTTGTTAGCTCAGGACCTCCCTCTCGAAGCCCCGGAGCAGAGGAGCTGGACTGAGAGATCTGGCGTGTTTGTAACGGTGCGCCATCAGCTGAGCATATTGCATCGATGCCACAAGCAGGAGAGTTTTGCTCGGAGTGCAGGGTGTAGCGATAAAGCTCGCCAATCTGCCAGGGGTTGTCCGGAAAAAACTCGATTCGCTGGGCAAGCACCTTGAGACGACCATTGATGGGCTCCCATACGGTGTTTTCGCTATCAAAGTGCTCAACAACAAAAGTCTGGTCGTTGACTGTGTCTCCGTCGATAGTACGGCTGAAGATAACCCGGATACTAAAATCCTTAAAGAGGTTTGGTACTGGATAAAGCGGGTCGGTATTTTTGCCGCCCACGCATCGACCGTTCCGCCAGTTTTCGCGTTCGCCGGTAAGAACAGCCCCGGTTAGTGCGCATGGGTAACCAGGGAAAACAGCGGAGACAAGTGGTGCTCGTAATTCGTTGGCGTTGCCATTGGGAAGAACTAAGTCCGGCAAACGAATGTCTAGGGTCTTGTCATCGTTAAGTGGGGCGCCCTGAGTATCTCGAAGCAGGCTGGTAAGAGTGATCTGAATGTCTTTATCGTGTTGAAGGATGTCTCCACCGATGATAATTGTGGCGCCATCGTGCCTCATGGGAAAGTTTTGTTCTATGCCATCAACTGAAATCTGCAAAGCGCCGTCAAGAAAAACTGAAGCCGGGTCCAATGGTTTGTTGAAGTTCAGGATAACGGGGTCACCAGGCCTTGCATTGGGTTGGAATATTTCCCCCGGTGCCCAAGACTGGAGCTGCAAGGGCCGAGTGTCTTGGCTTGGGGTAGGCGCTTGGCGCTGGTTCTGATAGGCCTCCATGCGGAATGAGAGCAGACCGGATGCCTTCTCCAAGCCCAGTACTTCAGGTTCAACCACACTGACCGCATCCAGTACCAGTACACCATCCTTTACAACGGCTAAACCCGCTACCTGAACATTAAGCAGGTTCTGGCTGAGAGCCGCATTGGACTCTTGACCTGCTGCAGTCATTGCTGCGTCCATATTAAGCAGGGCATAGCGGGGAACCGATGGGGAATCACTGAATGGATTCGGGATCAGATACCCGTTAGCGTCGCTGAGTATCGTGATGGTGACTTCACCGGTTTCCAGCCCGGACGGTATTTCGCCCAGTATATTAACGTCCACGGGGGTGCCTCGGAGTACGGAACCAGCGGGTACTCGCAGTGGAACGGCATTAGGAAAGTTGGGAGCAAAAGCCAGATCTGCAGCCAGGTCCCCGTTCAACCCGGTAAATGATTCATCTCCCAGCACAAAGGATTGTACTGGAACCTGATTGATCGGGTTGCCGGTTAAAGTTGACACTAGTTCAGGTTGCTCAGCTCCAAGACTGCCAACTTTGAGAACGGATGTCGCGCGGGGAAGTGTCGAATCAGGAATAAAAGTACGATTGTATTCCGGTAGCTCAGCGCCGGTTGTTTGAGCGAGCAAACCCGTGATGGTTAGTGTGTGCTCAACGGGTTTCAGGTCTTGATGAGGGTCAAGGGTTAGGTGGCGGCCCTGCAGGAATAGGGATGCGGGCACCAGCTTGCCTAGATTATCACGAAGTTGAATAGATCCATCTTCATCATATTCTGTGCTTGTTGGATCAATCGTTTGATTGAACGACATCCTGAAGGTGCTCATGTCATTGGGATGACTGGCATCATCAATCGATTCAAGCAATGAAGGCTGGTCCAAAGGGGTGGCTGAAAGCAGCATAAAGGGACCGGTTCCCATGCTTTTCGATGCGCCCGCTTGATTGCCTGCAGTACGAAACTGAACCTGGGCTACGGAGTCGTTATCAATGGATCCCAAACCATCACCGTTGACAACTAGATGGTACCTTTCAGCCGGGAGCAGGCGGGATTGAGGGTGCAGAGCCAATCCTCTGCCGTTGTCTATTACTTGATAGTCAACCATGACACTGCTGCCATCTATATCGCTGATCAGTTGTAGTCGGGCATCAATGTCATCAATTACCGCTTGATCTAGCACGCTAGAGAAGCGCAGGACCACAGGCGCGGTAGGTGGCACTTCTGTCTGGCCGGGATATGGGTAGGAAAAAATCAGTGTATCCGGTGTGCTCCATTGATTGGTCACATTGCCCTTGTCGCCACCGCAACCTGTCAACTGACTTGCTATGACTATGGCCACGCTAATAAACAGTGTGCTAATGATGTGTGATTTTTTATTCATTGCTCTTCTCCAGGTATTAATCGCATGCATGCTGTTAAAATTTCAGCGATAGGGAGGAAGAAAATACGTTTATTTCACCATCGGCCCGTACAGTCTCGTAAGGTGACGGATCGGTGGGAGAGTTAATGGAGGTTAATTCGAAATCAGCCTCATCCAGCATTTGATACTGGTAAGCGAAGGCAACCTCCAGCGGCATATTAATTACCGGGGCACTGGCTATCCGATAGCTTGCGCCTAGCCCGAAAACTTTTTTATCTGTGTCCAAATAATTGACGTCTTGGGAGCGGGTGGACTTTAAGGGTGACTCCTCCAAGGCTGCGCCAGCAAAGAGCTTCATGGATTCCGACCACTGATAACTGATGCCAATACGGGGAATAGTGATGTCGTCAAACGCGAGATTGGCCTGGTCTCGAACAGTGTCACTCGCAAACTCGCGTCCGAGCGCAGACCATTTGTGCTGCTCGATGCCTGCCGTCAGTTCGAATTGTCCTACTGGAAGCAAAAAGGCTGCACCGAGAACCTCGGGCTGATAAGTGTCGATTGTACTCAGTGCCAGACTCAGACCTGGTTCGGGTATAACCCCTGGCACAACCACATTGGCATCGACTGAAACTTCGTAACTACTTTCACCGCGCCAAAATAGTGCGAATTCCAACTTGTCCATGCCGAAAGGCATGCACTGACTGGTACCGCAAAACATTTCGCCAGAGCGGATGTTGATTCCCAGGGCCGGCGATAGTGACGGAGATGCTTCGAGAGAAAGCTTTTCTGAATCAGTGTTGCCGCCAAGGTCGGAGACTGTTTCCAGGTTTGCTTTGGCTTCCAGGGTCAGGCGCGCAGATGCGCCGACGTCGACGCCTCTCAGGATATTACTAATGGCACCACCAAACGCGAGATAAAGTGGCTGCGATTCATAGCGTAGAAACTGCCCTTCCTGGTTAGTGTTCGCTTGGTATGGCAGCAGGTTGGATGAGTATTCGTCAACGCCAACGTTAAGCCCGAAATATATGGGCTTGTCGATACTTGAGATGCCGGCTATGCGACTTTTGAAACCGATTAATAATAGTTCGGAACTGGTATCGGAGAGCACATCATTCTCGCGTGCTAAAGGCGCGGCTCCCCCCAGGGATTTAGCACGTAATTCCTGGTCACCATATTGCACGATGACGCTCAGCTCGCCTTCCGGTGAGCCGGCCATGGCTGCTGGGTTGTAATAAACCGACCAGCTGTTGGATGCAAAAGGGCTGAACGCCAAGGCGGTGCCGGCATTCATAGGGCCTAGCCCATAATTAGTTGCTCCGTCGCCAGCTCCCGCAATGCTTAAACCGGGGAGTAGTGCGGCTCCGCAAGCGAAAAAAAGAAAAGGCAATTGTTTTGTTTTTGTTGAAGACATTATGAGCTCCTGAGATATGTTGTTCTAGTTCTTAATATGGTTGGTTGATCAACCAAAATTATCGAAAGCTTTGATTGGTGTATCTATGACTGTGCTGACTTCTTGCCTTGTCGCTCCGATATTTCCCGCATTAATGCGTATTACACCGCCGTCGCCTATGACGAGATGCAGTGCCCTATTGCCGATTAGGGGTGAGGCCACCATCTGAAGTAATGCCTGCTGTGGATGAATTCCAGGCACACCCATAGATAGACGTCATCTGTATGTTTTTCCGAAATGGTCCTCACTGGTTTGTGTCCCGAAGCCAGCATGGTTGCCCAGTTCACTGAACCGGTAGTGCTCCATCGGTAAATGTTTGGCCCGCCACAGCATTTCCAGAGAGGTAGAGGGGCGCAGCATTGGCGCGTCACCATGGTGATCGAAGTAGTAACTGTTCGACAGCGCGCAGTTGTGATTAAGGAATACGGTGTTCTGCTGACGTTTCTGAATATTTAGGAAATAACTGTCGTGGGCTGACTGCCGAATTTCAACCTGGGTGGCGCCACGCTGATTGGCTTCGCGAATGCAGCGTGAAAGGTGAATGGAATTTCCTTCAACCATCTTGAAGTAAGAGGTTCCGATAAGGGCATAGGGGCCGAGCATGATGTAGAAGTTCGGGTAGCCAGGAATCGTCAGCCCTTCATAGGCCTGGTAGCGATGGTCATGCCAGAAGTCACCCAGGCTAATGTTGTTGCTGCCGATAACGTCGAACGAGGGGATATTTCCTTTCTCAAAGGTTTTGTAACCGGTGGCGAGGATCAAGGTATCGATACGCCGTGAGCGGCCGTTCTGGGTGGTGATGCCGTGGGACGTAATACGCTTGATCGGGGCCGTGACAAGCTCAACGTTGTTTCGGGCAAAGGTTCGGAAATAGTCGTTGGAGAACGTCGGTCTTTTGCAGCCGAAACCGTATTTGGGCGTCAGCTTTTCCCACAGGTCTTTGCGGTTGGGGAGCTGTTCACGCAGGTTGCTAATGCCCGCCTTTTCACACATGCGGACCAGCCAGGGGGCCTGGCGGTAATAAATGGCGGAAAGCACCATCAGGGTTTCGCTGACGGTGTCGGTGGCAGCGCGAAGGCTGCGTTGCAGGCCCGGTACTGTTCGAAACAATACCTTGAGCCAGCCAGGCAGAGTCTGATCCGGCTTCTTCAGCACCCAGATGGGGGTGCGCTGGTAGACGTCCAGTTGACGAGCCTGGCGGGCAATTTTCGGAATCAGTTGCACTGCGGTGGCGCCAGTGCCTATTACCGCTACTCGCTTGTCACTAAGATCAAGGTCATCTGGCCAGCGTGCAGTGTGAATGACATTGCCCTGGAACGTATCAAGCCCCTCAATATCTGGCATCTTGGGTGATATCAAACCGCCACAGGCGGAGACAATATGGCGTGCACTAAGTCGCCTGCCATCCGTAAGATCGATAAACCAGACATGGTTGTCGAGATCAAAACGGGCGCGACTGACTTCGACACCAAAGCGAATCAGTGGGTAGATTCCATACTTGCTCGTTACCTGCCTTGTATACTGGTAAAGCTCGTTTCCCGGTGCAAAAACGCGAGACCAATTTGCGTTTTGTTCGAAGGAAAATGAATAGGTAAACGAGGTAATGTCGACAGCAATCCCGGGATAACGATTATCGCGCCATGTGCCTCCCACGTCCTCGCTTCGCTCAAGGATTAGGATGTCTTTGATACCATCGGCACGTAGTTGGATTGCCGCACCAATTCCAGAAATGCCCGCGCCGATGATGATGACTTCATGATCGGGGGTCACGCTGGGGCGAGGGGAATGGATTGCGACAGCAGCTATGTTCATGACGAAATTTCCGCAATTGCTCCAGTGCCAGCGTTGGCCGTTTGGGTTGGTGCCTTGCTGACTTGAGTGCTGGTCAGGTTTTTTTCCAGAAAGCGGATGATGGAGGGGAGGTCCTGTTTTGCCTCAGGCAGCAGAAAGGTGAATACGGGCCAAACGTGCGGCATATCATCGCGCTCCAGAATCTGCACAGGTACACCCGCGTCCCGGGCGCACTGTGCGGCTGCATGGGTGTCGTCGCGTAAGCACTCTTCGCTGCTGACAGTGAAAAGCAGAGGAGGTAAGCCGGTGAAATCTGCGGTGATTGGTGAGGCATACGGGTGATCGGGATCAGCCCCGGCCAGATAGATATCCGTAGCCATCTTAATCATGTCATGGGATAACATGGCATCACTGTCGCTATTTGCCTGTCTAGACATCAGGGTCCCTCGAGCATCCGATGCTGGTGAAATGGCAAGGGCGCAGGCTGGCATTCTTAGCTGATGATCACGGGCGCGTAGAAGTGTGACTAACGTCAGGTTTCCACCTGCCGAGTCTCCTGCAATCACCATGGGCCGAGGGTCAGCTATCAGTTCGCGATACACGTGAAAGGCGTCATCCGTTGCTGCCGGGAAAGGGTCCTCGGGGGCAAGCCGGTAATCCGGGAGAAATACCCGCGCGTTCAGCGCGTGAGCCAAACGACCACAAAAGTGGTGATATGTATCAAGCCGCCCGCCGATGAAGGCACCACCATGCAGGTAGAGTATGGTGAAGTGTGGGTCTGTAGTGCCTAGCCAGTGGCCAGGTATTCCAGCAACCTTGCCTCGCTTGAGCTGCACTCCACGTGGCAGCAGAGAGGGGGCCAAAGGCGCGTTCATGACTCTTCGCAAGTGTTTTACCAGTTTGTCTGGATCGCGTATATCGTGCTTCAGACCGGTGCGAAAAAGCAGCTTCATGATTGTTGTAGGAATGGAGGCCATCTTGGGTTCCTTGCGTGTTTCGTTTCCACTAATGCGGTTTAATCAGCCAGCATTCTGTAAGCTTCGCCAATCGCGCGGGCGTATAGTCGTGGCGTCAGGCGTTTCAACCGCCAGGCAAGCCGGCCGTCAATTTGTGGCAGCATGTAAAGCTCACCACGATCCAGTGCATTGAGGGTCTGTCGGGCCACCTGGTCGGCGTTGGTGAGGGCATAGCGGGTCATCGCTGAACGGGCAAAGTCACGGCGACGCTCAGGCAGGCGCCCATTCTCGACGATATTGGTCGGGACCACGGTTGGGCACAGGGCCGTGATTTTTACGCCGGTACCGGTCAGTTCAGAAGACAGCGTTTCGGACAGGGCCAGCACCCCCGCCTTGGTGACGTTGTAGGCGGCCATTTCCGGGGCGGACCCGAATGCGGCAGCAGAGGCCACATTGATGATGCCTCCATAGCCCAGATCGCGAAGCTGAGGGGCAAAATAATGGCAGCCGTGAATAACCCCCCATAGATTGACGTTCATGCACCAGTGCCAATCTTCAAGTGACACCTCGCCGATTGGGCCGCCGAGGCCGACGCCGGCGTTGTTGATCACCAGGGTTACCGGCCTGCCGAGCAAGCGCTCAGCATTATCCGCTAGGGAGGCCATCTGTTTTTCATCGCCTACATCACACCCCAGGGCTACCGCGTGAGTACCGAGTGCTCGCAGGCTGATCGCCACCTGTTCGGCGCGCTCTTCATTGATATCGACACACAGTACCGAACCGCCTCGACGGGCAACTTCGTAAGCAAAGCTACGACCGATGCCACTACCCGCCCCGGTGATGACAGCTGCCGCCTGAGTTGACGGGGGCAAGGGTGTCTTTTTCATGCCTGCCCCCATGCGGGTTCAGGTTGTGGCGTTTCGGATGTACCGTGTACATTGTTGGCGCGATGGTCTCTGAGCGCTTGATAGGCCTTATGAGGGTCGCCAGTTCTTTCGTAGGCGCGTTTCCAGATCCGGATCACGTCACGGTTATCGTCATCCCAGGGGTGGAAAGTGGGAGAGAAATAGGGGGGCACGCCAGTCAGAACCTTGGAGAGAATGCCGGGACGCCAGAACAGCACCTTGGTCATTTTGGCGGCTGAGCGCAAATTCAGAATTTGACGATCTTTGTAGAGCAGATAGGTCTGGTTGCCGATCATAATGGGGAAGCCCAGGGCAATAGCCAGTAGCATGCCACTGAGACGCAGTCGGTAACTGCGATAGCCGCCACCACTGGCATCGACGAACACGTCATAACTGACGCTCTTGTGCTCGGTTTCTTCGACAAAATGCCAGTAGAGCATGGCACGCAAATCAGGGTGGGTTTCGTCAAACAGTTCCGGGTGCTCAAGCAGCACTGCGGAAATGATGGCCGTGAAGTGCTCAAACGCCGCTGCGATGGAGCTCTGCATATCGTCACTGAGGCGGTGTTGGAGTTGTTTACGGATCAGCTTGAACACGCCTTCAACCTTGTCGATGGGAACCCCGTGTTGCACGCCGATGGCGTTCATTTCATCGTGCTCACGAGCATGAATGCGCTCCTGACGAATGAACTCTTTAGCTGCGTTCAGCACTTCTGGATCGTCAAGTTTGCCAAGCTGCCGTCTTGCGGAATTCATGACCCAGCGTTCACCGTCGGGGACGGCGGCGAGAATGGCGTTCATCCAGTGAGTGGACCAAGGGTCGTTGCGAAACCAGTGGCGGGCCACGTTTTCGATGTTCATGGGAAAGTGAATGTCACGGGTTACAACCTCGTCGTAACCAATCTTGCGGTTTGCCAGAGCCATTGGGTCGCTCCCAAGTAAAGTGCATTCACTGGACTTTATTTGTATGACCAACCAAATTCAAGATTTTAGGGTAAACAGCAAACTTTAATCTGTATATTTCCGATATTGCTATCGGCCTTCAAAGCTGGGCCGACTTTAAAAGGAATGCTAGAATCAAAGGCTTACAGCATGGGAGTGCCTTGTGGGAAGAAAGAAAAATCAGGTAACGCCGGTGGCGGAGGCGGATCGAGTGTTTGTGCTCGGTGCTGCAGCTCGTCTATTTCGTCAAAAGGGGTTCGATAAAACCACCGTTAAAGAAATCGCCGAGGCTTGTGGCATGCTGCCTGGCAGCTTGCATTACCGTTACCCCTCCAAGGAAAGCATTCTGGTCGACTTGATGCGCCTTGCGCTTGAGCAAGCGTCTACGGCCTTGTCTGAGGCCATTCGGGGGGAAAGTGAGCCGCTTGAGCAGTTGCGTCAGGGGATTAATGCTCACCTTGAGTTGCTGGTTGGTGGGTCGGATATGGTCTATGTCCTCCTTTTTGAATGGCGCTCCTTGCATGGAGAGTCCCGCCAGGAAATGATTGATCTACGAGACAAATACGAGCTTCTTTGGTCTGCCATGTTGCAATCTTTGTCCTCTCAGGGCCTGATTCGTGCTGATGTGGATCGTGATCTTTTGCGTCTTATCGGGCTGGGCGCGTTGAACTGGGTAGCAACGTGGTTCAATGAGGGGGGGCGATATACGGTGAAGGATGTCGGAGATTTTGTGTGGACGGTAATTAAGGATGGTGTGCTCAAGCGGTAGACGTTGCTATTCAGTGAGAACTGATGGCCGTACTCGCTGCTGATTGTGAGTGCAGTCTGTTTATAAACACTAACCTGCATGCTGCCTGTATTGATCGGGTGTCTGACCAAACCAGCGTTTAAATGCCCGTCTGAAGCTCGCCGTGTCGTGATAATTCAACAGTGTGGCGGTGGCTTCGACGGACAGCTGGCTATTGCACAAATAGCTTACTGCTTGCTTCGATAGTACCTCCTCGCGAATCTTCCTGAAACTGCTGTTCTCATTTTTGAGTTTCCGTGCCAGGGTGCGCTTGCTTATAAAGAGAGAGGCAGCCGCCTCTTCTTCACTAAGTGTTCCGGGTGGCCGGGACAGCATCATTTTCTGTAACCGAGTCCGATAGTCCGGTTCAGGACTCTGAAGACGCGCAAGCATGGATTCGCACTGCTGAAAGGCTAGATGATAGCTTTCATGATTGGCCGATGCGTTCGGTTTTCGACACAACCCCATTGCCAATTTTAGCTTGAAGTGATCGGAGTTAAAGTAAACCTTGCCTGGTAAATACTCACGGTACATGCCCTGGTAGACGGGAGCTGGATGAGGGAAGTGGACTTCAGATTCATATAGAGGGCGGCCTACGATGAACTCGCCGATTTCGAAAAAAGCCTTGATCACAGTATCTTCCAGGCAGCGCTCCACATCATTTTCCATCGGTACTTGGAAGTTTACAACGCATTCCAGGTAGTCCTCAGCCCGCTGCAAGTCCACTTGAATAAAGCTCGCCCGGGTAGGCAGGAAAGTGTGAACGGCTTGCAGCGCGGTATAAAGGTCGGGGCTGCTGTTAGCAACAAATCCCATCACCCCATGGGTTGCGGGGGTGAGACGCCTGCCCAGCCGTAACCCGAACTCTGGTTTGCCGGATAAATCTAAAGCATTACGCAAGATCTGAATCTGCTGGGTTGCAGTGAGCAAGCTTTCATCTTTGAGTAATTGTTCGACATCTACACCCGTGTTGCGCAAGAGGCTAGGGAGTTCTCGTACACTCAAGCCAAGTTCTCGGGCGATAAGGCGTGAGTAGTTCGACGGGATATCCGCATCCACGTTTTTCAAACCCTGTTTGAGCGTCGTTATTGCCATCAGCGATTCCTCGGAATGCGGTAACTGTCTTTAAATGTCCCCGGTCTGTCAAGAAATGTCCTCGTCGGTGTTCCGACACATAGCCAATCTTCAAGGTAGATATAAATGCTAGGAGACACGCTGTGGGAAAAATTATCTTTATTGAACATGACGACACCGAGCATGTTACGGAGTTCGGGGTGGGTTCTACGCTAATGCAAATTGCCGTTGATAACGCCGTTCCAGGTATTGACGGTGACTGCGGCGGCGAATGCGCCTGTGGTACCTGTCACATGATTGTTCCCGATGAGTGGTTCGGCAAGACCGGAAGGGTTGGTGACGCGGAAGAACAGATGTTGTCCATGACCCCGGAGCGGGCGAGAACCTCGCGCCTGGGGTGTCAGGTAGAAATTACTGAGGCGATGGACGGTATGACCGTGCATTTGCCTGAATTCCAGATGTAAACAGGGAGAATGCTATGTCAACAAAAACAAGATCAAGCAATGCGTTTCAGACAAAAGTATTCAACGCCTCGTCCAAAGTGGTGCCGATGCATTTTCAGATTAAAACGATGAAAATGCTGATGAAGGCGAAGAGAAAGACAGTGGGTTCTCGATCCACACAAATGGAATTCGTCGAAACCTCCTTGCCTGATGTCAACACCTTGGCACTCGAAGATATCGACACCAGCAACCCTTTTTTGTATCGACAAGATCAGTGGCGGGCCTATTTTAAGCGGCTGCGAGATGAAGCTCCGGTACACTACCAGAAGAAGAGTCCATTCGGGCCTTTCTGGTCGATAACTCGCTATGAAGATATTTTGTTCGTGGACAAGAGTCACGAACTGTTCTCCTCTGAACCGCAAATTATTCTGGGTGATCCACCGGACGGACTATCGGTGGAAATGTTTATCGCCATGGATCCGCCCAAGCATGATGTGCAACGTCGGGCGGTGCAGGGTGTGGTAGCGCCAAAAAACCTTAAGGAAATGGAAGGTTTAATCCGGTCCCGAGCAGCCGAAGTGCTAGACAGCCTGCCGCTGGATAAACCCTTCAACTGGGTGCCTGCAGTATCCAAAGAGCTGACTGGCCGCATGCTGGCTACACTGCTGGATTTCCCTTATGAAGACCGCCATAAACTCGTTGAATGGTCTGATCGCTTGTCCGGTGCGGCATCTGCCACGGGTGGCGAATTTACCGACCAAGATGTCATGTTTGACGATGCGGCAGACATGGCGAGGGCGTTCTCAAGGCTGTGGCGAGACAAGGAGGCACGTCGTGCAGCCGGCGAAGAACCCGGTTTTGACTTGATCAATATGTTGCAGAGCAACGACGACACAAAAGACCTGATCAATCGGCCGATGGAGTTTATCGGGAATCTGGCTCTGCTCATCGTTGGCGGCAATGACACCACAAGGAATTCCATGAGCGGTGGTGTCTTGGCCTTGAATCAATTCCCCGAGGAGTTCACCAAGCTGAAGGCTAATCCGGACCTGATTCCGAACATGGTTTCGGAAATCATTCGTTGGCAAACTCCACTGGCCAACATGCGCAGGGTCGCGACACAGGACGTAGAACTTCGTGGCCAGACCATCAAGAAAGGGGACCGGGTGTTAATGTGGTATGCCTCAGGTAATCGAGACGAACGCAAGTTTGACAACCCCGATCAACTCATTATTGATCGCAAGGACGCACGGAACCATATTTCTTTTGGCTACGGTATTCATCGTTGTATGGGTAACCGCCTGGCCGAACTGCAATTGCGCATTTTGTGGGAAGAACTGCTCAAGCGCTTCGAAAATATCGAAGTGGTTGGCGAGCCGGAGCGTGTACAGTCCAACTTCGTGCGCGGTTATTCGAAGTTGATGGTCAAACTGACGGCAAAAAATTAATGAAAAGTTTGACCGGGCTGGCGACTGAAGAATTCGACTATATCGTTGTGGGCGCTGGCTCGGCAGGGTGCGCGGTAGCCAATCGTTTGTCCGAGAGTGGCCTCTATTCGGTGTTGCTACTCGAAGCCGGGCCGGAGAGTCGCCGCAACCCTTTCGTCAACACGCCGCTGGGATTTTTGCAGTTGATGTTCAGTCGCCGTTTCAACTGGCAGTTCTATACCGAGCCACAGCGTCACATGTACGGTCGTTCGTTGTTCCAGCCGCGGGGCAAGATGCTTGGCGGTTCGAGCGGGATTAACGCCCAGGTCTATATCCGTGGTCACGCCAGGGATTACGACGAGTGGGCACGGCAGGGGTGTCACGGTTGGTCATACGCCGATGTGCTGCCGTATTTTCGTAAGTCAGAACATTACGAGCCTGAGACGGTGCCGGGTACGGCAGTATTCCATGGTAAGGATGGCCCTCTCAATGTGGCGGAGCGACGTTATACCAACCCGTTGAGTGCGGCGTTTGTCGAGGCGGGAGTACAGGCGGGGCATCGACGCAATCGGGATTTCAACGGCCCCGAACAGGAGGGGGTGGGCTATTACTATACTTACCAGAAGGACGGCTCGCGTTTTAGTAATGCGCGTGCTTATCTTGATCCAGCGACGGGGCGTTCGAACCTGAACGTTCGTAGTGATGCACATGTTACTCGGGTGTTGTTTGATGGCACTCGCGCTATTGGTGTCGAGTATCGCAGCGCAAAGGGTCTGGTGCGAGCTCGTGCAGGGCGTGAGGTTATCCTCTGCGGTGGTGCGTTTAACTCGCCGCAACTGCTTATGTTGTCAGGCATCGGTCCCCGCGAGGAACTTGCTCGACATGGCATTGAGCTACGTCATGCACTGGCGGGTGTGGGTCGCAATCTTCAGGACCATATCGATGTTTTTGTCCGGGTCAGGGCTCGCAGCCGTCAGAGTATCTCGATGCATCCGAGCTACTGGCTGAAGGGCGCGTGGGCCTTACTGCAATACCTGAGCGGTCGTCGAGGTGTGCTGTCGAGCAACGGGGCTGAAGCTGGTGGGTTCATCTGCTCCCGGCCAGAGCTGGCGATACCTGATCTGCAACTACACTTCGGGCCAATGCTGTACGCCGATCACGGGCGAGACATGAAAACCGCAATGAGCGGTTATGGCTACATAGTGATGCTCTATGGGCTCAGGCCTTTGTCCCGTGGCCGTATTGGTTTAAACAGTGCCGATCCGCTGGCGGCCCCGTTGATTGATCCCAACTATATGGCTGAGCCTGCCGATGTCGAGCAGCTCGTTCGTGGGGTAAAGCTTGTTCGTAAGATCTTGTCGCAGCGTGCATTTTATGTGCACCAGGACGTAGAGATTTCACCAAGCCAGTCCATACAGGAGGACGTAGATCTCGCCGAGTGGGTGCGTCGCAGCGGCGAATCGGCATATCACCCGGTCGGCACCTGCAAGATGGGGAGAGATCCGATGGCTGTGGTGGATTCCCGACTTCGCGTGCACGGTTTGCAATCGTTGCGGGTGGTTGATGCTTCCATCATGCCAACTCTGGTTGGTGGGAATACTAATCAGCCGGTGACCATGATCGGTGAGAAAGGGGCTGCGATGATTCTTGAGGACGCCGCGATGGCAGGCGGTTAGGCATCATGTGCTTAGCTCGCTGGATATTACAGTTTCTTGTTCTTCACTAAGTTTTTGGCTTATGGATAACTCGGTTCCAAGGCGCATAGAAAGAGACAAGTTATGACCAAAAAAAAGAAAGAGACCACCGTCATCATTGGTGGTGGACACGCAGCGGGAACACTTCTGACCGCCTTGCTGCAAAAAAAATACCCAAATGAAGTGATTTTGGTTAGCGAAGAGCCACACCCTCCCTACCAGCGGCCGCCCTTGTCAAAGAATTACCTTGCGGGGGAGGTTGATCAGGCATCGTTATACCTTAAACCGCCTTCGGTCTACGAGAATGCGGGACAGCAATTACGGCTCGGCGTGCGCGTAGAACAGATTAACAGAGACGACAAAAACCTCATTTTGTCAGATCAAAGCACCTTACAGTACGATCGACTGGTCTTGGCCACTGGCTCACATGTCCGCCGCCTTAACGCGCCGGGCTCAGATTTGAAAGGCATTCATTATTTGCATGATATCGCGGACACGGATGCCCTGCGTAGTGAGCTAGCACCCGGCAAACGCCTAGTCATCGTGGGGGGCGGTTATATCGGACTTGAAGTGGCAGCCAGTGCGACCAAGCAAGGTGTTAATGTTACCGTCCTGGAAGCTGCTGAGCGTCTGATGCAGCGTGTTACGGGGCCAGAGATGTCCGAATTTTTCTACGCCAAACATGCGAGGGCCGGCGTTGATGTACGCTTGGAGACAGCTGTAACCGGTTTTGAATCAGATGGTCAGGGGCACGTCTCTGGCGTGACTTTGTCCGGTGGGGGCAAGGTGCCAGCGGATATCGTGCTTGTCTCAATTGGTGTAATACCGGAAACGGTCTTGGCTGAGCATGCTGGCCTGCTCTGTGATGACGGCATTGTCGTCGATGAATTTACTCGCACCGATGATCCTGACATCTTGGCAATCGGCGATTGTACCCGCCACCGGAATCTATTCTTCGACAAGAGGCAGCGCCTTGAATCTGTGGCTAACGCTGTGGATCAAGCGCGTACGGCGGCGGCGACTCTTATGGGCGAGGAGAAGCCCTACGATAGCGCCCCCTGGTTCTGGTCGAACCAGTATGACGTTCGCCTGCAGATGGTAGGGTTGTCGCAAAATCATGACCAGCGCGTACTACGTGGCAACATCACTGACAAGGAATTTGCAGTTTTCTATCTATGCGAGGGGTGTGTCATTGCTGTTGATGCAGTCAATCTGCCTATTGCTTTCATGGTGGGTAAGAAGCTGGTGCAGCAACGCAAAAGCATCAGCGCTAAAGCATTGCGTGATCTGAATTTTGAACTCAAATCTTTAATCTGAAGCACGGAACTAATTGTTATCTGTAACCGGTCTTAATGGCGAGGTGTGTCAATGAAGGTCGTACTTTCGTCCAAGAGTGTCCATGTCCATCCAGCTGAAACCACGATTTTTGTATAGCTTATGGTGTAGCTAGCCTTATATCCATTATCCAAAGCAGCAAAAACAGCTGCAAACACACCTGTGCATCATAGGTGTGTTAAGGCTTCTATGGCGTTGGCTACTCGCTGGTGAGCTATTTTCCGCTCCTCGAAATAATCATACCGATCATAAATCCCCTCAACTCCCTTCAACTTGTGATTCAAACACCGTTCCGCCACATGACTCGGCACGCCTTCCGCAGCCGCGAGGCTGCGGAAGGTGCGTCGGAGGTCGTGGATGGTGAAGTGCTCCAGGTCGCCCATTTTGTTGGGTGGCTGCATCTTCCGGCCAGCCTCTCGGCCAAATAGCTTGGAAATGGCGCGGTTCAGGGTGTCAGGGCCCATGTGGGGGCGTTTGCTGGCGCGCCTGGCAGGGAACACATAGGGGGAGCCGCAGGCATGGCCTTGCTGTACTTTTAGCCACTCAATGGCTTGGGTTGGCAGAGGGATGGTGATCGCTGCGCCAGTCTTGCTGCGCTCTTTGGAGAGATCCCAGATTCCGGCTTCCAGATCGAATTCTTCCCAGCGGGCTTCGCATAGCTCGCTTTTTCTAACGCCTAGCACCAGGAACAAGCAGCAGGCCCGATAGTTGTCTCGACCAAAGCTGCTGATGTGTTCACGGAAGACCCCAAAGACATGTTCGATTTCTTCCAGCGTCAGGGTGCGCTCCCGGCTGGCTTCGACGCCGCCGGCGTCGCTGACTGTGAATGGGCTGGCCGGGTTGTTCTGGCACAGGTCCAGTTTGATGCCATGACGAAACAGCTGCTTCATGTACATCAGGGTGTCATTGGCGATGGTGGGGCGGTTGCTGCGCTGGACGCGCTGCAGGACGGCCCGGATATCCCTTGGGGTGACGTCGGCAATTGGGTAGAGGCCGATCACAGGGTGAATTTCTTTCTGATAGATGCGCTTGGGGATGTTGGGGTGTTTCAGGCGCCGGGACAGATCGGTTTCATGCCAGTCCTGGAAGAGGTCTTTGACGGTGCGGATGTTGGGCTGGACAACTTTGGCCCTTTCCTGGAGTGGGTCGGTGCCCGTTCGAATGCCTTGCTTGGTTAGCACAGCGGCTTCCCGGGCGTCACCCAGGGACATCTGTGGGTATTGACCCAAGGTGATTTCGTGGCGCTTGCCCTGGGCGCTGTAGCGTAGCATCCAGTAGGGCATGCCGGACTTGCGTACACAGAAATAGAGGCCGCCGCCATCGGTGTGTTTCTTGGGGGCCTGCTTTGCCAGGGACTTGATCTGAGTGGCGGTGAGTTTGCTCATTTTGACCTTGTGGCGTTTGAGCCTATAAAAACAGGCTGCCCACCACTTTTTGTTTGTTGATTGAAGAGAAAAATTCTCTGTCATCAATGGTTTGCAGGCAGCCCCTTGAGAGCTGCCCACCATTTCAGGTCAATATAGGTGTCAGGGAGGAAAAAGTCACGTTTTTGCCCACCACTTTGCCCACCACTTTTGTCTGGATAGGGGTGGATGACAGTGGATTTCCATGGACTGGAGATCGCATTTAATCCTTTAAAAAACAATATATTAAATACAATTATGGACTTCCCTGGATTTTACTCGATATTCTGAATCTGCTCCCGCATCTGCTCAATCAACACCTTCAATTCCACCGCTGCCGCTGTGGTTTCGCTGTCGACGGACTTGCTGCCCAGGGTGTTGGCTTCGCGGTTGAGTTCCTGCATGAGGAAATCCAGGCGCCGGCCGATGTGGCCGCCTTTTTTGAGGATGCGGCGCACTTCGGTGACGTGGGTGAGCAGGCGGTCCAGTTCTTCGTCCACGTCCATTTTTTGCGCCAGCAGGACCAGTTCCTGTTCCAGGCGATCCGGGTCCGGGGAGTCGATCACGTCCTGGATGCGGCTGCGCAGGCGTTCGCGCTGGGCTTCCTTGATACGCGGCACGGCGGTTTTGACGATCTCGACCTGGGTGATGATGCCGTCGAGGCGCTCTTCGATCAGTTTGCCCAGTTGTTCCCCTTCGCGGCTGCGGGTGTCGATCAGGGCCTGCAGGGCTTCATCCAGCAGGGTGAGGGATTCGCGTTGCAGCAGGTCCACGTCCAGTTCGCGGGTGCTGAGCACGCCGGGATGGCGGAGGATTTCCATGGGATTGACCTGGCCGGGGTGCTGCACCAGGTCGCCTACCCGGCGGGAGATCTCGGACAGCTGCTTGACCAGGGGCTCGTTCAGTTCCAGGTCGGCGTCGCTGGCGTCCTGCTGGTAGCGCAGGGTGACTTCCACCTTGCCCCGGGCGAGGGCCTTGCGGCAGCGTTCGCGTACGGCGTTTTCCAGTGAGCGGAGGGCGTCGGGCAGGCGTGGGCTGATTTCCAGGTAACGGTGGTTCACGGCCTTGATTTCCCAGACCAGGCCGTAGCCTTCAAGCGGGCGGTCGGCGCGGGCAAAAGCGGTCATGCTGCAAATCATGGTGAACCTCTATGTTGGGCCATGGAATGGGGCTGTCCCGGTCGGTGTGCCGCAGGAGAGCCTGCTTGCAGGCGAAAAGGCCGTTGCGAGTGACGAGAAGCGAGTTTCGAAAGGCAAACCCCGATGGTGGGAAGCCCGGGTTTTCGCAACTGGACACTCGTCACTCGCTTCTGGTCTGGTCTTTTCGCCTGCAGGCAAGCTCCTGCGGCATGAAAAACCGCGGGCGGTGCCGGGTTCCCTAGTCTAGTCGAGACGGGGTTGGGTGCAAGGCAGGCATCGGCGCCGGTGTTTGCTACAATGGTCGCCCTTTTGATTCCAAGACTACCAGGAGATTCCATGCGCCCATCCGGCCGAGCCCCCGACCAATTGCGTGAACTGAGCTTTACCCGCAACTACACCGTTCATGCCGAGGGCAGCGTATTGGTGGCGTTCGGGGGGACCAAGGTGCTGTGTACCGCGTCCGTGGAAGAGGGCGTGCCGCGCTTTCTCAAGGGCAAGGGCCAGGGCTGGCTGACCGCGGAGTACAGCATGCTGCCGCGTTCCACTCACACCCGCTCCGGCCGTGAGGCGACACGGGGCAAGCAGGGCGGGCGCACGCTGGAAATCCAGCGTTTGATCGGCCGCTCCCTGCGTGCCGCGGTGGACATGAAGGCGCTGGGTGAGCGCACCATCTACCTGGACTGCGACGTACTGCAGGCCGACGGTGGCACGCGGACGGCCTCTATTTCCGGGGCCTGCGTGGCGCTGGTGGATGCCTTTACCCACCTGCTGGAAACCAAGAAGATCAAGAGTGATCCGCTCACCGGCCTGGTGGGCGCGGTGTCCGTGGGCATGTACGAGGATGCCCCAGTGCTGGATCTGGATTACGCCGAAGACTCCAATGCGGGCACCGACATGAACGTGGTGATGACGCAGCAGGGCGGCTTTATCGAGATCCAGGGTTCCGCAGAGGGTGCGCCGTTTACCCGTGAGCAGTCCGACAGCCTGTTGGGGCTGGCGGAGAAGGGCATTGGCGAGATCATCAAGGCCCAGCAGGTCGCGCTGGGCTGGTAATACGCTAAAGAGAGAAACGCGGGCCGTGTCGCTGTGGTGGCGCGGCTTCGCGCAGTTGCGAACAGACTGGCTAGCACACAGGCTTGAGTATGAAGAACTACAAGAAGCATTTTCTGCGCTTTGCTGAAGAGCGTGACGCGCTGAAATTCGGGGAATTTACCCTGAAGTCCGGACGCAAAAGCCCGTATTTCTTCAATGCGGGGACTTTCCACACCGGCGAGGCCCTGGCTCGGCTGGGTCGCTATTATGCGGATGCGATCATGGCATCCGGGCTGGAATTCGATATGTTGTTCGGGCCGGCCTATAAAGGCATCCCGCTGGTGGCGGCGGTGTCTGTGGCATTGGCTGAGCACCATGGCCGGGATTACCCCTGGGCGTTCAACCGCAAGGAAGCCAAGGATCATGGCGAGGGTGGCTGGCTGGTCGGCGCGCCATTGCAGGGCCGGGTGCTGGTGATAGATGATGTGATTACAGCGGGAACGGCGATTCGCGAAGTGGCGACGCTGTTCGAGAAGACTGACGCGACCATGGCGGGGGTGATGGTGGCGCTGGATCGGCAGGAATGCGCTAAAGAGCCTTCCGAAGCGGGCAAGGGCCTGTCGGCGATCCAGGAAGTGGAACAAGCATTGGGGGTGCCAGTGGGGTGTATCGTCACCATGAGCGATATCATCGACTGGCTGGAACAGCAACCGGACAGCCAGACAATGGTGGCGCCTATGCGTGAGTACCGGGAGCGTTATGGAGTGCAATAATAATGAAAATCGTCGTCTTGTTGATGGCGCTGATCCTGACTTCGTCAGTGTGGGCTCGCTCGGGACAACGTGCCAATGAGCGAATGCCGGATGGCGCCTACTTTCGGCATGAAACTTCTGACGGCGTGGTGCACCTGAACCGAACCCTGACCATGGATGCTATCCGCAGTGGCTACCAGTTGCTGGATCAGTATGGCCGGGTGCTGGAAGACGTGGAGGGGGTGCAGCTGAATGACGCTGAGGCGAAAGCCCAGCGGATGCAGCAGGCTCGCCAGGCCCGTGAAGACCGGGACATGCTGCGCCTGTATGCCGGCCCGGAAGATGCGGTGCGGGCGCGCGATCGCAAGGTCGAGGCGCTGGAGCTGAGTATCAGCTACGAAGAGAACAATCTTGCCCAGTTGCAGATGAAGCTGGATGACGAAATTGCCACGGCGGCGCGCAACGAAAGGGCGGGCCGGGACGTGCCGGAGGTGGTGAAAGAGGCCATCGACCGCCTGCAGCGCCAGATCCAGACGGCGGAGCAAAAGCTGCTGGAATTCGACAGGGAAATTGAACAGGCCAACCAGCAATACGCCCCGATTATCGAGCGGCTTGAGGCGATTGAGCAACAACAAAACGAAGGCGGCTGAGGCCGCCTTCGTCATGCAAGAGGCTAACGAAACAGGGTGGGCTGCAGCAGCGCCCATTGTGCTGGCCAGTCCTGGCTGGGCAGGGTTTTGAAACCGGAACGCACAAATTGCGCGATGCGCCCTTCGGCCACGGCCAGCAGCAGGTTGGCGGTGATGGTCGGGGTCGCCTGGGTGCGCAACCCTTCCTTGAATTCTGCATCACGCAGCACCTGCTTTACCTGGCTTTCCACCCGATCATAGAACTGCTGGATACGCTGGTGCAGACGGGCGTTTTCGCCGGTCAGGGCGTCGCCGGTGAGCAGCCGGGTAATGCCCGGGTTGCGCTCGGTGAACGCCAGCAGCAGGGTGAGAATCTGCTCTACCTGATCACTGGCCTTGCCGTCTTCCATAATGCGGTTGATGCGCGAAAAAATGGCTTCTTCAATAAAGCTGATCAGCCCTTCGAACATCTTCGCCTTGCTGGGAAAATGCCGGTACAGCGCCGCCTCGGATACCCCCACTTCCTTCGCCAGCCCGGCGGTGGTAATGCGCCCACCGGGTGCGGCTTCCAGCATGTGGGCGAGCGACTGCAGAATCTGCTCTTTGCGCGACGGTTTTTTATCGGTCATGAAGTATCGTTCCCAGTTCTAAGCAACAAGCTTCTGGCTGCAACGCGAGTGTGGCCCAGAGGTATATCACAGGCAAACACCGCGCCCAACGTTCCCGGGCTTGTTACTGCGGTTTTGTTTTTCGCTGCTGTAGCGTTTCGCGGCAATCCCCTTTGCCGGTGTTTGAGTTGAAAGTGAAAAGTTTAAAGTTGAAACGCGGTTTGAGTCTGTGGATTTTGCAGGGGCGTGCCCGCGATTGCCGGTAAGGGCGCGGGCTGCTGCCGTTAAAAACCAAAACACGTTTGGCGCGCTTTTCAACTTTGAACTTTCATCTTTCAACTAGTCCTTGCTGATTAGGGTGCCGATCCCCTTGTCGGTGAGGATTTCCAGCAGTACCGCGTGGGACACCCGGCCATCGATAATGTGGGCGGTGTGGACGCCGTTTTGTACCGCTTCCAGGGCGCAACCGATCTTGGGCAGCATGCCGCCGTAGATGGTGCCGTCCTTGATCAGGCTGTTGACCCGTTCAGTGGTGAGCCCGGTGAGGATTTGGCCCTGTTTGTCTTTCAGGCCGGCCACGTTGGTGAGCAGGATCAGTTTTTCTGCCCGCAGCACTTCGGCCACCTTGCCAGCCACCAGGTCGGCATTGATATTGTAGCTGGTGCCGTTGTCGTCCACGCCGATGGGGGCGATAACGGGAATGAAGTCGCTGCCGGCGAGCAGGTCGATAATGCGGGTGTCGATGCCCTGCACTTCGCCCACGTGGCCGATGTCGATGATCTCCGAGGCCTGCAGTTCCGGGCTGTCCGCGTCGCTGGCCTTGAGCACCATCTTGCGGGCCTTGATCAGGCGCCCGTCCTTGCCGGTGAGGCCGATGGCCTGGCCGCCGTTGTGCTGGATCAGGTTGACGATGTCTTTATTGACCAGGCCGCCGAGCACCATTTGCACCACGTCCATGGTTTCCCGGTCGGTGACACGCATACCCTGAACAAATTTCGATTCCTTGCCCAGACGCTCCAGCAGGTCGCCGATCTGTGGGCCACCGCCGTGCACGATCACCGGGTGGATGCCGATTTGCTTCATCATCACCACGTCACGGGCGAAGCTGTTCTTCAGCTCCTCGTTCTCCATGGCGTTACCGCCGTATTTGATCACCACGGTGGTGCCGGAAAAACGCTGAATGTAGGGCAGCGCCTCAATCAGAATCCGGGCGGTGTCGTGGGCACTGTTGGTGTCCATTACTTCTCCTTGGGGATGGGGGCCTTGGAGTTGAAAGTGCAAAGTTCAAACGCGGTTTTAAGTCTGTCGGTTCCGCAAGGCTGTGCCCGCGTTCGCCGGTGAGGGCGAGGGCTGCGGCCGTTGTTGCCCCAAACACGTCTGGCGCGTTTTTCAACGTTGAACTTTAAACGTTCAACTCACTGCCCGGCAATTCTACCTCAAAACGGAAGCTCAAGGCTCTCGTCCACCGCCTTGAGGTGCTTGCGGAACTGGCCTTTGACCCGTTCCAGCGCTTCTTCATCACGGCCTTCGAAGCGGGCGACCAGTGATGGTGTGGTGTTCGAGGCGCGCACCAGCCCCCAGCCATCGGGGAAGTCCACGCGGAGTCCGTCGATGGTGGTGGGGCGGCCACCGGCGAACTGCTCGGCGCGGGCCATCAGGGCATCGATCAGCGCAAACTTGTTGTCATCGCTGGCATCAATATAGAGCGCCGGGGTGGTGACGCCGGTTTTAAACTGGTCGAATACCTGGCCGGCGGTGTCGTCCTGCAGGGAGAGAATTTCCAGCAGCCGGGCGCCGGCATAGGCGCCGTCGTCACAGCCGAACCAGCGGTCGGCAAAGAAGATATGCCCGCTGATTTCCCCGGCCAGGGCGGCGCCGCTTTCCTTCATTTTGGCCTTGATCAGCGAGTGCCCGGTTTTGTACATCAGGGGCCGGCCGCCGTTCTTGCGAATAATGGCGGGCAGGGCGCGGCTGCATTTTACGTCGAACAGGATGTCGGCGCCGGGGCTGCGGCCGAGCAGGTCCTTGGCGAACAGCATGAGCAGGCGGTCCGGCCAGATGATTTCGCCGCTGTTGGTGACCACGGCCACGCGGTCGCCGTCGCCGTCGAACGCCAGGCCCAGGTCCAGGTCTTCCTGCTGGACGATACGGATCAGGTCGGCCAGGTTGTCCGGGTTGCCGGTGTCCGGGGCGTGGTTGGGGAAGTTGCCATCGATCTCGGTGTACAGCGGCGTCACGTCGCAGCCCAGTTGGGTGAACAGCCGTGGGGCCAGTTCGCCGGTGACGCCGTTGCCGCAGTCGATGGCAATTTTCAGGGGCCGGGCCAGCACGATGTCGTTGGCGATATCGTTCAGGTAGCGGTCGCTGATATCGCGTTCTTCTTCGTGGCCGCTGCCTTCGCTGAAGGCCTTGTTGTGGATGCGTTGCTTGAAGGCCTGAATGCGGTCGCCGTGCAGGGTTTCGCCGTTCATGACGATTTTCAGGCCGTTATGTTGCGATGGATTGTGGCTGCCGGTGAGCATGATGCCGGTTTGGGTTTCCAGCACTTCGGTGCCGTAGTAGAGCACCGGGGTGGGCACTAGCCCGAGGTTGACCACGTCGCGGCCGGATTCCAGCAGGCCCTTGATCAGTGAGCGGCTTAACTCCGGGCTGGACAGGCGGCCATCGCGGGCCACCAGCACGGTTTGCTGGCCCAGTTCGCCGGCTTCGGTGCCAATGGCGCGGCCCAGCAGATAAACGCCCTGGGCGGTGAGGGTGTCGCCGGCCACGCCGCGGATATCGTAAGCGCGGAAAATACTGTCCGGCAGGGACTCGCCGCCGTTGTCGTTATCCATCAGCAGAATGCTGTCGTCGTCGCTTTCTTCTACCACCAGCGCATCGGGCCTGGGGGTGGCCACTGGGCGTGCGGGGCCGGCGCGGTCGCGCAGTTTTTTGGCCAGGCGGGCGGAGGCATCGTTGACGCTGGTGAATAGCGGGAAGTGGAAATGGTCGCGGGCGGTGACGCCGGGTTGGCGCGTTAGCTCATCGCTGTAGCGAATCAGTTCGGCGGCGTCCTGGCGCAGGGCCCGGGTCAGCAGCCGGTTCACCAGCAGGGTGCACAGCAGGATCACGACTACCCCCAGGGCGATGCCCAGGGTGGCGACGATCAGGCTGTTGCCGTCGGGGGCGCGCAGGGTCAGGGTGACCTGAACCGGGCCCTGGCTGACCTGGGCAGTGCCGCCGTTGGCCTGTTGTTTGTTGTCGAACAGGGGGCTGCCGCCGTAGGTGACGCTGAGTGCGCTGCCCTCCGGCATGGCGGTACGCAGGGTAGTGGCCAGCGGAGCCAGGGACTGGGTAAGCAGCAGGCTGCCGGTCTGGTTCTTGGTGGCGCGGGCCATCACTAGCTGAGGTGTTTTGCCGGCAATGATCACCGGGCCGGGTTCTTGGCCCAGGCGGACGTTCTTGAGAAGCTCCTGGGCGGTGTAGCTGAACTGGGCGGTGTCTGCGCCGCGGCGCGGGACGAGCTGCACGGTGGCATCAGGAAGCCACTGGTTCTGGTGTACGTTAAAGCTGGACAGGTTGCCGTCGGAGAGCGCCTTGTTCACATCGCTGCGGTCGCTGAGGATGTCCAGCTGCTGGCGTGAGGTCTGGATGGTGTTGCTCGCCTGGCTGGCCAGTGATTGGGCCAGCAGCCGGGCCTGGGCGTTCTGTTGCTCGGGCTGCAGCTGGCTGGCCTGGTAGGCGTAGAGGCAGCCGGTGGCGGCGATTACGGCTACGATGCCGGCGGCGACCAGAGGCAGTAGCTGCTTCATGGCGCTGGTGGACTTGCCTTGCTTGTTGTCGCTCTTGTTCCCCATATCCCCTCCGCTTGCCCGGCGCTGCCACGGTATTATTGTGGTTGGGTCGTGGTGCGCGCTGTGGTGCGTGCTTGTGCTGCTGTGGTTGTTGTTTTGTGTCCGGTGCTTTTTGTGTCAGGCCTCAATGGCGCCCGCTGTGCCCGAAACCGCCTTCGCCCCGTTCGCTGGCACTGAAGCTTTCCACCTGTTCCAGTTCCACCTGCATGACCGGCACGATCACCAGCTGGGCGATGCGCTCACCGGGCTCCAGGGTGAAGGGCTGTTGCCCCCGGTTCCAGCAGGACACCATCAGCTCGCCCTGGTAGTCGGAGTCGATCAGCCCCACCAGATTGCCCAGCACGATGCCGTGCTTATGGCCCAGACCGGAGCGTGGCAGGATCATGCCGGCGTAGCCCGGATCGTCAATGAAGATGGACATGCCGGTGGGTAGCAGCTCGGTATCCCCGGGTTGCAGTGTCATCGGTTCCTTGACCATGGCGCGCAGGTCCAGCCCGGCGGAGCCGTCGGTGGCGTAGTGAGGCAGTGGAATGCTGTCGCCAAGGCGGGCGTCGAGTACCCGGTATTGCAGTTTCATGAATGTTCCCTTCGGTCATGCATCACGCGGCACGCTTCACGCAACAGGCGGCGTGGTGCATGAAGCGTGGTGCGTGTTGCTTTGTCAGTCTTTATACCGTATCGCGATCAATTCGATCAGCTGCTTGGCGATCTGGGCCTTGGAGGCCAGTGGCAGCACCTTGTGGCCGCTGGGCCAGATCACCGTGAGGGCGTTGTTGTCGCTGTTGAAGCCCACGTTGGTGCCGGAAACGTCGTTGGTGGCGATCATGTCCAGTTTCTTGTTCACCAGCTTGCCCTGGGCGTAGGCCATTACGTCCTGGGTTTCCGCCGCAAAGCCCACGGTAAAGGGGCGCTTGGCGTGCTCGGCCACGGACGCCACGATGTCCGGGTTTTTCACCAGTGTCAGGTGAATTTCCTCAGTGGATTTCTTGATCTTGTGGTCAGCGGTCACGGTGGGGCGGTAATCCGCCACGGCGGCGGTGGCGATAAACACATCGCAGCCGTTTTCCACCACGTCCATGCAAGTCTCGTACATGTCCACGGCGCGCACCACATCCACGCGTTCCACCCGTGACGGGGTGGGCAGATTCACCGGCCCGGCAATCAGGGTGACCTTGGCGCCCGCTTCGGCGGCGGCTTCGGCCAGCGCAAAACCCATTTTCCCGGAGCTCTTGTTGGTGATGTAGCGCACCGGGTCGATGGATTCGCGGGTGGGGCCGGCGGTGATCACCACATGCTTGCCGGTGAGTAGCTGGTAGTCGAACACTTCCGCTGCCTGCTGAATGATCTCCAGTGGCTCGATCATGCGCCCGGCGCCCACTTCGCCGCAGGCCTGGCTGCCGCTGCCCGGCCCGAACACGGTGATGCCTTTTTCCTGCAGGATCAGTTGGTTCTTCTGGGTGCTGAGGTCGGCCCACATCTGCTGATTCATGGCCGGGGCAATGGCGATGGGGGCGCCAGTGGCCAGGCACAGGGTGGTGAGCAGGTCGTTGCCGTGGCCATGGGCCAGGCGAGCCATGAAATTGGCGGACGCGGGGGCAATCAGCACCAGGTCTGCCCAGCGGGCCAGCTCGATATGGCCCATGGCCGCTTCGGCGGTGGGGTCCAGCAGGGTGGTGTGCACCGGGTGGCCGGAGAGGGCCTGCATGGTCAGCGGGGTGATGAATTCACAGGCGCCCTGGGTCATGACCACCCGCACTTGTGCGCCCACATCTTGCAGCCGGCGCACCAGATCAGCGGCTTTATAGGCGGCAATACCGCCGGTGACGCCCAGCAGGACCCGTTTGTTCATCAGACGTTGCATGCAAAAACCCTTGTTTGGATGACGGCAGGCATGGCGAATCTCCACTGCCGCTGCAGCTGCAAGGCTGCTATCAAGTCAGGCTGCATAGAGTAGCACTGTATAAGAGACGCGGCACGCAGGACGGTTGGCAGGACGCCACATGCCTGATGCCTGACGCAAAAGAGGGAGCAAGATTGTGAGGACGTACGAGAAAATTCGGGTTTGGCAGTCAGCCATGGACTTGGTGGTATTGATCTATAAGGCAACGCAGGATTTCCCACGGAGCGAGCAATTTGGGCTCGTTAGCCAAATGCGCAGGGCGTCGGTCAGCGTTCCCTCCAATATAGCGGAGGGATATGGGCGGGGTTCGCAGGCTGACCGACTGCGGTTCTTTTATATCGCCAGAGGCTCGTTGATGGAGCTCGAGACCCAGATTGCCATAGCCGCAAGGCTGGCATATGCCGGTGCCAACGTGCTTATTGGACAAACGGAGAAAGTGTTCGCCCAGTTGTCAGCGTTGATCACCCGTATGCAGGATGAGACGTTTTTAGCGTCAGGCATCCGGCCTCAGGCGTGGGGCGTATAACCATGGCCATAACAGACTGGCCGGCGGATGAGCGGCCGCGGGAGAAGTTGCTGGCGCGGGGTGCCGGGGCGCTCAGTGATGCGGAGTTGTTGGCGATCTTTCTACGTACCGGCCAGCAGGGCATGACGGCGGTGGATCTGGCGCGCCGGCAGTTGGCGGGCAGCGGTGGCTTGCGGGCCATGCTGGATCTGGGCCCGGAACGCATGGCGCATTTGCCCGGCATGGGGACCGCCCGACGGGCGTTGTTGCTGGCGGCGCTGGAGCTGGGGCGGCGCTATCTGGCGGAGCCTCTGGAGCGGGGGCAGCCACTGGATAACCCGGACAAGGCCGGGCAGCTGCTTACGGCCCAGTTGCGCGGGTTACCGTTTGAGGTGTTCGCTTGCCTGTTCCTGGATAATAAGCATCGCCTGATCGCCTTTGAGAAGTTGTTTCAGGGCACCATCGATGCGGCGGCGGTTTATCCGCGGGAAGTGGTGCGTAGGGCCATGGAGCACAACGCCGCGGCCGTGATCCTGGCCCACAATCACCCATCGGGCGTGGCTGAACCCAGCCAGTCGGACCATGCCATCACCCGGCGATTGGTGGAGGCGCTAGGATTGGTGGAAGTCCGAGTGTTAGACCATCTGGTAATCGGTGATGGTGGCTGGGTGTCACTGGCTTCGCGAGGAGCGTTGTGAGCCTTGTCTGGGCCAGTTCGGATCAGCCATGGCTGTGGTGCTCCATGGCGCGTCGATTACGTTCCCGGGTGTGCGCAACCAGCGCTGGGAAGTCTTGTAGTAGTTCGCTGGCCGGGCGGGCAGGTAAGGCGCAGTTCTGGCAAGCCAGCCAGTCGCGCTGTTCCACCTCAAATTCATCATGCAGGGCAAAGGGTTCGGTGACCGTCTGGCGAACGTCGTCCCCCAGGCCTTGGGGGGCCGCGCCGTAGAAATAGCCCTTGATGCGGCCGGGTTCCACTTCGAAACGGGAGAAACCGATGCCCACGAATTCGCTGGCAGACCAGCGCTGTATCCCGTTGTCGTCAAACAGCCGAACGGATTGACCGCCAGTGCCGGTAAGCACCTGCACATAACCCAGCCGGGAGGGGATGCCAAAGCCCATGGGGACGGAGCGTTGGTAAATGTGGTCATGGCCGACCAGCAGCAGATCGACGCCGTAGCGAAGCAGAATGTTTTCCTGCAGGGCAACCAGCGTCAGGTTGGCGGGGCTGCGGCCATCCTGGTCAGTCCAGATGGGGTAGTGCTGGATCAGTATGATGAAGTCCAGTTCGCCGCGGGCACGCCGCAGTGCCGCTTTAGCAAGATCGATCTCCAGGTTGATCAGTTCTTCGGCCAGGGTGAAGTCATCGATCAAGGCTCCTGCACTGCTGACAAAGAAATGCACCCGACCGATGTCAAAGCCATAGTAGGTACTGCCGGGGTTGGGATTGAGGTTGTTCAGTAGTGGGTCAGGGTGAGTCAGTCGCGATTTGAAGGCCTTGCCGGATTGCAGGCCGTCGCCATCTTTGGACTCATGGTTGCCCGCCGCCGCCATGGTGATGGTGTTGGCCAGCAGGGGTTCCACCAAATCAAACCACGTGTCCCATACCGATTGCTCGCCGTCAGCATAGGACAGATCGCCGGCGATGATAGCCAGATCACGGGGTTGTTTGAGGATTTCTTCGGTAACCCGTTGGGCGCGAACGCTAACCCCTTGATCGCCGTAATGCACAAACGACCAGTTCTGGGTGTTGATGGGTGTTAACTGGTAAACAGGAGACCAGCCTCCGGAAGGGGAGCCGACGCGGTAGCGGACGGGTTTATCCGGATCAAGCCCGTCTATTTTGATACGGTGGGTTTGGGCGTCTACCCCGAAGGTGGCTTCAGAGCTGGCCTGGCGCTGATGGAGAAAAACAGGCGTGTTTTGCTGCCCTTCCAGCAGGGGTTCCTGGTCGTATTCGAGCCGCTGCGCCGGTGCATGGCTGGTGTCGGTAAACCAGGTAATAGACCGGGAGGTAAGGCTGCTCTCCTCAATGCTGGCGTGAACCCCCCGGGGCGGGAAGGGCGCAGGGGGTTCCGGGGGCTCCACCGGTGGATCAATGTCCGGCCCGAGATCGGGTTCCGTAGGCTGGTTCGGGCTAGCGATGTTATCGGAAGGCGAGCTGCTGCTGCCTCCACCACACCCCGACAGTACGGTGGCAGCGCCAGCCAGTCCTGCAAGGAAGGTTCGGCGGGAAGTGGAGTTCGTTCCAGCAGGGGCGGCCCCTGGGCTGTTTGATCGATAAGCGGGCATGGCAAAGGTGTCTTGTCTGAATGAGGACCCCATCAGTAACGGTAAAATATGAATATCGAGTGAATTTATTGTTCCGCTTACCAATCAACACATTAGGCTGCTTTTGTGGGGGCTGGAGGCGGGTTGGCAGGGAGCGTCAAGCAAAGAATACTTGAATCCTGATCGCCGTACTGGTATAAAACGCGCCTTTTCCGGGGCTCTACCGTCCCCCCGCAAGAAGATTTACGGAGCAAGACAATGTCCAAAGTTTGCCAGGTGACCGGTAAGCGCCCTGTAACGGGCAATCGCGTTTCCCACTCGAACATCAAGACCAAGCGTCGTTTCGAGCCGAACCTGCACCACCACCGTTTCTGGGTTGAGTCCGAGAAGCGTTTCGTGCGTCTGCGGGTGAGCTCTAAAGGTATGCGCATCATCGACAAGAAAGGTATCGACTCTGTATTGTCCGATATCCGTTCTCGCGGCGATCGCGTTTAAGGCTAACAGAAGGAGTTAAACCCATGGCCGGTCCTATTCGTGAAAAAATCCGCCTGGTGTCCTCTGCTGGCACTGGTCATTTTTACACCACCACCAAGAACAAGCGTCTCCATCCTGAAAAGATGGAAACCAAGAAGTATGATCCGGTCGTGCGTAAGCATGTGGCCTACAAGGAAGCGAAGATCAAGTAATGATCTTCTAGCTTGCCTGCCTGGCAGCGGACATAAAAGAACCCGGGATTTCCCGGGTTTTTTTATGCCTGGAGAAAAGTACGCGCAAGATGGGCTGATTTGCATATCAAATCTGCGCGGGAAAAGCCCGTCTATCGTCTTTCCTGTCCCGCACAGAGGTTTGACCTGCGTCACAAAACGGCGTCGGTGCTAGCTTTACAGGACCGGGAGGTTTTGCAACAAAAGGCTACATGCCCGGCGTTGTGAAGGACATCACAGTTGCATAGGATTGAACCGTAAGTTCATATTTGCGCATATGTAATGGTTTTGGGATAAGTTTGGTAACCCGCACAAAGAGCGTGCACGGAGAGCACTATGAGTACTTTGACTATGATTTCTCAATTTATCTTTGCCCGTCTTTACACCCAGTTGCCAGGTCGCGCGCGTAAGCAGCGTGGTGCCAGTGCACTGGAGTACATTGTCCTGGCCGCCGCGCTGATCATCATCATTGGCGTGTTGGCTACCAACGATACGGTTAAAGACGCGTTGGAAGGGGCTTTCGAAGGCCTGTTTTCTGATGCAACGGATGGTGGTACTGGTACTTGATATCGGCTGGGCAGGAGTGTGCTGTGAAAGCAGGTCGTAAACAGGCAGGGGCAGTGGCACTGGAGTTTCTGATGCTATTCCCCTTCGTTGTCGCCATGTTATATGGCGCGGCGGTATACGGCCTGACATTCTTTGCCCAGTACCGGATGCAGGATGCGGTGGACAATGCGGTATCCACCGCCTTGTACATTGACCGCTCTGCGTTACAAGGGGCCGCCCTGGGGGCATCGGTGACGCAGCGCGCCAATTCGGCGTTGGCCGGGCTGGTGACACAGCTACCGCCAAGCCTCAGGGGGCTGGATGCCAGCGGTGCCTGCAATCTGGAAACAGTGGGGGGGATAGAAATGCTCCACTGTCGCCTGGTTTACCCGAATTATCAGACCAATCCGGTGGTGCCGGCGTTGAGCTTCGGTATGTTGGGGGAGTTTCCTCCCTTGCCGGACCGGCTGGATGCGGAGGCGCGGGCAGCATTCTGATTCTGCGCGCCCGCCACAAGAACCAGAAACAGACAGGGATGTTCCGGAGAGAACATGGGATCAAGACTGCTGTACATGTTGCCGGCGCTGGCAGTGGCGCTGGTGGCATTGATTTTGGCATTGGTGGGATTGAGTCGCGATCCGACACCGGCGTTGGTGGTGAAGGATGAGGGGGCGGGTACAACGTCGTCCACTCAGGAGGCGCCCAGCTATCGCTATTGGGTGGTGACACAAAGCCTGAATGTCGGGGATACACTCGATGAAGAGTCCCTGGCGGTGGTGTCATCCCCTGCGCCAATTGCCAATGTGCTGACCGCCGATGAAACGGTGGTGGGCAAAGAGCTTCGCCAGTTTGCCCGTCCGGGTGAGCTGCTTTCCCGTAATCATCTTGAACCAGGCGGCACGCTTCCCGGTGCCTTGCCCACGGGGTTCCGTGCGGTGGGCGTTGCTGTGGATGATGTGGTCATGGCGGGCGGCTTGTTGCAGCCCGGCGACCTGGTGGATGTGGTGGTGGCGTTTCGCAAGGCCGAGCGGGATAACCCGGCGGCGCTGGTGCTGCTGCGCAATATTCAGGTGCTGGCGGTAAAAGGCGCCATGGCCGCCGCCAGCAGTGAGCAGGACCGTGAGGCCCAGCGCCGTAACAATACGGTGGTGCTGGCGGTGCCCAGGGATAAAGTGCCTCCGCTGCTCCTGGCGGCGGAAGAAGGGTCGATGCGCCTGGCGGTGGTTGCCAGCGACGACAAGGACACCAACAAAGAGGCTGTGGCCAGCGCCAGCGATGGCAAAGGCAAACCGGTCTATTACAAGGATCTGTTCCCGGTCACCCGTGCGCCAGCGCCAAAGGCCAAGTCGCCGGGACAGCGAGTCGAAGTCTATGAAGGATCTGACTCAAGGAGCACTTATGTGCGTTAAGGGTGGGATGAAAGGGGCCGCTTGGGCGGTAATGGCAACGCTGCTGTGGCTGACGGCCACGGTCTCGAATGCGCAGGACCTGACCGACTCCATGCGTTTGGCGCCCGGGGATCAGAAGGTGCTTACGTTCCCGGCGGCGGTGTCAAAGGTGGCGACCTCGGATCCGGGGGTGGCGGCACTGACCGTCACCGGCAGTGCGGAATTGTTGCTGACGGCCAAAGCCGAAGGGTCAGCGGTGCTATCGGTGTGGTTGCGCAATAGCAGCAAACCGCTGCGCAGCACGGTGGTGGTGGCGACAACCCTGGGGGATGCCTTGCCGTTCGGGACCCAGGTGCAAACGGATATCCGCGTGCTGGAAGTCAGCCGCTCCGAACTGAATCAGTTGGGCATGAGTTACAGCAACAGCTTTAACGGTGGACAGTCTGCGGTGGGTATTGCCGCCCCAGGCTCCGGATTCCAGGTGCCGGGGGCGGTGCCCACGCCGCTGGGCACCGAAGGCTTCAACCTGTTCGGCTTCGGCGCCAACTCCGTGCTGGCGATCAATGCCCTGGAGGCCGGAGGGTTTGCCTACACGCTGGCCGAGCCGTCGTTGACCAGCCTGTCCGGGCAAAGCGCCAGCTTCCTGTCCGGTGGTGAATTCCCGGTGCCCACCCGTAGCACCACCGATGGCGTGCAGATCGAATTCAAGGAATTCGGGATCGGCCTGAGCCTCACCCCCACCGTTATCGACAAGAGTCAGATTATTCTCAAGGTGGCGCCGGAAGTCTCCGAGCTGGATTTTTCTGCCGGGGTGGAAACCGGCGGTGTGGCGGTACCGGGCCTGCGGGTACGCCGGGCGGAAACCACCGTGTCACTGGCACCGGGGGAAACCTTCATCATTAGTGGTCTGGTGAGTCGTAACACCATTAACAGCAGTGACCGCTTGCCCGGTATCGGCAACATTCCATTGCTTGGCGCTTTCTTCCGCTCCTCGCGGATCCAGAAAGACGACAAGGAGCTGGTGATGGTGGTGACACCACATCTGGTCACGCCGCAGGAGGCCACCAGCCCGCCGGTGACCTTGCCGGGTGCTGGCTATCACTCCAGCAGCATGGGCTGGCTGGATATGGCCACGGAAAGCCGTCGCGGCTCCCAACCCATCCGCCATGGACTGAGCTGGTGATGCTATGAGTGACCACGACATTGTTCTTTCGGTTGTTGATGACGATGGCATCGAGGCCTGGCTGGAGCGGGTTGTCGAAGAACCCTTTCGGCTGGAACAGGTCAGCCGTTCCGACCTGACCCGGGTGCTGCGTCTACTGGAGGCCACCACCGCCCATGTGGTGATGGTGGAAATTTCTGAAGCGGATATGGACCAGTCTTTGGCCATTATCACCGCGCTGACCAGCGCCCGCCCCTGGGTCACTGTGATTACCGTATGCGCCCGGGCCAATCAGGAACTGCTGTTGCAGGCCATGCGCGCCGGTGCCCGGGATTGTTTCGTTGCCGGTACCGATGCCGGTGATGTCCGTGAGCGCTTGCGCCGCCACCAGTTATTGCGGGTGGGCCATTACGGTGACGAGGTACGTTCCGGCACCAATAATCTCACGCTGGTGGCCTCGGCGAGTGCCACGGTGGATACCCGCTTCCTGACGCAGAATGTGGCGCTGGCGCTGAACCGGCTGTTTCCCGGAGAGCGCTGCCTGGCCATTGATACCCAGCCGGGTGAGCGGGGGATTTTCTATCTGGATGTACATAACGAGTACAACCTGGAAAACCTGCTGGCCAGCCCTGAAACCCTGGATGAAACCCTGATCGGCACGGCGCTGGAAGAATACCGTCCTGGGTTACGGTTGCTTGCTGGTGGCGTGGACAGCGGCAACCTGCAGGGCGATCGCAGTGCGGACCTGTTCATTGCCCTGAATCACCTGATGCAGATGTTCGATCGCATCGTGATCAATGTGGGAACGCTGGAAAGTCGCCACTGGGTGCGCGCGCTGGGTATCCATGCCCGGCATCTGTTGGTGGCCATGCATCCTTTGGTGGATCAGGCCCATGCGGTGCGCAGCCTGGGTAACGACTGGCGCTCCCATCTGGGCCGCGATAGCCAGGTGAGTCTGGTCGTCGATGGTGTGGACAGCCATGTGCCGCCGGGATTGGACGAACTGGCAGACACGGCCGGGGTGCCGCTGCTTGGTGGCCTGCCGATGGATTGGCGGTACCGGCTGTTGGCCATGAACAGTGGGCTGCCGATCCATGAGCAATCGCCGCGGTGCCGTTACAGTCGCACCTTGCAGGCGCTGGTCGGCAAGCTGGAAATGCAGCAGGACGATGTCACCAGTTCGAGCTGGTGGCAGCGCGTGCGCAGTAATGGGTAGCTGGCCTGCGCAATGAGCGTGGCGCCTGGCCTGAATAACAGTCAACGCAACGGATAGCAGGAGCAGTTGTGGCCGGACGGATCGATGCGGAATACCAGCAGCTCAAGGATCGCACCCATCGGTGGGTCGTAGAGCGCCTGGATGAAGAAGGGATCGAGGTCGGCAATGCCGGCAGCGACCAGCTGTCGGATTTTGTCCGTACCACCGTGGGCCAGTATATCGCCCTGAACCGGGTCCCTCTTTCCACCCAGGATCTCAATCAGCTTGCCCGCGATGCGCTGGATGAAGTCACCGGCTTTGGCCCGTTGGAGCCCTTGCTGGCGGATGAACAGATCAATGACATCCTGGTGAACGGCCCTGACAGTGTGTTTATTGAAGTGTCCGGGGTGCTGCAAAAGGCGTCGGTGCGTTTTATCGATGACGACCACGTGGTGAGAGTGATTCGCCGCATGCTGGCGCCGCTGGGGCGGCGGCTGGACGAATCCAGCCCCATGGTGGATGCCCGCCTGCCGGATGGCTCCCGGGTGAACGCCATTATCCCGCCGCTGGCGCTGGATGGCCCCAGCATCAGTATTCGTAAGTTCACGCGCAACCATCTGAGCGCCCAGGAACTGATCGATTCAGGTTCGCTGACCGAGGCCTGCCTGGACATCATGATCAAGGCGGTGGAGTCGCGCCGCAATATTATTGTCAGTGGCGGTACCGGTACCGGTAAGACCACCATGCTGAACCTGATCAGCCAGTACATTCCCCGCCCGGAACGCATCCTCACCATTGAGGATTCGGCGGAGCTGGTACTGAACCACCCCCACGTGGTGCGGTTGGAAACGCGCCCGGCAAACACCGAGGGCAAGGGGCGCATCAGTGCCCGTGAGCTGGTGATTAACGCCCTGCGGATGCGCCCGGACCGGGTGATTCTGGGTGAGGTGCGTTCCAATGAAGTCATTGAATTGCTGCAGGCCATGAACACCGGCCACGAAGGCTCCATGAGCACTATCCACGCCAACAGTTCCCGCGATGCGCTGGTGCGTATTGAGACGTTGCTGGCGGTGAGTGGCTATGACGCCAGTGAAACGGCTATTGGCCGGCTGATCGGTTCGGCGTTGGACATCATTATTCAACTGGAGCGGACGCCGGACGGCCGCCGCCGGGTGAGTGAAGTGGTGGCGTTAACGCCCACCAGCGATGACCTTTATCACATGGATTACCTGTACCGGAGCAATGATGAGCGCGGTTGAGCTGCTCGGCATGGCACAGGTGCTCGGCATCATTGCCGTGCTGACGGTGTTGTTGCAGCTGGTCTGGTTCCGTTACCGGCAGCGCAGCCTGGTCAGCGACCGGGTGCGCCAGCGGTTACAGCAACGCACCGAGCTGGGCCAAGAGCTGGGGCAGACACGGGTGGTCAGCGGGCCGCTGGAGCGTCTGTTGCTGCGCGCAGATATTCGTTTGTCGCGTACCCAGTTGACGCTGATGGGCATTGTCATCTTTGTCATGCTGGCGCTGGTGTTGGCATCGTCCGGTTTTATTGCGGCGGCCGTGGTCGCCCTGTTCATTATGGCGAGCCTGTGGCTGTACTGGCGTTTCCGGTTTCAGCAACAGCGCCGTGCCATTTTTGAATCCCTGCCGGGCATCATGGATTCGACCCTGCGTTACATGGGGGCGGGCCGTTCTCTGGAAGCGTCGTTGCTGGAGTCGTTTCAGGATGCGCCGCCGGTGTTTCAACCGCTGACATTCCGGCTGCGCAGTGCGGTGGAATCCGGGCGTGACTACACCGGCCTGTTCGATGATTTTGCGCGGCTTTATCGGGTGCCGTCACTGGTGCTGGTATCCATTGCCTTGCGCACCTCCGCCCGCTTCGGCTCATCCATTCGGCCGGTTCTGCAGCAAGTGGCCAATTCCCTGCGTTCGCAACAGGAACTGCGCCGTGAGTTTCTTGCGTCCACCGCAGAAACCCGTTTTACCGCAGGAGCCTTTACGCTGCTGCCCTTGGGTATGGCGGTGTACATGATGCTGATTAATGAAAAATATGCCGATGTGCTTTTGCGCACGGACACCGGGCACACCATGCTGATTATCGCCGGTGTGCTGCAGGGCATCGGTGTGGTGATTATCTGGCGCATGGTGCAGGGGGTGGGGCGTGAATGATCTGTTTCTGGCGTTGTCCGTCGTCCTTGTGCTGGTGGCGCTGTGGTTGCTGTTGTTCAAGGCGCGGGAATGGGAAATGCGGGCACGAGTTCATGCCCGGTTGCACGACACTGCGGGCGTCCGTGCGGAAAATGACAGTGGCGGTTTCTGGCTGTGGCGTATTTCCGGGGCGTTGACAGAGTCTTCCCTGGCGGCCAGTGATTACGAAGATATTCGCCTTGCGCTGAAAGGCATGGGCAAAACCCGTGAACAGTCCCAGGTGATTTATTTATTGTCGTGTTGGTTGTTACCGGTGTTGGTGGCGGCCATCGGGTTTCTGTTTTTCGGCGCGCTGGGCGGGCTGTTGATGTCGGCGGCAGGATTTATTCTGCCGCGCAGAACCATTCGTGGCATGGGGGCGCAGGCGGAAATGCGCCAGAACCTGGAAGCAGTGGAGCTGTGTCACATGACGCGCATGCTGATGGAGGCGGGGCTGTCACTGGAGCGCGTGCTGCGCATTATTGGTGTGCAGGGCAGGCCGTTGCTGCCAATCCTGATTGCCCGTATTGACCGGTTTAACCGGTTAATGAAATCCGGTGCGGAACGCACCCAGGCGCTGGATGAGCTGGGTGAAAATAAACGGATTCCGGTGCTGCGCAGTTATGTGGTGCTGATGAAACAGAGCAGCCAGTTAGGGGCCGGTGTATCGCACAGCCTGGACCAGATTATCGACGAAGCACAGAACGTGGAGCGCAACCGGATCCGGGAAGAAACCAACCGGATCGGGGCGAAAATGACGGTGATCATGATGGCTTTCATGCTGCCGGCGTTATTTATTCTGATTGGTGGCCCGGCGGTGGTGTCCATTGCCGAGGCGTTGACACGATGAAAGGGAGCAGGGACATGCGTGGCAGTAATTGGGGAGGTCTGTGTGCTGGGGCGCTGCTGACAGTGCTGGCGGGCTGCGCCCACCAAAGCGCGCCTGCACAGGCGAGCGGTACCGTGGATGTGTCAGGCATTGTCTGCAAGGACGCGCTGCAGCCAGAGCAAAGGGTGGACCTGGAAATGGTCGATACCCTGATGGCCAAAGGACGCAACTATGCGGCGTTGGCGCAGCTGGAGAATGATCCGATGAACGCCATCGATCACTGGTTGCGTTACGGGCAGTTACTGGCGGCGTCCGGCAAACTGGAAGAATCGGAAGAGGTGTATCGGGCCATGGCCAACCGTTGTGGTGATGGCCGCAGTGAACATGGTCTGGGCATGGTGTTGCTGAAGCGCCATGAGGTCATGTCGGCAATTTCACATCTGGAAAAAGCCCGTGATATGGCACCAGCCACATCCCAGGTGCGCAATGATTACGGTTATGCGTTGTTGCTGGTTGGCCGTTATGACGATGCGGCATTTGAATTGCGCACGGCCCTGGAGCTGGCGAATGGCCAGGGGCCGGTTCGCCAGAATCTGGCAGTGGCCTACCTGATGAGTAATAACGAAAAAGGCATCCAGGAATTGCAGTCTCAATACGGTTTTTCCGAGGACGAAATGGCCTATGCGGAGAAACTCAGTCAACAGTTCGGGAGGGTCGCACCATGAATAAATGGCTTCTTGTGCTTCTTCTGCCGGGCCTGGCCGTGGCGGCCGAGCCCGAGCAGAATTATAGCTTCGGTGTATCCGATCAAGTGGTAAACAATGTGCCGGAAACAGTGACCGACTGGTTGCTGAACCAGCAGCGGGACTCTCGTCCGGCCGCAAAAAGTGAGCTCTCGGCGCCTATCTATGTGGATACCCAGCGTCGCCTGGCGGATTCATTCCGCACGGCCATACCGGACACCTTCGGTGAACAGACTCGCGACGAGTAATCGCCGGCGCCAGCAGGGCGCCCTGACGGTGATTACACCGCTGCTGTTGTTGATTGTCGTCATTCTGTCGGTGATGGCACTGGATGGCGCGCGCCTGTATATGCTGCGCGGCGAAATGCAGGCACAAGTGAATGTGGCGGCGCAGGCAGGGGCCGCTGAGGCGCAGAGTTGCGGCGGCCAATTTGTCAGTACGGCTGTGATTCAGTCTCGGGCCCTTGCCGCTGCTCAGGCTCAGGGTTTTAACGCAGAGGGCGGTACGCTACAAGTCGAGGTCGGGCTGATTGAAGACGCGGACGGCAGCAATGTCCTTTCGTTTCGGCCGGTGAACTTCGTTGAAGAAAGTAATGCCGTACTGGTGACCTATACCCGTAGTGAGCCCATTTCCCTGCTATTGCCCGAGTCCACCTTTGGCACGCTGGATATGTCGGTGAATGCGGCCGCCCGTCGCGAGGTGACAGCGACGATCAGTGCTGCTGGAAGCACCGCAGGGCTGGGTGGCGATGAGTCGCTGCTGGGTTCGCTGTTGGGTGTCGTTCTGAATCAACCGGGTTTCTCCCTGGACCCCACCAGTTTGGATAGCCTGGAAAACGCTACGGTGCAGTTGGGGGATTTGTTGTCCGCGTTAGCGGTAGATGATCTGACGGAGCTGCTGGGGCTGGATGCGGATCAACTGGCATCCGCGATTGCTGATGTGGGAGGCGTTGCCGCACCGGTTGCTTCCTTGCTGGATGATATTGCCTCCTCGCAAGGCATTGAGACCATCAAGGTCAGCGATATCATTGAGGTGGTTGAGGCGACGTCCGTGCCGGAAGATAGCGAGTTTCCGGTATATGACCTGGTGATCAGCCTGGTGCTGAATCTGGCGGAACAACAACAGGCTGGTCAGGGAGGCGTGCTGGATCTGCCATTGAATATCAATGACCTCAATATTCCCCTGATTGCGAATATTGAGACGGTGGATCTGGGATTACACGTGGGTGAGCCTCCCTCGCTGGCCATCGGGCCAGCGAGGCAGGATGCTGACGGTAACTGGAGGACACAGTTTTACGCACCGGATGTGACTCTGCAGTTGCGGGCAACAGCCGAGATTTTGCCAATCAATATATTGGGGATTGTGGATTTTTCTCTGGCCGATCTGGAAATCCCCCTGGCAGTGAACGCGGGTGGTGGGCGCGGCTATCTGGTCGCTGCTGATTGTGCCGCCGGAGCGTCCAATAGTGTGGAATTTACTGTCGAGCTGGAACGGGAAGTGGCTCGTATTGTGACTGGAAGCCTGGACAGTGACGGAGAACTGCAGCCCTCACCGCTGGATGCGGATGTTGGTCGGGTTCGCCTGCTGTTCGGTTTGTTGTCGGTGGATCCATTGCTGCATGTTGATGCTGAACTGGACGGCACCGTGCCGGGAGTCGAGGAAACGGTAGTGCTGGACCCTCGCTATGATCTTTATTGTGATCCGCTGGATGGCTGTGCTGAAGTGGGCTATGAGGATCTGGGAAGTGGCTTGTCCGGACTTGATCTTGGTCTCACGGTGAACGCAAGTTTGCTGGAGGGCACGCTGGGCGGTATACCGCTTGGTCAGGTACTGAATCCCGTGGTCGATTTGATTGAGGATCTGCTTTCGGATGTGGTCGTCAGTCTGGGCGATGCTTTGATCAATCCTCTTCTGCGCACGTTGGGTGTGGGCTTGGGAGGGATTTCGGTGAATGTCTCAGCGGCAAATCAGGATGCCATTCAGGTGATTGAGAACATCACTGTTGCGTCTGCACAGGGCTGAGCATGTAAACCGGTATTCAATGCTGGCCGACCAAGAAAGGTTCATCACGGATTAGAGTGAATAACACGCTTCTTGCCGTTTGGTTAGCTTATCGCGAATCCCTCCGCACTTTGTTGCCAAACGCTCGACGCCGGATGCCTGACGTAGACCCCCATAGCCTGAGTGGCTGTCGCTATTGCGGTATTTCTTTTGAGGGCTCCAGGGCCATTATTCAGGGAATCATTGAGCCATTCGTTTTGCGAAGATCGCATAGCGGCCATGGTTTGAATGCAAGCGTCCGTCGTCGAGCATCTGGCGCCCAGCGATTGTCGAGGTTGGATAAAGAGGTAACGCTTGAAATCGACTCATCACTCCATTCCGCGATGAACCAAAAAACGGGGAAAATGCTTGGAAAGAGATGAATGAAAAACGGCCGCATTAGCGGCCGTTTTCGTTTCAGGCAGTAGCGTGCCGGTAATGAGGTAACCGGTCGGCGAATTCCTGTAGCGCATGGATGCCGGACTCGCGGGCGTCGTGACACCACTTCTCCAATGCGTCCACCATTTCCGATGAGCTGCGGCTGGTTTGTGTCCAGATATCCTGCAGGCGCAGACGGAACTGGTAAATTGCTTCCAGGGTTTCGTTGTTCTCGGTCAGGCTTTTCAGGCGCAGTTCCTGATTGGGTTTGATCAGGGTGAGGTCCCGGTGCAGCAACGCCTTGGCGCGGCCGTACAGGTCGCGGGTGGCGTCACAGGCGCGGGCCTGTTCCTGTTTGAAGACCGGCGTAATCACGGTCTTGCGGTAATGGCGCATGACCTGAAAACGGTGTTGCATGACGCCGCGAAGCGCGTCCAGGTCGATCCCGCGGGCGCTTTTTTCCAGGGCCGGTTTCGGGGCGACTTTCTTCACCTTGGCCAGTCCCAGCATCTCGAACAGGCGAATCCAGGCCCAGCCGGCATCGAATTCAAAGCGGCGTACGGATAGCTTGGCGGAGTTGGGGTAGGTGTGGTGATTGTTGTGCAGCTCTTCGCCGCCAATCAGGATGCCCCAGGGGGAAATATTGCGCGACGCATCGGCGCACTCGAAGTTGCGGTAACCCCAGTAGTGGCCCAGGCCGTTGATGACGCCAGCGGCGAACAGCGGGATCCAGATCATCTGAACGGCCCACACGGTAATGCCCGCGGCGCCAAACAGCAGCAGGTCGATGACCGCCATCAGAGCAATGCCGCCCATGGGGAAACGGGAATAGACGTTACGTTCCACCCAGTCGTTCGGGCAGCCAGCGCCATACTTCTTCAGGGTCTCTTCGTTTTCCGCTTCTTCGCGGTACAGTTCGGCCCCTTCGCTCAGTACCTTGCGAATGCCTTTCACCACCGGGCTGTGCGGGTCCTCTTCGGTCTCGCACTTGGCGTGGTGTTTGCGGTGGATGGCAGTCCACTCCAGGGTGTTCTGGGCGGTGGTGAGCCACAGCCAGAAACGGAAGAAATGCTTGAGCACCGGGTGCATGTCCAGCGCCCGATGCGCGGAATAGCGGTGCAGGTAAACGGTGACGCTGACAATGGTCACGTGGGTCATGGCCAGGGTGATCAGCACCAGGGCACCGAGACTCGGAGCCAGCAGGCCCTCACTCAGATAATTCAGCATAGATGTCGCACAGTAAAAAGACGGAGCCGCTATTGTGCCCTACCCGGGATGACGGACATAAGACACTAAACGGGTCAAATTCGGACTTTACGGCCAATCAGGGTCCCAAAGGTGCTTGCGGACTGACGAATGGGCACTGCTGTTATGCCTTCCGTTGCAGCAACAGGTGCCCCTGGGAATCGACGGTGGCATGCCAGTCTGCGGCCAGCCAGGTGGTGCCCACGGCCTCGTAGATCAGGGCAGGACCGGCGATACGCTGCCCGGCGCCCAGTGATTCGCGGTTATACACGGCCACCGGGGTGTCTATGCCGGGCAAGGTGATAAGGCGCTCTGCTGACGCTGACCGGGTATGGCGATCTGGCTGGGCAGGCGGGCTGTTTTGGGCCTGGCTCTGGACGCGCAGGTTGACCTGCTCAACGGGGAGCCCCAGCTGGTGACCAAAGCGCTGCTGGTGGGCGGTGTGGAAGCCGGTTTCCCGGTCGGCCAGGGTGGGCTCCCAGTCAATCTGCAGGACGGAAGATTGCCCCCGGTAGCACATGTCAACAAACACCCGGTGGCGAATCCGGTCTGCGCTGACGCCTTCGGCAATGAGCTCTGCCTGGCCCTGCTGTTGCAGTTGCGCAATGCGTTCGTGCAACAGGGGCTCGTCTACCTGTTCTGGCAGTGCCTGCAGCATTTCCCGTTTGCGCGGGGCGTAGACTAGCCCTTCGGCAGACAGGACGCCTGCCCGTTGCGGAACAATGGCCTGGGTCATGCCCAGGTTGTCGGCCAGCGCGCAGACATGCAGGCCGCCGGCGCCACCGAAGCTCATCAGTGCGAAGTCCGCGGGGTCGAAGCCTTTCTGGATGGAGATCACCCGCAGCGCCTGGGTCATGTGTTCATTGGCCAGCGCCAGCACCCCGTCGGCGGCTTGCTGGCGAGTCAGGCCCAGGGCCTGGGCGAGCCTGTCCATGGCCTGTTCCGCGGCGGGCACATCCAGCGCCAGTGAGCCGCCGAGGGCAAAGTCCGGCTGCAGCCGGCCCAGCACCACATTGGCATCGGTGACCGTGACCTGTTGCCCGCCTTTGCCGTAGCAGGCGGGGCCGGGGTCGGCACCAGCGGATTGCGGCCCCACGTGCAGCAGGCCGGCGTCATCCACATAGGCCAGCGAGCCGCCGCCGGCGCCGATGGTGTGCATATCCACCATGGGAACGGCCACCGGATAGGGGCCAATGTGGCCCTGCTGGGTCAGGCGGATATCGCCATCAAGCAAGGCCACATCGGTGGAGGTGCCGCCCATGTCGAAGGTCATCAGCTGCGGTTGCTGCAGCTGCTGCCCTAGCCGCTGGGCAGCGGCCAGCCCGCCAGCAGGGCCGGACAGCAGCAGGTTGACGGCCAGGTCGGCCGCCTGTTGTGAGGCAATGGTGCCACCGTGGGATTGCATGATCGCCAGTGGAGCGGGGGCCGTGGCCTGTTGCAGGCGTTGCAGGTAGTCGGCGACGCGGGGGGCCAGCCAGGCATTCAGCCAGGTGGCCATGCCCCGTTCGTATTCGCCCCGGGTGGGCAGTATCTGGTGCGATGGGCTCACCGCAAAGCCGGCATCACACAAGGCGTCATTGAGCCGTTGTTCGTGTTCCGGGTTCAGGTAGCTGAACAGCAGGCACAGGGCGATGGATTCCGGGTCCAGCTCGCGGACGGCGTTCAACAGGGTGGCAATGTGGCCGTTGGTGAGTGGTGTCACGGGATGGCCGGCGGCATCCAGCCGTGCCGGGCAGCTGAGCGCGGGCAGCAGGCTGACCGCAGAGGCGTTGCTGGGGGGCGTCAGATTGTAGAGTTCCGGGCGGTTCTGGCGGCCAATGCGGAGGATATCCTCCAGCCCTTCATTGGTAATCAGCAGGGTGCGGGCGCCCTTGCCTTCCAGGGCCGCGTTGGTGGCCACGGTGGTGCCGTGCACAATGGCCAACTGCCCGCTGGCTATGGCACCGCTCAGGCCCAGGTCCCTGATGCCCTGCAGGATGGCGCGTTCCGGGGATGAGGGTGTGGACAGCACTTTGTGGATGCGCGGTTCGCCGTCGCCCAGCAGAACAAAATCAGTAAAAGTGCCGCCGGTATCGACGCCGAGCCAGTAAGTGAGAGGCATGAGAGTAAATTAATAATGAATAATTGAAAAACGAGTTGCGGAAGCAGTGTAGCCTAAGACATGCATGCTTTTGGATGTTGTGTTGGTTTTCGCTATTAATTATTAACTATTCATTGCCTTTTTTATGCCTGAATTACCTGAAGTGGAAACCACCCTGCGCGGCATTCGTCCGCATGTGCAGGGACGCATTTTGACGTCGGTCACGGTGCGTGAGCCGCGCCTGCGCTGGCCGGTGAGTGAGGCCCTTTATGCGTTGCGTGATTGCCCCGTTGTGGCCCTGCGCCGGCGGGCCAAGTACCTGTTGATTGAGTTGGAGCACGGGCAGGTGCTGATTCATCTGGGCATGTCCGGCACTCTGCGGGTGGTGGATGCGACCTTGCCATTGCGCAAACACGACCATGTGGACCTGCTGCTCGATAGCGGCAAGGTGCTGCGTTTCAACGATCCGCGCCGGTTCGGCACGGTGCTGTTCCAGGCCGGTGAAGAGCCACACAGCTTGTTGCAGTCGCTGGGACCGGAGCCGCTCAGCGAGGCGTTCAACGGTGAGGGGATGTTTGCCCGCTCCCGGGGGCGCAAGGTGGCAGTGAAGAGCTTCATCATGGATAACGCCACGGTGGTGGGGGTGGGCAATATTTACGCCCAGGAAAGCCTGTTCATGGCCGGTATCCATCCATCACGGGCGGCCGGACGTATTTCCCTGGCGCGCTATCAGGCGCTGGCGGAGGCCATCAAGGTGGTGCTGGCCCGGGCGATTGAAGCGGGCGGGACGACGCTGAAGGATTTCACCCGCGCCGATGGTCAGCCCGGGTATTTTGCCCAGTCGTTGAATGTGTATGGCCGCGCTGGCCAGCCCTGCCTGCAATGCGAAGCCATCCTGAAGGCGGATCGGCATGGCCAGCGCAGTACGGCCTATTGCCCGCAATGCCAGCGGTGACGGGGTGAAGGGTGGGGGGATCGCCTCGCGTCGGTGCTGATCAATGATTGAGCGCTTGACCTATTGCTGGCCTAAGAACAAAGGTGTAGATTGTGATGCAATTGTCGGAATATTAACGACTTAGCTGAAACAATGTCAGCGATACTTTAACTATAAAAATACAAGAGGGACTCACCATGAAGCGAGCAAAGCGCCCGGTAGTGGCATCCGTACTCGCCTCCACCATGCTGTTTGCTGCCATGGCGCCCGTCACGGCACAGGCGGCTGAATCAAAGCTGGATCGGCCGGGGGAAATGGCAATGATCGGCGACGCGGTTTTTGCGCGCCCATTGCTGCTGGTTTCCACGGTGGTGGGGGCTGGCCTGTATGTGGTTACGCTGCCGTTCAGTCTGCTGGGGGGTAATCCGGGAGAAGCCGGCGAAGTGCTGGTCATGAACCCGGGCAAGAATACCTTCGTTCGTTGCCTCGGTTGTACGCCGGCTCAGCATGAGAGCCTGAAGGCGGAAAAAGAGATGCAGAAAAGCGCAGAACAGGAAGCGGTGGCCAGCGCGGAATAACCGCCGGCCATTGTTCACCACAAAAGAGCCCCGCATTGCGGGGCTTTTTTATGGGTGAGCAAACGGTCGAGCCGGGGTCAGGCGCTGCCAAGCTTGAGGCAACTGCCTTTTTCCTTGCACAGATCCGCGAACAGGTAATCGCAGAGGCTGGTGACTTTGCTGCTCAGTGCGCCGTCATCAAAGGGGCTGTCGTCAAGCGGCTGCCACTGCATGGCATTGAGCTGCAGCTGTACGTTGCGCAGTAGCAACCTGTGAGGGTCTTTCAGGTCATACATATCCAGGATGCCGTCGGCATGGATCAGCGTATGCATGCCCATGGCCATGGACCACTGGCCGATGCTGAATGTCAGCGGGTCCTGACCATGGTCTTCCAGTTCGTTATTGCCAATGGCATCGCGAACGACCTGTTCTACCATCCTGCCAATGGGCTGGGTGGCGGTCAGGAACTGCTCCCGACGGCTGGGTGACGACGCCAGCCAGACGACTTCTGTCATGATGTACTGTTCGAGCCGGAAGTGTTCAGGGTAGTGCTGGGCAAACAGTGAGTAGGCCAGGGAAAACCCCAGCATCTTGTCGCGACTGGACAGGTCGGAATGGGCGACTTTCTCGAAGTATTCCCGCCGTGTGGTGGTCAGCTCGGTGCAGACCGCGATAAGCAGGTCTTCCTTGGACGCGAAGTGGTGATAGAGCGTACCAGTGGCAAAATTGCAGCTGCGGGCAATGGCCGCCATCTGCACGCCCAGCAAGCCTTCATCGCAAAGCTGCTGTCGGGTTGCCTCAATAAAGAGCTGTTCTCTTTCTGCTAGCGCCTGTTCGCGCCCGCTGCGTGTTTTTGTCATAGTCATAATCTTTTGTGATCCCGCCATTCAGTGTGAATAGCCTTGCAATAGGGTTCAAGCGCTTTTGTCGGCGTGTGGACGGGCGTGCCGTTTACAAAAGCGCCGACGCCAGTTTTTCCAGCAATCCGTTCAGGTGGCGCAAACCATTATCGGTACAGGCCAGCCGCTGGTCTGTGATGGCGAGCAACCCCTGCTGCTCCAACGGGGTCAGTGCGTTTTGCCATTGTGAGACCGGCTCTCCGGTGGCTTGCGCCAGCGTTTGCCAGGTGATGCCGTCCACCAGCCGTAAGCCGTTTAGCAGGGCCTCGAACAGGCGATCTTCGCGGGCAATGGGCTGGTGCTGACGGCGGGCATGGGCGGCGTCGGCCAGGTAGTCCTCGGGTTTTCGGGTTTTCTGGTACCGGTGCACGTGACCCTGCGCGGCCTGGGTGATCTTGCCGTGGGCGCCGGCGCCAATTCCGAGATAGTCCCCGAATTGCCAGTAATTGAGATTATGCCGGCAGCGGCGTCCAGATTGCGCGAAGGCGGAAATTTCGTAGCGTTGGTAGCCGTGCTGAGCGAGCAGGGCGAAGCCGGCCTGTTCGGTGTCGGCCATGGCGTCGCTGTCTGGCTGGACCGGCGGCGCGCGGTAGAAAACGGTATTGGGCTCGATGGTCAGTTCGTACCAGCTCAGGTGCGTGGGTTGCAGGGCGATGGCCTGCTGCAGATCGTCCAGGGCCTGGGAGTGGCTCTGCCCGGGTAGCGCATGCATGATATCCAGATTGAAATTGTCGAAGCCGGCGGCCCGCGCCTGGTGGGCGGCGTCGATGGCGGCGCTGGCATCGTGGATGCGCCCCAGCGCTTGCAGATGCGCGTTATTGAAACTCTGGACACCGATAGACAGGCGGTTGATGCCCGCGTCGCGAAAGCCTTCGAAGCGGCCGGTTTCCAGGGTGCCGGGGTTGGCTTCCAGGGTGATCTCGGCGTCTGCCTGCAGGGTCAGCCGCTGGCGAATGCCCTGAAAGAGTTGCCGGTAAAAGTCGGCGGACATCAGGCTGGGGGTGCCGCCGCCGATAAACACCGTTTCCACCGGACGGTCACCGATCAGCGGTAAATCCTGTTCCAGATCGGTAAGCAGGGCCTGCAGGTAGGCGGCTTCCGGAATCTCGCCCCGCTCATGGGAGTTGAAATCGCAATAGGGGCATTTACGCACGCACCAGGGGGTGTGGATGTACAGCGAGAGCGGCGGGTTGGTCAGGGGCATGGAAGGGCAATGAATAATGAATAGTGAATAATTAATAGCGACAGATAAAAAACAGTGCCGGGTTGGAGTATGGTAACAGAGTCGGGTGACTAGGGGTTTTTCTTTAGTTGTTCACTATTAATTGCTCATTATTAACTGCCATTTATGCATATCTGGGTTGATGCGGATGCGTGCCCGCGTCCGGTGAAAGAAGTGTTATTCCGTGCTGCACAGCGAGCGCAGGTTCCCTGCACGCTGGTGGCGAATCAGCATATCGCCGTACCACGTACGCCGTTGATCCGTTCCATTCAGGTGGGGCAGGGCTTTGACGTGGCGGATAATGAAATCGTGCAGCGCTGTGAGGCCGGCGATCTGGTGGTGACCCAAGACATACCGTTGGCCGCTGAAGTGGTGGAAAAGGGCGCCGAGGCGGTGACGCCTCGTGGTCACTGGCTGGACAAGGATACCGTGCGCGAACGCCTGAATATGCGTGATTTCATGGAAGAAATGCGTTCGGCGGGGATGCAGACCGGCGGCCCGGCCAGCTTCTCCAGTCAGGACAAGGGGCGGTTTGCCAATGCGCTGGACCGGTGGCTGGCGCGGGCTCAGAAGTAACCCATCACTCCGACCTGCCCCCAGCTGAGGTCACTACCGCCGTCGCGGCGCACATCTTCTCCGGCCCAGCTGTGCTGCCAGCCGGCCCACAGATTGACCGACCGGTGGCAGTGCCAGGTCAGCATCACACCCACTTCGCGGTGATTGGGGCCGTCATAGTCCTCGCTGGCGTAACCATGATCATAGGCTTGCGTCAGCCGCAGTTGCGCGATGCCGGTTGCCCAGAGCTGCTGTTCCCCTACCAGTGATAGCGCATAAAAAGCGCCGTCGGCCTGCTTGCTCCAGGTGCCGTCTGCGCGCAGGGCCAGCCAGGGCTGCAGATGGGTGGCGATACCGAAGCCGGCTTCCACGTCATCAGGGGTGTCCACTGCCGGGTCGTCCGCGTGGAACTGCAGGTAGGTCACGTTGAGGTACGGTTCCCAGCGGCCGATGCCCGGCGCGTATTCCGCGAACAGGTTGTTCTCCCGGTAGTCGCTGCTGCCAGCGCCCCAGGCTTGCCAGACCCCCAGGGCCCCGTGGTCTTTTGTCAGGTCGCCGCCCAGGCTATGCAGGCTGTGGCCATCGAGGTTGTCGCGGCCTTCGCTCACATAGCGGCTGTGCCATTGCGTCTGCAGGCTGCCGTGTAGCGGGTTGGCCTCGCTCAGGGCGGCAGGCAGTAGCAGGGCAAGGCAGAGGTAATGCTGTGGATAAGGGCGACGTGGGGTTGGCACCGAAGCGGCTCCTTGCTGACGGTAAACCCTGACCTTATCAGAGGGGAGCGAAGGCGCGGTGAAGGCGCTCACTCCCTGCGCGGTCGTCAGGCTTTCAATGCTTCGATCAGGAGAGCCATGGCCTTGCCCCGGTGGCTGATGGCATTTTTTTCCTCCGCGGGCAGCTGTGCGGCGGTGCAGCCTTTTTCTTCCACAAAGAAATGGGGATCGTAGCCAAAGCCCTGCTCGCCCTGGGGTTCCAGTACGATGCGCCCGTTCCAGCTGCCCTGGCAGATTAGTGGGGTGGCGTCGTCTTCGTGGTGCATCAATACAATCAATGCCACGTAGCGGGCCTGGCGAGCCTCTTCCGGAATCTCGGTGAGCATCTCTACCAGCAGGGCGTTGTTTTTGGCGTCGCTGGCGCCGACCCCGGAAAAGCGGGCGGAGAAGATGCCGGGGCTGCCGTTCAGCGCGGCGGCCTCTAGCCCGGAATCGTCGGCGATGGCGGGCAGGCCGGTGTGCTTGCAGGCATTGCGGGCCTTGATGATGGCGTTTTCCACAAAGGTGCTGCCGGTTTCTTCGGCTTCCGGTACATCGAACTCACTCTGGGCGACCACTTCAATGTTGAGCGGGGCCAGCAGGTGCTGCATTTCGGCGAGTTTCTTGGCGTTGCCGGAGGCGAGAACGAGTTTTTCCATGGGGAACTCCTGACGTCGTTAGCGACAAGCTTCAAGCTGCAAGCTACAACGCGAATCTGGGTTTTGTCTGTTTTGTAATACCAGGAGCCGCGCCGAGAATGTGGGCGCGGCTCCGAGGTTCAACCAAAAAAGAACCTGCAATCGCGTTGCAGCTTGAAGCTTGTTGCTTGCAGCTGCTTTTATACCGTCACCCGATAAATAGCGATTTCCCCGAACAGGTTTGGCCACCATTTGCTGAGCACGCTGGTGCGGTGATTACGGTTAATCACCTGGCGTTCGAGGATACGAATGCCGTGCTTTCGGCAGTGGGTTTCAAAATCCTGCACGGTGCACAGGTGAATGTTCGGGGTGTTGTACCACTCGTAGGGCAGCGCGGACGACACCGGCATGCGCCCTTTCAGGCCCAGGTAGGCGCGGACTTTCCAGTGGCCGAAGTTGGGGAAAGTGATAATCGCTTCGCGACCGACGCGGACCATTTCGTTGAGGATCTGGTCCGGGCGCAGCACCGCTTGCAGCGCCTGGGTCATCACCACGTAATCAAAGCGGTGATCCTGGAAATTGCCCAGCCCGCCGTCCAGATCCTGCTCCAGCACATTCACGCCCTTTTCAAAACAGGCGGCCAGGTTGTCCTGGTTGATTTCCAGGCCATAGCCGGCGGTTTGCTTGTGCGTTTTCAGGTGGGCCAGCAGGGTGCCGTCGCCGCAACCCAGATCCAGCAGGGTTGCGTTGTGGGGAATCCAGTCGCTGATTAGCTGCAGGTCATCACGCATCGGTGCTGGCCTCCACGTTTGTTGCCCTGTTTTCAGTCTCGTTGGCGCTGTTTTCCACCTCGTTGGCGACCCTGTGCATGTAGGCACCGAACAGCTTGGTGTACTCGGGAATGTCCAGCAGGAAGGCGTCGTGGCCCTTGGGTGTGTCGATTTCCGCGTAACTCACATTGCGGCCGGCGTGAACCAGGCCGTTGACGATTTCCCGGCTGCGTTCCGGCGCGAAGCGCCAGTCCGAGGTGAACGACATGACCAGGAAGTTGCAGCTGGGTTTGGCCAGGGCCTGCTCCAGTGAATGGTCAAACTCCCGGGCCGGGTCGAAATAGTCCAGCGCCTTGGTCATCAGCAGGTAGGTGTTGGCGTCGAAGTTGCGCGAAAACACTTCGCCCTGATGGCGCAGGTAGGATTCCACCTGAAACTCCACATCGAAGCCGAAATGGAAACGCCCGGCGCGCAGGTCGCGGCCGAATTTCATGCGCATGGCGTCGTCGCTCAGGTAGGTGATGTGGCCGACCATGCGCGCCAGAATCAGCCCCTGACGGGGGTAGGTATCGTGCAGGTAATAACGCCCGCCGTGGAAGTTCGGGTCGGTCAGAATGGATTGCCGCGCCACTTCATTGAAGGCAATGTTCTGGGCAGAGAGCTTCGGCGCGGCGGCGATGACCACCGCATGGCTAAGGCGTTCCGGGTAATCGATGGACCACTGCAGGGCCTGCATGCCCCCCATGCTGCCGCCGATGACCGCGGCCCAGTGTTGGATACCCAGCACATCGGCCAGCCGTGCCTGGCTGTTCACCCAGTCCTTCACCGTCATCATGGGAAAATCCGGGCCCCAGGGCTGGCCGGTCTCCGGATTGATGGATGCCGGGCCTGTGGAGCCGTGGCAGCCGCCCAGGTTGTTCAGGCTCACTACGAAGAAACGGTCCGTGTCGATGACCTTGCCGGGGCCGATACAGGTATCCCACCAGCCCGGGCGTTTGTCGTCCGGCCGGTGATAGCCGGCGGCGTGATGGTGGCCGGACAGGGCATGGCAGATCAGCACCGCGTTGGACGCGTCGCGGTTCAGGGTGCCGTAGGTTTCATAAACCAGATCATAGGTCGGCAGCGTGCGGCCACATTCCAGCTCCAACGGGGTGTCGAAGTGGTGAACCTGTGGCTCGATCAGCCCTACGGAGCCGGCGGCGGCATGGGGCAAGACGTCGGGATTCTGTTGCGACATGATGACTCGCTAGCAAGAGATGTCGCAAAGTCTAAAGCCCGCCCGGTGGGGGCGCAATCAAAGCCCGGCGGTTGCCATGGTATCCTGCCGAATCGGTACGTTATTTTTACTGAAGGCAGTCGGTTAAAGGGGGCGGGGTTGCATGGCGAAAGGGTCGGTAGTGGACGCGTTGTATGAAAAAGTGGCCAACGATGAAGATGCGCGCACCTGTACAGACATTAGTGAAGACGCTTGCCGGGAGGTGCCGGGCAACTTCTTTCGCATTATCGCCGCCAATACGCTGACCAAGGTCGGCGACCTGCTGATCAACCCGAAAACCGTGCTGGCCTGGCTGATCAGCGCGGTGGGCGCGCCGGGTTCTCTGGCCGCCTTGCTGGTGCCGATTCGTGAGTCCGGCTCGTTGATCCCTCAATTGATGATCGGGGCGCTGGTGCGGCGCTACCCGGTACGCAAGGGTTTCTGGGTGCTGGGAGCGGCGCTGCAGGGATTGTCCGTGCTGGGCATGGCGTTGGTGGTGTGGCTGCTGGACGGCCTGGCCGCGGGGTGGGGGATTGTCGGCCTGCTGGTGCTCTTTAGCATCAGCCGGGGCTTCTGTTCCGTGTCCATGAAGGATGTGCAGGGCAAGTGCATCCCCAAATCCCGCCGTGGGCGGCTCACCGGACTGTCGGCCACGCTGTCCGGAGCGCTGACCTTCGGGCTGACGCTGTTGATCTTCCGTGGCGACAGCGACCCTTCCGTCCTGTTCTACAGTGCACTGCTGGCCGGTGCCGGTGCGGCCTGGTTGGTGGCCGCGCTGGTGTTTCTGTCCGTGGATGAATATCCCGGTGCCAGCGAGGGCGGTAGCAACGCCCTTCGCGAGGCCTGGAATAGCTTGTCCCTGTTGAAGGACGATGCGCCTTTTCGGCGTTTCGTAATCACCCGTGCCTTGCTGATGGCGTCGTCATTGGCGTCGCCGTTTCTGGTGTTGCTGGCCAAAGAGCAATCCAGCCTGGCGTTGCTGCTGGGGAGTTTCGTGTTGGCGTCGAGCCTGGCCAGTGCGGTGAGTGCCACGGTGTGGGGCTATATGGCGGACAGCTCCAGCCGCACCGTGATGGTTCGCGGTGGCGCTCTGGCGGCGTTGGTGTGTGTGGTGGCGGGCGCGGTGTCGGTGTCCGGTGTGCAGGCAGAGGGGATGCACTGGTTGTACCCGGTGGCTTTTTTCATCCTGGCGATTGCCCATGCCGGCGTGCGTATCGGCCGCAAGACCTACATGGTGGACATGGCGGGCGGCACCAAGCGCACCGATTACACTGCGGTGAGCAATACCGTGATTGGTGTCCTGTTGCTGGCGGTGGGCGGTATCAGTGCGGCGGTGGCCCTGTTGGGGAATGACTGGGCGTTGCTGGTGCTGGGCACGATGGGGGCGATGGGGGTTGCCAGTGCCATGTTGCTAAAAGAGGTGTGAGCGGGTATCTCAAGTGCCGCTTTTCGGTAACTGGTGTAAGCCTTTTCCTAAAGTTGAGCGGGCATCTTTACATTTTCGTGATCCTCCTTATGCTCTCGTTTTTTACTTGAGGGGAAGCAAACGATGAAAAAAATACTAACGGCAATAGCGCTTTTGGCCGCTGCGTCCGGTGTGCATGCGGAAAAAACATCGGCTTTTACGGTGGGCGGCGCCCTTTCGCTGGATGCCAGTGACTATATCGAAAAGCTTGATGATGATTTTGGTGGTCTGGATCAGGATGCCCCTTTCGGGGTGGGTGCTGATGTCTATGCGGGCTTTATGTTTGCCAGCGCTTCCACAGTACGAGTGGGCTATCGTGCCTTTGGTCAGCAGGAGGCGCAATTTGATTATTTTTCCGGTGATCTAGAAGTGGACGCTGATGGTATGTATGCGGCGCTGGATCTGATGATGCCGCTGGGGGATGTGTTTGCGTTGGGCGGTACCCTGGGCATGCAGGAGTGGGATGCTGAAGTGAGTGACGGTGTCGTTAAACTTAAAGATGATGGCCGCGATTTCTTCTATGGGCTGCGTGCCAAGTGGAAGGTGGCTGAAGCCGGAGCAGTGACGGCGTCGATTAACCGCTACAAGTTTGATAGTGATGATGAGCTGTTTCGCGATATTGAGTACACCGCATTCGCGGGTGGCTTCGAGTTCTTCTTCTAACGGTTGATCCTGGTCTTGGAAACAAAAGCCCCGACGTAAAACGCCGGGGCTTTTTTGTGGGCGGGCGTTACTGGCGGAGTCAGAGCTTTTCGAATAACAAGTCCCAGACTCCGTGACCCAGTCGCTCTCCGCGGCGCTCAAACTTGGTTTCCGGGCGCCAGCTCGGGCGCGGCGAGAACCCGCCAGGCCCTGCCACATTGTTGAAGCCCTCGGCCGTGTTCATCACTTCCATCATGTGTTCGGAATAATTTTCCCAGTCCGTGGCCATATGCAGAATGCCGCCGGGCTGTAATTTGCGCTGCACCAGCGCCACCCAGGCGGGCTGGACGATACGGCGCTTGTGGTGCTTCTTCTTGTGCCAGGGGTCGGGGAAGTAGAGTTGCACCCGTGCCAGGCTGTTGTCGGGAATACACAGTTCAAGAATCTCTACCGCATCGTCACAGTAGCTGCGCAGGTTATTTAGACCCTGCTGCTCGATTTCCATTAGCAGGGCACCTACGCCGGGACGGTGCACTTCGATACCGATAAAGTCCTTGTCCGGGTCGGCGGCGGCCATTTGGGCCAGCGACTGGCCCATGCCGTAACCGATCTCGAGCACCCGGGGAGCATCGCGGCCGAAAACGTGTTCGGGATCCAGCGCGCCCTGATCCCGCTCCAGCCCGAAGCGGGGCCACAGGGTATCCAGGGCATTGCGCTGCCCGGCAGTGAGGCGGCCCTCGCGCAGGACAAAGCTGCGCACCTTGCGCATGACCTTGCCGGTTTCCGGATCTTTATCGTGGTTGATGAAATCGAGCATGGGGCCGGACTACCGTAGTGAAAGAGGCGGATGAAAGGGTGACGCTGTAGCAGTGGATTATAACAAAAAGGACCGGGTGGCGGTGAATGTGCCCTCTTCACGCCACCTTGATCGGGGATGGGTAAAGTGAACACAGAGATTCAATACAACTCTGCCTGAAGTGCACGAGCATCAACGGTTCAACACTTCCCCTTGGCGCCAACTCCCCCCAGAGTGGCGCCGTTTTTTTGCCTGCCGTGCAGGCGCGTTTAACATTGATCGTCTGGCATCCGGCGTTTGGCCTTTTATTAGCGGCTCAGGCCATCCAGCGGCGAAGAAGCCGAGGCGTAGGCCTTGCGCGGCATGCGCCCGGCCAGGAAGGCTTCGCGGCCGGCTTCGATGGCTTTCTTCATGGCGGAGGCCATCAATACCGGCTTTTGGGCATGGGCCACGGCTGAATTGAGAAGCACGCCGTCACAGCCCATTTCCATGGCCAGCGCCGCATCGGAGGCGGTGCCCACGCCGGCGTCCACGATGATGGGGACCTTTGCTTCTTCCATGATCAGCTTGATGTTGTGCGGGTTGAGAATACCCAGCCCGGAACCGATCAGGGAACCCAATGGCATCACCGCTACGCAGCCCATGTCTTCCAGTTCTTTTGCCACGACGGGGTCGTCGTTGGTGTAAACCATCACCTTGAAGCCGTCGTCGATCAATTCGCGGGCGGCGTGCAGGGTGTGGGTAATGTTCGGGTACAGGGTTTTCTGGTCGCCGAGCACTTCCAGTTTCACCAGGTCGTGGCCATCCAGCAGTTCCCGCGCCAGCTTGCAGCACCGCACCGCATCTTCGGCGGTAAAACAGCCGGCGGTGTTGGGAAGGATGGTGTATTTGTCCGGGCTGACGAAATCCAGCAGGTTGGGCTCGTCCGCGTTCTGGCCAATGTTGGTACGGCGAATGGCCACAGTGACGATTTCGGCGCCGCTGGTTTCGATGGCGTCGCGGGTCTCGTCAAAATCCTTGTATTTGCCGGTACCGATCAGCAGGCGGGAGGAGTAGGTGTTTCCGGCAATGGTAAGCAGGTCGGACATTCTGGCCTCGATAATTCGGTGAGTAGTTTGCTGTCAGGACAATTCGGGTGTGAGTGTCAGCCGCCGCCGATGGCATGCACGATTTCCAGCACGTCACCTTCGTTCAGGGTGAAGTCGGCATGTTGGCTTTTCGGGATGATGTCCCGGTTCACTTCCACGGCCAGTCGACGGCCGGTCAGTTCCAGCTGGGTTACCAGATCGGCAATGGTATTGCCGTCCAGGGAGAGCGTATCGCCATTCACAATGAGCTTCATGATCTTTATCAAGCGTGTTTGAAAAGGGACCAGGTCAGCATCAGCCAGCCGATGATCAGGGCGGTGCCGCCTAGCGGGGTGATGGCGCCAAGCCATTTTTGCCCGCTTAACACCAGTACGTACAGGCTACCACTGAATACCAGCATACCGGCAAACAATACCCAGCCGGCAGTGACCATGCTGGAGGCACCGAACGTTTTCGCCAGTAAACCCACCAGCAGCAGTGCCAGCGCATGAAAGAAATGGTATTCGCTGGCGGTGGCCCAGGTGGCGAGCAGGGATTCGTCCACGCGGGCTTTCAGTCCATGGGCACCGAAGGCGCCGAGCATGACGGCAAGGGCGCTGTTGAGGGCGCCGAGGATAAGCAGGGTTTTCATTCGGGACTCCGCAGTGGCGGTCAAAACGAGTGCCGCCTCGGGTTGCATAGTGTACCGGAATATCCGTGTCGCGGGGGACATTCGTTGCGAGGGTAGGAGCGCCGCTTGGGGCGCGAACCCGAGCCTTGGCGAGGGATGTCGTTTCGAGTAACGAGAAGGGGTTGCGAGGGGCCGCTATTCGCGCCTCAAGTGGCGTTATTCGCTTCGCTCACCCTTACGGGCCAGCCTGTGGCTGTTACCTTCGCAAGCTCGGTTCCTACACCGGGAATAAGGTTCTTGCGTGTTACGACCGCATGATGCGTGTCGTTGCCGTAAAGCGGCACAAAAAAGCCCCTCATTGAGGGGCGTTTAGCGTGTTGCTTGTTGCGTGAAGCATGCAGCGTCTCTTTTACGCTGCGATGGCGTTACGCAGCTTCTTGATGGCGTTGTTTTCCAGCTGGCGAATCCGTTCGGCAGACACGCCGTATTCGTCTGCCAGTTCCTGCAGGGTGGATTTCTGGTCTGCCAGCCAGCGACGTTCCAGAATGTCGCGGCTGCGTTCGTCCAGTGCCATCAGGGCGGAGCTCAGCTGGCGACTTTCGCGCTGCTGCTTGTCCTGTTCCGCAAGCAGATCGGCCGGGTCACTGTTGTCGCTGTGTAGATAGGCGGCGGGTGACACCACGGTGCTGTCGTCGTCATCGTTGGTGGGGCCATCGAAGCTGGCGTCGTAGGCGCCCAGACGGCCTTCCATTTCCTTGACCTGCGTGGCGGTAACGCCCAAATCGTCGGCGACCCGCTGGGCCTCTTCCATGGTCAGGCGGCCCAGACGTTTTTTCTGGCCACGCAGGTTGAAGAACAGCTTGCGCTGGGCCTTGGTGGTGGCCACTTTCACGATGCGCCAGTTCTTGATCACGTATTCGTGGATTTCGGCCTTGATCCAGTGCACCGCAAAGCTCACCAGACGGACCCCTTTAGTGGGGTCAAAGCGTTTTACGGCCTTCATCAGGCCCACGTTGCCTTCTTGCACCAAGTCGCCCAGTGGCAGGCCGTAACCGGTGTAGCTGCGGGCGATGTGGGCGACAAAGCGCAAGTGAGACAGGACCAGGCTGCGTGCCGCATCCAGGTCCTGATCGTAATACAGTCGTTCGCCAAGGCGTTGTTCTTCCTCTGCGCTGAGTACCGGCACGGCGTTAACGGCTCGCATGTAGGCGTCCAGGTCGTGACCTGGTACGGCTAATGTGAGCGCCTGTGCGCGTTCTGAAAGGTGTGTCATGCGCGTGTTCTCCTCGTTGGCGTCGCTCGTTGACGAGCATCCCAATCCGTTTGAGTCCTGATATTAGCACTCGCATTCATAGAGTGCTAATAGGCGAAAAAGTTCCGTTTGATCGACTCAGTTGATCGCTGCTTAAGAGCATGCATCGCCCGTGTTAAGCACGGATGAACAGAGTATTAGAGGGGTTTGGGGCGATCAGGTTCCCTGGGCGTCAATTTGTCAGGCTACCCGCTTCCAGGCTTGAAGCCGGGCTGCGGGGCCTTTGCCTCAGAAATTCGGCTCGATATCGCCCAGGTGGCGGCCCACGGCCAGCCAGGCGCCCAGCAGGCCCAGTACGCCGCTGAACAGGGGCAGGATGATCAGGCTGGATGCGGCCATGGAGGTCAGTGATTGCTCGCTGCTATAAAGCATCAGCAATTCATCAATGGGCCCGCCCAGCCACCACAGCGCAACCTGCACCAGAATGACCGCGGTGAGGCCGCCGGCAAAACCGAAGCAAAAGCCGGTATAGAGGAAGGGGCGACGGACGAAGCCGTCGGTGCCGCCGACAATCTTGACCACCACAATTTCTTCCCGCCGGCTTTCGATGGCCAGGCGGATGGTGTTCACCATGACCAGCACCACGGCGGCGGCCAGCGCCAGGGTGAGGGCGGAAATCAGCCGCTCTCCCAGCTCGATCAGGGCGTGCAGGCGGCGTACCCATTCCACGTCCAGCTGCACCAGATCCACACCATCGGCGTCGCCCAGGCGGTTCTCCAGGGCGCGCAGGGTCACCGGGTCGGTGCTGTCCGGGAAGACCACAATCAGCGGGGGAAGCGGGTTGTCCGGCAGGGCTTCGAGTACATCACCGAAACCGGACAGGGCCTTGAACTCCGCCAGCGCCTGGGCGCGGGTAATCACCTCGGTGCGGGTGATATTTTCGGTGCCTTGCCATTCCTCGGCCAGCGCCCGCTGGCGGGCCTCGCTGATATCCATGTCCAGGAACACGGACAGGTGGGCATTGCCGTCCCAGCCCCGGGTGATGGCGCGGGCATTGTCCAGCAGCACGGCCAGCCCGGCGGGCAGGGCCAGGGCGATGGCGATTACCAGAATGGTCATGGCGCTGCTGGCGCGGGCGGCATTGAGGCGTTGCAGGGCGTCGCGCAGGGAGTCGCGATGGTGCTGACGCCAGCTGATAAAACGGTCTCTCAGGGAGGTCTGGGCGCTGTGAGCGCCGGCCACCCGACGTGGCCGTTCCGTTTTCTGGCGGCCGGGTTTGACCGGGGTGGCGCTGCGGGCGCCCCGGTTGCCTTTGCCCTTGTTGGTGTTGTTAGGCGCCATGGGCCTCTCCCGATTCGTCGCCGTCATGGATCAGGCGGCCTTCGCGCAAGGTCAGCAGGCGGTGGTTATAGCGGGCGATCAGGCTCAGGTCGTGGGTGGCGATCAAGACGGCCACGCCGACCCGGGCGAAATCCTTGAACAGATCCATGATCTCTTCGGACAGGGCCGGGTCCAGGTTGCCGGTGGGCTCATCGGCCAGCAGCAGCGGGGGTTTGTTGACCACTGCCCGGGCGATGCCCACGCGTTGCTGTTCGCCGCCGGAGAGCATGATCGGGTTGAGCTTTTCCTTGTCCAGCAGGCCCACCTTGTCGAGGGCGGCGCGCACCCGTTTGCCGATGTCGGCGCGGGCGTAACCGGCGATGATCAACGGCAGGGCCACGTTATCGAAGACGCTGCGGTCGAATAGCAGTTGGTGGTTCTGATGAACCATGCCGATCTTGCGACGCAGCAGGGGGATGTGGCGATTACTGAAGCCATTCAGGTTCTGGTTATCTATCAGCACCTGCCCCTGGGTAGGGCGTTCGATCATCATGATCAGTTTCAACAGGGTGGACTTGCCCGCCCCGGAGTGACCGGTGAGAAACGTCAACTGCCCGGCGGGGAGTGTGAACCCCACTTTGCTGAGCGCGTCTTTCCCGTTCGGGTAGCGTTTGCTGACCCGGTCAAACTGAATCATGGTGTCTCGCTTAGGCTCGACCGCTTCACGTAACACGCAGCAGGCTTACACGCGGCGTGTTGCGTGAAGCCTGGGGCGTGCGGCGTTTAACCGGTCACATCTTCAAACAGTGCCTGCACAAACTCTTCCGCATGGAAGGGGCGCAGGTCTTCCAGTCGTTCCCCGACGCCGATAAAACGAATCGGCAGGCCAGTGCGTTTGGCCAAGGCAAACAGGATACCGCCTTTGGCGGTGCCGTCGAGCTTGGTGAGTGCCAACCCGGTCACGCCGGCGGCATCACGGAACTGTTCTGCCTGGTTGATGGCATTCTGGCCGGTGCCTGCATCGAGTACCAGCAATACCTCGTGGGGCGCATCCGGGATCAGTTTTTTCATCACCCGGGTGACCTTGGTGAGTTCTTCCATCAGGTTGCCGCGGGTATGCAGGCGCCCGGCGGTGTCGGCGATCAGAATATCGGCGCCGCGTGACTGGGCGGCCTGCACCGCGTCATAGACCACGGAAGCAGAATCGGCGCCGGTGTGCTGGGCCACCACGGGAATGTCGTTACGCTCGCCCCATACCTGTAGCTGCTCCACGGCGGCCGCCCGGAAGGTGTCACCGGCGGCCAGCATCACGCTCTTGCCTTCGGCCTTGAAGCGGCAGGCCAGCTTGCCGATGGTGGTGGTCTTGCCGACCCCGTTCACACCCACCATCAGGATCACGTAGGGCTTTTTGCTGCCGTCGATCTGCATGGGTTGGTCCACGGGAACCAGCAACTTGCGCAATTCGTTCTGCAGGGATTCGTAGAGGGCGTCGGCGTCTACCAGTTCTTCGCGGGTCACCTGGTCGGTGAGGGCCTGAACGATCACGTCGGTGGCTTCCACGCCCACATCCGCCACCAGCAGCTGGGTTTCGATTTCCTCGAAGATCTCGTCGTCGATTTCCTTGGCGCCCACCAGCAGGTCGGCCAGGCCCTTGCCCAGTCCCTTGCGGGTCTTGCTCATGCCCTGCTTCATGCGGGTCCAGAAACCGCCGTCGCCATCCTCATCCTGAGGGCTTTCCTCGGGGGCGGCTGGCGCAGAAGGTATGGGCTCCGGCGCTGCTGCTGGTGGCGGTGTGGCAGGCTCAGCGGGTGCCGGGGCGCTTTCTGCCGCGGGCTCCGGCGCTGCGGTGGGTGCCTCGTCGGCCTCCACACCGGTAAACATGCGCTTCCAGAAACCGGTCTTCTTTTCTTCCGGTTTTTCGTCCGGTTGCGGGCGGTTGTTGTCGTCGCGGGAAACTTCGTCGCTCATGATCAGTCGTATCCAATCAAGAAGGGTGACCCTTCTTTTGCAATGAGGCTGCAAGAGCAGGGCGATAACCCGGTATGCTATGCCGGAGAAAAAAAGGACCTGCTTGCAGAGTTGCCGTTCGCGGGGGCGAACGCGCCGCTATCCTACCATTATGGGGAGAGGGGAGCAGCTTCGGGTTTGTGGTTATCAACACCGGTGTGCCCCCAATAGAGGTATTTCATGAAAAGACTGATAACGGTATTGGCGCTGGGTCTGTGGTCGCTGACTGCCCAGGCGGCGCTGCCGACCCATGCCTTTACGCTGGATAACGGCCTGAAAGTGCTGGTGCGCGAAGATCACCGCGCACCGGTGGTTACCGTGATGGTGTGGTTCAAGGCGGGCAGCATTGATGAAGCCCCTTTTGAGACCGGGCTGGCCCACGTGCTGGAACACATGATGTTCAAGGGCACCGAGAAGTTGGGCCCCGGCGATTTTTCCAGGCTGGTGTCCCGCTACGGGGGCAGCGATAACGCCTTTACCAGTTATGACTACACCGCTTACTTCCAGCAATACGAAGTGTCGCGCCTGCCGTTGGCGCTGGAGCTGGAGGCGGAACGCTTGGGGCACCTGGAAATTGACGACGCGGAATTTGCCCGCGAGCTGGATGTGGTGATGGAAGAGCGGCGCATGCGCACGGACGATAACCCCAATGCGCTGGCCTGGGAAAAATTCCAGGCCGTGGCCCGCCCGGGGACTGGCTATGCCCACCCGATTATTGGCTGGCGCTCGCTGCTGGCCCAGCTGCAGCCGGAGCAGGCGCGTAGCTGGTACCAGCGGTTCTATGTGCCGGGCAACGCCACCCTGGTGATTGCCGGGGATGTCACCCGCGAGCAGGTGGAGCCTCTGGTGGAGACATTCTTTGCCGATCTGCCGGCCGGGCAGACCCCGCCACGGCCCAAACAGACGGTGAATCCGCCGGCCGGTGAGCGCCGTCTGGCGCTGAATCTGCCGGTAAAAGTGCCTTCCCTGTACATGATGTACAACGTGCCGTCGCTGGTCACGCTGGAAGACAAAACCGATTTCTACGCCCTGACCATGCTGGCAGGCGTGCTCGATGGCGGCATGAGCGCGCGCATCGAAACGGATCTGGTGCGTGGCGAACGGTTGGTGGCCGGCGCCGGTGCCAGCTACAGCGGGATTCAGCGGGGCGATGGTACCTTCACGTTGACCGCCGCTCCCAGCCCGGACGTGACTCTGGAGCAAGTGGAAAAAGCACTGCTGGCGCAGATCGAACGGCTGCAGACCACGCTGCCCACCGACGCGGAAATGGCGCGGGTGCGGGCCGGGGTGCTGGCGGGCCAGGTGTACGAAAAAGACTCGGTGATGGGTCAGGCCATGGAGCTGGGGATGCTGAGCACCCTGGGGCTGGATATTGACCTGTCCGCCCGCTTTGCCGACAACCTGGAGGCAGTTACCGCCGAAGACGTGCAGCGCGTGGCACAGCAATGGCTGGTGCCAGAACGCCTGACCGTGGGCACGGTGAAACCGAAAGCGCCCACCTCTGATCAACCGCAAGCGGAGCCGCAACCATGAAAATGAATGCTTTCCGACTGGCCTGTTTGCTCGTTCTGGGCGCGCTGCTGAGTGCCTGTGCCGGGACCTTTTCGGGGGCTTTCCCCCGCACCGAAGCGCAGGTGGCAGCAACCGACCCGCAAGCGCCAGCGCTGGATATCCAGTCCTGGCAAACCGGGGACGGGGCGAAAGTCCTGTTTGTGGCCAGCGATGCGCTGCCCATGCTGGATATTCGTCTGGTCAGTGATGCCGGCTCCGCCCGCGATGGTGCGCACCCAGGCCTGGCGTCACTCACCAGCGCCTTGCTGGGCGAAGGCGCCGATGGCATGAGCGTGGATGATATCGCCCGCGGTTTCGAAGATCAGGGCGCCAGCTTTTCCTCGTCCAGCTACCGGGACATGGGGGTGATCAGCCTGCGGACCCTGTCCGAGGCGCAGTACCGTGAACCGGTGTTGGCGCTGTTCAATCAGGTGATCGGTAGCCCGACGTTTGAGCAGGACACCCTGGCGCGAATTCGTACCCAGATGATGCAAGGGCTGCGCATGGAAACCCAGGTGCCCGGCCCGCAGGTGAGCAAGGCGTTTCAGGCCACGGTGTTTGCCGGCCATCCCTACGGGCAGCCCAGTGATGGCACCCTGGAGAGTCTGCCGGCCATCGCCCGTGATCAACTGCAGGATTTCTACCGCACCTACTACGCGGCGGGTAACACCGTGATTGCCATGGTGGGTGATCTGGACCGCGCCCAGGCGGAGACAATTGCCGCGGACATCAGCGCTGCGTTGCCGGAAGGTCAGGCGGCGCCGCCGCTGGAGCGCGCCGCACCGCTCGCCGAGCGCCAACGCCAGCACATTACCTTTCCCTCCGCCCAGACCCATATCCTGCTCGGCAATCAGGCCACCTGGCGGGGCAACCCGGACCATGTGGCTTTGTATGTGGGCAATCAGGTGCTCGGCGGTGGTGGTTTTGCCTCCATTCTCACCGACGAAGTGCGGCAGAAGCGTGGCTACGTGTACGGTATCAGCAGCCACTTCGGCCCCATGGCCGCCGGTGGCCCGTTTCAGGTACGCCTGCAGACGGGTAACGACAATGCCGACGACGCGCTGACCCTGACCCTGGATCTGATCGACCAGTTTGTGCAGGACGGCCCCACCGCGGAACAGCTGGAAGAAACCCGCGCCAGTATTCTTGGCAGCTTTGCCCTGGGCACGGCGGATAACAGCGACATCATCGGCCAGCTTGGTGCCATCGGTTTCTACGGCCTGCCGCTGGATTACCTGCAGTGGTTCAACCAGCAGGTGCGCACGGTGACGGCGGAGGAGATTCAGGCCGCGTTCCAGCGCAACCTGACCCCGGACAATCTGGCCATCGTCAGCATCGGCCCCAGAGCGCCGCAGATTGGTGCCGCTGACAACGAGGCAGAAAATACCGCCGCCGAGGAGCCCGCCGATCGTGCCCCGTAAGCGTTCAGGTAAACGCCCCGGCGCCAGCGCCGGGGCGGCGCAGAAAGGCCAGGTGCGGATTATCGGTGGTGAACGGCGTGGCCATCGGCTGCACTTTGTGGACCACGGCGGTGATTTGCGCCCGTCTTCGGATCGTATGCGCGAAACCCTGTTCAACTGGTTGCAATTCGAGTTGCCGGGGCTGCGGGTGCTGGATCTGTTCGCGGGTTCCGGTGCGTTGGGGGCGGAAGCCCTGAGCCGGGGTGCCCGGGATGCGGTGTTGGTGGAGAAGCAGCGTGACCGGAGCGCGGACCTGAACCGTCAGTTAACGCCCCTGTTCGAGGGGCGCATTACGGTGCATTGCGCCGATGCCTTGAGTTGGCTGCCTGCGCAACGGGAAGCATTTGATTTGGTTTTTATCGACCCGCCTTACGATCTGGGCTTGGTGACGCCGGCCTGTGAGGCGCTGGAAGCCCACGGGCTGCTGGCAGACGGGGCGATTATCTATGTGGAAAGTCGCCGCCAGGGCGAGGTGCCGGCGGTGCCTGCACACTGGGTGTTGTCGAAAGAAAAAAGCGGCGGCGATATTCATGCGCGGTTGTACCGGCGGGAAACCGGCGCGGTTTGACCCGGGCCGTGGCGGGATGGCGTGACGGCACAGTAAACCGGCGCCCGCGCACAGGCCTCATCCCATTGAGCCGGGCATGGGCAGGTTGCGCCAGCAAAATGGCACAACCTGCACTAGTGTGCCAGTTGTGACTGACAAATACTGTGTCCATGAGCAACGAGGACACCGCCATGAATGCCAATGCAGCCACTGCTATAACCACAGGGCAACGCGATCAAGCGGCCAAGCGTCAGCCGCCGAAAAAAGTGAATAAAAGTGATATTCAGCCCCGCAAGATGGATTTCCAATTTGATCCGGCCATGCCCCGTTACTGGTTCGACAATGACCAGTTCAAGACCATGCTCTTGACGGCGTTGTCCTGCACTTTTCCTGAAGGTGAACGCTTCTTCGTCCGTTCCGTGCGCCATTTCCAGAAGAACCTCACCGATCCCTTGCTGCGTGAGCAGGTGAAAGGCTTTATCGGCCAGGAAGCGCATCACGGCAACGAACACGATGCCTTCAATGCGTTTATGGAATCCAAGGGCGTGCCCACCGGCAAGGTGGACGCTTATGTGAAGGATGGCCTGAAATTCATGGCCAAGTGGTTGTCGCCGGAGCGGCAGCTGGCCAAGACCTGCGCGCTGGAGCATTTCACCGCCATGCTGGCGGAAATGATTCTGGAACATCCGGAATTTATCGAAGGCATGGACGAGCGCATGGTGCCGCTGTGGTTGTGGCATGCGGTGGAAGAAAGCGAACACAAATCCGTGGCCTTTGATGTGTACCGCGATCAGGTGGACAGCTATTGGGTGCGGACGTCGGAAATGGCATTTACCACGGTGGAATTCATCGGGTTTACCATTCTGCATTACAACCAGTTGCGCGCTGAAATGGATGATCCCACTGACTGGAAATCCGTGCGGCAGGGGCTCAACTGGCTGGTGGGAAAACCCGGCTGGCTGCGCAAGCTGGGCAAATCCTACCTGGCCTATTACAAACGCGATTTTCACCCTTCCAAGCGTGATAGTGCCCACCTGCGACAGCAGGGCCTGGAAAAACTGGCGCGGTTGATGAAGCGCCCGCAATTGCTGTCCTGATTCTCGCCTGACTGGCCGGGTCGTGATCCCGGTCAGTTTTACCGCGTTATTACCATCATGCTCGCCTGCAACCGGGTATATTCGAGGGTGTCTGTTCCGGCAGGGAGAGCCCGATGGCACCGCCAGATTCCACATCCGATACCCCCGACGCGCAAGCCCGGCAGTCCCCGCGTGGATTGCAGGCGCCGCTGTTTGCGTTTTCGTTCCGTCTGTTTTTTCTTTCCGCAGCCTTAATTGCAGCCGTGCTGGTGCCGTTGTGGGTGTTCCTGCTGACCCGGGGAGGCCTGGATAATCTGGCTTTGCCCCCCATGCTGTGGCACCAGCACGAAATGCTGGCGGGCTTTCTCAATGCGGCCATTGCCGGCTTTCTGCTCACGGCGGTGTGCAACTGGACCGGGGCGCGCCCGGTGGCAGGCGGGCGGTTACTGGCGGTGTGGTTGCTGTGGCTGGCCGGCCGGTTGGCAATGACGTTTGCTGGCACCTGGCCCATGGCGGCCAGTGTGATCGATCTGGCCTTTATGCCCGTGCTGGCCTGGTTGGCAGGTATCCGCATCTGGCATGCCCGCCAGTATCGGCAGCTAGTGCTGATGATGGTGCTGGCGTTCTGCTGGGTGCTGGATCTGTTGTTTCATTTGTCCGGGTCGCCGCATTATTTGCATGCCCTGGTGGTGCTGGCGGCGGTGCTGATCTTGATTATCGGTGGGCGTATTACTCCGGCGTTTACACGCAACTGGCTACAGGCTCGCGGCCGGGACAGTGCCCGGGTGCGTACTATCCCCTGGATGACGCCGGTGGGCTTGGGCCTGGCGCTGATGGTGGCCGTGCTGGTGGCGCTCGATATCAAGGGGACGCTGCTGGCAGTGCTGGCGCTGGCGGCTGCGATCATGGCGTCGTTGCGGTTGGCGGGTTGGTCGTCCTGGCAGATCCGCGATGAGCCGTTGTTGTGGATTCTGCACCTGGGGCATGTGTGGGTGGTGCTGGGCTTTGTACTGCTGGCGCTGGCCCAGTGGCATTGGGTGGCGCCGACCAGTTGGTTGCATGCCCTGGGGGCGGGCGCCATGGGCACCACCATCATGGGCGTCATGACCCGTGTGGCGGTGGGGCATACCGGCCGTGCCGTGGCGCTGCCGCCCGGCGGAATCCTGCTGTATGCGCTGGTGCTGACGGCGGGTGGCTTACGGGTATTGACGGCGCTGGGCTGGTTGCCCTGGTTGTCCGGGGTGTGGCTGTCTGCGGGGCTATGGAGCCTGGCCTTTGCCGGCTTCCTGCTGCTTTATGGGCCGTTGCTGACGCACCCGCGAGTGGATGGCAAGCCGGGATGATAGGGTAGGCAGAACAGTAACGGCCGGAGGAAAGAGTATGCACTGGCTGAAACGATGGCTTGCCGCCTGGCGCCAACGGCGTGGGGTGGCGCAGGAAACGGAGCGTCCGCAATCGGAGGGCGACAGCGCGCCCGGGCCGGCACTGGGTGAGCACCACGCAGCCCATGGCAGTGATGAAGACCCGGAGCCCTTGCACCGGGGGCGGCGGCGTTTGAAAGAAACCTACACCAGCCACTGGGATCTGGATTATATGCCCCGTGAGGAGCTGGAAGAGGTGTTGTCCGGCGAGGCCGACAAGCCCGCCAGTGATGATGGCAACAAAAATACTGAATAACGGCCCGGCAGATTATGCGGGCCGTGCCACCTGCATTTCGGTAAAGCGTTTGGAGACCCGCACTACGATATCGCTCTGAAATGCTTTCTCGTAATGCACATCCAGCACATAGGCCTTGGCGCGCAGGCGAATCGCCAGCCGGTAGCCCACTTCGATTTCTTCAATGGCAAAGGTGACCGGTTTTTTCAGGTAGGCGTAGCGGCTGGTGACGATGATTTCCTCCACGATGGCCTGGGCCTGTTCGATGTTGGCATCCAGGGCGACGTGGAAATCGGTGACGACCATCATGTCCAGCTCGCCGGCATTGCCGGAGGCGACCACGTCGGTGATAAAGCGTGAATTGGGGATGGTGACCAGGTTGTCGTCCAGGGTTTGCAGGCGCACGGTACGCAGGCCGATGGAGACAATTTCCCCGTAGACATTATCGAAGCTGACCCGGTCGCCCACGCGGAAAGGGCGATCGAACAGCAGGAGCAGGCCGGCCACCAGCGAGGCGGCAATGTCTTTCAGGGCAAAGCCCAGCGCCACGGCGATGGAACCCCCGGCGGCGAGCATGAACTCCTTGGGGGGTTGCAGCACCCCGATCACCAGCGCGATGGCGCCGACGGTGTAGAGCACAAAACCGATCAGGGTCGTGATCTGCAGAATCAGGAAGCGCCGGGTGGGCATTTTCTCGGTGATTTTCTGGCTTGCCTTGCTGATGCCCCAGTTCAGCGCCCACAGCACCAGGCCGCCGATAAACAGCAGCATCAATGCGTAGACATTGAACAGTTCCACCACGACGGTCAGGTCGTTGACGATATTTCCATCATTCATTGAGCAGGTTCTTCCGTGTCAGGTAACTGATCACCTGCTGGTACCACAGGGGCACCAGGCGGTAGCGGCTGTCTTCATCCTTGTGCAGAAAGCCGGCATCAAAGCCGCCTTTCAGGGCGTAGCGCACGATGTTCTCTGGCAAATGGGTGACCGCAGTGATTTCGTGGCTGGTCAGGTTTTCGTGGGTGGCAATGGCCGCGTACACAAACAGGGAGTTATCGCCCATGCCGTCGAGCAGGCTGGCAGAAGGTGGATTGGGCAGCCCCACGGTAACTTGTCGGCCCTTCACTTTGACTGAGGTCAGGAACAGCCGTAATGCCACCATGGGGTTACCGCGGCTGGCGTCCCACAGCAGGCTGAAATAGCGTTGCTCCGCGTTACGCAGATTGCCGGCCTCCGGCCCGCGCGAGGACAGCAACACTTCGTCGTAGCGCAGCTGGAAGTTGCTCAGGTGGTTGCGGCTAAGGATCAGTGAGCGAATGTCGGTCTGCCCCCAGTGTTTTACCCGGATCACATTGCGAAACTGGTATTCGCGGCCGAAGACGTTACACAGGTAGGCCCAGCTCTGGTTGTTGATCAGCAGTACCCAGAACACATTGTCCAGCCGCGCATTGACCAGATTCAGTACCGTGCGCCAGCCTTCCAGTCCGCCCAGCTGGGCCAGGAAAAAGTTCTGTGCTTCATCCAGAACCACCAGCGTGGGTTGGCGGTGTTCGTCTTCCTTGACCAGAGCGGCGGGGCCGTCGTTGACCAGATCCGAGCCCAGCGCATCGCCAATTAACCGGTGAATGGCTTCCGGTGTGCAGGTTTTCGCAGGCACTTTCAGGTGCAGGGTCTGCAGGGATTCACAGCTTTTCTCCAGCACCGCGTTGAGTTTGCCCAGCGAAACACTTTTGCCGCAGCCTTTCTCGCCGGCCACGACCAGTGCGTTTTCATCGGTCTTGTCTTCGTGCCAGCGCTGGATGCTTTTTTCCATGGCCGCCACCAGCCCGGTATCGATAAACGGGGTTTTGCTCGCATCGTCCGGCAGGGCGGAGGCAAACCAGCGCTCGTAGGACTGCGCCGCCGGTTGCTCAGCATCATCGGTCTCGTCTTCGTCGGTGGCCACCGTGGCACGGAACCGGAACCAGCGGGCCTTGAGGCGCATGTACCAGTCGAAGTCAGCCAGCACCCGGTCCACAAAGCCGACCAGAAAGCTGATCAGGGCGATGGGCAGCATCATCGGCGCAAACAGCCAGAAGAGCCGGGGGTGCAACAGGCGGGTAATCAGCGGGTCCAGCCGCGAGGGCATCAGGGTTTGCAGGCAGACCTGATAGTCCTGGTGACGCAATGCCAGTAACCGCCCCAGCCCCCAGTAAATGGCTACCAGCAGAACCCCGAAAAACAGGTAGTACATCAGCGATGGCCCCAGGCTTTCCCAGACCACAATGACTGGCACCCAGGGGACAATCATCCAGCGCGCCAGATTACGGGCGTGGCGTGTGACCTGTTGGGTCTGTCCGCCGCCCAGGTAGGCATTGGCGCTTTGCGCAACGCGCATGACCAGCCATTCGCCAATCAGGCACAGCAGGCCGTAGATCACATACAGCTGCGCCAGTGGTAGCAGCCATAACAGAATCTTGCTGGAGGGGGTGTCCAGCAACGGGTCCAGGCGCCCCAATACCAGCCAGATCAAAATCCACGGCAGAATCGGCGCCAGCCCGCTGATCAGGCGGCTGGCATTGAGCAGCCAGCGGCGCTCGCCACTGAGTTGCACCACCCGGTCATGCAGTGACAGGGCCCAGCGGCGGGTCCGCTGGGCAAGATGAATCAGTAACCAGAAGCCCACCACCCCGAGAATCAACGCCAGGATATTTTGTACCACCGGCATGAAGCCGCCGTTGCGGATAGGGCCATTCAGGTCGTAGCGCATCAACGCAACGATATCGAGCACGCGCAGGCCGATGCGCTGGCTTTCGTGCTGTAACAGCAGTGGGGCCTGGCCAAGGCCGCCCAGGTTGTTGATCTGCTCCAGCAGCGGGCGGTTTTCCCACAGTTCCGAGCGCAGCGCGCGGACGTCTTTCTGAATATCCAGCCGTGTCTTGAGCAGGCTGCGCCAGGCGGTGGAACGGGCGCCACTGGGGGCGCGCAATGCGGGTAGTTGCAGCCACAATTCATCCAGCGTTTGCAGGGCCTCTGCGGGGGCGCTCTGTAGCTGGCCCAGCACCGCCCACACCTGCTGAATGTGCCGCTGCAGTACCTGGCTCGCCTGGTGAATGGAGGGATCCGTCTCCGGGCTATCGGCCAGTGTCTGCAGTTTTGTATGGTGCGTTGCCAGGTTCAGAAAGGCCTGGCGCTGGGGGAAGTTGAGACCGAAAAACGCCTGCCGCAAGGTGTAGAGCGATTGCTCCAGCGTGTTGACCTGTTGGGTCAGGGTGTCGATATCGTTCTGCAGCGCCGGACATTTGCTGTCGACCACAGCAAGCGGTTGCGGCTCGATCAGGGGCAGTAACGGCCGCTGGTTCAGGGGGCGCCCCAGCAGGGTGTTGAGCTGGTGTGGGGTGGGGACGTCGCCATCGAAAATGGATTGCAGGGTGTAGCGGTCCGTACGCAGTTGCTGACGCTGCTGTTTCAGCTGGGCGAGTGTCAGCTCTGCCGCATCGCAGGCCGCATTTTCGGCGGCTTGCAGCGGGGAGATAATCAACAGGGCCAATAGCCCGAAAGCCAGCCAGACGCGGGGCGATACCATTCGCTGTTCCTCTGCTCCATGTGGGCCTGCGGTCAGGCTTCTTGTTGTCTTGGGAGCCATTGTAGGAAGGCGATGCCTGCATTGTATAGCGATTGCAGGAATTGATCGTTGGGATGGGCAAGAACCGCAGGCAGAGGCTCCTCGGGGGGTGCTATAGTCAAAACCATGAATCTGGACTGTTCCGGTAGTGGCCGGGCTGGCAGAAGGAGAGCGACATGCAAGAGATGACGGTACGTGCCCTGATGGCAAAGCACCCCATGGCAATCAAGACCGGCACCGAGCTGACCGAAGTGGTGGACGCGCTGTTGCAGCACAAGTTCACCGGGCTGCCGGTGGTGGATAGCCAGAACAAGGTGGTGGGGTTTGTCTCCGAACAGGATTGCCTGCGCAAGCTGCTGATTTCCAGTTATCACTGTGAAGGGTCGCTGGTGGTGGAAGACTTCATGCACGATCAGCCGCTGACGGTGAAAGAAGACGATTCGGCGGTGAACGTGGCGGAGCTGATGGTCACGGAAAAACCCAAAATCTACCCGGTGGTGGATGCCCAGGGCATCCTGACTGGCCTGCTGACCCGCGAGCAGGTGCTGCGCGCGCTGAAGGACAGCCGCCGGGGCTGCGACTGACAGTCTCGTCTGCCTGCTTCCCAGGGGCCACTGCGCGGGATAACCCCTTCGTACAATTTCCGGGTGTGAGCTGCCGCTAAGCTGTGTGGCAGCTCAAAACAACAACTCGGGAGAGCTGTCCATGCGTGATCTCAATACCTTTCTGGCGGACTATGGCGATAGCCACCGCAATCCGGTCAATCAATGGGTACACATCCTCTGTGTGCCGGCCATTTTTGTGTCCACCCTGGGGCTGTTCTGGCTGATACCGCTGGGGCACTGGCTGGGGCTGGACGGCAGCCTGGCGTACTGGATCAACGGCGGCACCTTGCTGGCTGCGATCTGCATGCCGTTCTATCTGCGTATGTCCGTGGGTATGACGGCGTTGATGGGGGTGTGGCTGGCCCTGTCCCTTGCCGCCGTGGTGGTGGTGGATCGCAGCGCCCTGTCGTTGGGCTGGAGTGCGGCGGCCTTGTGGTTGCTGGCCTGGGCCGTACAAGTGTGGGGCCACAAGGTAGAGGGCAAGAAGCCGTCGTTTGTGGATGATCTGGTGTTTCTGCTGGTCGGTCCCATGTTCGTCAGCATCGAGCTGGCCCACAAGCTGGGGCTGCGCCGCTCCGGTGTGGTGAATTGATCAGGCGCTGATGAACGTTGCCTGCCCGGCCCCGGGCGGGCACTATTTCCGGCATGTCCCAATCGTCGCCGGCTTCCGATCCTCGTCTGCTGACCCCGCTGTTTCTCTGGCGGGGCGGTTGGCTGATGGCGCTTTCCTCGCTGCACAACCAGCCCCACCAGCATGTGGCGGCGTCGTTACTGGTCGGGCTGGAAAAGGATATCCGGGTCACCCGTGACGGCCGGGTTCTTTGTGCCCGGGCCGTCTTGGTGCCCCCGGAGTGCCAGCAAAGTCTGCACAGCGATGGCCCGGTGGCTATCCTGCATCTCGACCCGGACGAGCCGGCCTGGCGATCCCTGGCCCTGCAGCAGCCGTTGTCGGCGGCGCACCAGCAGTGGCTCAGCGATACCTTGCGCGATTTATCGCGGGCGGCTCAGCCCGAAACCGGGGTGGTGACGTTTGTGCAGCAACTGCGGCAGCTGGACTCGCCGCCACCGCTGGATGCGCGCATTGCCGCCAGCTGTGCCTGGCTGCGTGATGCGCCGGAGCCGGTGCCCACCATGACCCATCTGGCGCAGCAGGCCGGGCTGTCCGAATCCCGCTTTCGCCACCTTTTCCGGGAGCAGATGGGGGTGACGCTGAAGCGTTACCAGCTGCATCTCAAGTGCCAACGGGCCCTGTCGCTCTGGCAGAGCGGGATGAATTTTACCGAGCTGGCGGTGCTCGCCGGCTTTTACGATCAGCCTCACCTCAACCGGACACTTCGTGCCATGTTCGACGCCTTGCCGTCGGGGTATGCTCGGGGTCAAACGGTGCAGGTAGTGCCTCTGTCGATACCTGCTGAAAACCGCACAACCCCTGTGGAGTGACCATGGATTATCAGGACATCAAGACCGATCTGGCCGAGCAGATTCTGACCATTACCCTCAACCGCCCCGACCGCCTCAATGCCTTTACCCTGCGGATGAAAGACGAAGTGGTGCATGCGCTGGCAGAAGCGGACCGCAACGATGACATCCGCGCGGTGATTGTCACCGGTGCGGGCAAGGTGTTTTGTGCCGGCATGGAAATGCAGCCGGAAGATGGCGGTCACCTGTTCGGTTATGACGATGCGGAGGGGATGGATCCGCCGCTGGAAACCATTCGCGATTCCGGTGGTGAACTGTCGTTGGCGATTTATAACTGTCGCAAACCGGTGATTGCGGCCATCAATGGCGCTGCGGTGGGTGTGGGTATCACCATGACCCTGCCCATGGATATCCGTCTGGTGGCGGCCAACAGCAAGATCGGTTTTGTCTTTACCCAGCGGGGGATTACCCCGGAGGCCTGTTCTTCCTGGTTCCTGCCCCGAGTGGTGGGTATTCAGAAGGCGCTGGAGTGGGTAATCAGTGGCGACATTTTCATGGCCGAAGAAGGCGAGAAGGCTGGCCTGTTCCACAGTGTGCATGACAAGGGTGAAGTGCTGGACGTGGCGCGCTGTATCGCCCGCAAACTGATTGCCAAAAGCTCCCCGGTGGCCGTGGCGCTGGCCAAGCAGATGTTGTGGCGCAACCCCAATTTCTCCCATCCGGCCGAAGCCCATGTGGTGGAATCGAAAATGATTTACTGGTCCAACGAGTTCTGGGACGGCAAGGATGGTTTCACCGCTTTTCTGGAAAAACGCGATCCGCGTTTTGAGACCTCACTGGCGGATGTGCCCAAACAGTTTGATTTCTGGAACGAACCCCCGATTAAATAGAGCGAACGATTTTTTCAGGCCGCCGTTTGGCGGCCTTTTTGCGTGTGTGTCGCCAAGCGACAATTTGATGTGAGGCAGGGAATGATGAAAAGAGAAACAATAGCCATTCATGGCGGTTTTGCCGGTGATCCGCAGACCCATGCGGTGGCTGTGCCCATGTACCAGACCACCAGCTACTACTTTGACGATACCCAGCATGGTGCCGATCTGTTCGATCTGAAAGTGCCGGGGAATATTTACAGTCGCATCATGAACCCGACAAATGGGGTGCTGGAAGAGCGTGTTGCGCAACTGGAGGGCGGCATTGGTGCGTTGGCCATGGCGTCAGGTATGGCGGCGATCACCGCGACGATCCAGACACTGGCGAAGGCCGGGGACAATATTGTTTCCACCAGTCAGCTTTATGGCGGTACCTATAACTTGTTCGCGCATACCTTGCCGAATCAGGGCATTGAGGTGCGCATGGCCGATGGCCGTAATCCCCAGGCGATTGCGGATGCCATTGATGAAAAAACCAGGATGGTATTCTGCGAATCCATCGGTAACCCGGCGGGCAACGTGGTGGACATGGGAGCCTTGGCCAAGGTCGCCCATGACGCGGGTGTGCCGCTGGTGGTGGATAATACGGTGGCAACCCCCGCATTGTGCCGGCCTTTTGAACACGGTGCCGATATCGTGGTGCACTCGCTGACCAAGTACATGGGCGGCCACGGCACCACCATTGCCGGTGCCATCGTGGATTCCGGCAAATTCCCCTGGAAAGGCAATCCGCGCTTTCCGCAGTTCAATGAGCCGGACCCCAGCTATCACGGTGTGGTGTACGTGGAAGCCATGGGTGAGGCCGCGTTCATCGGTCGTGCCCGGGTTGTGCCCTTGCGCAATATGGGCGCTGCGTTGTCGCCGATGAATGCGTTTCTGATTATGCAGGGCATTGAAACCTTGAGCCTGCGCATGGAGCGCCATTGCGAGAATGCCATGAAAGTGGCGTCATACCTGCGCGATCATGCCAAGGTAAGCTGGGTCAATTTTGCCGGGCTGGAAACCGACAAGGATTATGCATTGGCGCAGCAATACATGGATGGCGGCGTGCCCTCGTCGATTCTCAGTTTTGGTGTGGAAGGTGGCCGCGAGGCGGGAGCGCGTTTCATTGATGCGTTGCAGTTGGTCAAGCGGTTGGTGAACATTGGCGATGCCAAGTCGCTGGCGTGTCACCCGGCCACGACCACGCACCGACAGTTGAATGATGAAGAGCTGAAAAAGGCGGGTGTCAGCGCAGACCTGGTGCGTCTGTCCATTGGTATCGAGCATGTGGACGATATCCTGGCAGACATCGAACAGGCGCTGTTGGCCGTTTAAATTTGTGCACGAAACTGGGCCGGCGTCATGCCGGTCCAGCGTTTGAAGGCTTTGGCAAAGGCGCTTTCATCGGAAAAGCCCAGTTTGTCGGCAATATCAAAGAGTTTTAACCCTTCCTTCAGCGACTGTTCTGCCATGCCCTGCAGCAGTGAATCGCGCAGCAGCTTGAAGCTGGTGCCTTCTTCGCTGAGTTTGCGGATCAGGTGGCGGCCGCTCATGGCCAGTTGCTCGGCCACTTTTTCCTTGCCCCAACGGGGATTCTGGCGCAGCAGGTCGCGCACACTCACACTCAACGACTGACTCCCCAGTTGCTCCAGCAGCTGGTCGGCCAGGGTGCGCAAGTGCTGGCACAGGGCCGGGTTGGCATAAATGAGTGGCAGCGATAGCGCAGAGGCGGGAATGCGCAAGGCATTATGGGGAGCGGAAAACGCCACGGGCACGCCCAGTAGCGCCTCATAGCGTGCCGGGGTATCCAGTGCCGGGTGGACAAAGGTAATGCTGTCGGCGTGGACCTGCTCGCCGGTGGACCAGCGGGTGAGCTGCAGCAAGGAGGCCAGCGCGGCTTCCACCCGCTCCGCCAGCCGGGTGGTGTACTGCGGCTGGTAGCGGATTTCGCACACATCACCTGCCACGGCATATTCAAAGGTGCCGCCCTCGCCAACAATGGGGTAGTAATCCATCAACGAGTCCAGCGCTTCGGCCACGGTGTCGCAACTCATCAGCACCATGCCAACGGTGTCCAGATGCCCTACCTGTATGGCCTGGCCGAACTGGATGCCAATCAGCGGATCGTCTGCCTGCTGGCAAAAGGTTTCCCAGATCTCCCCCTGCAACTCCAGGCTCACCCGTTCCTGCTCGGCAAAGGCGTTCTTCAGGGGCGCAGGCAGGGAGAATCCCAACTGCTCTGCGGCCTGACTGATGGCCTGGGTAAAGCGTACCGTGACGGTGGGGGTATGCGACATGGGTGTGAGTGAGGTCCCGAATTAACCGTGACAAAGTCCTGAAATAGCCGTGTGTCTATTGCTGGCCGACCCTAGAGTAGCAAGCATACCAAACTCTGTGCTCCGCTTCGCTTGTCGGGCACTGGTGACCGAATAAAAAAGACACAATAAAACGGGATAGCTATGTACGCAGTGATAGGGGCCGGCCCCATGGGGCTGGCCACGGCCAGAAACCTGAAGAAATACGGTATTCCTTTTGTCGGTTTTGACCTGAATACCGATGTGGGTGGCCTGTGGGATATCGATAACCCGCACAGCACCATGTATGAGTCGGCCCACCTGATCTCGTCGAAGGCGATGACCGAGTTCCGGGAATTCCCCATGGCCGATGAGGTGGCGACATACCCTCATCACCGCGAAATGAAGCGTTACTTCCAGCAATACGCTGCGCATTTTGGACTCTATGAGCACTACGAGTTTTCCACCCGGGTGGTCCAGGTGTTGCGTGATGGTGATGAATGGCTGGTGACCACCGAGGTAAACGGGGAAGAACAGTGTCGCCGCTTTTCCGGTGTGCTGATTGCCAACGGTACCTTGCATACGCCGAACCTGCCCAGCCTGCCGGGCCGCTTTGATGGCGAATTGATGCATTCCTGTGAGTACCGCCATCCGTCCCGTTTCGATGGCAAGCGGGTGTTGGTGGTGGGCTGCGGTAATTCAGCCTGTGATATCGCCGTGGATGCGGTGCACCGGGCGGCCAGTGTGGATATGTCCGTGCGCCGGGGTTATTACTTCCTGCCCAAGTTTATTGGCGGCAAGGCCACCGATTCCATTGGCGGCAAAATCAAGTTGCCCCGCGCGCTCAAGCAAAAGGTGGATGATCGCCTGATCCGCATGATCATCGGCAAGCCCAGCGACTACGGTTTGCCGGACCCGGATTACAAGCTGTATGAGTCCCACCCGGTGATCAACTCGCTGGTACTGCATCATATTGGCCATGGCGACATTGCGCCGCGTGGGGATATCTCTGCCGTTTCCGGCAAGACCGTGACCTTTGCCGATGGGCAATCACGGGAGTATGACCTGATTCTCATGGGTACCGGTTACAAGCTGGATTATCCCTTCATCGACCCGGCCGAGTTGAACTGGAAAAACAGTGATGCCCCGCAGCTTTATCTGAATGTGTTCAATCCGGTGCACCGTAACCTGTTCATGATGGGCATGGTGGAGGCTGCGGGTCTGGGTTGGGAAGGGCGTAATGAGCAGGCCGAAATGGTGGCGCTGTATATCCGTGCCAGCCAGCAGGGGGCGCCCGCCGCAAAAGCCCTGGAAGAAACCGTACGCCAGGAGGCGGAAAAAAATCTGGATGGCGGTTACGCCTATCTGAAACTGGCGCGCATGGCGTATTACGTCAACAAGGACTGCTATCGCAAGGCGGTCAACACTCACATTGCCGAACTGAAAAAATTGAAGACGGAGGTGTGAGATGGAAATACACTTCGGAAGTGAAAATCTGCTGATCCTGAACGTCATCCTGGCGTTCATGATGTTTGGTGTTTCCCTGTCGCTTACCGGTGATGATTTCCGGCGTGTGCTGAAGCGCCCGGATGCCCCCATCGTCGGTCTGCTAGCCCAGTTTGTACTGTTGCCGGCGGCCACCTGTGTCACCACCTGGTATTTCGAAGTCGATCCGGAACTGGCACTGGGGATGATACTGGTAGCGTCGTGTCCCGGCGGTTCGTTTTCCAACATCATGACCTGGCTCGGGCGAGCCAATGTGGCCGTGTCGGTGAGCATGACAGCGGTGTCCAGCGTGGTGGCGATTGTTATGACGCCGTTCAACTTTTCACTTTATGGCTGGCTGAACCCGATTACCCGACCCATCCTCACCGACATCCAGATGGACAGCATGAACATCCTGGTTCTGGTGGCGCTGGTGCTGGGGCTGCCGCTGTTGGTGGGCATGTTGATGGGCAAGGCGTTTCCGGTATTTGCGGAAAAAGCCCAGAAGCCCATGCGTTATGTCACCTTGCTGGTGTTGTTGCTGTTCGTGGGTGTGGCGTTCGGCAATAACATGGATGTGTTTCTGGCCACGGCGAACCGTATTGTCGGGCTGGTGGTGCTGCAGAACTTTCTGGCGCTGGGGTTGGGGGCCATGGCCGGCATGATTACCGGGCTCCCCCGGGGAGACCGGCGCGCCATCACCATGGAGGTGGGTATTCAGAACTCCGGCCTCGGGTTGGCCATTCTGTTTACCTTCTTCCCGGACGCCAGTGAAATGATTTTGATCGCTGCATTCTGGGGTGTCTGGCACCTGATCAGTGGCTTGTTGCTGGCCTGGTGGTGGTCACGAAGCCCGGCGCAGGAGGACGCATGTCGCGACGCATTCTGATCACCGGCGCCGCTGGCTATATTGGCAGCCAGCTGGCCCGGCAGCTGCAGCAACATCATTACGTGGTGGGCGTGGATATCCGCGAGGATGAAAGTGCGGATTTCCCGTTTTATCAAATGGATATTCGTGATGCGAAGCTTGCCCTGCTGATGAAAGAACATGGCATTCATCAGGTGGTGCATCTGGCCGCGGTGCTGGAAGATTCCGGTGACCGTGCACGTGATTTTGATATTGATGTAAATGGCACGCGCAATGTGCTGGATGCCTGTGTGGCCAGCGGTGCGACGCAATTGGTGGTGACCAGTTCCGGAGCGGCCTACGGCTATTATGCCGATAACCCGGCCTGGCTGGATGAGCAGGATCCCTTGCGGGGTAATTCGGAATTTCCCTATTCGGATCACAAGCGCCAGGTGGAAGAGTTGCTGGCGGATTACCGGGAAAAGTATCCCGCCCTGAAGCAGCTGGTGCTACGCCCCGGCACCGTGCTGGGCGCGGACACTCGTAACCTGATTACCCGTCTTTTCGAGGGGGAACGGTTGCTGGCCGTAGCCGGTTCGCCGTCGCCGTTTGTTTTTATCTGGGATCAGGATGTGGTGGGTATTATCGAGCAGGGAGTCAATCAGGATCGTAGCGGTTGCTTCAATCTGGCCGGAGATGGCGCCCTGTCCATTGATACGCTGGGCGAATTGTTGGGCAAGCCGGTGATTCATGTGCCGGCCTGGTTGATTCGCAGCGGGTTATGGATCGGGAATCGACTGCGGTTGACCCAGTATGTGCCGGCGCAGGTGAATTTTCTGCGTTACCGGCCGGTGCTCAGTAATCGCCGGCTGAAAGAAGAGTTTGGCTATATTCCCCGCAAGACTTCCGAGCAGGTCTTCCGCTTTTTCATGGCAGCGGCCCGGCAGCGGGGGCAGTTATGAAAACGGTACTGATTACCGGGGCGGCTTCCGGTCTGGGGTGGGCCTTGAGCCGGCAGGCGTTTGCGTTGGGTCACCGGGTGATCCTGGTGGACATGAATGCTGCGTTGCTGGCATCGCGCGCCGATACGCTGGCCGCTGAAGATCCTGCCCGCGTCACCTTCCGGGATCTGGACGTCACCGATGGCGATGCCGTGCAGGCGTTGGTGAATTGGGTGCAGGATAACGAGCTTTCGCTGGATATTCTGGTCAATAACGCGGGCATTACCCACCGGTCGCTGGCGGAAAAAACCCGCATGGCGGTCTTTCGTAAAGTCATGGCGGTGGATTGGCAGGCACCGGTGGAGTTGGCGATTGGCTTCTTGCCGCTGCTGAAAAAAAGCCGTGGCGGCATTATCAATATTGGTTCCATGGCGGGTTGGATGCCGGTGTTGGGGCGTGCGGGTTACTGCAGTGCGAAAAGTGCCTTGAGCCAGTTTTTTGAAGTGTTGCGCGGCGAAGTGGCCCGTGATGGCGTCCATATTCTGATGGCGTACCCGAGCTTTCTGGATACCCCGATTGAAACCAACGCCCTGGGGCATGATGGACGCCCGGCCAGCCATAAACGCTCCATGGTCGGCGATATGCGCAGCCCGGAATGGATGGCTGAATTGGTGTTTGACGCTTACGCAAAGAAGAAAAAACGTTTGTTCCCGGATCGCTTCACCTGGTTTGCCAGCTTGCTCTGGCGACTGCTCCCGGATCTTTATCAGCGCATGATGCAGCGTAAATTCGCCAGCGAACTGAACCAGTAGGAGCCCCCGTGACGGACCTGATGACCTTGCCCTGGCTGTTGCTGGGGTTGTTCATATTCTTTGCCTTTACCACCGAAGCCATGACCGGTTTCGGCAGTATCGTGATTGCCCTTTCCCTGGGGGCGTTGTTTCTGCCAATCCCGGAGATTCTGCCGGTATTGGTGCCGCTGAATATTGTCATGAGTGCGACCTTGAGCTGGCGTCATCGTCAGCATATTCACTGGCCCACCTTGTGGCGGCTGATTTTGCCGTTGATGGTGCTGGGTACACTGACGGGGTATGGCTTGCGTCCGTGGATGGGCGATCAGTTGCTGAAAAATGGTTTCGGGTTGCTGGTGGTGTGGTTCAGTAGCCGTGAGCTGTGGCGCATGTGGAAGGGCATCAAGGTGGCGCCCCATGGTAGCTGGTGGTCGCGCTGCTGGATGTTTCTGGCCGGGATCACCCATGGCCTGTTTGCCTCCGGTGGGCCGCTGCTGGTGTATGCCCTGAGCGGCCTGTCACTGGAAAAGAAAGCCTTCCGCGCCACCCTGATTCTGGTCTGGCTGTCGCTGAACAGCCTGCTCACCGTTGTGTTCCTGATCGACGGCACCCTGCTGCCGGCGGCGCCACGTATCGGGCTGCTGGTGCCTGTAGTTATCGCGGCCATCCTGCTGGGGGAATGGCTGCATCACCGGGTGAATGAAGAGCGTTTCCGCCAGGCGGTGTTTATGGTGCTCTGGTGCACCGGGCTTATTCTTGCCTGGCCGGGGTGAATGTTGAGTTGAAAGTGTAAAGTTTAAAGTTCAAAAGCGCGGCGAATGTGTTTTGTATCGGGAAGGCCGTGCCCGCGTTCCCGTTTAGCGTAAAGCGCGGAGCAAAATATTATCCGGTTAGCGCTGTGCCAGCTTCGCGTTTGAACTTTTCACTTTTAACTCGTCTCCTCATCGCCACCAGGGCCCTGCCGTGGTATTCATGTGACTCCTTGTCGTAGACATTCAGGAGCGCCCATGTCCGCAGTGGAAATTCGTCCGGTTACCGGTATTGCCGTCGAACCCTGGCTGGATGCACTGGCGCAATTGCGTATTGAGGTGTTCCGGGATTACCCCTACCTCTATGACGGCGATCTGGAATACGAGCGCGGTTACCTGGACCGTTATGCCCAGTCTGACCGTAGCGTGTTTGTGCTGGCGCTGGAATATAACCGGCTGGTCGGTGCGGCAACGGCGCTGCCCTTGCGCGAGGCGGATGAAGCGTTTCAGACGCCGTTTCGGCAACTGGGGGCTGAGCTGGATTCGGTGTTCTATTTTGGGGAGTCGGTGTTGCTCAAGCCCTACCGGGGCGAGGGAGTGGGCCACCGGTTCTTTGACCTGCGTGAGCAATATGCGGCGGATTTCGGGTTTCGCCATACCGCCTTTTGCGCAGTAGCGCGGGAAGAGTCGCACCCCGCTCGCCCTGCGGATTACCAGCCGCTGGATGCATTCTGGCGCGCCCGGGATTACTTTCCGCAGAACCAGCTTGTGGCCCATTTCGACTGGACCGATGTGGGCGACACTGCCCCCAGCCGCAAAGCCATGCAATTCTGGCTGCACTCGCTGTAAAGCCCTGCTGGTCTATTGTTGCATATACCCCATTTGGGCGATTTGATATTGTTTTGACATCCCTATACTTCCTGTTTATTTGGGGAAAACAGGGGGCACTTCAATGCATCGTTACTATCGCTGGACGCTCTGGCGCGAGCGCGCTATTCGCAATGGCATCATTATCCTTCCACTGGCGTTATTTGCGCTGGCTGTCGCCGTCCTGGTCGCTGGCTGACCCGGGGCGGGCTCGCTGAAAGCGCAGAGCAGGAAAATATAACAAGCCTGCACTGCGTTTTTTGGCTGGTCTTGCCGTACTTTCACGTGGCGGCTGATTCGTCCAGCCACCGCTGTACCCGTGCGTAGGTGCGGGTTTCCTCGATCATGGTCATGTGGCCCATCTGGTAAAACAGTTCCCGGGTCAGATGGTCCGCTTGCGGGTAGAGATGCTCCGCCAAAGCGCTATCAGTGGTTACCAGCCAGTCGCCCCGGGGCTGGGCATGGTTGGGTTCACTGACGCTGCCGGCGATAAACAGTTGCTGAACCTGCGGGTCCAGGGGCACCTTGCGGGTGGGGCGCGGGTCGTCCAGTGGGCGGTCCCGCCACTGGTCTTCCAGCACATAGCCAAAGCGCAGGTCACGGATGCCGTCTGAGCGCAGATTGGCCAGGCGCATCAGGGGGCGGGAGTAGGGCGTGCGGCCCAGCAGGCGATTGGCTTCGTTACCAAACCGTTCCAGCAGGGCGCCTTGATGGGGAGAGCCGAGGCAGGCCAGGTGGCTGACCCGGTTGACCCAGCTGTCATCCCGCTCGCGCCCTTGATGCAGGGCACTGCGTGCCACCAGTCCGCCCATGGAATGGCCGATCAGGATCACGCGCTCGGGCAGCGCCGTGTGGGCCAGCAGCCCGGCCAGCTTGCGGCCATTGTCGGAAATATGCAGGCCGGTGTTGTAGCGCAGGTAGCGAATATCCGCGTTGAGATTCTGGCGCGCCCATTGGCAGAAGGCATCAGCGGCGGGGCTATTCCAGCAGGCTTCATTCATGCACAGCCCGTGCAGGAAGATGACCAGCGTATCGGCCTCCGGTGACGGGGGCGCTTTGGGGAGCAGCGTCATGGGCAGGGCATAGCGGTTGTTCTGCTCGACCAGTAGCTGACCGAAAATGCCGTTGATGATGCTTTGCAGGTCCAGGCTGTCGCGCAGTTCCCGTTGTGGGTCCGCGAGCAGGTCGGCCATGCCGGCCAGGTTGCCGGCCTGGCGAAAGCCGTAGCGGATCAGGTTGTACACCATGGGAGCGGGGGTGTAATCGTGCCCGCGCAGGCTGAAGGGGTTGGCCACTGCGCCGTGAATATCCTGTACGACCTGGGTTATTTCGTTGCCGAAACGGGTGACCAGTTGTGCCAGACCGCCCACGTTCCTTCCCATGGTGCGGCCTGCATGCCTGCCGAGTTTTTTCATTTGTTCTCCTTGTTATGGGGGTATCTTACCCGGCGGAAGGCGCTGAGAAAGGAAAAAAACACTATGCCAATTGGCGCGCGCCCATCTGTAACTCTTCGTAAAATGGCCGCTAAATGTGCGAATCCGCTTGGCCAAGTGCGAGGAACATGCTTAGAGTGCTCACTGTCCGAATCAGTTAATTCAAGGAGTGATTCTATGCGTACTTTCGGTAAAGCGGCATTGGCCGCCATTTTCGCCTCTTCTGCCCTGCTGGCAGCCTGTGATGCCAACGACGGTCCGGTTGAGGACGCTGGCGAGAAGGTAGACAAGGCGGTAGAAAACATCACCCCGGATCAAGGGCCGATGGAAGAAATGGGCGAAGATATGGATAACGCCTATGAGAACGCCGAAGAGTCTGCTGAAGACATGAAGGATGCTGCTCAGCAGTAAGCCTGTCATGCAGTGAGCTCACCGTCTGCGGACGGGTGATGCGACAATCAAAACCCCGGCCTTGTGGTCGGGGTTTTGTCGTTTTGGGGTCAGGGATGTGCCGCCAGCGGGCAATGGCTTGACAGCTGTTTCAGGGCGTCGGCTTCCTGAAGTGTGACCATCAATTGGTAGCGTTGCTTGATTCGTTCCCAGTGCTGGCCGTATTCGCACCAGTAGCGGCGGTTATCGGGAAGCCACTGGTCCGGGCTGCGGGCGCCTTTGCTGCGGTTGGCGCTGGCGGATACCGGGATCAGGTTGTCCGGGTCGTTGGCAAATTGTCGGCGCAACCGCTCGTCCCAGTGGTCGCCGCCGTGACCGTGGGCATGGCGCAGAGGAACAAAGTGATCCATGTCCAGATCGCCGGCCCGGGTGAAGGTCTGGTTGGTGTAGGGGTCGTACCAGCGGCCGCTGGCCACGGTGCAGTGGTCCGGGCCGGTGAAGGTCACTGCAATTTCACTGGTGGCGATCAAGACTTCTGCCCGGGTGTCCTGGCAATCCCGGTCTGCGTCTATCCAGTGGGGCCAGTGGTCCCGGTCATAGAGTCCGCTGAAGGCGCGTTGGGTGTCAGCGGCCTCCTGTTCAGCCTGTTGCTGTTGGCGGTGCAGGGTGAGGCAGGGCTCCCGGTGGCAATGGTAGTCGCCGGTGCGACGGTCGGTGTGCCCGCCCTGTTGATCGAGCCCGCCGGGGTGGGCCTGAAGGGGCGCTACGGGGGCAAGCAGGGCAAGGCAAAGCCAGAGCGAGAAGGGGCGTAGGTGCAAAGGGATAGATCCTGTCTGTGGTGGCTCAGGAGAATAAGATATTCATGCATTTTGTTGTAGGTGAAATGATACAGCGATTGAAAGTGTGAACTGATTCCAAAACCTGTATCAGGAAGATACAAAACGGCTACGTGGCTACACGGAAATCGGACCGTTTTGTTCTGGGGTGGGCGCGGCTGCCTCGTTAGAGTTAGCGGTGCCGGGCTGAATCTGTTTCACAGCGGCGCCGGCTTCACTTTTTATGCATTGTCTTTGAGTAGTGGCTATGCAGGAGTTGCAGTTTATGGGCACACAGCAGGGCGCGGGAAAATGGCGTCAGCAGGAGTTGGGGCTGGAAGCGGTGGAGACACGGCTGCAGGCCCTGCAGGAGTACCTGGCCGTTTACCGGGCGAGCTTTGCCTCGTCGGGCAGTGCGGATAGCCATGCCCGGGTGCGGGTGCTGCGCCGGGATGTGTCTCGTCTGCGGGCCTGGGGCTGGTACCTGATCGCGTGTCGCGATGGGGCTCGCTGGTTGCCTGTTGTGCAGTGGTTGGCGCGGGTTTTCTCTGTGCTGGTGGTGCCGCAAAGGCACCGTTCCCGGCGCCAGCAGCGCACGCGCACCATGCGGCATTTGTCCAGTTACAGCCTGGTCGAGCGCGCCTATGCGGCACAGGAAGATGATATCCAGGGGCGTTTGTTGACCTTGCGTCTGGCGCAACGTCAGAACCCCAATGACCTGCGGGCCCGGGAAATCAAGAGGCTCGAGCGTCAGGTCGACGAGGTGGTGCTGCTGCGATTGGCCGGCCTGCCGGAGGCCCGCCAGCTTACGGTGATTTGCCATCTGCTGACGTGGACCATGGCCCTGCGTTCCTGCCTGGGCCTGCGGCTTCCCCTGGCGGATGTGGCGGACCGTTGATGCAGGCAATGACGATGTTGTCTCCCGCGCTGGATAGTTTGCCACGGGTTTTTACCCTCTCGGATCTCAAACAGCTGCAACCGGAGGAATCTGGTGGCGCGCTGGATACCGTACTGCGTTGGCTGGAGGCCGGAGTGGTCAAGCAGGTGGCGCCGCCGCGACCGGTATTCTACAAGGTCGTGCTGGGCGAGCCGCTCACCGATGAAGACCGTTGCCGGGCATTGCTGCGGGCGTTTCCGTCGCTGGTCATGGTAGCCGGGTCGGCACTGTGGCGGCAGGGGTTGAGTCGTCAGCAGGACAGCGTGCTGGAATGCTGCGTGGCAGAAACCGAACTGAGTTGCCATTTGCCGGATGTGCGCCTGCACTGGCGGCCGCCGGCCTGGTGGTCGGCGATTCGCCGGGCCGGGGGGATGGCCGGTGATTACCACGGTGTGCCCATGCTCAATGCGGAGCTGGTGCTGGCGGATGCGTCCACGTTTTCCGGTGTATGGATGCCGGATCGCGAATCCGTGGATTGGGATCGCCTGTCCACGGCGCGTCTTAGCGAGGCCAGTGATTATTTGCGCGAGCTGCGCCCCCGCTGAGCCGGTGGGTGCCCTGGGCACCTTGACGAAAACACCCTGCTACTATTAAATGAGAACCATTATCATGGATTAATGGTTCTCTCCCTATGCTGGTTGCCGTTCTGGCCACACTTGCCAGTGTGTTGCTGTTTTATCTGTCGGATCGCCAGCAACGCTGGCTAGATCAGCCCCTTCCTGTCTTTACCCGCGTAATCGCGCTGGCCATGCTGGCCGGCGGGCTGTGGCTGTTGTCACTGCAGTTGGGTGTCAGTGTGGGCCTGTTTGTGGGGTTGTGGGTGTTCACGCTGCCGGCCCTGCTGGTGCCGCTGCTGGTCAGCCATTACCGCGATAGCTATCAGCGCCGGGGAGGCAATCGATGAGAGCCTTTTTGGCGTTTTTGCTGAGCCTGCCGTTGTCGGTAATGCTGATGGGGTTGTTGGCGGCGGCGGTACCGGCGCCCTGGCAGTCCTGGCTGGTGTTGCAATTGTTGGGGGTGACCTTGTTGTGGATGCTGCTGGTGGTGCTGGTGGCGCTACCTGAGCGTACCTGGCCCCCGCTGGTGGCGTTGCTGGTAATGAATGGGGTCGCCTGGATGGCGCTGCAAACTACCGCCTTGTATGGGGGTGGAGCATGAAGGGAGGTGACGCATGAAGGCGGACCGCTTGCGACGCTTTATCGACCTGCATGCCTGGCTGGGCATGGCCAGTGGCTTGGCTCTATTTGTGGCGTTTTTTGCCGGCGCCCTCAATGTGTTCCATCACGAACTGCATCACTGGCAGGCGCCGCAGGCTTCGGAGGTGGCATCGCAAGACGCCACCGATGGGCAAGCGCTTCTGGACCGTGTCACCGACCAATACCCGGATGCGCGTAAGCGCCTCTTTTTCCTGCCGGAGGAAGACCCGGCGGTAATGTGGTTTCAGTCCAGCGCTTCTGGTGTGGGAGAGGGGGGTGCCGGGGAGTGGCTCACCGCCCATGCCACGGATTTCGACGAGGCGGGCAAGTATGTTGAAAAGCCTCGCTCGGCGCTGGCGGATTTCATCAACCAGCTGCATTACCAGTTAGCGATTCCCAGTGGCGGCCTGCCCATCAACCTGGGCATGACCTTCATGGGGCTGATCTCGATTCTGTACGGCGCCGCCCTGTTCACCGGCCTGGTGATTCATTGGCCGAAACTGCGCAAGGAATTCTTTGCCCTCAAGCACGAGGGCAACATGCGCCGTTACTGGAAGAACATGCACAACCTGATCGGTGTGGTCAGCTTGCCCTTCCACTTGATCATGTCGGTGACCGGCGCCGCCATGGGCGCCTTTACGCTGGTCGCCGTGGTGCTGGGAACCCTGGTATTTGGCCCGCAGCTGCGTGGGGTTATTGAAGAGGAAACGGCGGTATGGCCCCCGGTGCAAAGCCAGGGTGAAAGCGTTGCCATGGTGCCGATGGCGGATTATCTGTCTGCTGCGGCCGATGCGTTGCCTGAGATGAGTGTGGATTGGGTAGAAATTCGCGGTTACGGCGATGCGGCCGGCTGGGTGGATGTGGCCGGTTCTGTGCCGGGGTATGTGGGGCATCATGCGCATGTGGTGCTGGACCCCGCGATGGGGGTTTTGAACGTGATCGCTCCGGGGCAGCGCAGCTTGAACTTTGATTCGTTCTCGCCGGTGTATTCCCTGCATTTTGGCGATTACGGCGGGATGCTGGTGAAATGGCTGTACTTCGCCATGGGCTTGCTGGGGGCGTTGTTGTTTGTGTCCGGTAATGTGCTGTGGTGCGAGCGTCGCAGTGATCGCCAGGGGCCAAGCCGTGGATCGGCGTTTCTGTTGCGCCTGACCCTGGGGCTTTGTTTCGGCGTTGTGATCGGCGTGGCGAGCAGTTTCCTGGTCAGCAAGGGGCTGCCGTATACGCCCTGGGCGGCCTGGGTTGCTACCGCGGAGCGAGCAATTTGTGGTGTGGTGGTTGTGCTGCTGGTGCTGTGGAGTTTGCGTGCCTCGCCGCTGCGGTTCAGTGGCCTGATGCTTATGGTGGCGCCGTTGTGTTACCTGGCGGTGCCGTTGTTGCAGGTGGTGCTGGAGGGTGGTCACGCTCTTGAGGCCGATAACCTGTTGATCAACGGTCTGTTGCTGCTGGTGGCGTTATCCCTGTGGGTGGTGCGCCGCCAGTTTCGCAAGCGTGTGCGTCTGGCTGAGCCTCATCCGCTCTGGGTGGGCAAGGTGACCGAGGGGCACCCCAAGCATCTCACCGAAACGGAACGGGAAGCGGTGAGCTGATTCGGTTGCCGATCAAGGGCTAATGCGGCGTTGCGTATTGGTTAAGTGGCCAGTGCTCAGAGGCTTGTCTTCATCGCTGCGGATTTGTCGGTTTACGGCTAAGCCTAAATCGGCCTACCAGAGAGGGTGAAGAGTCATGTTTGGCGTTGGGCGCGCTGCGTGAACCGTGTTGCCGCCGCAGGGCGACATAAAAAAACGGCGCCCTGGGGCGCCGTTTTTTTATGTGACATTAGCGCATCTGAAATCAGAAGCGGTACGTCGCCTGCAGGGCCAGGCCGTGAGCGCTGTTTTCGAAATCGGCGCTGTAGGTGTCCTGCGATACGCGGCCTTTCTCTTCATTGATGTAGGCGTAGGCTGCATCAAAGGTCAGGTCAGCCGTGGGGCTCCAGCCGGCGCCCAGGGTGTAGATATCACGATCGCTCACCGGGATGCGCACGGTACGATCCGCATCGCTGGTGGGAGACTTGTCGGTGGCATAGCCGGCGCGAACCACCCACTTCGGGTTCAGTTGATAGGCACCGCCAACGGCGAAGGACCAGGTGTCCTCCCAGTTCAACTCTTCGGTGATGGTGCCGAATTGAGCCTGCAGAAGAGGGTTTACGCCACTGTTTTCCACTTCAATGCCTTCCAGTCGGCTCCAGCGAGTCCAGGTGGCGCCCATATACAGGTCCAGATTGTCTGTAGCCTGGAAGCTGACAGAGGTATCCACGGATTCCGGCATGGTGATGTCCAGCTCGGCATCGTATTCGCCATCCAGCACAGTGCCCAATGGGGAGCCGCTCACGGTGGTGTCGCCCTCCAGGGAGAAGTCCATCTTGGAGTGATAGGTCAGGCCCCAGTCGAGACGGTCGTTGACCGCGATCAGCGTGCCCAGGTTGAAGCCGTAGGCAATATCGTCCCCTTCAATTTCCACGTCGCTGTCTGCTGCGTTAACGAAGGCGGGATTGATCTGTGCAAAGGCAGCGCCGGGAACCTTGCTGGTCAGTTCGCCGGAGATGTGGTTGATGGTCGGGCCAAAGCCCACAGAGACGCTATCGTTAAAGGCGTAACTGATGGTGGGCTGGATGGTGACAACCTGCACCATGCTGGTCACGCCGTGGTAGCGGCCCTGGAAGCTGTCTTCGTAGTCACTCTCTACGCCGAAGGGCGCGTACACGCCAATGCCGGCATGCAGTTTGTCGTTGATCGGGCTGACGTAGTAGCCGAAAGGAATGGTGGTAAAAGGCACCATGTCGCCATCGTTGGTGCCAGATACGGGGAGACCGGGGGCCAGCTGTCCTTCGGCATCGCTGATGTCAGTGCTGGCATCAATAAAGGCCAGGCCGCCGCTCACTTCGGCGCGGTCCAGGCGGCTCATGCCGGCAGGGTTGCCATACAGGGTGCTGGCGTTGGCAGCGGTAGAGGCGCGGCCTGCGTAGGCAGAACCGGCGCTGCTGGCGCTCTGTTCGTTCAGGGCCAGGCCATTGGCCATGACCTGAGTAGACGCCGCAGCAATCGCGGCTGCCAGCACGGCTTTGTTTGAATACTTCATGGTAACTTTCCCGAGTTATGATTTTGCCGGCGCAAGTTAACATTCAGTCACAAAATATTACAGGTTGTTTATCGCCATAATTAACGGTAAATAGTGCAAAAAACGACTATTTTCGGGAAACATGGTGTTTATTGCTGTGAAGAGGGTTCATGGATGAACGGTGTGTTTACCCTGAGATGTGCAGATCTTCTCTTGCGGTGAAGTCTGCTGGCCGCCCTGTCAGGGGCGGCCAGCCGGTCGCTGCCTGTGGTCTATTTCCCTTCGGTGAGGGTGCTGTAGCTGGTGATCAGATTGCGGTAATCCGGGATGTGGTTGGAGAAAAGAGCCCCCAACCCGTCGATATCATTGCGCCAGTCACGGTGTAGCTCGCAGGCTGCGCCAAACCAGGTCAGCAGCTGGGCGCCGGCGGCGCTCATGCGGTCCCAGGCGGCGTCCCGGGTCATGGCGTTAAAGGTCCCGGAGGCATCGGTGATCACGAACACCTCGAAGTCTTCCTCCAGGGCCGAGAGGGCCGGGAACGCCACGCAGACTTCGGTGACCACGCCGGCAATGATCAGCTGTTTCTTGCCGGTGGCCTTTACCGCGGCGAGGAAGTCCTCGTTATCCCAGGCATTGATCTGTCCGGGGCGGGCGATATAGGGCGCATCGGGGAACATCTCCTTGAGTTCTGGCACCAGTGGGCCGTTGGGGCCGGTTTCAAAGCTGGTGGTGAGGATGGTCGGCAGTTCGAAGTACTTGGCCATGTCGGCCAGTGCCAGCACGTTGTTCTTGAACTTGTCCGGATCAATGTCGCGCACCAGAGACAGCAGGCCGGCCTGATGGTCGACCAGTAGTACCGCTGCATTGTCCTTGTCGAGTCGCTTGTATTGCTTACCCATGGTCTTTCTCCTGCGTGTGATGGGTGGCGCTGGGCGCCACCCGTTGGTTAAGGGTTAGGCCGGGATCTGGCCAAAATTGCCGCTTTGGTAATCGCGTATCGCCTGTTGAATCTCTTCCCGGGTGTTCATCACGAAAGGACCGTGACCCACCACGGGTTCATTCAGTGGTTCACCGGCAATCAGCAACAGATCGCTGTCCGCCTCGGCGTGGAGCTGTACTTGCGTGCCCTTTGCGTCGAGCACCACCATCTGTGCCGCAGCCGCCCGGGTATGTTCGTTGACCTGAACATCGCCTTTGCGGGTGATGACCGCGGTGTTCCAGCCTTCAGGCAGGTCCAGCGTCACCGTGGCATGCGCCCGCAGGTGGATATCCCATACCTGCATGGGCGAATAGGTGCTGGCCGCCCCTGCGTGCTGTTGGAACTCCCCGGCGATGACGCGCACTTCCCCGGCGTTATCCGCCAGTGGCACTACCGGGATCTCATCACTGCGGATGCCCTGATAGGACGGGGCGGTCATCTTGTCCGCGGCGGGCAGGTTCACCCACAGCTGGATCATTTCCAGCTCTCCGCCCTGGTAGGTGAAGGAGGGGGAGTGAAACTCCTCGTGGAGGATGCCGGCACCGGCGGTCATCCACTGCACATCACCCGGCCCAATCACGCCGCCTTGTCCGGTGGAATCCCGGTGAGCTACCTCGCCCTGGTAGACGATGGTCACTGTTTCAAAGCCGCGATGTGGGTGCTCACCAACGCCGCGAGGCTTGGTGGCAGCGGGGAAGCGTGCCGGCCCTGCGTAATCCAGCAGCAGGAAGGGGCTCAGCTGTTTGCCGTGGCTTTCGTAGGAAAACAGGGAGCGAACCGGGAAGCCGTTTCCCACCCAGTGCGGGGCGGGTGCGGAATACATACCGAGAATCTTTTTCATGGCGGGTTCCTCCGTTTTGGTCATGGGTGTATGTTATGGATGGAACGGGCGGGCGAATAGATGGCAAAATTACAACTCAGCGTTGCAATAATGGAACGATAGATGGTGGACCTTAACGACCTGTTCTACTTTGCCAAGGTGGTGGAGTTCGGTGGTTTTGCCCCGGCCAGCCGGGCGATCACGGTGCCCAAGTCAAAATTGAGCCGACGGGTGGCCGGGCTGGAGGAGCGGCTGGGGGTGCGACTGATCAATCGCTCAAGCCGGCAGTTCTCGGTGACCGAGGTCGGGCAGCAATACTATGAGCACTGCAAGGCCATGCTGGTGGAGGCCGAGTCGGCCCAGGAAGCCATTGATACAGTGACGGCGGAACCCCGTGGGGTTATTCGTCTGGCTTGCCCGATTACGCTGCTGCATGTGCATATCGGCTCTTTCCTGGCCGACTTCATGAAGCAGTACCCGGAAATCACCGTGCATCTGGAAGCCACTAATCGGCGCGTGGATGTGATTAGTGAAGGGGTGGATGTGGCGATCCGGGTTCGCCCGCCGGGTCTGGAGGACAGTGACTTGGTGGTGCGGGTGTTGTCTGACCGGCGGCTGGCACTGGTGGCCAGCCCGGAGCTGGTGGCGCAGTACGGCATGCCGGGCCACCCGCAAGAGCTGTCCAGCTGGCCGAGTCTCGGGCTGGGAACGCCGCGCCCGGATTTTCGCTGGTCCCTGCGCGGGGAAGATGGGAGTGAGGTTCGAGTGTTTTACCAGCCCCGTTATGTGACCACCGACATGATTGCCCTGCGCCGTGCGGCGGTGGCAGGTGTGGGGGTAGTGCAGCTGCCGATTCTCACCGTGCAGCACCAGCTGGAGCGCGGTGAGTTGGTGCAGCTACTGCCCCGCTGGGCGTTGGCGAAAGACATTATCCATGCGGTGTTCCCGTCACGCCGGGGCATGCTGCCGGCGGTGCGTACACTGATTGATCGCCTTGCCGATTATTACGATTCCTTTGATGAGTTGTAAGCCACAACAGTTACCGGCTGACGGGAAAAAATACCGATAATCGGGGTGCCCTGGGCCTGCAGAATGGGCTCAATATCCCGGTGTAATGCGTGGTATTGGTAGAACGGCACCCGCGGAAACAGGTGATGGATGGAGTGCAGGTTCTGGCCCAGCCAGAACCATTCCAGTGGCTTCATCCAGCGCGGCATGATCAGGCTATTGGTGTTGCGATAACGCTCATTCACCTTGTAGGGATGATGGGGGCGATAGGCAAACCAGTAGGCAGTGAACAGGCCGCCAGTGTAGTACCCCAGCAGGATGACGGCCGCGGTGCCGGGTTGGTCCACCATGAGCAAAAAGGCAACCCGCCAGCCGACGGAAAGTGCCAGCTCGCTGCTATAAATCAGTTTTTCCTTCAGTGACGCGCTGCCCCAGCTGTGTTGCACAAAAAACGTATTTTGTACCCACTGAAAGCGCAGGCCTGCGGCCAATAAACCCACCAACCCTTTCTGCATCCCGCTGATAATAAAGTCCGGATCCTTGTCCGGCTGGTTGGTATAGCGGTGGTGGGTGAAATGCTCGATGCGGTGCGAGGCGTAGGGAATCGCAATAATGGGCGCCACCAGATACCCGCACAAATCGTTGGCCCACTTGCGGCGGTCATTCTGCCCGTGAATATTGCCGTGGGCGGCCTCGTGCAGCGGTGTGTAGGACATGTAGGTGAGTGCAGCGACCAGTAGGTAGGCGCCCCAGGCCGGCAGGGTGCCATCGGCAAACAACGCGAGCGTGGCAACAAAAGCCATCAACACACCCGCCGTCAGTAAAATTGTCGGCCAGGCGGTTTTCCCCATATAGTGCTTGGCACAGGCAATGGCCTGCTTGTTCAATGCTGCCGCATCCATGGTGTTGCCTCTTGTTGGTCTCATCAGGGTAAACACTACGTTGACAGCGAAAAAACCAGAATAGCCACCGTGGCCAATCACCCTGCAGAAGTGGCCAGGGAGTGACAGGGCGGAACCAGCGGAACGGGCAATGCAGCACTCAGATGACAAATTGCACCCGGTGGCCATCAGTCAGGTCATGCTTAACTTTGCCCTGCGCAACGGCATCGACCAGCAGACCTGCCTGCTCGGCACGGGCATCTCGGAAACCGAATTGTCCAGTGGTGAGGGGTTGGTGACGCGGACCCAGGAAATGCGCCTGATCGAAAACCTGATGCTGGCTCTGCCGGAAGAGGGAGTGGGTGGCTTTGAACTGGGCCTGCAATACAACCTGGCCACCTTCGGTGTGTGGGGCTTTGCCCTGCGTACCTGCAAGACCCTGCGCGATGCTGTCGCCCTGGGGCTGCGTTACCTGCCGCTAAGCACCGCCTACTGCCGCATTACTGTTTGCGAGGACGGTGACGCGTTCGGTGTGATCTTCGACCCGGACCCGATCCCTCCACACCTGCGCCAGTTTCTTCTTGAGCGCGACATGGCGACGGCCCTCAACCTGGTACGGGAAATTACCTTTCAGGGCGTGGAATTCAGGGGTGTCGAATTCACCGGTGAGCCGGATGTTGCCGCCTCGGCCATTGAGGCCCTGTGCGGCATGGCTCCCGGCATTCATGCCAGCGCCAATCGTATTCTGGTCAACCGGGCGGGTGCCAGTCAGCCATTCCCCGGCTACGACCCGGTGCTCACCCGCATGCTCGAACAGCAATGCCAGCAGCGCATGGACACCGTGGAAAACAGCGGCCTTGCCGGCAAGGTGCGCCAGAAACTGCTGGGGGAGCTGGGCCTTGGGGCCACCCTCAACGATATGGCCAGTGCGTTGGCCCTTTCCACCCGCAGCCTGCGCCGCAAGCTGGAGCAGGAGGGCACCAGCTACCGGGACCTGGTCGAAGAAGAGCGCCGCCAGCTGGCCCTGCAGCTCCTTGACAGCACCACCATGAAAATCGAGGAGCTGGCGGCCCATTTGGGGTATACCGATGCGGGCGGTTTCGTGCGTGCCTTTCGGCGCTGGGAAGGGTGTTCGCCCAGCGCCTATCGCGAAAAGGCGTGAGGTTGTGTTCACGGCACGCGCGGCGTCGAACGTCCGGCAAAGTGCGGGGGATTCGCGATAAGCCAATCAAGCGGAGAGAAGAGTGTTGTTCGCTCTAATGCGCGACGAATAAAAAAGGCCTCCCGTTTGGGAGGCCTTTTTTATCTGGTACGCCCGAGAGGATTCGAACCTCTGACCTTTGCCTCCGGAGGGCAACGCTCTATCCAGCTGAGCTACGGGCGCAAAACTTTGACGTTCATATTAAGGGGTGTTGGCTAGCGTCACCACCTGACAGCGCGCTGCGCTGCTAACGCTCCCGGCGTTCGCCGGTCCGGCGAATTGCCCTGCATGGCAATCCGCGCTTCGCCGGGGGAAGCATGCTTCTCTTTTTCCGGCTACGCCCAGCTGAGCTACGGGCGCAAAACTTGAAGAACTTGGGGTTCAACGGGCGCGAATGATAGCGGGTTGCGGCGGTCTCGTCCATGGATTGGGTGCATCCTGTGGCGGGATCGCTATAATCGGCGCGCCGGGACCCTCTCCCGGTATCTGAATATGAGCAGGCTGTCTCTTTGCGGGTTTCCGACAGTACTGTTTTCCTGACGAGCCCGTGCCTGCCTTCGGTCACCGTACCGTGGTGGGCAAGTGTGTTGGAGAAAACAGGATGAATCTGTATTGGGTGGTGTTGCTACTGGCCGTTATCGTGGAAATCGCCTGGGCCATGAGCCTCAAGTGGATCCAGATTAACCCCGGGGTACTGTCCATCGGCTCCTCGCTGGTGCTTACCGGTTTGAACATGCTGATGCTGTCTTATGCCATGCGCGGTATCCCCGTGGGCACGGCGTATGCGATCTGGACCGGGCTTGGTGCGGTGGGGATCACGCTGCTGGGGATCGTTTTTTTCAAGGATCCGGCCAATGCCTCGCGACTGGCCTTTATGGCGCTGATTGTGGTGGGTGTCATCGGCCTGAAATTGACCAGCGGGCCGGCCTGAGCGTCGCGCCAGCGGCATGGCAGGCGGTGAAGCATTGGACGTGGCCCCGGTTTTGGTGTCGAATCGTTCGTTTCGGCATTTTACAATCTTTTCCCGCTAATCCGTTGGTAGATCGGTACCCTTTGCGGGCAGATGTCGGCCTGCAACAGATGGAGTTTAACCGTGCGCATTGCTTATCTCGAAGATGACATGGCTCAGGCAGAGCTAGTCACTCACTGGCTTAAAGAGGCTGGCCATAACTGTATTCACATGGCCAGTGGCCGTGAATTCATGTCCCTGTTACGGCGCGACACTTTCGACATTCTGGTGCTCGACTGGGAAGTGCCGGACATGAATGGCTACGCCGTGCTGGAAGAAGTACGTGCCAGTGGTAACCGCACCCCGGTGTTGTTTGCGACCCAGCGTGATGATGAGTCATCGATTGTTGGCGCGCTCTCCCAGGGGGCGGATGACTACATGGTGAAACCGACCAAGCAAGCGGAATTGCTGGCCCGTATCAGCGCTCTCGGGCGCCGGGCAGGGGTATCGGAAATGGATGAAGAAACCGCCCTGAGTGTGGGGCCCTGGACCGTGGACCGGTCCCGTCGTCAGATCCTGTTGGATGAAGACGCAATTAAATTGACGGACAAGGATTACGAGCTGGCCTGCTATCTGTTCCAGAATGTAGGCAAGCTGATGAGCCGTGCGCACCTGTTGGAGAAGGTTTGGGGTATCATGACCCCGATCGAATCGCGCACCGTTGACGTGCATATCAGTCGGATTCGACGTAGCCTGCATATTCGCCCTGAACGTGGCTATCGAATTAAAACGGTGTACCAGCACGGATATCGTCTGGAGCCGATTGAAGAATAAGGACACATCTATGAGGGTCTGGTTGAGCACAGCCATGCTGCTGTGCCTGCTATCAACGGCCTGGGCCGGGGATGATTGGCATTACACCTTGCGTCCTGGCGATTCTCTATGGAAAGTCTGTCAACAGTTTGCCCAGTCTCCGCAAACCTGCTGGGGCGAACTGGCTCGTTATAACGGGCTGGACAACCCCCATTCCCTGCGCCCCGGCAACTCCTTGCGGGTGCCGATCAGCTGGCTGAAAGAAAAGCCCATTCCCGCCACCGTGGATGCGGTTACCGGTGAAGTCATGTTGTACCCGGCCAGGGGCGGGGAGCCCCGTCAGCTGCAAAACGGTGATGCGGTGGCATTTGGTGATGCCCTGGAAACGGCTGCGAAAAGCAGCGCCCGCCTGCGTTTTGCCGATCAGTCCGAAGTCTATATCAAGCCAGCCAGCCTGCTGGTGGTGACCCGCTATCGCCGCTTCCTGGATCAGCAGAATGAACGCACCGAGCTGCGTTTGCAGCGCGGTAATATTCGTAACAGCGTCACCCCCCGGCAAAGCGATGAAGCGTCTTTTGAAGTCTATACGCCTGGCGCCGTGGCGGCGGTGCGTGGCACGGAATATTACCTGGGTGTGGATGGCGCCGAGACCACGCGTAATGAAGTGATCGACGGGCGCGTGGATGTGGGCGCGCGCGGCACCGATCGCCAGATCGAGGGCGGCTACGCTACTCTGGCCCGCCTGGATGAAGCGCCCATCGAACCGGTGGAGCTGCTGCCGGCGCCGGCCATGGAGGTGAGCGCCTCGCACACCGATGTGGTGGCGGTATGGCCGACCCAGGCCAAGGCCAGTGCCTATCTGCTGGAGCTCTATAGCCAGCCAGCAGGTCGGTTATTGACCCAGGCCCACCTGTCTACTGGCCATTGGCAAAAAGATCTGCCCACCGGGGATTATCGTCTGCTGGTGAGGGCGATAGATGAAAACGGCCTGCGGGGCCAGGAAAGCTGGCACGCGTTTAGCGTGACCCCGGCACCGCCACCCCCTGAGCCCGAGCCGGAAAAAGAGTCGCATTGGGATCTGTGGGCCTTCGTCGGCGCGGCGGCTTTGCTGCTGGCACTATAAATCATGCGCAATCGTCTGAGCCCGGACCAGCGTCGTTATCTGGCAGAGCATGTATCGGTGTTGTGCTTGGTGGTGGGGCTGTGTGCACTGCTGACAATTAGCGGTGCGCTCTCCTTTGTCGACCGCTATATCTACGACAATCTGCTGCAAACGCTCCCGGATGATCCATCCCAGGACGTGGTGATCGTCGGTATCGATGAATACAGCCTGCGTGAAATTGGCCGCTGGCCCTGGGATCGCAAAGTCCACGCACAGTTGATTGACCGGTTGACCGACATGGGCGCCCGTGCGGTGCTCATGGACCTGATTCTTTCCGAACCGGACCGCAATAACCCGGATTCCGACCTGGCCCTGGTACAGGCCATGGCGGCTAACGGGCATGTCTACCTGCCGGTACATGTGGAGCAATTGCGCGCCGGCGGGCAGCTGATCGAAGTGCTGCCCTATTCGCCGTTTGCCCGCGCCGCGGCCGGGCTGGGGCATGTGGACCTGGAGCTGGATACCGATGGCGTGGCCCGCTCGGTCTATATGCGCTCGGGGATTGGCCAGGCCTGGTGGCCCCATATCACCCAGACATTGCTGGTGCAGGAAGGCATCCTGTCTGAACAGGTCTTCCCGGCGGACAAGGGGGAAGAGTTTTCCGGGCTGGCCAATGTGCGGCGCTATCATCGCTATATACCTTTTGTCAGTGGGCCAAACAGTTACCCTCAGGTGTCGGCGGTGGAGCTGCTGGAAAACCTGATTCCCGAACAACTGATCCGCGACAAGGTCGTGTTGATCGGCGCCACCGCCGCCGGCCTGGGCGACATGCTGCCGACTCCCATGGCAAGCAAGGGCGAGCTGATGGCCGGGGTGGAAATCAATGCCAATCTGCTGGATGCCCTGCGCGCGGACCGGCTGGTGCGCGACCTGCCCATGCCCAGCGCGCTGGTGCTGGGAGTGGTGCTGGCGTTGCTGGCGCCCTTGCTGCTGCCCTATGTGTTGCCGCGCTGGAGTATGCCGTTGGTGTTTGCCGTGCTGTTGCTGTGCATGCTGGTGAGCATGGCCACGCTGATTTCCCTGCGGTTGTGGTTCCCGCCGTCTGCGGCCATGGCATCGGCGATCATGGCTTATCCGCTGTGGACCTGGCGGCGCCTGGAATACTCCCTGTCCTATATGCGCAATGCCCTGGAACGGTTGTCGGAATACAGTGACCTGAACCAGCGCCTGACGCAGCCGTCCACGCTGGAGCAGATGGGGCGCATGCTGGAGCAGGTGCTGCCGGTGCGTTCCTGGCGTCTACTGGGCGGAGAGAAGCCCTTGCGGGGCGGCGACAGCCTGCCGGCGGCAACCTGGAAGGGCGCGCTGGCGCGCCAGTACCGGTTCCGCCACGAAGGCCGTCGCTATGAGCTGGATCTGGTCTGGGACCAGGCGCTGCACGCGGATACCTACGATTACTGGGTGCGCGCCATGCTGGTCCGTATCCGTACGCGGGCGCCCAATGTGGGGCCGCGCTATGAAGTACTGGAAAAGCACATCGAACGGTTGCGTCGGGAAGAGGAGCGCCAGGAAGCCCTGACCCGTTTCTTCCAGGTCACCCTGGCGCAGATTCGCGAAGGGGTGGTGATCGCCGACGCCTGTGGGGTGATTGTTTACGCAAATCCCCAGGCGGCTTTCCTGCTGGGCCTGGAAATGGGCGCCCTGGATGCCGGGCAGCCCATGGTCACGGAGCTGGACCGGGAACTGGAACTGCGCGAGCAAAGCTGGGATGCCCTGCTGTGCCGGACCCTCGGTGAAGGCCGCACCCAGGTGGAGTGTCGCAATCGTCAGGGCACCGACCTGTATCTGGATATGTTGCTGGTGCATGCCGGCGACAACCCGGGCCGGATGATGATCATTTCCTTCAAGGACATCAGCGATGTGAAGCAGGCCATGCGGGCCCGTTCCGAAATGCTGGATTTCCTCTCCCACGACCTGCGCTCGCCCATGGTATCGGTGCTGGCGCTCACGGAAAAAATGCGCCAGAGCGGCGACCATCAGGGCCTGCCGGCCTTCCTCGACAATGTGCAGCACTATGCCCAGCGCAACCTGAATATTGCCGAGCAATTCCTGCAGCTGGCACGGGTGGAAGCGGTGGAATCCGTGGAAATGAACGAGCAGGACATGCTCGACGTGGTGGAAAGTGCCATCGATCAGGTGCAGATTCAGGCCCAGCAGCGCGATATCACCCTGCGGTTTGAGTACGACCCGGACCAGGAGGTCTGGGTGTTGGGCAACAATGAGCTGCTGGAACGGCTGGTAGTGAATCTGCTGACCAATGCGGTGAAATACAGTCATGAAGGCAGCTCCGTTGATGTCAGCCTGTATGCGCAGGACAACCAGGTGGGTTGTGAGGTGCGTGACCGGGGGGTAGGGATTCCGCCGGAATTCCAGGAGCGGCTGTTCGATCGTTTCAGCCGGGCCAGCACCAGCGGTGGCGCCCGCACCCGTGGGGCCGGCATGGGCCTGCGTTTCGTCAAGGTCGTTACCGAACGTCATGGCGGCGAGGTTCGGGTGCACAGTGTGGTCAGCGAAGGCAGTCGCTTTACCCTGCTGTTGCCGCGTATTGAGCTGGCCTGACACCGGGTCGATAACGTTGCGTGAGGGGCTGTCTCCTCCGTCAGCAGATGCTCTGGCATGGCGAATTCCTGGCCCGGTATGCGTGGTGAAGCCTCCGGGGTAACATCAAGCGTTTTGTCCCTACGGCTGGAGCGGGTATAATCGCCAGCCGCAGCGCCCACAAGAGGCCGTTAAGGGCTTCTCGCGGCGAACCACAGAGAATTAGAGGTGTAATTGTGAAAAAGATGCTGACTGCCAGCCTGGTCCTGGTCGCTACCCTGTTTGCCGCCGGTAGCGTGGCTGCCAAGAGCACCAAGGAAATCTCCCCTTACCCGCTGGGTGAGCGCTCTGTATTCAGTGATCGCGCCATCGAAGAGCGTATCAAGCCGGTGGGCTCTGTGTGTGTGGAAGGCGACGAATGTGGCAGCGCTGCCGCCCCGGCCGAAGAAGTGGCCAGTGGCCCCCGTTCCGGTGAGCAAGTGTACAACGCCTCCTGTGCCGCCTGTCATGGCACCGGCGCTGCCGGCGCCCCGAAAGTGGGTGATGCGGCCTCCTGGGCACCGCATGTCGCCAAAGGCGAAGCCACCATGCTGAAGAACGCCATCAATGGCATCAATGCTATGCCCCCGAAAGGCATGTGCATGGATTGCTCTGATGACGAGATCAAAGACGCTATCGAATACATGGTCAGCAAGAGCCAATAACCTTGTTGAGGCTCCGCTGGTCCTTACCCGGAATCATGCTGTCAGCGCTGGTGCTGGCAGCCTGCTCCGACGACAGCGCCCCGGACACGACGGCTACCGACAAGGCAGCGGCGCGTGACGGGGCGCAGTTGTATAAGCAGTACTGTGTGACCTGTCACGGCTCCGGTGCGCTGGGCGCTCCCGGTGTCGGCAAGGAGCATCGCCTTTACTGGTCGCACGAGGTCGAAGAAGAAGGTTTCGATACCCTGGTGCAGGAAGCGATCAATGGCATCAACTCGATGCCGCCTCGCGGTGGCTGCTTCGATTGCAGTGACGACGAAATTCGCAGCACGGTGATTTACATGCTGCAAAAAAGTGGGGCGAAATAAGAGGCGCAGCACGCCACAGGCTTCACGCAACAACGCGGGAACGCTCTACAGGCTCCCAAAGCAACGAGGCCGCGCTCCCGTTTGGGGCGCGGCCTCTTTGCGTTACAAGAGAGAAGAATTATTTCGCGTTGTTGCGTGAAGCGTGTGGCATGTTGCGTTGCTTTAATCCAGCAACGCCCGGAGATTGGCAATGCTGGCCTCGGCCACCTCTGCTTCTTTTGCTTCATCTTTCTGAATGCCGATGCCCAGGTAGTCGATATCGTCTTGAGGCATTTCGTCCACGAAGCGGCTGGCGGTGGTGTCGATTCGCTCGCCGTATTGTTTGCGCGTCAACGCCTGTGTCATGGCCAGGGTTTCTCGGGCGCGGGTGATGCCCACGTACATGAGGCGGCGTTCTTCGACGATGTTGTCTTCTTCGATGCTGGTGCGGTGGGGCAGGAACTCTTCTTCCACCCCCATCATGTAGACGTGGGGAAATTCCAGCCCCTTGGAGGCGTGCAGCGTCATTAACTGCACCCGGTCGGAATCGTCTTCTTCCTGTTGTTGTTCGAGCATGTCCAGCAGCACCAGTTTCTTGATCACCGATTCCAGATCGCTGGCGCCTTCTTCCTCGTCTTCCTGTTTTTCCAGCATACGCTCGATGCTGCGCACCAGTTGCCAGATATTTTCGATATTCTTTTCACCGATGCGCGGGCTGGAGGCGTTCTGCATCAGCCAGCCTTCGTAATCCATATCGGTGATCAGTTCCTGCACTGCCTGCAAGCTGTTCTGGCCGAAGCAGAACTGGCGTTTGGCATCCAGCCAGGCCTTGAACTTTTGCAGCTTTTCGGCGGCTTTGGGATTCATCACTTCACTGAGCGCAAAGTCATCGCACACGTGGTATAGACCCTGCCCGCGCTTGAGTGCCCAGGTGGCCAGCTTCTCCAGGGTGGCGGGGCCGATTTCACGACGCGGCGTGTTGATAATACGCAGGAAGGCGTTGTCATCATCCGGGTTGACCAGCAGGCGCAGGTAGCACATCAGGTCCTTGATCTCGCTGCGCGAGAAGAAACTTTTGCCACCGGAAACCTTGTAGGGAATCGACAGACTTTGCAGCTTCATTTCCAGAATCCGTGACTGGAAATTGCCGCGATACAACACGGCGAAATCTTTCCACTGCAGGCCTTGTTGAAGGCGGCGGTGAAAGATATCGCTGGCGATCCATTCGGTTTCTGCCTCTTCATCGCGCAAGGCTGAAAAACGGATCGGTTCGCCGTAGCCGTAATCCGACCACAGGCTTTTTTCAAACTCGTGGGGGTTGTTGGCGATGACTGTATTGGCGGCTTTCAGGATGCGCCCGGTGGAGCGGTAGTTCTGCTCCAGCTTGACGACTTTCAGGGTGGGCCAGTCTTCCTGCAGCTGCGCCAGGTTTTCCGGGCGGGCACCACGCCAGGCATAGATGGACTGGTCGTCATCGCCAACGACGGTGAACTTGCCCTCCGGCAGGGTGAGCATTTTCACCATTTCATACTGGGCGCCGTTGGTGTCCTGGTATTCATCCACCAGCAGGTACTGAATGCGGTTGCGCCATTTTTCCAGGATGCGGGGCTGTTCGCGGAACATGCGCGCCGGCATCAGAATCAGGTCGTCGAAATCCACCGCATTACACACCCGCAGCATGCGATCGTAACCGCCGTAGGCCATGGCTGCGCGCAGGTCGTCGTCGGTTTCAGCGGTGCTTACCGCTTCCTCGGGCAGCACCAGCGCGTTCTTCCAGTCGGAGATGCGTTTGTGGATCACGTCGACCGCGTCCAGGTCCCGTTCCGATTCGCCCTGGCGCAGGATCTCCTTGAGGATCTCCTTGCTGTCGGCACCGTCCAGAATCGAGAAGCCGTTGCGCAGGCCGCAGGCTTTCAATTCCGATTTGAGGATGCGCAGGCCCAGGTTGTGGAAGGTGGAGACAATCAGCCCCCGGGTCAGGTCGCGGCTGACCAGCTGCTGCACCCGCTCTTTCATCTCCCGGGAAGCCTTGTTGGTGAAGGTCACCGCCGCGATATGGCGGGCCGGAATACCCCGTTCCTGGATCAGCCAGGCGATCTTGCGGGTGATCACGCTGGTTTTGCCGGAGCCCGCACCGGCCAGTACCAGCAGGGGGCCGTCCGCGTAGTCAACGGCTTCCTGCTGGCGGGGATTGAGTTTGCTCATGGGGCTCCGGTAAAGCTGGGGGTGAAATCGGGTCGCCATGATACCAGTGATGGGTCTGCACTCCAGACACCTTATGTCGGTTATCATGGCGGTTTCTCTGGAAACGGTTTTGCCCATGCGTCTGGACTATTTTCTTGCCCACAGTGCCGGCCTCACCCGCAAGGAGGCGAAAAAGCTGATCAGCGGCGGGGCGGTAACGGTAGCGGATGAAGCAAAACCCAAAGCCAACCTGCAGTTGCGCCCGGATCAGGTGGTGATGTTGCATGGTGAAGTCGTGCAGCTTCCCGGCCATCGTTATCTGATGCTGCACAAGCCCGTTGATGTGGTCTGCTCCACGGACGATCCGGAGCACCGCACAGTATTGGATCTGTTGCCGGCTGTGTTACGCGCTCAGGTGCACCCTGCCGGCCGGCTGGACCGGGATACCACCGGACTAGTACTGCTTACCTCTGACGGGCAATGGTCCCACCGCCTGACGTCCCCGAACCATGCCTGTGGCAAGTGCTATCGGGTGACCTGTGCGGATCCGGTCAGTGACGAGGATTTACAGGCCCTGGCGGATGGCATCCTGCTGCGCGGCGAGGACAGCCCGACCTTGCCGGCCCGGGCCGAGCGGGTGGACGCGAACAGCTTGCTGCTGACCATCACGGAAGGGCGCTACCATCAGGTTAAACGGATGCTGGCCGCCCGCGGCAACAAGGTGGCAGGATTGCACCGGGAGCAGATCGGCGACATCGTACTGGATGCGGATCTGGCGCCGGGGGAGTTCCGGGCGCTGACAGAGGAAGAGGTCGCGGGCATCTAAGAGGCTTTCTGCAACGCCGCTGTAGGAGTTCCCTTCCAGGGGACGAATCCGAGCCCTGGCGAGGTGACGGCATAGCAGGCGGCACCAGGTTATTAAAATGTATCCTGCTACATCGGCCATGCGAACGCGTGGTTCGCCCCTCAAGAGGAACTCCTGCAGCGGCTCTGAAATCATTTTTTTGAACGCAGGGGCTTGTCATGGCACAACGCCAATTCGATACCGTCACCGTGGAAACCGTGCAGGGCGATATCGCCAACCAGCCGGAGCTGGGTGCCATCGTTAACGCGGCCAACGCCGAGTTGCGTATTGGCGGTGGGGTGGCTGGCGCCATTCACCGGGCCGCCGGACCGGGGCTTGAGAAGGAGTGCATTCCGCTGGGGCCCATCCGTCCCGGCAAAGCGGTGATCTCTGGCGGCCATAATTTGCCCAATGCCCATGTGATTCATTGTCTCGGCCCGGTGTATGGGCGGGATGAACCGTCGGATCAGCTGTTGGCGTCCTGCTATCGGAAAGCGCTGGAGCTGGCGGAACACACGGTATTGCCCGCATCGGCTTTCCGGCCATTTCCACCGGGGTATTCGATTATCCGCTGGCGGAGGCAGCGCAGGTGGCGTTGCGGACGATCCGTGATGCCGCACCGACCCTGGAGGCGGTGAGCCTGGTGAGCCTGGTGCGCTTCGTGCTGTTCAGCGATGCCGACCTGGCTGTTTTCGACAGAGTATTAAAGGAGCTGTAGAGGCCATGCGAAAATGGCGGCTAGATAAAACAGGGGGAGAAAATGTACGCCGTGATTTTTACTGCCATCGTAGGTGATCCGGACAGCCGTTACCGGCAGATGGCCGAGCAGCTACGGGATCTGGCCATGGCCGATTTCGGTTGCACGGATTTCATCAGCGTCACGGAAGGGGAGCAGGAAGTTGCCCTCTCCTACTGGCCGGATGAGGCGTCCATCAAGGCCTGGAAAGAACAGGCCGAGCACCGGGTCGCCCAGCAGCTGGGCAAGCAAGGCTGGTACAAACACTACAAGGTGGAAGTGGTGAAAATCCTGCGGGCCTATGACGGCCCGTGAATCTTCGTCCGCCTTGGGGCGTCGTTGGCGTCGCGATTCGTGATATCTACAAAGCTGCTGTAGGAGTTCCGCTTGAGGGGCGAACCACGCGTTAGCGTGGCCGATGTAGCAGGGTGCATTTTAATAACCTGGTGCCGCCTGCTATGCCGTCACCTCGCCAGGGCTCGGATTCGTCCCCTGGAAGGGAACTCCTACAGCGGCTTCGCTTTAGCCGTGTGAGTCGTGTTTTTACGCTGATGATCGCGCCACGAGTGACGTTATTCGCTTCGCTCACCCTTCGGGCCGCCCTGCGGGCGTTGCTTCGTTGCGCTACGCTCCTGCGGCGCCTGGTTAGTTCAACTGCCCCTGCAATTCCATCACATCCACCGTTCTTTCCGGGTTTAGCGGATCGATCAGCGTGTTCGCGTCTTTGTACACCCGCGGCGTCTGGTACAGCATCGCCACCGCTTTCACATGGCTGGGTGCCACATAGCGTTCCGGCATTTCCTGTTCCAGCCAGGCGCGCACCTTGGGGGCCTGATCCGAACCCATTTTCGGGAACAGGTGGTGCTCCACATGGTGGCTGAAATGAAAGTGCAGTGGGTCGATCCAGCGCCAGGCGCGCACGCTCATGGAATTGTCCACCGGGTGATTGTTGTCCATCTGCGGGCGCAGCATGTGGTTGGTGAGGATATAACCCTGGCCGATGAAGTTGATCATCATCATCGGAATCAACACGGTGAAGATGGCCAGCGGGCCGGACACGATGGCCAGCGTGATCCAGGCGGCCATGCACAGGTAGGACTGGCGGATGGCCTTTTTACGGTCGAAGCCCTTGAACTCTTCACGCTTGCGGGTCTGCAGGCGCAGTACCAGCTGGGCATGAAACATGAAGGAATAGAACAGGAACAGGTAGCTGTACCAGGTGCCGCCACCGGGGGCCAGCTTGGTGAAGTTGGCCGTCTTCGGGTGTTTCTCGTAGCGGTGCATGGTGCCGAAAGAGTCCGGGTCCTTGTCGCCCAGGTTGGTATGGGCATGGTGAGCCACATTGTGCCAGCGGCGCCAGAACTCCGGTGGCACCAGCGCCGGGCCGAAGCCGATCCAGCCCAGCGTGTTCTGCATGCGCTTGCTCATGCCCAGGGCGCCGTGCAGGACCTCGTGGGCCAACAGTGCCTGGCACGCCAGGGTGTGGCCGGCGAGCAGGGACAACAGCAGGTTGCCCCACCAGGGCAGGTTCAGCACCAGAATGGCGGCGATGCTGCCGATGATGACGATATTGAGGGGAATGAACCACAGCGCTCGCAGGGGGCGGGCCTTGAAGGCGCCGGGGCCCAGATCCTTCTTCACGGCATCGCGAATAGCGCGGGCATCATCGGCGCCGAACTGGCGGCTGTAAGCGGGTGAATCCGTCGTCATGGGGCTGTCCTTGGGTTGTGCGGGCTTTAATGCAGCCGGGAAATTCCGAGGCAGGCATTGTCGGAGAGAGGAGGCCAACGGCGAAGTGCAGGGCTGGACACTTTTCGGTCATTTCCGGACAGGTTAAAAAGTAGCGTATGATGGACCCATGAACCGTGACCGCTTTATCCAGCTTGATCCGGGCACTGGCCGCTCGCCGGTGCCGGTGAACTACGTCCGCAATCTGGTCGAATTGATCAGTGATGTGGGCGTGGATACCCGGCGTTTGCTGCGCCAGGTGGGGCTAACGGAAGAAGAAGTTTATAACCCGGAGCCGGCGTTGCGTTTCGAGCAGTTCCGTCGGGTGATGGTTGGGGCCCGGGAGATGACCGGTAATCCGGCACTGGGCCTGGCCCTGGGGCAGCAATTGACGCTGACCGCCCACGGCCTGCTGGGGTATGCGGCGATCAGCAGTGCCGACCTCGGCGATGCCCTGCGTTTACTGGAGCGTTATTTCCGCACCCGTACCCGGCTGTGTGTACCGCGTATTGAGCCGACCACGGAAGGGGTGCGTTTCTGCCTGCTGGAAAGTGTGCCACTGGGTGATATTCGCGAAACCTACCTGGAAGTGGTGGTCGCCGCAGTGGTGGGTGGTATTCGCTACTTGCTGGGCGAGCGTTTCCGTGGGGCCGTACTGGAGCTGCCCTATGCGCCGCCGGCGCACGCGGAGCGCTACCGCGAGCTGCTGCAAATGCCGGTTGAGTTTGGGGCGGAGGTGGCCGCCTTGCGGTTGCCGCATTCCTTGCTCAGTGAACCTTTCACCTTGTCCGACCCGGCATCCCGGCACATGGCGGCGCAGAAATGCGAAGAAGAACTGCAGCGTCTGGAAGCGGATCAGGACTGGGCCAGCCGGGTCCGTGCGCGTCTGATGCAGGCGGAAGGCATGCTGCCCAGCCTGGAGCAGCTGGCCGGCAATTTTCATGTGACCTCGCGGACCCTGCGTCGCTATCTCAATGCGTTGGGCGTGAGTTATCGCTCCTTGCTGGAAGAAGTGCGCATGACCAAGGCCATGGCTTATTTGCAGGCCAATATCACCGTGCAGCAGGTGGCGATCAAGCTGGGCTACGCGGACCCCAGCAATTTCGCCCGCGCTTTTCGTAAATGGACCGGCCACCCGCCCAGTCATTTTCAGCCGTAATCCCAACCCATGTTCCTTTGTGTTGTAGGCGTTCCCTTCCAGGGGGCGAACTGAGCGCTGCGAAGCAGTGGCGGCCGTTGTGCTGCTCGCCTTACAGGAAAAGGATCATCCGGAGAGGATTGGCTTTCGCCAATATCGCGCTAAGCGCGGTTCGTCCCCTGGAAGGGAACTCCTACAGCTGCGCCCTCGTCCCTCGCTCCATCTGGCAATCCCCTCCCCATAACGCTAGTGTTCCTCGTCTGTTTCAGCAAAAACAACACCCCTATGAGTAACCACGAACCTGTCCTGCTGGTGTCCCGGCACAATCACCCTCGCGGCAGTTGCCAGCGCGGGCGTATGCAGCGCCAGCGTCTGATTCATCGTGCCTCCTATGTGGTGGTGCAGGATCTGGCCGGGCGCGTCTGTGTGCAAAAGCGGGCGGCGGACAAGCATTTCTACCCCGGTGGCTGGGATCTGGCGGCGGGCGGGGTGATGCGACCGGATGAGTCCGTGGCTCAGGGGCTGTCGCGAGAGTTGCATGAAGAGCTGGGATTGCAGCGTCAGTTTTCCCGCTGGCAGTGGTTCTGGTTCGCCAACCCCCATCACCAGGTCTGGGGTGCATTGTCATCGACGGTGGCCTGCCCGGATTCTGTTTCCCTCAGTGACGAAGTGGTCGCGGTGCAATGGTTGCCCGTTCGCCAAGCACTGGCCTTGCCCGGTACCACTCCGGATACCCGTCACGCCCTGTCCTTGCTGTTGTCATCGTCTTTCTGAGCGTTTTCGTCCTTGTGGCTGCCGGGCCGGATGGTTAGTTTCATTTCCTCATGCAAAGAAGGATGAGGAAGTTATGTCCCAGCGATTCAGTGTGGCCGGTAAGCGAATTCTGATTACCGGCGCGTCCAGTGGTTTCGGTGCGCATTTTGCGATGGCACTGGCTGAAGAAGGTGCGGATCTGGTGCTGGCCGCCCGCCGTGTGGAAAAACTGGAAGACACTGCCGGAGCCGTTCGTGATCTGGGCCGCGACGCCACGGTCGTGCCCATGGATGTGAGCGATCACGCCAGCGTCGAGGCCGCCTTTGCCGACATGCCGGCCCTGGATGTGGTAGTGAATAATGCCGGTGTGTCCCACGAAGGCCCCACCGAAAATATTGCCGAAGACGAATGGGACCGAGTGGTCGATACCAACCTGAAAGGGGTCTGGGCCGTTTCCAAGTTTGCCATCCAGCAATGGAAGCGCGATGAGCGCCCCGGCAGCCTGATCAACATCGCCTCCATTCTTGGCTTGCGAGTGGGAGGACGTGTGGCCCCTTACACCGCGTCCAAGGCAGCTGTTGTGCAGTTGACAAAATCTCTGGCTTTGGACTGCGCTCGCCACAATATTCGCTGCAATGCCATTTGCCCGGGTTATGTGGAAACCGATATCAATCGGGATTTTTTCAACAGCCCGCTGGCTGAGAAAATGCTCAAGCGCATTCCTTATCGTCGGTTGGGTGATATCGACGAGCTGGTTGGCCCGCTGTTGTTGTTGGCTTCCGACGCATCCTCCTACATGAGTGGAGCCATTATCGCCGTGGACGGCGGGCACCTCTGCAATACCCTCTAACTGAATTCACCGAGGACAGATCATGGATTTTTCCCTGAGCCCGGAAATTGAAAGCCTGCGGCAGAAGGTCGCCGATTTCGTTGAAGCGGAAATCATGCCGCTGGAAAATGAAAAAGCCAATTACGATGACCATGAAAATTTCAAGGAAAGCGTGGTCGATGCGCTGAGAGAAAAAGCCAAAGCCGCCGGGCTGTGGGGCTTTCAGTTACCGAAAGAACGTGGTGGCCTGGACGTGGGCGTGGCCGGCATGGCGGTGTTATATGAAGAGGCTGCACGTAGCCCGTTCGGACCGGTGGTATTCAACTGTGCGCCGCCGGATGACGGCACCATGATTTTGCTCAACAAGATTCTCAGCGACGAACAGAAAGCGCGCTGGCTGCAACCCATGATCGACGGCAAGGTGCGCTCGGCCTTTGCCATGACCGAGCCCGATGGCGGTTGCGGATCCGATCCGTCCCTGACCTACACCTCGGCTACCCGTGAAGGTGACAACTGGATCATCAAGGGCCGCAAGTGGTTTATTACCGGGGCCGAAGGGGCGCAGACGTTTATCCTGATTGCCAAGACCAGCGATGATCCGCGCAAGGGCCTCACCGCCTTCCTGTTCGATGCCGATCAGCCCGGCTGGGAAGTGGTACGCCGCATTCCCATCATGGGCCCGGAAGAGCACGGTGGTCACTGTGAACTCAAGTTCGATGGACTGGTGATTCCCGACGAGAATCGTCTGCTGGAAGTAGGCGATGGCCTCAAGGTAACCCAGATCCGTCTTGGTACCGCACGCCTGACGCATTGCATGCGTTGGCTGGGCCTGGCCAAGCGTTGCATGGAAGAAGCGGCGGGTTATGTGGAAAATCGCATGAGTTTTGGCACCACCCTGGCCGAGCATGAAGGCGTGCAGTGGATGCTGGGTGATGTGGCCAAGGACATTGAAGTGGGGCGTTTGCTGACCATGCAGGCGGCCTGGATGCTGGACCAGGGTGACTTTGCCAAGAAGGAAATTTCCATGGCAAAAATCCACGTGGCTGACACCTTGCACAAGGCGGCTGACACAGCCATTCAGCTGTGCGGTGCCCGGGGTTATTCCAAGGACACTCTGCTGGAATGGATCTACCGCTACGCCCGCCAGGCCCGTCTGGTGGATGGCGCCAGCGAAGTCCACAAGATGGTGCTGTCCCGTTTCTATCTGAAAGAGAAGCGCGGCTTCTTCAAGTGGGGGGTGTAGGGCTGCTTCGCAGCGGCAACACGTGAGACGTAACACGCTTCACGCAACAGGCACCACGCTAAAAGCCCCGCTTCGGCGGGGCTTTTTAGTGCCAGAACGGTGGGTGGCGCACCATGGGTATCAATCGATTTTTGTAGGCGTTCCGCTTGAGGGACGAACCGTGCGTAGCACGGAATCGGCGGAGGGCGATTAGAGGTGTCCGGGTTTGTCAGGTAATTACCGAAAGCATCTTCGGTCGCTTCGCTGTGCCAGGTTCGCGTCTCAAGCGACGCTCCTATAGGGGGGGGCAGATTTTTTCAGGGTGCTCCTGTGTCGCTGTGCTTCCACAGGGCAAGCGCAAGGTGGGGTTACCCGTTTGTCGCCCGCCGCAGGGTTCTGGCCGGTGTTTCTCCGAAGTGGGCCCGGTATGCGCGAGAAAAATTACTCACGTGGGCATAGCCTGTTTTGTCCGCCACCACCTTCACCGGGTGCTCGCCGGTTTCCAGCAGTTGTTGTGCCAGCGTCATACGCTCATTGCGAATGAACTCCGCGAAAGTCTGATCGTTTTTCAGTTTGAAAAGCTGATCCACCCGGCTTTCTGTCAAGCCAACATGGTCGGCCAGGGTGGGGATGGACAACGGCGAATCCAGGCTGCAGCGCACTTGATCGAGCAGCGCCTGGTAGGCCTGCTCTTCCCACATGGGCAAGGCATCATTGGTGAACGATGCATCTTCCAGGCCTTCAATCAGTTCAGACAAAAACAGGTTGGCGATGGCTTCCAGTTTTAGCTCCCGGCAGGTGCCATTGGCATGCTGGGAAAACAGCCCGGAAGCCAGTTGTCGTAACCGGGTGCTGGGTGTTTGTGTGCGGACATGGACACTGTCGCCGTAGGGCAGGTCAAACTCTTGAATCGCGGCTGGCAGAGTGCCGCCGAGACGCTCGCGCAGCGTTTTCAATGTCGAGGCAGCACCGACATGGCGAACCAGTTGCCCCTTGAATAACTGGAAGCGGGAGCCGTGCTGGTCTATGCGCATCAGAACAGCGTTGTTGGGATCAAAAGTGTAGCGATTACCGTTGGGGGCAAGCAGTTCGGATTGTCCTTGAATATGCAGGGAGCTACCGATCCAGGGCTCGTTAAAGGCGCCCTGCATTTCCAGAAAGCAGTCGTCCAGCGCTTCATATTCCAGCCGGTACAGCACGATGCCGGAAGCAAACTCCATGCGCTCCATGCGCCCGCGTACACCGGGAATATCGAAGGTTTCCCCGCCGGCCATGTAAAGGGTGTGGGTGCTGCCGTGCGATGAAATGGTGTCAGTAATCGCCATGATCCTGTGCCATGCGTTGTTATTGTCAGCCCGGTTGTGGATTGCGTCCCGCAATAAGCGGGGCAGAGAAATGATAAAACACCGGAAAGTGATAAAAGTGAGACGTGGTTCTTGCCTTTCCCCGCTTCTACCCTACAGGGCTATTGATGGAAAATCATGTACCGGGGGCTTCATGTCACAGTTCGCTCAGCGCCATATTGGGGGGCGTTGTCTTGTCCGCGCTGGACTCTATTCTGTTTCCAGCGCGGTTTTTCCTTTGCTGTTGTTGTTTCCTCTGGCTGGCTGGTCCGCAACGGATGGTGCCGACGGCACCGGCCATGACGGTACCACCGGGGGGCAGGGTGAGAATGGCAGCAATGGCAGCCTGTTCAGTGACGGCGGTGATGGCGGCGACGGCATGAGCCTGCTGTTTACCGGGGATCGCCCATATTTGATTGGTGAATTACCTGCCGGGCTGGATTGGGCAACGGATCTGACAGCCCTGGCCGGTATCCATAATGGTGATCAGTTCAGTGTGACTGTCGACGGTGTTACTTCGATTATTACTATTTACACCGGTGTCCGAATTTCCGAACTGAGGAATCAGATTAATGCGGTGCTGGAGCCCTATGGGATGACAAGCATCGCTTTCAATCGCGGAGGGGGTAACTTTACGCTGGATCTGGAGGGCAGCACGAACTTTCTGTCTATGGAACTGGCGAATGTAACCGGAACGCCGCTTTCCTCCACAGGGATCGACTTCCGTGTCCTTCCGGTGGTTGTGGGCAGCAGTCCTCCGCCTTTTGAGCACGGCGGTGATGGCGGTAACGGCGGGGTCGGAATGTCGCCAGGTCCTGGCGATTACTACTTCACGTTTGCCACCTCGGGGGGGCATGGCGGGGCCGGCGGGAAGTCTGACTATTTTCATGGTAATGGCGGCAACGGTGGCGATGGCGGTGCCGGGCTGCACATTACCTCCCCTGATGACATCTTTACCCTGTTTTCCGGCGCGGAATTTCATGGCGGCAATGGTGGCAACGGCGGTGCGGGTGGTGCAGGGGGAATTGGTGGCGATGGTGGTGACGGTGCTGCGGGCATTCAGGCGGACGCCAGCGCCGAAATCCATATTAACGCCGGTGCCCTGGTGCAGGGTGGTGATGCTGGCCTGGGGGGAGGCGGCGGCACCGCCGGTGCCGATGGCATCGGCGGCTATGGTATCAGCGGTTCTGATCTGGAGGTGACCCTGGCGGGGACTGTGAATGCGGGGGGCAACCAGGCCACGGCCATTCACTTTGCCGGCGGCGAGAACCGCCTGACCCTGGAAAGTGGCTACAGCCTGGGGGGGAGTGTGCTGGCCAATGGCAGCAATGATGTGCTGGCGCTGGGCGGGGATGTGGATGCTGCGTTCGATACGAGTGATGTAGGGGGTGTCTTTCAGGGGTTTGAAGGCTTTGAAAAAACCGGTACCAGTAACTGGACGCTGACAGGCTCAAGCGCGCAGGACTGGTGGGTGCGGGAAGGGACGCTGTCGGGCACGGTGGCAAGTCTTGGCGGCACCATCCGTAACGATGCCCATGTACAGGTTGAGGATCCTATTGGCCTTTTCAGTTACGCCGGCGTTATTAGCGGTAGCGGTAGCGTTTCCTGGTGGGCTAGTTTAGCGGTGCAAGAAAAACAGACCTATACCGGTCTTACGCACATCCTGAATGCCTCTGCTTTGACAATGTATGCCGCGGATACCTTTGCCGGGGATATCCTGATCGATAACGGTTCACAGTTAACAATTTATGGAAGCGGGCAGTACGACGGCACGATTTCCGGTGGCGGCCTTCCTGTTTTATTCTCTGGTGCTGGAGGGGTTGTCTGGAGTGGCGATCACGATTATACCGGCCGCACCTTAATGTACAACGGATCCCGGCTTGCCCTGGGCACGGGGGGCAACACAGGCTCCATCGTGGGGGATGTGCAGTTTGTGGGCGCGCCCGGCACCCTGGAAATCAACCGCGCCAACGATTATCTCTACGACGGCGCGATTTCCGGCGCAGGTAACCTGATCAAGAACGGCGCCGGTAATTACATCTTGTCGGCGGACCATGCCATGACCGGCACCGCCACGGTGAATGCCGGTGGCATGCAGATGAACGGTGCCATGGATGGTGTGGCCTTTACGGTGAATAGTGGCGGCCTGCTGGGCGGCAGTGGTTCGCTAGGCAATACCACGGTGCAATCCGGTGGCACCCTGGCGCCGGGCGATGGCCTGGGCACGCTCTCCATCAACGGCAACCTGACCCTGGCCCAGGGCAGCCTGCTGGATTTTGAGTTTGGCGCACCGGGGAGCGATTTCTCCACGCTGGGGCAAAGCGATAGTGTGACCGTCGATGGTGATCTGGCCATCAACGGCTCCACACTGACCCTGAACGACACGGGCAGTTTTGGCCCGGGTTTGTATCGCCTGTTTGATTACACCGGCACCCTGTCCGAAAGCAACGGCGGCCTGCAACTGTCCAACCCGGATCCGTCACTGAGCCTGCAATACCTAGCGGGGAACCAGCAGATCAATCTGCTCAGCACTGCCGGGATGACGCTGAATCTATGGAATGCCAACGGGCTGGCCAGTGGCTCCACCCTGGGCGGCGGAACCGGCACCTGGACCGCCACCAATTCGGTATGGACCGATGCCACAGGCTCGGTTACCGCGCCCATGAATCCCAACCCCGGCTTTGCCATCTTCGCCGGCGATGCGGGCACCGTGACGGTGTCGGATGTGGATGGCGCAGTAGAAGCGCAAGGCATGCAGTTCGCCAGCGATGGCTATGTGCTTACCGGCGATGCCCTGACCCTGACTGGCCCTGATGGGGAAATTCGCGTGGGAGATGGCAGTGCCGCCAGCAGTGGTTACCAGGCGACGGTTGCCAACGTTATCAGCGGTAATAGCGGCTTGATGAAAACCGGTGAGGGCACGCTGATACTCAGCGGGCTCAACAATTATGTCGGTGACACGGTTGTCTCAGCAGGAACCCTGCATGCGGTGGCGAATGAAGCGCTTGGCGATGCCAGTAACCGCGTTGTCCTCAATGGCGGTACGTTGCGAGCGTCGGGCAGCATTGTTGAGCGCCAGTCGCTGGCTCTGGGCAATCAGGGTGGCACGCTCTGGCTGGACAGTTCTGCCGATGTTTACGACGACCTGAGTGGTGCCGGGACATTCACCCTGACTGGCGGCAACACGCTGAGCTTGTACGGCAACAATGATTTTTCCGGTGGGCTGAGTATCGCTGACGGCGTCCTGCAGGGTGAGATCAGCGCGCTGGGTACCGGTTTCATTGAAACCAACGGAGGCCTTGTTTTGCTGGATAGCGGGCAGGCACAGCTGGCCAACGATCTGTCCGGTTCCGGGTATGTCAATCTGGATAACGGTGGCGAGATTCGCCTCACCGGCAATAATGCCTTGTTCAGCGGGGATTTCACTATTGCCAACGGTGCCTTGATTGGTGACGTCGATGCCTTTGGCGGCGCCACCATCGAGAACCAGTCTCGCCTGGTGCTGGATCAAGCGGCGGACGGTATTTTTGACAACACCCTGTCCGGTAGCGGCGACCTGGAGAAAACGGGCAGTGGCGCAGTGAGTCTGGATCAGGATGCGGTTGCCTTCAGCGGCAATACCGTGATTCAGCAGGGGCGCGTCAACACCAACAGCAACTGGAGCAACAGTGCCTTCACTGTAGAGAACAGCGGCGTGCTCGGCGGCACCGGCCAGGTGGGTGATACCACTATTGAGTCTGGCGGTACGCTGGCCGCGGGCAATTCCATTGGCACCTTGAACATCACCGGTGACCTGACCTTCAACAGTGGCAGTCAGCTGGCACTGGAAGTGGATCCGGCCAGCACCAGCAGCGACCGGATCGAGATCAGCGGCCAGGCCAATCTGGCAGGTTCGGTGCTGCATGTGGGCAACGACGGCACCTACCAGCCTTTCAGCACCTATACCTTTCTCAATGCCGCCGGTGGCATCAATGGCCAATTCGATGACGTGACGTCTAGCTATGCCTTCCTGAACCCGGTATTGAGCTACGGCAGCAATACCGCATCGCTGGCATTGCTGCGCAATGATCTGTCGTTTGCCAGCGCGGCACTGACTGAAAACCAGCGAGCGGTGGCCAGCAACGTGGATGGCATGGCCATGACCCACAGCCTCTATCGGCAGGTGTTACAGATGAGCAAGACGCAGGCCGCCGATGCCTTCCAGGCGTTTAGTGGTGACAGCCTGCTGGCAGGTCTGACGGCCGGGCAGCAGCTGCAACAGCGGTTTGCCACCGGCATGCGCCAGCGCGGTCGCAACGCGGGCGGCCAGTCCGGTGGGGGAATGGATGCCCGTTTGTCACAGCAATTGCAGGCACTGGCCGCGCCGTCCGATCCTTATGCGCAGGCAGCCGCAGCCAGCCCGGTGGCTCAGGCCGCGGGCGGCGGTGCGGGGGGCAAGCGCAACGGTGTCTGGGTGCAGGCCCAGTCTTCCCGGTTTGAAGAAGACAGTCAGGGTGATATCGGCAATGCGGCCTATGCCTTCCGGGGGGACCAGTTGGCACTGGGCGTCGACCATCAGTGGGATCACTGGCTGTTGGGGGTTGCGGCAGGCAGTGCGGATGGCGCGCTGGATTACGACAATCGCCAGGCCGATGGCGACGTGTCCTCGTGGTTCGCTGGCCTGTATGGCCGCTGGAGCAGTGCGGGGCCCTGGTTCCTGCGCGGTGACCTGAGTTACGGCAGCAGCGATGTGTCCCAACAGCGCATTGTCATGGGGGCACCGGCGGAATCTGACAGCAGCGTGGACGCCCTGCGGGTGGCGCTGGAATCCGGTTGGGACCTGGCCTGGGGAGAAAACGGCCTGCATCCCTATGCGATGGTTTCCATGGCCCGTATCGAACGGGACGGTTTTAGCGAAACCGGCGGCGGTATTGCCGGCCTGACGGTGGACGACAGTGAGCTGAACATCGGCGAAGCCTGGCTGGGGGCGGACCTGTCCCGCGCCTTCGTGGTGGGCGGCGATTGGTTGGTGGCGGAAGGCGGGCTGGCGGTGGTGCAACCCTTTGGCGATACCCAGGCAGAGCAGACCGCTCGCTTTGCCGGTGCTCAGCAGGGCTTCACCGTGTACGGCGCGGACCAGAACGACACCCAGCTGGCGGCGAATGCCGGGGCGGAATGGTTCATGACCGATGATTTTTCTCTGTGGCTGGGATACCGCGGGCGCTTTGGTGGGGATACCGAAAGCCACGGTGGGCTGCTCAGTGCCAACCTGACCTGGTAAGGAATTAACCATGAAAAAATGCAATGCGTTGGCCGTGGCGGCCAGCTGTGGCTTTCTCTTTCTGGGCGGTTGTGCGGGCAAGGTGCCTGAGGATGCCTGGCCGGGGTATCGCACCGACGGGAAAGGGCAGTTGTTAAAAACCGCAGACGGTCACTGTTGGCGAACAGCGGACTGGAGCGAAGACAAGGCCGTGCCGGAATGTGATGTGGCCATCACCGGGGAGCCTGTCGCCGAGCAGGAAGAAGAACCATCAACGGCGGAGGTGGCGCCAGACATTGCCGCACCGGAACCGTTGCGGGTGACCTTTGCGTTTGACTCCGCCGTCCTGACTGACGCAAGCCGGATTGCGCTGACAACCTGGTATCAGAATGTGGCAAACCTTGAAGAGCCTGTGGTCGAGGTGAATGGCTACAGTGATCCGCTGGGTCGTGCCGTTTATAACCAGAGTCTTGCCGACCAGCGTGCGCAGGCGGTAGCCACCTGGTGGAAAAATCAGGGTGACAGCATTGCCACGCTACAGGTGAAGGGGCACGGTGAAGATACGGCGGTTTCCGGATCGCGCTGTCAGTCGGTATCGGCTGAGGAATTGAAAGCCTGCTACCGGCAGGATCGGCGTGTGGAGTTGCAGGTTCAGGCAGGCGACGAATAATTGGATGACGTTGTGGGCGACAGTGCGTGTGCCCTGGCGGGTCCACAGGTTTCAGGTTTTGCTAGAAAATCATAAAGAAATAAAGGGGGAAATATATGGTTGAGGTAATGAAAGCGGGGAAAACACTATTAGTGGCTGTGTTGGGTTTCGCCATCGCTGGCTGTGGCGGTAGCGATGGTTCGAATGGACAGGATGGGCAGGATGGCGTTACCACTCGCATTGTGGAGCTGGCGCCCGGCAGCGTCTGTGCCTCTGGCGGGATTGAAGTCGGACTGGGTGTGGATGCGGATGCCGATGGCGCCTTGTCTGATACTGAAGTCACCGAAACAAAAGTCATCTGTAATGGCGAGGACGGCGCTGATGGCCAGGATGGTGTTGACGGTCAGGACGGTATCAGCTCGTTGATCAATGTGGCTATCGAGCCTGCCGGGGTTAACTGCGAGGCAGGCGGTTATCGCCTGGATTCTGGCCTGGATAATGGCGATGGTGGTGCAACGGCAGGGGATGGTGTGCTGGCAGCGGGGGAGGTCGATACCTCTAACTATGTTTGCCACGGTGTCGATGGTTTTACGGTACTGACAACGTTGACTGCTGGCGTGTCTGCAAGTTGTCCGAACGGTGGCCAAAGGCTGGATATCGGTCTGGATAATGGTGACAGTCTGGGTACGCCACACGATGGTACCCTGCAATCTGGCGAGATCGATTCTACTGGTTATATCTGCAACGGCAGCGATGGTACAGACGGGGAAGACGGCCAGGATGGTAGCGACGGATCTGATGGCACCAATGGTAGCGATGGCGTTGATGGTACAGATGGCACCAATGGAACGGATGGTGCTGATGGCCAGACCACGCTGATCAAGCAGGCCATGGCCTCGACTGCCAATTGCCCGGACGGTGGAGTGACGATTACCTCTGGTCTGGACAATGGTGAGGGTGGCGGTACCGCCAATAATGCCACACTGGAAAACGGTGAAGTGGATTATACCCAGCATGTTTGCAATGGCAGTGCCGGTGGTGGAAACCAGTTGGTCGATGACAACGGTGCGGTGTTGGGCAGTGTGTTGAGTGCGGGGGTGCGTAACCTCTCCATTCGTACGTCTAACAACTATCTGGTGACCATCAACTGGGATGGCAGCTTTGCAGACGACGCTGCCAGTTATGGAAGCAGCGGTTGTACCGGCGCGCTCTATATTTATATCGGCGGGAACCAGTCAAAAATCGGTGCCTCTGCTGCCTTCTGGTCAAGCATTGATGATGGTTTTCTGGTGCCATCCAATCCATCCGGCCTCTCTGCCGTGGAAAGCCAAGTATTTCCTTATGAAAGCTACTCGGAGAACGGTGTTTGTACCGCCTATAGCTCGACAACGGAACACCTCTGGCCGGCCACGCTGTTGAGTGCGTCCACGATCGGGTTGCCGGCGACCATTGTGCCGCCACTGAGTTTGCAGTAATGCGCGAATAACGCCCCGCATACGCGGGGCGTTTGCGCTTACCGCACGCACAAGGGTAGCGATTGCGCATCGGGCGCGATAAACCGTCAGCCCTGTTGCACATTTTGTCGATAACTCAGCGCTTCACGAAGGTGGTCCCGCTCCACCTCCGGACTGTTATCCAGATCGGCGATGGTGCGGGCGACCCGTGCGCTACGGTGCAGGGAGCGGGCGGATAATCCCAGCCGGCTCATGACCCCCGCCAGCCAGTCCCGGTGCCGGCGCAGCATGGGTTCCAGTTTGTCGCTGCCTAACTCCCGGTTCAGGCGCTGTTGCCGGTGCCATTGTTGTTTCCACGCATGGCGAACCCGTTGGGCAACCGCCTCGCTGGTTTCTCCTTCCTTGTCGCCCAACAGCTCCTTTGCTTCTACGGCGGGCACATCCAGATGCAGATCAATGCGGTCCAGTAACGGGCCGGACAGTTTGCCCTGATAGCGCTTGGCTTTTTCACAGCGATAACCGCAGCTCTTTTCCGGATCTCCCAGATACCCGCAGGGGCAAGGGTTCATGGCCGCCACCAACTGAAAGCGGGCGGGAAAGGTGAGCTGTTGGGCGGCGCGGGCGATGCTGACTTCACCGGTTTCCAGCGGTTCACGCATGACCTCCAGCACTTTGCGGTCGAACTCCGGCAGTTCATCCAGGAACAGAATGCCGTGATGGGCCAGGGAAATTTCTCCGGGCCGCGGGTAACTACCACCACCGACCAGGGCCGTTGCCGAGGAGGTATGGTGCGGTGCCCGGTAAGGGCGTTGATAGAAAAGCTGGCTGTTGCGGGGCTGTTTGAGTGAATGAATGGCTGCCACTTCCAGAGCCTGGGCCGTGCGCATGGGCGGCATCAATCCGGGCAACCGCGAGGCCAGCATGCTCTTCCCTGCCCCTGGAGGCCCACATAAAAGCAGGGAGTGGCCTCCTGCCGCGGCAATCTCCAGTACCCGCTTGGCGGTTTGCTGGCCCCGGATTTCCGACAGGCAGCCGCCCTGAAAGTGCTGCTTGGAGGGCGGTTGGCACTGGTGGGGTTCCAGGGGTTGCTGGCCGGTGAGATGGGCCGCGACCCGGGCCAGCTGGTTGGCGGCCAGGGTGGGGGTGCCGGGCAGGCTGGCTTCCTCGGCGTTATCGGCGGCGACGATGAGGGTGCGGTCTTCAGCCAGGCAGGCAAGGGAGGAGGGCAGCATGCCGGAAACGGGATTGAGTTGGCCGTTTAGCGACAGTTCGCCAATAAACTCGTAGTTGTCGGTGGTGATGTTACCCAGCTGCCCGCTGGCGATCAGGATGCCCAGCGCAATGGCCAGATCAAAGCGGCCGCCGTCTTTTGGAAGGTCCGCCGGGGCCAGGCTTACGGTGATGCGCCGCTGGGGGAAATCAAAGCCGCTGTTCACCAGCGCGGAGCGGACCCGGTCGCGGCTCTCGCGCACGGCGGTATCCCCTAAACCGACGATGGTGAATGCCGGCAAGCCCGGTGCCAGATGGGTTTCTACCCGCACGGTGCGGGCTTCAATGCCTATTGGTGCCCGGCTGTACAGCAGCGCATGCGTCACGATTCCTCACAAATTCAATGGCTTGGGAGGCAGTGTACGGGGAGAGGGCCTGCGTACCTGTGCGAGGTTGGTGGCGGCAGATGTAGGAAATCGGACTGTCTGTAGGGGCGTTGCGACGATCAGGCTTGGTTAGTTACGAGTTACGAGTTACGAGTTACGAGAAGCGAAAACCTGGGTGGGTTTGTTTTTCGTCACTCGTTTCTCGCTTTTTGGCAGTGAAGGTTCGGTAGGCGCAAACGCGGATCAAGCGTCCGCTGACTTCTCCAGCTCGGCCACCTGTTTCTCCAGTGCTTCCAGCTTTTCGCGGGTGCGCAGCAGTACTTGTTGCTGGATATCGAACTCTTCCCGGGTGATCAGATCCAGCCGGCTGACGGTTTCCGCCAGTACGCTGCGTACGTTGCGTTCCACTTCGCTGCGCAGGCCGCCCAGGTCGGTGGGCAGGCGGCGGCTGATGTCGGCCATGAGGCGGTCGATAAAGGGCTGATCGGGCATGACAACGGCGTCCTTGTAATGATGCGCGGATGGTAGCACGGTGTGCGGGGGCGAGGCACCGGCTGGCGCGGGCAAAGAGGCTGCACCAACTTGGATCTCGCCCCATTGTGGTGCGCTATAATGGCGCGCTCGGGCTGGATGTTGAATCCAGACCATGATGTAAACCCCTGAAAAAGCATGATTTTCTAAAACTGGCATGGGTCGTGCACTATTTGGGTCAGAGCGTTCGAGCAAGCTGTGGATCGGGAACCATAACGGGGCTCGAAGAGAAACGGACGTCACCGGACGCGGTGAAAGCTGAGGAGAAAGAAATGAAACTGGTTACTGCCGTAATTAAGCCGTTCAAGTTGGATGACGTGCGTGAAGCACTCTCCGAGATCGGCGTGCAGGGCATCACTGTTACTGAAGTGAAAGGCTTTGGACGTCAGAAAGGTCACACCGAGCTGTACCGGGGTGCCGAGTACGTGGTGGATTTCCTGCCCAAGGTAAAAATCGAAGTGGCCATCGCCGAGTCCAGCCTGGACCAGGTGATTGAAGCCATCGCGAAAGCTGCGAATACCGGCAAAATTGGTGACGGCAAAATCTTCGTTACCTCCCTTGAGCAAGCGATTCGTATCCGTACCGGTGAAACCGGCGAGGACGCGATTTAAGTTTTACCGTGTTTTGAATTGACCCATGCCAGGGCTTTAGGAAAACACGCTTCCATTTTCGGAGGGTTGCATTGTGGAAAACCAAATTTTTGAACTGAAATACGCGCTGGATACGTTTTATTTCCTGATCTGTGGCGCGTTGGTCATGTGGATGGCGGCAGGTTTTGCCATGCTGGAAGCTGGCCTGGTGCGTGCCAAGAACACCACCGAAATTCTCACCAAGAACGTGGCCTTGTTTGCCATTGCCAGCACCATGTACATGGTATGCGGTTACGCGATCATGTATGACGGCGCCATCTTCCTGTCCGGGATTGTGGGTGACGGGGTTGCTGGTGCAGAAGAAGCAGCAACGTATGCACCTTCTGCGGACTTCTTCTTCCAGGTTGTGTTTGTGGCAACCGCCATGTCCATCGTATCCGGTGCCGTGGCTGAGCGGATGAAGTTGTGGGCATTCCTGGTCTTTGCCGTGGTTATGACCGGCGTTATCTACCCGCTGGAAGGGTCCTGGACCTGGGGCGGCGCTGATGTGTTCGGCCTGTATAACCTGGGCGACCTGGGCTTCTCTGACTTCGCGGGTTCCGGCATCGTTCACATGGCGGGTGCAGCTGCTGCCCTGGCCGGTGTTCTGCTGCTGGGTGCACGTAAAGGCAAGTACGGCCCGAACGGTGAAGTACACGCTATCCCGGGTTCCAACCTGCCGCTGGCCGCACTGGGTACCTTCATCCTGTGGTTGGGCTGGTTCGGCTTTAACGGTGGCTCCGTGCTGGCAACCTCCAGTGTCGGTGACTCCAACGCGGTTGCGGTTGTGTTCATGAACACTAACGCTGCTGCTGCCGGTGGTGCCATTGCTGCGCTGATCGTTGGCCGCATCCTGTTCGGCAAAGCCGACCTGACCATGCTGCTTAACGGCGCGCTGGCTGGCCTGGTAGCGATCACCGCTGAGCCTTCTACTCCGACGGCCCTGCAGGCGACCCTGTTCGGTGCTCTGGGTGGTGTGCTGGTGGTATTCAGCATCCTGACTCTGGACAAGCTGAAGATCGATGATCCGGTGGGTGCGATCTCCGTGCACGGTGTGGTTGGCTTCCTGGGCCTGATGCTGGTGCCGATCACCAACCCGCTGACCGACGACGGTGGCGCCAGCTTCACTGGCCAGCTGATCGGTGCGCTGACTATCTTCACCTGGGTATTCGTCGCAAGCCTGGTGGTGTGGGGTGTCCTGAAGGTGGTAATGGGTATCCGCGTTAGCGAAGAAGAAGAGTACGAAGGCATGGATATCGCAGACTGCGGTATGGAAGCCTACCCTGAGTTTGTGAAGGGTTAATAAGAGACGCAACAAGCAACACGCGTCACGCAACACGAAAAGCCCCGGCCAGTTGGTCGGGGCTTTTTTGTGCGCAGGTTCCCGACCGGGATGAGACAGTTCCGTAAGATGCCCTTCAACTAATAATAATGTCGTAGGTGGGCGGATGCGTAACGTGGTCGGGGTTCTGTTGCTGTTGGCGCTTTTAAGCGGTTGCGGGGGTGGCGGCGGTTCTGATGGTGGTGGCGGCGGTGAGCCTGCTGCGAGCCCATTGGACAAAGCGCTCAGTAGCGGCAACAGCGCTGGCCTGGATGAGCAGACGTTGCTTGAACAGGCGCTGGAAGAAGTGGCCAGGCTGGAAACCCTGCAGCAAGAGCTGGTCGCCGGGCTGGGAATCAGCGGCCCGTTGCGATACCCGGTGTCCCGCAACAGTCATTTCATCAATGCCGGCTTTGGTAACGGCGCGGTGCTGCTGCGTGGCAGTGATTCGGGGCACTCTTTTGCCAGTGCCGTGGAGATTGCCGGGCAACGAGCCGCCGGGATCGGGTTCGAGTTCTATCAGCCCCGAGCCGATGCCGCTGGCATGGACGCATTCGCGCGCAGCCTGCTGACGTGGCTGGGGGGAGGGGCGTCACCCGGACAGGTTTCCCTGGCGGGGATTAATGCCAGCGGCCTGAGCGAGTGGCTGTCGGCGCAACTGCCACAAGCCGATCAGATTTCCTGCCCCACCGGGTTACCGGCCAGTTGTCTTGCGGGAAGCCAGGTGCTGTTGGTCAGTGACCGTCCTGCTGCAGGCGATGAGCAGGCCCTGCAGGCGTTGCTGGTTGAGGCCCGTGAACAGGGTCTGGGGGTTGTCTATATTCATACCCGGGTGTGGAACAGTTCCCCGTTGGGTGAGGCGATGCTCGGCGAGTTGGGCATGGCACTGGGCAGTTACCCGGGGAATTACTTTGTGGAAGACACCCTGGATTGGTCCTCTGCGCAACAGATGCTTTCTGCCATTCAGGTGGATAACCCGATCAAGACCGCTCTGGAGCATTTCTATCACCAGGACTTCCCGGTGAATTTTGATTATTGCGATAGCCTTGCCGATGGCAATTGCGATAACTATGCGGCCTTGAAAACGGCATTGCTGGATGGTGCGGATCAACTACGCGGCATGCTAAGTAACCTGGATCGACAGGGACGCCCGTTGTTTGCCGAGCGCGGACATACCCTGTTAAAGCTGCTGGTGTTACTGGGTGATGTGTGGCGCGAACAGATTACTTACCCCATGAACAAAAACGTGGCCCCGGTTGGGGACTTCATGCGGGCGTTATATGCGGATTACAGCGTGCAATACTTGCGTGGAGTCCAGCCTGCCCAGCCGGATCTGGGAAGCTTCAGTGAGCCCATGGCGGTACCGCCGGCCACCTCAACGCAACAGCCCAGTGTGACGGTTAAAGGGAATCACTTCACTGCGCTGGGGGCTTATGTGCTGCCCGGGCAGCGCGTCAGGATTACCCGTACCGACAATAATGACAGCGTGGGTACGGCAATTCGTATTAATACCCAGCGTACCGGTTCCACCCGGTTATGGAGTGAGTATTCCCGCCCGCGCTTTTTGGCCAGCCCGGCCATGTCCATCGCGCCCGGTGAGACGCTGGTGCTGACGACGCCTTACGGTGGCACCCTGCAGCTGCAGCATCGCAATGCGCCTGTGGCGAGCACGGTCTCGCTACGACTGGAAAATGTGGCGCAGCAACCGTTTCTGCAATACGGCCCGGATATGGCCCAGGAGGCTTTCGCCACAGCGTTGCAGAACAGTGCTCTGACCTGGGCGGAAATTCGCAGCCCCTTTGCCGAGGTACACTCGCGGCGCGACCGCATGAATGAGTCCATCAATGAATCCCGCTATGCCGGAAACAGCCAGGCGTTTCTGGATGACCTGTTCGACTATGTGCTGCGTGATGCCTATACGTTGGCGGGTTTTCAGGGCGAGGGAATTACCTTGAATCAAGCCGTCACTCAGCGGTGTAACGCGTTGGGTTGGGACTGCACCAGTGCGGAGATTCATGGACTGCCCAACGTTCTGCACATCAACGTGGACTGGTTTGCGCATTGTGGCTCCGGCTGTAGTGGTAACCCCTATGACCAGGCCTGGCCACTGGACCCTTATGGTTGGGGTGAGAGCCATGAGCTGGGGCATAACCTGCAGCGCGGACTGCTGAAAATTCACGGGGGGCGCAGCGGTGAAGTGTCCAATAACCTGTTCCCATTGCATAAAAACTGGCGGCTGCTGCAAGAGCGCGACGTGAACATGAGCCCCACCCGGTTGGCCTACAAAGGAGCGTTCGATGTGTTGAAGGCCGGCGCGGCCGGTGCTGACCCCTACTCGGTGGCCTACGATGCGATCTGGTCGGATGACCGTTACGCGGCCAATAACGGGTTGCGTATGACGTTCTTTGCCCAGCTGCCGCACCTGTGGCGAGAGGTGACAGGGGCGGACAGTGAAGGCTGGGATATCGTCACGCTGCTGTATCTGGCTGAACGCCAGTTCAGTGATCTCGGCGCGGATGAGTGGATGGCACAACGAGACCATTTCGGCATGGGCACCTTTGCCAGCAAGCCTGACCTGAACGGCAACGAGTTCATGCTGATTCTCGGCAGCTACCTGAGCGAGCGCGACCTGCGGCCACTGTGGGATGTGTGGGGCGTGGACTATGGCGCGGCCACGTCCGCCCAGCTGGACGCGCTGGCGCTGCCTGCGCAAGCGCCGGTGATCTGGGTTGGGCCGGACAGTAATGACTGGTCCCAGGTGCAGAAAATAACGATAAGTGACGACATGGTGTGGCCATTCTGATTCTGTCGGCGTTCACTCTGGCGCGAAGCGCCGTGTTACCATGCGCCTTTTACTGGCGAGTGGCAGCAACATGACCGAGCAGTGCGTAATCCGGCTTCGCAAGAACGAAGAGCGGCGTTTGAAGGCGGGCCATCTGTGGGTATACGCCAACGAAATTGATACCCGTCATACTCCGCTCAAGGATTTGTCCGCTGGTACCTGTGTCGTGGAAGACAGCCGCGGCAAGCCGTTGGGGCGTGCGCTGCTCAGCCCCCATTCGCTGATCGCGGCCCGCCTTTACAGCCGTGATGTGAAACAGGAATTGTCGCGCAGTTTCTTCAAAAAGCGCATCGAGCAGGCGCTGACCCTGCGCGAGCAATTGTTTGATGATGCCTGCTACCGCCTGATCTACGGCGAAGCCGATGGCTTGCCCGGCCTGGTGGTGGATCGTTTCCACGATGTGCTGGTGGTGCAGACCGGTTCCGGCGCCATGGAAGCCCACCTGGATGTGATTGTCAGCGCCCTGGATGCGGTGCTGGCACCGACGCATATCATTGCCAAGAACGAAGCGGCGGCCCGTGAAATCGAAGGGCTGGATCGTTACACCAAAGCATTGAAAGGCGAGATGCTGGACGAAGTCAGCCTCACGGAAAATGGCGCAAAATTTGTGGCGCCGTTGGCAGAGGGGCAAAAGACCGGGTGGTTCTACGATCACCGGGCTGCTCGTCAGAAGATGCAGGCATTGGCCAAAGGCGCTCGCGTACTGGATGTGTTCAGTTACTGTGGCGGTTGGGGTGTGCAGGCGGCACTGGCCGGGGCGGAATCGGTGACCTGTGTGGATGGTTCCGAAATGGCCACGGATTATGTGCACCGCAACGCCGAGCTGAATGGTGTCGCTGACGTGGTGGGCAGTATTCAGGGTGATGCGTTTGCGGCCATGAAGCAGCTGATTGCCGACGGCGAAAAGTATGACCTGGTGGTGCTGGATCCGCCGGCGTTCATCAAGCGCAAAAAAGATTTCAAGAACGGCCTGGCCGGTTATCACGTCATCAACGAGCTGGCTATGCGGCTGGTGAAACCCGGTGGCTATCTGGTATCGGCTTCCTGCTCCATGCACATGCCGGCAGAGCGTCTGCTGGATGTGGTGCACAGCAGTGCCCGGCATATCGATCGCAGCATTCAGGTGGTGGGTTATGAAGGGCAGGGGCCGGATCATCCGGTGCACCCGGCCATTGCCGAAACCGCTTACCTGAAGACCTGGTTCTGCCGGGTGCTGTTCAGCCTGTAGCGCCGTGACGATGGAGTTCGCCTTCGCATTTCTGGCCCTGTTCATCAAGGCGATGGTGCTGGTTGCGCCTTTCCTGGCAGGGTTTCTGGTGGTGATTGTCGGGCTGGGGCAATGGGTGGGGCGTCGCGAAGGTTGGAGCCGATTCGATGCGTTCTACTGGTCCATGATTACGGCGTTAACGGTGGGGTATGGGGACCTGCGTCCATCCCGCAGGAGCACCAAGTTCGTGGCGATCCTGGTGGCCATCGTGGGGATCATGTTCAGTGGGGTCTTTGTGGCGGTGACGGTCACCGCCGCCACCGAAGCCTTTAGGACCTATATGATCGGTGCCTGAAGGCTGAGGCGGTTTTCGTCAGGCATCCTGCATCAAGCTTTTGCTGGATACCTGTTTTTCACTCCTGTCCGCGGAGCCGTTTTTCTAGCCCAGTTTTTCCAGCATGGCCGCCATGTTAGTGCGTACTACTTCAATGGCCTTGTAGGGGCGGATCATCACTTTGAAATCGATGATTTTTCCTTCCGCATCCCATTCAATCATGTCCACGCCATTCACTGCGAGGCCGTCCAGTTCCAGGGCAAATTCGAGTACAGAATGCTGTCCGTCATTGATCTCCCGCACATAGCGAAAGCTGTCATTAGCCAGCACATGCATGGCCGCAGTCAGATAGGCGGTGGTAATCGGTTTGCCAACCTGTGGGGTGTGCACCAGCGGTGAATGGAAGACCGCCTGATCGGCAATCAAGTCACTGAGTGCCTTCCGGTCCTGACTTTTGACAACGGCATGCCATGCATCAATATTCGCCATGGTCTTTCTCCTGTTTTTTGATGTTGGCTCAGGCCGCGTTCAATGCGCGGCGGGCCTGTTGGTATTCCTCGCTGAGCTTGGCAATGGCTTCGCTGGCGCTTTGCACCGCATCCACCGCGCCGATGCCCTGGCCGCAGCCCCAGATATCTTTCCAGGCTTTCTTGTCGGAATTGCCGCCGGAACCGAAGTTCATGGCCGAAGGATCGCTTTCCGGCAGGTTCGCCGGGTCCATGCCTGCCTTGATGATGGATGGCGCCAGGTAGTTGCCGTGTACGCCAGTGAACAGGTTGCTGTAGACGATATCGGAGGCGTTGCTGTCCACGATCATCTGCTTGTAGGCCGCGTCAGCGTTGGCTTCCTGGGTGGCGATGAACAGCGAGCCGATGTAGGCCAGATCTGCGCCCATGGCTTCAGCGGCCAGAACAGAGGGGCCGCTGGCGATGGAGCCGGACAGGGCCAGCGGGCCGTCGAACCAGCTGCGAATTTCCTGCATCAGCGCGAACGGGGACAGCTGCCCCGCATGGCCACCGGCGCCCGCGGCGACAGCGATCAGGCCGTCGGCCCCTTTCTCGATGGCCTTGTGGGCAAAGCGATTGTTGATCACGTCATGCATCACCATGCCGCCCCAGCCGTGTACTGCCTGGTTCACGTCTTCACGGGCGCCAAGGGAAGTGATCACCATGGGCACCTTGTACTTTTCACACAGCTCCAGGTCTTTCTCCAGGCGGTCGTTGGAGCGGTGAACGATCTGGTTGACTGCGAACGGGGCGGAGGGTTGGTCCGGGTGGTCCCGGTCCCAGGCGGCCAGTTCTTCGGTAATGCGGTGCAGCCATTCATCCAGCTGTGACAGCGGGCGGGCGTTCAGGGACGGGAACGAGCCGATGGCACCGGCCTGGCATTGGGCGATCACCAGGTCCGGGTTGGAAATGATGAACAGCGGTGAACACATCACCGGCAGGCGCAGGCGAGAGCGGATTTCAACGGGTAAAGACATGACTGTGTCCTCATGCTGGGCCCCGATACTCACGCGGGGCAGGGTCCGGGCCACCGGGGAATACGGTCCGATGGGATAAATATACGAAGTAAAATTTACACCGTATATTTATAGAGTCAAGTCCACCAATGCTGAGAGTGAGCTAAACGGTCAGGAATCCAGAGTGGGCGGGGTAACCTGCATGCCGGCATAGAGGGTGCGCATGATCTTCTCGCGCAGGGTGTCGCCGTCCATGCCGCGCAGGCCGCTGGCCAGTTCCAGCACCACGATGCCGTGGAGGGTGGCCCAGAACATATAGCCGATCAGTTGGGCGTCGCCCTTGAGCAGGCCAGCCTCAATCATCTCGCGCACATAGCCCATCATGGTTTCCTGGGCACGGCCGTTGGCGGCCTGCAGTTCCGGGTAACGGTCTTCGTCGGGCTGGGTGAAGGAAAAAATCAGCTGGTAGGCAGCAGGGTAGGATTTGGCAAAATCCACATAGGCATCCCCCACCGCCCGGCCTTTGCTGCGGGCGTCGGGGGCATTGGCCACGGCGTTTTCCAGCGCGGTGGCAAAGCGGTTGAAGGCCGCAGCGCGGACGGTGGCCAGGATGTCATCCTTGTCGCGGAAATAGCGGTAGGGCGTCATCGGGCTCACCCCCACTTCGCTGGCGATCTGCCGCATGGTCACATTCTGGGGCCCGCGTTCGATGAACAGGCGAGTGGCTGCCTCGCACACGGATTCACGAAAACGCGCAATCTCGGCCTCGGTTTTTGCTTTTTTGGCCAATGCAGGGCTCCACGGCAGGGGTAACGCGTACAGTGTAAAGCATGTGGTGGGGATCTGCCTGAGGCGCGCCAAGCAGGCACGGAAATTGAAAGGGAGAGAAGGTCCGCATTAACGCGGGCATACAGAGAGGTAATCGCGTGCCCTTGCCCCCGAATTTCATGCATGCCCGCGTGGATGCAGTGAGAAACAAGCTTAACGTGCAGGTGTGCAGCCTGTATCAGGCTGATGGCCAGCACCAGTGCCTGGAGATCGTCGCTACCAGTGGTCTCAATCAGCGAGTGCTGGGAGCCACCCTGACGTACAGCCAGGGGTTGACCGGCAAGGTGGCGCGCAGTCGCAGCTCCGTGGCGGCCCGGGATATCCAGGCGCACATGGATTACTTCTATGTGCCTGGCTCCGATGAAGAACATTTCCGCAGTTATCTGGGCATCCCGCTGGAATACGACGGCGTGCTCTACGGTGTGCTGGTGGTGCAGACCCGGGTAAAGAAAACCTTCTTCCTGAAGGACATCAGAGAGCTGCACAGCGCCGGCCGGGATTTGCTGGATGCGTTGAAATTGAGTTTGCGGCAGGCGGGCTGAAGAAGCAGGGTTAAAGCCGTTTCCTAGTTGTTCTTGCCACCGCGTTGGGGTGCTTTCCTGTTGCGGTTGGTTTTGCTGGCCGGGCGTTTGGTGACTTCCCTGGTGCTGTCCGGCTGGGGCAGCCCGTCGCCCTGTAGCGTTTCCAGGAACAGATGGACACCCGCCGGCGTGAGCTGCTGCCACTTGCGCGCGGCCAGCACGGTGTCCAGCTCGTCAGCCCAATCCAGCCAGCTTTCCGCCAGGTGGATGCCACGCTTGAGGGTGAGAAACACGCCCATGAATTTTTCCAGCACCGACTCCGGCAGGGACTCGAACACTGCCCGTTTGCGATACAGGTGCGCCAGGGTGTCCTGATAGTGTTGGCGTAACTGCTCCAGCTCGCCAGCCAGCACATCCGGGTCCTGGAGGTGTACGGCGGAGACTTTCACCATGAAGGCGTCATTGAGCCGGGGAATCGGCGCGGGTTTAGCCAGCCATTCCAGCATGGCCCGCCAGCCAGTCTGGTTCAGATGGTAGACCTTGCGCGGTGGCCTGGGGGCATTGTCGACCATTTCGCAATCCAGCAACCCTTCCTCATGCAGCTTGCCCAGATCCCGGTAGACCTGCTGAAAACTGGCGTTCCAGAGGTAGCCATAGGTGTGCTGAAAACCTTTGACGATGTCGTAACCGGCGGCGCCGCCGCTGCCGAGATAGACCAGTAATACGTGGCGTAAGGACATGCTCTTTCTCCTGTCCGGGCAGTGTAACACGACTAAACTTGATTAATACTCAACATATTGAGTAAATTGAAAGGCAAGGTTAGGCTTGAACCAAGGGCAAAGCCCAGGGAGAGACCACCATGGAAACAGGTAGCAGATCGGAGTTGCAGGGAAACCCGGGTGCAACGGTGGCGGGGCAGCGTTATGCGCGCATCCAGCCGCTGGTGGTGGGTAGCGGGCACGAGGCGGATGCCGGTGACGGCGAAGCCTGGCTGCAAAGCATGCTGCCCTGGCACTTCCAGGGCGATCCGCTGGCGGAAGAGGTGGTACGTGTATTGCGGCGGGAGTCGCGCTCCATGGCGCAGCCGGCGCTGGCCGTGACCGTGCTTGCCGAGCGGGGTGATGCGGCCTGCCAGGCACTTCTGGCAGACATGCACGCGGTGCCGGGATGGGTGGATTTTGCCTTGATGAAACAGGGCGGGGCCATGGCGCAACGCAACTTCCCTGCGCTGGTCATGGGGCTCACCTATGGTTGTCTGCCGCTGACCTTTGCGCACCCGGATGCGGCGGCTATTTTTGCGGGCACCGGGCGGATGGAGGTCAGTATCACCCGGCGCCTGAACGAATCGGCGGCGCTGTTTTTCGGGGTCATGGATAGCAACGCGCTGGCGCCACAGGAGTCCATGTGGGCGACCTGTCTGCAGGTGCGTCTGGTGCATGCCATTGTGAGGATCCAGGCGCTGCAGCAAGGCTGGGATGTGGAGCAAAGGGGGATGCCGGTGAGTCAGCTTGCGACCGCAGCGGGGCCGGCTTTCTTCGGCTCCCACCTGCTCAATGGCATGCGTCGCCTCGGGGCCAGGGCCAGTGAGGAAGAAGCGGCCGGGTTCCGCATGATCTGGCGTTATGTCACCCGCTTGATGGGGGTGCCGCTGGCATTGCTCGGTGAGACCCAGGCGCAGCAAGACCAGTTCGACCGGCAGATGATGCGTCAGTTTTTTGCCCCGGACGCGACCGCCAAAACCATCATGGCAACCTTGTTGGAGGGGTTGTGTTCCCAGCGTCCCACCTCCCGCTTGCCCCGGTCGCTACAGGTTGCGCTGTTTCGGCGCATGCTGGGCGAGGAAATGGCCGACGCTTTCGGGCTGCCGCATGACCGGGCCGGTGGCCGTTTGCTGACCTGGCTGGCGCCATTGTTGTCGGGGTATTCCCGCCTTGGTCGGCTGCCCGGCCTCTCGGTGGGTACCCGCTGGGCCGGCAGTCGTATTCTGGACACTCTGGCTGAAGAAGGGTTGATCACCTTGGCAGTGGCGGGTGGCTCCCGCTAACCGGTTATGGAAAGCGTTCGGGGTGGTTTTTTATGGTGAGAAAAAACGTATGACATTGCCAAAGTCTTCTATTGCCGGCCTGTTAATCGCCCTGTTCTGTCTGCCGGTATCGACACTGCAAGCGAAAACACTTTGCGTATTCAGCCTGGTAGGCGCCCAGGGTGATTTATGGGAGCAGATGCGCGATTACCAGGTTGCTGCCGCCGGGGAGGGTGAGGCCTTCTCGCTGCGTGTGTTTACCGATGAGCGGGTGGCGGCGGAGGATCTCAAGGCGGGTTTTTGTGATGGGCTGATGATGACCGGAATCAAGGCTCGCCAGTTTGTGCCGTTCTCCGGGAGTGTGGATGCCATCGGCGGGTTGCAACGTTACCAGAGCCTGGAAATCATGATCCGCTTGCTGGCGGACCCGCGCCTGAGCGAATCCATGCGCCATGGGGCTTATGAAACCGCCGGCATCCTGCCGATGGGAGCGGCTTACCTGTTCATCAACGACCGCTCCATTAACAGTGTGGAGAAAATGGCGGGGCGAACCATGGCGGTGTTCGATAATGATCGCGCTCAGATGCTGATGGCGAAGCATATTGGTGTACGCCCGGAACTGTCTGATGTGAGCAACTTCTCCAGCAAATTCAACAACGGCGTTGTGGATGTTGTGGCTGCGCCAGCAGTGGCGTACCTGCCCCTGGAATTGTACCGGGGAGTTGGGGTGAAAGGAGTGGTAGTGAAAATGCCGACGGCGCAACTGACCCTGCAACTGGTAATGCGCCACGACCGCTTTTCATCCGACTTTATGGCCTGGTCCCGGCGTTACTTCGCGCAACAGTTCGATCGCGCCATGACGGTCATTCGCCGTGCCGAAGAAGACTTGCTGTTCTTCTACCCGCCGCCGGACAAGGATCGCCCCCGCTATGCGCTGATGATGAATGAGGCCCGCACCTTTCTGGTGGAATCAGGGGTGTATCACCGGGAAACCATGGCGTTGATGAAAAAGGTGCGTTGCAAGATAGCCGCGCAACGCGCGGAGTGTGGTGACGGGAGTCAATGGTGATGGCAGTACAGCGCAGGTTGGTGGCGGTTTTTTTTGTGCTGTTGTGTTCCCGCTTGTGGGCCGATGAAGGCTCGGTATGGGTGGAGCGTTATACGCAAGCCATGAAAGCGCAGGACAGTGCTGCACTGGCAGAACTGATTGCAGATCAGGCCACTGTGGCCGTGACCCTGACGCTGGGGCCACAGGAAGCGCCCATGGTGGTCACCCTGACCCGAGCAGAGTATCTGCAACAGCAAAAAGCGCTATGGCGCTTTGCGGCTGGCCAGACAATAGTGATTAGTGATGTGCAACAAACGGTTGGCGATGAAGGGCTGAGTCTCTCGCTTCACCAGAAGGAAGCCTATCAACTGTTCGGGCAGACCTTCCAGCAGGAGAGCGATATTGTACTGACGTTGCAGCGATTTCAAGGGCGCTACCAGGTGGCTCACATCCGGACCCGCTCAAGGCAATGGTAGGGTCAGCCGGCCAGCCAGCTCAGCGCATCTTTCTGTTCGGCCCATTCGAAGACTTTGACCTCGCCGGGAATCAGCGCGCTGGCCTGTTGCACGGTGTTGCTGATCCAGTCGTGGCTGGTGACGATGGCGATGCGGTGCCAGCTTAGCGGGTGGCGCAGGCCGACCAGGGCATCCTGCAGCATGGCCCCGGCGGAGAAATGCTCAAAGGTGGGGCCGATTTCGTAAAGCACATTGATCTTGTCGTGCTGGCTCAAGGCGCCTTCGATGGCGGGGGCCAGCACCTTGCGATAGTCCTCGGCGGTGAGTTCGCCGTGGGCACTGACGCCAACGGTATCGCCGGGCAAATTGTCGATCAGTTCCAACATAAACGCCTCCTTGGCATGGGAACGCCTTCGTGGTCTGGTTATCATGCCATGGTTACTGGCCAGGAATATTTCAAGTGCCCGCTGTACTGATTGTAGAAGATGAGCCGCGTATTGCCGAACCTCTGATGTTTGCGTTGGAGCGTGAACACTTTGCCGTGACCCACGTGACGTTAGGTCAGCAGGCGCTGGATGCCGTGGCCGGCGAGGCCGTGGATCTGGTGGTGCTGGATGTGGGTTTGCCGGACATGAATGGCTTCGATGTGCTCAAACAGTTGCGCCAGCATAGTGAGCTGCCGGTGCTGTTTCTCACCGCCAGGCAGGATGAAGTCGACCGCATTCTGGGTCTGGAGCTGGGGGGAGATGACTACGTCACCAAACCCTTCAGCCCCCGTGAAGTGGTGGCCCGCATTCGGGCGATTCTAAAACGCCTGGGGCCGAAATCGGATGCCGATATCGATACTGATAAAGCAACACTGTGGCAAGTGGATGACAGTGGTCTTCGGGTCTTTTTCCGGCATACCGAATTATCTCTGACGCGCTCGGAATACCGTATTCTGACGACCATGGTGCAGCGCCCCGGTCAGGTATTCAGTCGCGCCCAGCTGCTGGATATCTGCGACAGCGATGAAGACAGCTTCGAGCGCAGTGTGGACACCCACATCAAGACCTTGCGCGCCAAGCTGCGCCCGCTGAATGGGGATCACCTTATCGTGACCCGGCGCGGTATCGGTTATCTGCTGGATACACCATGAAACTCGGTCAGCGCCTGCTGGTATTCTATTTTCTGATCCTGGGTCTGGTGGGTTGGTTCGTGCTCGATCTGGTGTTCGGGCAGGCCAAGCCGCTGGTGCGCCAGTCTGCAGAAGAGACTCTGGTGGATGCCGCCAACCTGCTGGCAGAAATTGTCGCCAGTGATGCGGCTAACGGGGAAATCGTGATCACGCCGGCGCTGCGGGATGCGCTTAACCGTTACGCCGGGCGCACTCCGGATGCGGATATCTGGGGATTAAAGAAGTCCCGTATTCATACCCATGTGTATATTACTGGTCCCGCCGGCACCGTGCTGTTTGATTCCCGTGGCCAGGACGAAGGAAAAGATTTTTCCCGCTGGAACGATGTGCATCTGACCTTGCAGGGGCGCTATGGCGCCCGCACCACACGCAGTGATCCACAGGATCCGTCTACCTCGATAATGTACGTGGCCGCGCCGATTCGTGATCAGGGCAGCCTGATTGGTGTCATCAGTCTGGGTAAACCCGGGCGTGCCATTGAGCCTTTTGTGCAGCGTGCGGAACGTTATCTGATGCTCTACGGCGGCCTGGCGCTATTGGTCTGTTTGTTGTCGGGTGTGTTGCTGGCCTGGTGGCTCAGTCGCCGGGTGAATCGGTTGCGGCGCTATGCCGAGGCGGTGGCCAACGATGAACGCCCGGCGCCGCCGCGCTTTCGTGGCCACGATGAAATTCGCGACCTTGCGGATGCTGTCACCGCCATGCGTCGTCGCCTGGAGGCGCGGGCGCAGCTGGAAGATAACGTGACCTTGCTGACCCATGAAATGAAAAGTCCGTTGGCGGCGATTCGTGGTGCGGGGGAAATTCTGGCCGAGGAAGTGGACGACCCGGCCCTGCACCGTTTTACGGATAACGTGATACACGAAAGCATCCGGCTGAGTGATCTGCTGGACAAGTTACTGGCCATGGCGAGGCTGGAAAAACTGGAAAGCTTGCCGGCGCACAAAAGTGCGGTGTCGATCTCCGCTCTGGTGCAGGAATGGCAGCATAGCCGCTATGCGTTGCTGGCCGAAAAACAGCTGGATATCACCGTGAATGAGGGCGCCCTGCAGGCGGAAGCGGACACCTTCAGGTTGGCCCTGTTCAATCTGCTGGATAACGCCCTGCGTTTTGCCAATGAAAACACCACGATCACGGTGCATGTTGACGTCGCCTGCCTGACAGTAACCAACACTGGCCCGGTGATTCCTGACTATGCGCTTGGACGTATCACTGAGCGTTTCTATTCCCTGCCGTCGCCGGGTCAGGAAAGAAGTTCAGGGCTGGGGTTGGCCATGGTCAGCGAAATCGCCAGCCTGCACGGTGGCAGCCTCAATGTGGAAAACACCCATCAGGGCGTTCAAGCCAGGCTAATTCTCCCCGAATAATCCCCTTCCGTAGGAGCGTCGCTGGCGGCGCGATAGAACGAGTTACGAGAAGCGAGAAGAAAAACCTCGCCCGGTTTTCGTAACTCGTTTCTCACAACTCGCAACTCGCAACGGCTTTTCCCCACACAATCCCCACAAAACCCTCAAACCGGTTTCGCACACTGGCCTCCCCTGTGAGGGAACCATTGTGGGTGTCATTTGTGGGAGAAAGCCATGCGACCCAACCTGTTATTGAAAATGTTCACCATTGCCGGGCTGATGCTGGTGCTGGTAGTGCCGCTGTTAATGATCCAGGGAAAGATATCCGACCGCAGTAATGAAGCGATGCACGTCAAACACCAGATTACCCGACAGGTGAGTGGCGAGCAGCAGATCAGTGGGCCGCTGATCGTGGTGCCACGAACCCGGAAACAGCTGGTGGAAAAACGCGATTGCCGTAGCGGCGAAACCTGTACAGCCATTGAGCGGCGGCAAGTGTTGGATAGCCAGATTCCGGATACCTTGAGTATTGATGGCGAGCTGCAAAGTGAAATGCGCTATCGCGGTATTTACGGTGTGCCGGTATACCGGAGCCTGTTGCACATCGAAGCCGTGTTTCCCGCCAATTGGCAGACAGTGAGTCAGCCGGAACAGGTGGTGTCTTCACAGAAGCCGTTGCTGCTATTGCAGATTCAGGATCTGCGCGGGCTGGTGGAGCGCCCACAGATTCTGGTCAACGATGTGCGGCTACCATTGGTGGAAACCGAGCAGTTGCCGGATGGCGTGGGCGGTAATGCGGTGGCCGTGGCGCTGCCCGACGATTTGGCCGGGGCCTTTACCGTCAAGGTGCGGTTGAACCTGAACGGCACGGAATCACTCGGTGCTCTGCCGCTGGCCAAGGAAACCCGCATGGCGTTACGGGCCGATTGGCCGCACCCCAGTTTTGAAGGGCTGGTGTTGCCGGTGGAGCGGGAGATTACCCCGGAAGGGTTTACCAGCCAGTGGCGTACCAACAGCCTGGCGGCGGCCAGTGTGATTCATTGCGCCCGGGGTGATGCAGTCTGCGGTGACAGCGGCCAGGCATTGCGGGTGCGTTTGGTGCAGCCGGTGACAGGGTTACTCTCCAGTGAGCGGGCGCTGAAATACAGTTACCTGATTGTGGGCCTGGCCTTCGCAGCGTTTTTCCTTTTTGAAGTGCTGCGCCGGTACCCGTTACATGCCATGCAATACCTGTTGGTGGGGTTGGCGCTGGCCATGTTCTACCTGCTGCTGGTGGCACTCAGTGAGCATATCGACTTTGTGTTGGCGTATCTGGTGGCTGCGTTATCGTGCTGTGCCTTGATCGGCGTCTACCTGATGGCGGCAATGCGTTCCTTCAAGGCGGGCTGGACGTTCGCCTTGAGTCTGCTGCTGGTGCAAGGGTTGATCTACGGGATTCTCATGGCTGAAGACTATGCCCTGTTGCTGGGCGCCTTGTTGCTGTTCGCTGCCCTGGCTGTGGTGATGGTGGTGACCCGGAAACTGGACTGGTATGCCTTTGCCGTGCCTGGCAAGGCGGCCGCCAAAGTGCAGGCGAATGCGGACAGTGCCCAGAACGGTGATGCACCGTGAGTGCCGATGACCTGGGGCATATTGGGACCCTGGTGCGGGCCGCCAAGCGGTTCCCCAGCCATCGGCAGTGCTTGCTTGGAGGAGCTTTACGCATCGCCCAGCAAGCCCTGTCCTGCAATGCAGAGAATCGCCTGGCGATTCGGTGGCTTGGGGTGATCTGGTGGCAACTGGGTGAGCGGCGTCGGGGCAGGGCACTGCTTTATGCGGCAGAAGTGAAAGCGTTGCGTGGCGTGTCTTGAATCAGTGTTGGCAGGGGAAGGGTCGTTGTGCCCTATTGGTGCGGTAAATATATTGTATATTGCGGTTTTTTTACAGTTGAGCTATCAATGGTCAGGAGGCAGGGATGCCAGTGGTCGGGCTTAAGGCATCGTTGGCTCGTCTTTATATAACAGGGAGAAAGTTATGAACAAGAAAATTGCCACGCTTGCGTTTGCCACCCTGATGGGGGCCACGGGTCAGCATGCCTTTGCGGATGCGCCTTCTTTTAATTACGTGCAGTTCGATTATGTGGTGTCTGGTGATTCCGAAGTGAGCAGTGGAGGTGTGTCGGATTCATTGGATCTTCAGCGAGGGTTCGGGCTGCAGGGCGGTTTTGAAATCGGTGATTATGTGATGGTCTTGGGGCGGCATCTGTCGCTGGACTATGATGATGATCAGGGCTTTGGCCTCACCGGTGTTGAGAATACGGCGCTAAATGATATGACCTTTATTGGTGTGGGCGCCCATTTTCCGCTGGCCGATGTGGTGGATCTCTATGGTGCCGTAGGCTTTAGCCGTCCGACGTTGGTTGCCATGGCGGGTGAAGGGTATGGTCTGGAGGTTGGTGCCCGCGCTAACTTTGATATGGTGACTGCATCGCTTTGGTACAACATGGGTGATACCGAGACTGATGCTAGCGTAGGGTCGGGTAGCGTTGATATTGACCCGGAATTGCTCGGCCTGGATGTGGCTATTTCCTTTGCGCCGGATGCGCCTGAACTGGTGTTGGGTTATGTGGATGCCACTCATGAAGCCGAGATCGGCACTACCAAGGTCGACGTGGATTACGACCACTTCTCCATTGGCGTCAGAAAATCCTTCTGATCTTTTCAGGGCGGGGCCAAAGGCCCCGCTGCCTTCAATGCATGGCTACGCTGCTAAATCCGTTTATTCCCCTTCTTTCCCGTAAGCCCGCAGGAACATATCCACCACTTGTGCGGCATGAGGCTGCGCCTCGCTGGCCGTCATTGGCTGGTTACAGCCAATAATCACACGCATATGCTCGCAGCCTTGCAGCAGGCTGAAGAAATTCTCCGCCGCCTGTTTGGGGTTGTCTGCCTGCAATCGGCCTGTGTTATTACCGTTACGCACCAGGTTTTCCATGGCGGTAATGGTGCGCTGCGGGCCGGCTTCGAAAAACAGCTGTGACATGGCCGGATCCTGTGTCGCCAGGCTGCTCATCAGTCGCTGTAATTCAATCACTTCCGGCGTATGGATCAGTTCCAGAAACGCCAGGCCAATCTTGGTCAGAGTGGCGCGAATCGGCAGGTCCGGTTCCAGTTCGAAGATCGGCATGGGGAGCAGGTTGTGACATTTCGCCTCAATGGCTGACGAAAATAACGTTTCCTTGTCACTGAAATGGCTATACACCGTGAGTTTGGAGACGCCAGCCTGTTTCGCCACGGCATCCATGCTGGTGCCGGCAAATCCCTGCCCGAGAAACAGTGTGGTGGCTGCTTGAAGAATGGCACTGCGTTTCGCCGGGTCTTTGGGGCGTCCGCGTGGGTTGGGCTGATCTGGGGAGGCAGAGTCGGTCATATTTCAATACTGGACGGTTCAGTTTAATAAAATTACTATACTGGCCAGTATAGCATGCCGGCAAGTCAAGACCGGCAAAATCCGCCGACTTAACGGGCGGATCCGTCTAAAGAGGTGGGGTCAATGAGGGAACCAGTCATGTTTCGTTCTGTATTGCTGTCGAGAGTGCTGTTGGGGCTGATCGCCACGGGCATGGCGGCGGGGGCGTTGTCCCTGCAGGGTTGTTCCGATCCGGAGTCGGAAAACAAGGCGCCGGCCCGCCCGGCACTGGTGGCCCAGCCGCTATCGGCGGATGCCAGTCAGGACGTGTTCCCCGGTGAAGTCCGTGCCCGCTATGAGCCGGAGTTGGGCTTCCGCATTGGTGGCAAGATCAGCCAGCGGCTGGTGGATGTGGGCGACCGGGTCAGTGAAGGGACGGTGTTGGCCAAGCTGGATACCGATGATGTGAGCCTGAAACTGGATGCGGTACGGGCGCAGATGGCCTCTGCCCAGGCCGACCACAACCTGGCCAGCAGCGAACTGGAGCGCTACCGCGAGCTGATGGAGCGTAATGTGATCAGCCGCTCCCAGTTCGATTCCTTTGAAAGCCGCTATGACGCCAGTGTGGCGCAGCTGCGCCAGGCTCGCGCGAACCTGAAGGTGGCCCGGAATCAGGCGGACTATGCCTCGCTGAAAGCGCCCCGTGACGGCGTGATTGCCCAGCGTCTGGCGGAGGCTGGCCAGGTAGTGGCTGCCGGTCAGGCGGTGTTTGTACTGGCGATCGATGGCGACCGCGAAGTGCGGATTGATTTGCCGGAGCAGGACGTGGGTCGCTTCAAGATCGGCATGCCGGTGGCGATTGAATTATGGTCGCGGCCCGGGCAGGTATTCGAAGGCAAAATTCGTGAACTGTCGCCGGCCGCGGATCCCCGTTCACGGACGTTTGAAGCTCGCGTAGCATTCGAAAACGCCAGCGTTGGGGCGGATCTGGGGCAGTCTGCCCGGGTCTTTGTCAGCGGTGCCGCCAATGCCGACGTACTCAGTATTCCCCTGTCTGCGCTCACCGCTGAGGAAGGTAATACCTATGTGTGGGTGGTCAACCCGGAGGCGCTGACATTGCAGAAAACACCGGTGGAAGTGGGGCCTTATCAGGAACAGGTGGTGCCGGTGTTAAGCGGCTTGCAGCCGCAGGACTGGGTTGTGACCGCAGGCACGCAGTTGCTGCGCGAAGGACAGAGGGTTATTCCGGTGGATCGCCAGAACCGTCAGCTGGATCTGGCTGAGGCCGCGCCTGCCGAGCAGGCGGCCCCGGAGGCACCGGCTGATGACAGTGCAAACGCGACGCCAAGTCCAGACGCGGATCAATAAGGAGAGCATGGCCATGTCGTTCAATCTCTCCGAATGGGCGCTGAAAAACCGCACCCTGGTGCTCTACGCCATGATCCTTCTCGGGGCCATGGGGGCGATTTCCTATGCCAACCTGGGCCAGAGTGAAGATCCGCCGTTCACCTTCAAGCTGATGACCATCAACACACTTTGGCCCGGTGCCAGTGCCGAGGAAGTGTCCCGGCAAATCACCGACCGGGTGGAAAAGAAACTGATGGAGACCGGCGACTTCGAACGCATTACCTCCTATTCCCGGCCGGGCCAGTCATTGGTCATGTTCATGGCGCGGGATGAGATGCGCTCCAAGGACATCTCGGATCTCTGGTATCAGGTGCGCAAGAAGATTGGCGATATTCGCCACACCTTGCCCCAGGACGCACGCGGGCCCTTTTTTAACGACGAATTCGGTACCACCTTTGGCAATATCTATGCGCTCACCGGTGAGGGTTTTGACTACGCCATCATGAAAGACTACGCCGACCGCTTGCAGCTGGCGCTGCAGCGGGTGGACGACGTGGGCAAGGTGGAGCTGGTCGGCCTGCAGGACGAAAAAATTTGGGTGGAAATTGCCAACACCAAGCTCGCGTCCCTGGGCATTCCGCTGGTGACGGTGCAGCAGGCCCTGCAGTCGCAGAATGCGGTGGCCGACGCGGGTTTTTTTGAAACACCCAGCAGCCGCGTGCGCCTGCGGGTATCCGGTGAATTCACCAGCGTGGAAGATATTCGCAACTTCCCCATTCAGGTGGAAAACCGCACCCTGCGTCTTGGCGACATCGCCAACGTTTATCGGGGCTTTAGTGATCCGCCGCAGCCGCGCATGCGTTTCATGGGCGAAAATGCCATTGGTATTGCGGTGTCCATGAAGGACGGCGGCGATATTCTCAAGCTGGGTGACAACCTTGACCAGACCTTTGCCACATTGCAGGAAAGCCTGCCCATCGGCATGGAGCTGCGTAAGGTTTCCGATCAGCCGGCGGCGGTGGAAGCCGGTGTGGGGGAATTTGTTCAGGTATTGATGGAAGCCCTGGCCATCGTGTTGCTGGTGAGCTTCTTCTCGCTGGGGTGGCGCACCGGTCTGGTGGTGGCCTTCTCCATTCCTCTGGTGCTGGCGATGACCTTTGCGTCGATGAAATATTTCGACATCGGCCTGCACAAGATTTCCCTGGGTGCGTTGGTGTTGGCGCTGGGTCTGATGGTGGACGATGCGATTATCGCTGTGGAAATGATGGCGATTAAAATGGAGCAGGGCTTCAGCCGTATCAAGGCGGCCGGCTTTGCCTGGACCAGTACCGCCTTCCCCATGCTCACCGGCACCTTGATTACCGCTGCAGGGTTTCTGCCCATCGCCACTGCGGAATCGAGCACCGGGGAATACACCCGGTCCATCTTCCAGGTGGTCACCATTGCGTTGCTGGCGTCCTGGGTGACTGCGGTGGTGTTCGTTCCTTATCTGGGTGAAAAGTTGCTGCCCAGTCTGGCCCGTCGTGATGCCAGCGGCGATGTGCATGACCCTTACCAGAAACCGTTTTATCGTCGTTTCCGTGGCTGGGTAGAGTGGTGCGTGCGCTACCGGAAAACGGTCATCGGACTGACCGTGGGCATCTTTGTTTTTTCTCTTCTTTTGTTCAGTTTTGTGCCCCAGCAATTCTTCCCGGCGTCCGGCCGGCTTGAGCTGATGGTGGACATGAAGCTGGAAGAAGGGGCATCGCTGACAGCGACCCAGGAAAAGGCACTGCGCCTGGAAGCCATGCTTGGCGAAAACGACATGATCGGAAACTACGTGGGCTACATGGGCAGTGGCTCGCCCCGTTTTTATCTGTCGCTGGATCAGAAATTGCCGGCCGCCAGTGTGGCCCAGTTTGTGGTGCTTACCCGTAACGTGAAAGAACGCGAACAGGTGCGTGGCTGGTTGATGGAGATCCTGGAGCGGGAATTCCCGGCAGTGCGTACTCGCGTATCGCGACTGGAAAACGGTCCGCCTGTGGGGTATCCGATTCAGCTGCGTGTTTCCGGAGAGCATATTTCCCAGGTGCGTGAGCTTGCTCGTCGGGTGGCTGTGAAAGTGCGTGATAACGAGCACACCGCCAACGTGCATCTGGACTGGGAAGAACCCAGCAAGGTGGTTCGTCTGATCGTGGATCAGGACCGGGCGCGTACGTTGGGCATTTCTACTTCAGATTTGTCCACCGCGTTGCAGGCTTCACTTTCTGGCGTGGTAGTTAGCCAGTACCGGGAAGATAACGAACTGATCAATGTGGAAGTGCGCGGTGACAGCCATGAACGCCATGCGCTGGGGTTGCTGGGCAACCTGGCAGTGCAGACGGAGAATGGACGCAGCGTGCCACTGAATCAGGTGGCGACGCTGGAATCCGGCTTCGAGGAAGGCATCATCTGGCATCGCGATCGTTTGCCGACGGTGACGGTGCTGGCGGATGTGAAAGACGGTGCCTTGCCTGCCACGCTGATGCAGCAAATCATGCCGACCTTGTCCCAGGTGCAGGCGGATCTGCCGCCGGGCTATCTGCTACAGGTGGGTGGCACGGTGGAGGAATCGGCCCGGGGCCAGAAATCGGTGAACGCAGGGATGCCACTGTTCATTCTGGTGGTGATCACCTTGTTGATGTTGCAGCTGCGCAGTTTCCCGTTGTCGCTGATGGTCTTCATCACGGCGCCGTTGGGGCTGATCGGGGTGACCTTCTTCCTGTTGTTGTTCCAGAAGCCGTTCGGGTTTGTCGCCATGCTGGGCACCATTGCACTGGCCGGCATGATCATGCGTAACGCGGTGATTCTGGTGGACCAGATTGGTCAGGACATGGATCAGGGGCTCACTGCCTGGGATGCCATTATTGAATCCACAGTCCGTCGTTTCCGCCCCATTGCGTTGACCGCGCTGACCGCTGTACTGGCGATGATTCCGCTATCGCGCAGTGTCTTTTTTGGCCCGATGGCGGTGGCGATCATGGGTGGTCTGATTGTGGCCACCGCGCTGACCCTGCTGTTCCTGCCCGCGTTGTACGCGGCCTGGTTCCGGGTGAAGGAAGAGCATGCTGAACCGAACTGAAGAACGCTGAGTCTGTACCGGAATCCTTTCCGGTTTTCCCCTTGCCCCGGCACTTGCCGGGGCTTTTTTATGGTTTTTGATGGCTAAGGGTTAAAGCTTTACCCAATCCCGGAATGGCCCGGTGATTTCATAGGTGATCCCGAACCCTTTGCCGCCGCCGAAAATGGCGCTGCCGCGCTGGGAGCTGAAATACAGGCGGTTGCCGTCGGGACTGAAAGCCGGGCCGGTAATCTCTGAATCATTCTGGCCGGTGACCTGCAGCAAGGGGGCGACATTGCCCTGCGCGTCGATCACCACAATCTGCATGTCGCCGCCGTCTTCGGCCACCAGCACATCGCCGCCGCTGGAAACGGTCAGGTTGTCCACGCCGGTGAGTAATGGATTACCGGCGGTGGCGGCATCGTAAAGTACACTGAGCTGGTTCAGGTTGGTGTCCAGTTGCCAGACCCGATTGTCTCCCTTGGTGGTGAAGTAAACCTGGCCATGGCTGTACCAGATGCCTTCGCCGCCATTGAATGCGGTGCTCTGGGGCAGTTGTTCACGGGTCGGGGTTTCCAGTAGCGAGGGCGTGGGGTTGGGCAGGTCCAGCCAGCTTACGAATCCTTGTTCGTCCACCGCGGCAACCTGCAGGATGCCATCGTCCAGATTCAGGCGGCCATCACGGTGCTGGCCTGCAGGGATGAACCGGTACAGGCGTCCGTCTGACTCGTCCTCGGTGAGATAAAGCATGGCAAACTGGTCGTCCACGGCCACCGCTTCGTGTTTGAAAAAGCCCAGCGCCGGGCGTACCTGGGCGGGCTGTTTTCCGAAAGGGTCGCATTCATAAACCCGGCCGAAATCAATTTCCTCGCAGGACAGCCAGGTATTCCATGGCGTAGGGCCGCCGGCACAATTCAGGTTGGTGCCACCGAGAATGCGGTAGGCATCGTTCACCGAGCCGTCTGCATGAAAGCGTATCGCGGATACCCCGCCACCCAACAGGCTGATGGTCTCGCTGTTGGACACATATACCCAGCCGCCATCGTCGGCGGGGAAGGTGGCGCCGCCATCCGGATAGCTATGCCAGCGGTAGGCCGTGCGGTTCCAGAAGCTGCGCCGTACCCGCTGTCCGGCAGCTGCGATGCAGCGTGATGAAAAGCCGGCGGGTAGCCGAATGCCGTTCTCGTCGGGTGCCTGTAACGGGCCGATCTGTGCCAGCGACTGGGCGGACAGTGGCCGACTAATGGATAGCAGGCTCGGGCCAATAGCCAGCGCGGCCATACCCAGAGAGCTCTTCCTGAGCAATTCGCGGCGCGACAGGGGGGCAGATTGTTTCATGGGGCTCCTCCTTGAGATTGATAACTGTGTTTCGGTTTGGGGTAGCGGAAACCGTTGCGCACAGGCAACTCGTCAGAGCCTGAACGATTAATGCGACAAAAAGGGTGCAGTAGCGCAATAACGGATAGGCCAATGCGCGATGTGTGTCACGTTTACGGCAACGGTAGCCGAAAGTTCATGGTTTCGAGGGGGGATCAACGATAATGGTCAGCGCGGGGCTGTGTTGCTGGTGCTCGGCGCGTACGCAGCGCAGGGAATACTCGCCGGGTTTGTCGAAACGCCAGGGCAGTTGCACACTGGTATCGGGCTCGCTCAGACGAGTGTTGGGGTAGTCCTTGCGCAGGTCGGGCATCAGCCGGTGGATCAGGTTCTGGTCGCGCAGGGCTGTATCATCGACCAGAGCAAGCAAATGCCACTCCGGGCTGGCATTCGCCAGAATCAGTAATATGGCCTGCCCTTGGGTGAAGGTCAGTGAGGTCGGCGTCCAGTGATCCGTGAGCACCACGGTTTGCGGTGCCAGATCGCCGGGGTCGCGCAGCGCTGTGCCGGCGGCCATGGGGATCTCATCCGGCAGGATGCCGTGGGCGTCGCCTGGTGGCGACAGCAAGAATAAGTTAACGAGCAGCAACAGGCTCAGTGCTCGCGTGTGTTGGGGCATGGGCTACCGCGTTGGTGGTGAAAGAAAAAGGAGTAACACATTGAACGGCAGAATACTCGCACTGGTACTGGTTTGCCTATGGGGCCTGGTTTCAGCGGCGCAGGCCGCACCGTTAACGGTGGCGGTGAAAGCGTCGCCGCCTTTCAGTTATCAGCAAGGAGACCGCTGGGACGGCATCAGCGTCGAACTGTGGGAAAAGGTGGCAGAAAAGGCCGGCTACGAGTATCGCCTGCGGCCCTACGGATCGGTGTCGGAGATGCTGGCTGCTGTGGAGCAAGGGCAGGCTGACGTGGCGATTGGCGCAATCAGTGTGACTGCCGACCGGGAGCGACGTCTGGATTTTACCCAGCCCATGTTCCGGGCGGGCCTGGGGATTGCTACCCGTAACGAAGCCAGTGGCTGGGTGACCACCCTGCGCAATCTGTTCAGCTGGAAGTTTGTGTCGGCGGTACTGGCTCTGGTGTTGGTATTGCTGTTGGTGGGCTTGCTGATCTGGTTGCTGGAGCGGCGCAAGAACCCTGAACAGTTCGGTGGTTCCGCCAGCCAGGGTATCGGTAGCGGCTTCTGGTGGTCGGCGGTGACCATGACCACGGTGGGGTACGGTGACAAGGCGCCGGTGAGTACCGGGGGGCGCGTTCTGGGGCTGGTCTGGATGTTTGTCAGCATTATCACCATTTCCGGCTTCACGGCGGCCATTGCCTCCAGCGTGACGCTCAATGAGCTGCAGTCGCGCATCAATGGCGCCGCCGATTTACCACGGGTAAAAGTGGCGGCGGTGGAGGGCACCAGTGGTGCGAACTGGCTGGCAGGTCAGGGCACCACCTTTGTACCGTATCCGAATAACCAGCAGGCATTGCGTGCGGTGGTGATCGGCGAGGTGGATGCGCTGGTGTCCGACGCACCGGTCATGCGTTATATGCTGCGCGAACGCGGTACCACCAATGCGCTGGTGTTGCCCGCCCTGGTCCGCGAAGAAAGCTACGCATTTGCCATGGCCAATGGCAGCGCATTGCGCGAATCGCTGGACCAGGCCATGTTGGAAATTCTCCCGACCCAGGAGTGGCGCACAGTGTTGAATCGCTACCTGGGTGCGGAAGAATAATCGCCCGTTATTGATTGAATGGGGGATTGCGTTTGCTGGTGTCAGGTTACGCCGCTACGCGGCTAACCTGACCTACGCAGCTTTATTGTAAACGCTGTGCTTCGTGTAGATACCGTCTCTCTGAATGAACCACAACTCCTCTCAAGTGGGTTGTGGTTCATATTCTTTCTGGTGTGCCAGCACGCCATAAGCAATGTGTACCAGTTTTCTCATCGCCGCGCCCAGCGCTGACATCTTTCGTTTGCCTGCAGCACACAGCCGTTGATATTGCCGCCGGATGCTGGGGTTATGCTGCATCGCCACAACGGCACCCATATACAACTTCTGCCGCAAGGCTGGATCTCCATTTTTCGAGAGTCGCGGTGCGTGCCTGACCGAACTGCCCGAGGTCCACTCCACCGGCACTAGACCCATGAAGGCTGCCACTTGTCGGCCGCTTTTGAAGCGCCTTGATCGCAGCGCCACCAGTAAATGCACCGACAGCACCTCGCCGATACCCGGAATGCTTTCCAGTAAGCGCCTGTCGCGCTTGAGACCATCATGGCGATCAATATGGTCATCCACTTCCTTGACCAGTCTTTTGGCCTCCCGTCGCAGCAACGCCAGCACATGCGTAATCGAGTGCTCCGCTTGCGTGTCACGGTTGAACTGCGCCTTTTCTAACCGGTTCTGTTCGCGATGAATGTCCTTCTGCACAGTCTCCAGGCGTTTGGCCAGCTGCCTGAGGGTTCGCACTTCCTCTGGCTCAGGCTGCCAAGGTGTCAGCTCAGGGTTGGCCTGCGCAAAATAAGCGATCCGTTTGCTGTCTTTCTTGTCACTCTTGCCTTGATCGCCCAGGGAGCGGGCGTA
>Ga0207890_1000025_pt1 | contig 185721 bp, 166 predicted proteins | sample LinPmetageLP48_FD_184059 | JGI IMG/M metagenome (GOLD analysis project Ga0207890, IMG submission 184059) | Marine viral communities from the Pacific Ocean - LP-48 (SPAdes) | ecosystem: Environmental > Aquatic > Marine > Oceanic | place: Pacific Ocean | collected 2011-06-13 | reverse complement strand
GAGTTGGCACTTGCGAAAATCGCCATCAAGGCTCGTAAGCATGCTGCCCATAATTCAAACGCAATATTCAGAGACCCTCTAACTGAAGATCAGATATTGGCTGGTGAGCCTATCTACCGCGGGCTGCGCAAACTTTTCGCGTGCCCGCCTAGCTGTGGCGCTGCTTCTGTCGTGATTTGTAGCGAGGCGTTTGCGCGTAAATACGCAATTCGATCGGATATTCAGCTAATCGGGAAGGGTAGCTGTAGTGATCGAGCCGCGTACTTTGACGGTGATGTCATGGACGTTATGTTTCGTGGTGTTAGTCGCGAGGCGGCAAACATGGCTTATGAGAGCGCTGGCGTTGGGCCGAACGATATTGATGTTATTGAGTTGCACGACTGTTTTACCAGCAATGAAATTATCACCTATACCGCCTTGGGTCTTTGCGACATGGCTGATGCAGAGCGGTTTGTTCTTGAGGATCAAAACACCTACGGCGGTAAAGTTGTTGTAAATCCGTCGGGCGGTTTGCTTGCTAAGGGTCATCCCTTGGGCGCCACCGGTTTAGCACAGATAACCGAATTGGTTTGGCAGCTTCGCGGCGACGCCGGCGAGCGCCAAGTTTCCGGTGCGCGTACCGCTTTACAACATAATGGTGGGCTTGGTAGCGCGGGCTTTGTTCATATTTTTCAACGGGTTTAACACGTAAATAATAAGGGGAAACAGTATGAAATTTGAAAACAAAACGGTACTGGTATCAGGTGCTGCGTCCGGTATCGGCCTCAACATTGCTAGACGGTTCTTGGCAGAGGGTGCGACTGTTATTGCAACCGATCTTAATATTGATCGCCTTGAAACCTTGGCGGTGGAGCTTGGCGAAAAATTCTTACCGCGCCGCTGTGATGCCGGCTCGGTGGCGGAGATTGAGGCTTTATTTGTTGGAATCGATCAGCTTGATGTTTTGGTAAATAATGCTGGTATTGGTATTATGGAGAATCCAGAAAATCTAAACGAAGCGGCTTTCGACAAGCAATATGCCGTGCTAATAAAGGGCCCTATTTTCCATGTGAAGTATGCTGCGCCTTTGTTGAGAGCGTCAGGCGGATCGGTGATTAATATATCTTCTGCATCGGCCTTGCTTTCATTGCCGGGCTATACCGCCTACGGTTCCGCGAAAGAAGCCTTAGTCAAATTCACTCAAGATTCGGTGGTGACAGTGCCGGGTGTACGTCACAACGTTATTTTGCCGGGGCTTATTGATACGCCGATACTTAAAGATGCCTACGGTGAGGATGCGTTTGAAAAGCTTCAGCAAGTAGCGCAGATAACGCCGGTTCCCCGTCTTGGTCAGCCGGAGGATATTGCGGCAGCGACCTTGTTCTTAGCTTCAGCCGAAGCCAGTTTCATTACTGGTTCCCAGTTGGTTGTGGATGGTGGTTTGTCTCGCCTGCATGTAATGAGCATGCCAGTTTAATTTTTCGATCTTAAACTTTACTTTGGGGGCGTATGCCCCCCCTTTTTTATATCTGCAGATACCTAAACAAGCCCCGAACTACTCAAGTTATTTCATATACCAGTTTTTACCCTCTAGCATCGATTGCCACCATTGACTCATATCGGCTTCAGACATATCAGTCCATACTGGGGCGGATGTCACTAATCCCTCGCCGAGGGTTTTAGAAAGGGTGACCTGTTGCCGAAGCTTAGGTAATTCCTGTTGCTGCCAGTTTTTTAAGTTGTCTGAGATTGACGATGATGTGCTTTGCAATTCCTGCGCAAGGCTTAGCGCATTGTCGATGGCTTTTACCGCGCCTGAGGCTGCGTGTGGCCGCAGTACTGCTGCTGCGTCACCGATAAGCGCAATGTTGTTAGTTACTAATTTCTTGGAATCGAGATCGACAATTGCTTGAACAAAAGGGGTGGTCGTTTGCTGAAATAAGTTTGCGCTGGCGGAGGGGATTTTTGTATTCAATAAATTGCGCAGATGCTCTTTGGCAAAATCATTGAGTGAGTGTGCCGAGCTTGCTTCAGGGCTTGTCGCGTCAGGTAATAGTTTGCTAAGAGTATCGGTATCAACCTTGTCGTAAATTCCCCAGTTTAAAGTGTGATTTTCCGTAGAGGTGGCGTGGTCACTTGCGGGAATGATATAGCAGCCTGCCATCCCACCGCTGTGTGGGTGCCAGAGAACATGGTTTCGCGGTGTGGGCGTATGCGAAGAGAGCGTGGATTTTTGGTCTAGCAGACCGCGCCACAGTACATACCCTGAATAGTTAATGCTTGTTGGGTCATTGACGAGATCACGGGTGCGGGAATGGACGCCGTCCGCTGCTATAACAATGTCTGCGTTGTAAGTAGAGCCGTCGCTTAATACAAGCGTTTGGCTCTGGTCTTTATCTTGCGTGATGTTTAGAACTTCAATTCCATTGAAGTAGTCGTTGTCGGACACCCGTTGTCTAAGCTGAGCAAAAAGATGGCCCCATCGCATCGCAACGGCATCGAGAGGGCGGTGCCAAATCGAACGGCCATTTTCGGCATTGTTAGAATCGCTTACTCGATAGCTCATACCCTGTAGTGAAATATGCGCAGTGTCCTTGTCTAGCCATCGTTGCGCTTTTAGGGATTCAAATAGCGGCGCCGGTATAACGATGCCAGCCCCCCGATCCTGCAATTTTTGAGAGGAACGCTCAAAAATTCGAGCATCGTGGCCATCGTGGCCTAGCGCAATCGCCGCGCTGCAACCGGCGATAGAGCCGCCTACAATTGCAATTCGATATTTTTTTTTCGTCATAATGCTAGATTCCTAGCTTGGCGTACTTCAGATAATGGTGTGGGCGAAAATGTCATCTTAAGCGAATAGATTAGTTTTGGATCGACTACGTTGGCTGCTGAGTCTTTGTCATTGGGATGGGCTTGCTGCTAAGAACGGCTGGGAGGCTGAGGCAGTGCAGGTCGAACGGGTAAATAGCCGACATCATTTGTGATGATGTCGGCTATTTACCTTAGCAAAGGCTTAGTAGCGATAGGATACCGTGGCGAAGAAATAGCGCGGATTGTTGGTGCTGGCAAAGTGTCCGCCCGAGGCTAGAATAGCATCACCACTCCACAATTTGATTAGCTCGTCGCTTAGGTTCTTACCGTGAACTTCTACGCGCCATGTGTCTTGCTGACTTTTTAAGCCAATACGGGCGTTGTACAACCAATGGGCTTCCTGGCTGTCGAGTGGATCGAGGTCAGAGTCGAATAGCTCGTCCCCCTTATAGGTGGCATCAACTCCGGCGAATAAATCGACACCCCAGTCGAAGGGTTCGAACACATAGTCAAGGCGGATACTGCCGTTCCATTTTGGCGCGCGATGTAGGTCTCGGCCACTGAGGTCGCAAACTTCATTTTCGTTTCTGGCGCTGTTGATCAAGGCAAGGGGATCTTGACTAACTGATTTCGTTGGGCAGCCACCGTTGGTGTGCTTGACATATTTCGCGTCGTTGTAGCCAACGTTGCCATTTAGGGTCAGGCCGGGTATAAGCATGATGGTACCATCGGCCTCGACACCTCTAGATTCTACTTCTTCGGCATTCGAGGTTATGTAGCCTAAGCCTATAAAAGTACTAATTTGATAATCTTGGTAGTTGGTTTGAAACAGGCCGACGTTCAGCCTTGCTGCACCATCAAGTAATTCGGTTTTTATACCCAGTTCATAGGTATCGGAAGACTCGGCATCAAACAGCACTTTGTCTGGGAAGGTTGCGCCGTTATTAAAGCTACCTGCACGGAACCCTTGTGCATAGGTTGCGTAAAAAGTTGCTTCGTCAAAGGGTTCCCAACTTAGTGAAACCTTCGGCGAGAAGTCCTTGTCAACGACCTTGGCATCTACTTCAAAATCAACGCCGGTTAATAGTGGCCAGATTGGCGCGGGGCCAGTGGAATAGGCGCCGTAAAATCCGTCTTTGACGTCACGGGAATATCTGGCGCCTACTATCAAAGCTAATTCGTCTAGCATTTGCCATTTGGCTTGGCCAAATATCGCGGCAGAGGTTGTATCGATATCGTTTACTTCAACGAGTGTATCGGAGGCGTCACCGGAGCTTCCAGTTGGAATAAGCGGCGATATTAGCCCTAATATGTCCCCGACAATGGGTAGAGAGTCGCCTAGTAAGGTATCTCCAAGGTAGGAAAAGACGGTGTTGGCGCCCAAATATATCGGCAGATTTATTAATGTATTTTGCTGAGCCTTGAAGTAGTAAAGCCCTGCAATATATTCGAAATCGCCGGGGGCTGAGGTGAAACGCAGCTCCTGACTGAATTGATTATTCTTCATGTGTATCGGCAGTGCCACTATATCGGCCGCTGTGTAGTCAACGTCACCACCCTGATTGTCTTCCAACTTTGCAATGGCTGTTATTGAAGTTAGGGTGCTTTCACCAATGTCCACGTTGATCGTCAGCGGAATCATATAGCCATTGCCGTCATATTGGCTATCATTCGGTGCACTGGTTCGACGATCGAGATTTGTTTCGAGCTTAGGGTCGAGCGTACGAACTACTGCTCCTAAGTCAGATGGATATTCGTGATATTCATTGCCGAGCCATGTCTCTATACGGTAGTCGAATTTCGTTGCGCCAAGAGTAATGTCGAAGTTTGAGTCTGGGTTATAGCGCAGTACTAGCCGTAGTTGCTCAAGTTCGCGATCCCCCAGTGTTTCATTGTCGGTAACACTGTAGGTGCTGCCATCCTCAGTGCGACGTTTTGCGGCAAAGCGGAAAGAGAAATCATCCGAAATTGGGCCGGAGATGACGGCTTCACCTTCCTGAATGTTGCGCTCACCGCCTGTCAGGGTGACCGAGCCCATCCACTCTTCGGTAGGCTGGCCGTTGGTAATATTGATTACACCGCCCGATGCATTTCGACCGAAAAGTGTTCCCTGCGGGCCTTTAAGAACTTCAATGCGCTCTAAGTCCATAAAGCCGGGTTTTAGGTAATCGCCACGCGGTAGATAGACACCATCGAGAATAAATGCAATGGCTTGCTCACCGACAGGGTTCAATTCTGGTGAGCCGATGCCGCGTACATAGAGCGAGCTAGAACTGTCGTTCAATGAAATATTAGGCATGAAGCGTGCCATGTCATTAAAGCTTTTAATGCCGGCATCGCGCATGTCATCACCGCTCATCACCGCCAGCGACATAGGGACGTCTCGAACATTTTCAGACCGCTTCTGGGCCGTAACGATGACTTCCTCAAGCCGCATTGACTGAGATTTCGTAGTTTCATTGGTTTGCGCATAGCTCGCGTTAGATAAAATGATGGAACATTGGGTTAGGGCGATTAGCAATCCAATATTTTTCTTCGATTTTGCGTTGTATGGTGATGTCATGTCGGTTCCAGCGATAGCGATGTTATTGTAGTAACTCAATGAAACTAGATTGACAGCTCTAGGGGAAATAGCCTCCCCCCGCGTTGGGGGGGCATGTTTGGCCAAGATTTTGTCTACAATAGCCATTCTTATAGATAATTTTCGCCTTTATTATGTTGGACGATATTGTATTTTCAGTCTGTACGGGGTGTTTCTCAAAAATTCATCCAGCAGCATTTAGCCAGAGGCAGCATGACATCTTTAATTAAAAGACGGTTTTTAAGGTTTGTATTATTGTCGCTGGCTTCACTTCTTCTGGCTATTACAGCTCAGTCTCATGCCGATGAGTGGACCCTTGCACGCGACAAAGACGGTATTCGAGTTTATACCAAGCCGGTGGCTGGGTCAGCACTCAATGCGGTGCGGGGGGTAACTACGGTCGAAAGTAGTCTAGGCAAGCTTGTTACTATGATTCGCGACCCATCACTGCGACCGCGTTGGGACAATTTTTGCGGTGAGTCTTATCTCTTTAAACAGCTTTCGCCAGAGGAAGAGCTTGTTTATCTTCACAGCAAGATGCCGTGGCCTGTTTCCGACCGTGACATGGTTAACAAAGTTACTTGGCGCCAAGATCCCAAATCTCTAGTCGTGACGATGCACAGTGTTGCCACTCGCGATTTGCTAGCACCCGTCAAAGGGCGTGTTCGGGTTACACAAGCGGTTAATGACTGGCAGTTGACGCCGCTTGCCGGGGGGGGGGTGGAAATTTCAACGACAGTACATCTCGATCCCGCGGGCCCTTTGCCAACTTGGTTGATTAATTCGCTGTCCATTGAGTCGCCGTATGACGTTTTAAAGCGACTTAAGGCCTTGGCGAGTGACGATAGTATAAAAAATCAGCAGCTTGAATTTGTTCGTGAACGCAGTGGTGAGCGTTCGTGAATATCGATAAATTTGGGCGTATTGTTGTGGCAATAGTGGCGGCCATGTTGGTACTGGTCGGTCTCGCATACTTACTTTTTCCGGTGGAAGTTTTGTCACTGACGGGCCAGTTCACCTTGGATGGCGATGCATTGCTCGATGTTCGCGCGACCTACGGTGGATTTCAGCTGGGATTGGGTTTGTTTTTGCTTGTTCAGATTCTTAGACGAGAGAATATTGTGTTTTCACTGCACTTACTGGCGGTAATCTTTCTGTCGGTGGGCGGAGTTCGCCTTGTTGGATCTATTTTTGCTGTTGAAATGTCATATCTGCATCTGGGGGCAGCTTTGGCCGAAGTCGCAAGTGCCGCGGGCTGTATGATCCTGTCGGTTAAAATTATAAAAGTAGCCAGTTAGCGGTTCGGGTACTGCTTCAAACTCCCCATTTAAGGGGGCGTATTTCTCGACCACCCCCTCTACAGTCTTCAATTGAAATTCCTTTTTATCTACTTCGCGGTGCTGTTTGGTGCCGTGTCGACGTATTCGGAGATAGTTATGCCTTGGAGTGAGTTAATACCCTATTTAGTCATTGCCCCCATGACAGCAGGAGTGGGTTGGTTGACGAATTTACTCGGCATAAAAATGATGTTTTACCCTGTAAACTTTGTTGGGATCGGTCATTATTTTGGTTGGCAAGGGATTATTCCGCGTCTGCGTATTCGCCTCACGCGTAATTTGGTGAACATCTCGATCACAAAAATATGTTCCCCCAAAGAAGTCGTAATGGCCCTTGATGATGGTGATGCCATCGAAAATATACAACAGTTAATATCGCCCTATATCAATGATTGGATTGAAGATGTATTAGTAGAACAAAATGTCCAAGCCTGGCAGTACACCCCCGAAATGGTGAAGAGAATGGTTTTTTCTCGGGTCCAGGAAAAGCTGCCGGGTGTTGCAAAAGGCATATTTGCAGAATTTGCCGATCGCGCAGATCAACTTGTAGACTTTGCGCAGATTGCTGAAAATCAAGTGCGGGATAACCCTGAGCTACTCAACGAATTGTTTCTTCGCTGTGCAGGTAGTGAGTTGCGCTTTGTGATTCGCTCTGGCCTGATTTTTGGCTTCCCCTTGGGTTGTGTGCAGGCCCTGATTTGGTATTTCTATCCTTATACTTGGGTATTACCTGTTTTTGGCGTATTTGTGGGCGCCGGTACAAATTGGATCGCGCTCAAAATGATTGCGCATCCCGCTGATCCTGTCATGGTTGGCCCATTTAAGTTGCAAGGCTTGTATTTGCGCAGACAGCCCGAAGTTAGCAAGGAATTTGCCGAGATTTTTACCAGTAGCTTTATGAGTCCCAAAGCCTTTATGGATTATTTATGGGAGGGGCCAAATAGTATGGAAGTGCACCGTATTGTCCATCGCCACGTTAGAAAGGCCTTAGATAAGAATATGTTGGGTAAAGTTGCTGCGCAAATAGCGGTCACTGCGGATGGCTTTGAAAAATTGAAAAAGAAATCGGTGGAATATACCGCTGATCGCATTATGGAAACGATAGACAGCCCTGATGCAAACCGTAAATTAGCGCAGCCGATAGTAGAACTTATCGCTAGACGGATGTCAGCTTTGAAACCTAAGGAATTCCAGCAGCTTTTATTACCTGCTTTTGAACAGGACCAGATGCTAATCGTATTGCTGGGCGGCATTCTCGGCGGTTTGGTCGGGTTTGCGCAGCTGATTTGGTTGTTTGGCGTGTCGATTTAAGCCTTATAGAAAAGCAGGCGGTATGGCCAAGCATTTGTTCGATGTGACCATTCTCCTAAAAGCTAGACAGTGCCACTATTTCAATCATCAAATAATTAGCAAAATTATTGGAGTTAAGATCAATGCAACATACTGACCCACAAAGCAAGCCTAGCTTGTCGCAGACGCCCTTCGATATTCCGGTTCGACGTGATCTACGCTGGGATTTTTCTGAAGTCCCTGCAGATTTTGTTAAGGGTGGGAATCCACTGATCAGCTATTTGTGGGCCGCCTTGTCTGCCGGTGCGACTCCGATAGAAAGTTTCTTTATTAAAGCGTTATTGCCCACGCTTGAAACGATAGAAGCTGATGAAAAACTTTTGCAGGATTGTCGAGATATGATTGCCCAAGAAGCCTTACATTCTTCTGTGCATAATAAGCTTAATAAGCGCTTAGAGTCACAAGGTTATAATATCAAAGCCGTACAAGAAAACTTTGGCAAAGTACTCGGTAAGATGACGGATGGCTTAGATCCCGTCGACATGCTCGGTGTAGTGGCAGCCGGAGAGCACTCCTTGTATTCCTTCGCAAAAATTTGGTTTCAATGCCCAGAAATGCGCAATGATATGCATGCTCAAGCCGCGCGAGTTTTCCACTGGCATTTCTTGGAAGAAGCAGAGCATGGTGCCGTAAGTCACGACCAGTATCGCTACTTCGCAAAAGATAACTATTGGCATCGCCTAAAAACTGCTTATCGGGCGAGATATGTTTTTTCTATGCTTACCGATGCAATGGATATCATGGCTGAAGGTTTTGGATATAAGCCTACCCTTAAAGATCGCTTCGGTTTGTTTTACTACAAGTGGTTTAAACCGGGATTGTTTCGTCAAATGGCATTTAGAATGATGGAATACTTGTCGCCTTGGTATGCGCTAACCTTTGAACATGATGACATAGAGCTTATGAAAAAATGGAGCAAAGATGTGTATGCAGATCAGCCGGCTGCTTAAGTCCTGATTAAATATTTTAGTTAGTATTCGAATTGTTATAGTTAAAGCGACAATCAATGAGGGGCATTACATGGCCTTCATGGTTGTCCAGCTAAAATGCTCGGTTGTGTGTTTCCACTTTGCTATAACGATATTCGCATTAGGCGGTCAAGCGCGCTCAACTTTATTCCCTATGTTTCGATAACTGGTCAGATTGCATAGCTATAAATCTATGGCGAAGTGCCGTTACATTTGCGTGGCGGGAAATCACAAATAATTGGCGCAACATAACAAGTTGAATACCCATGAATGCCGCATCGTTTTCCATACTAGGCTTTTTTTTGTAATGGTTTACTAGATAGTTTTAATGCTTCGGGTTCGAACCCGCGTTTTATTTTAAGTAAGGAGTGAATAGCATGACTGATAATCAGGTGCGGCTACTTTTTAAAGTGAGCGCCATTTTCAACTGGGCTGCTGCAGTCATATTATTCTGGGCCTCAGGCTTAGCAGCTGGTCTTGGTATGCAGCCTGTACCGAACGGTAATGCCTATGAAATGATTGGTGTACTCGCAATCGCTATGTTTGGCCTCGGTTATTGGTGGGTGGGGGATAATCCTAAAGATAATATCAGCATTGTGAAACTTGGGCTAATATCTAAGCTTCTTGTCGTTATCGTTGTTTACTCTTGTTTTTTCGCCGGGACGGCGAATTTGAACTTGGCGATTTTGGTGTCTGGGGATCTAGTTTTTGCGGCATTGTTTGGTAAGTTTCTTACTGACATAAAGCGATCTTAATATTTGCATGGGAAGTCGAAATTCATTAGCAGGGTTACATTTGGGCTATTGATTGTTCATCGCTAGACAGAATCTTATAAATGGACTATCGTCTAATTAGTGGCGATATATAGATTGCCATTTCAATAATAAGAGGAAATAGGATGAGTACACCCAATGGTAACCCCGGCGACATTCATAATTGGCCGATTCTTAAAATTGTCTATCGAACCGATCCAGAAAAGCTAGCAGCACTCCTGCCTCCTGGTATCAAGCCGGGCAAGGATCCCCTCGTTAAACTAAATATATATAACTATCCTGTACCAGATGAGCCTGAACTCGGTATTCTGACAACAGTAAATGCCGATTTTAACGGTATTGAGGGTGAGTATGCGCTTGGTTATGGTATCGATCAGGAGTCGGCTATTTTTTCAAGCCAAGAGATTAATGGCCAGCCTAAGTTTCCCTGTAATACTAGCTTCTATCGGGAGCAAGACCGCGTTGTCGCCCGCTGTACTCACAATGGGTACACATTCTTCGAATTTGAAGGTAAATCTGTTGGCGTTCAACCAAATTTGGACGATTTCACTGTTAACGAATGGTGGGTTAAAGTATCTCGGGCCGTTGGTTCTGACTTTAGCGATATGTCTAATGTGGAGTATGATTTTCCGCCGCACGTCGTTCACGTTAAATCAGTCTATGGTACTGTCCATCTAGAGAAGGTAGAGGGACGAATCCGTTTTCTTGAGAGCCCATGGGATCCCTATGCAACTCGGTTACCTATGCGTGAACTTGTTTCAGCGAATCTGTGGTGGGCTGTATTCAAAGACCGCAGTATTTCTATAGCGGGGGAGCTAGATCCAAAAGGTTTCGCCCCATTCTCCGATGTTATTGGTGGCTCCAGATGGCCAGGCTTTCAAGGCGGACCGCTCCGCGAAGATTGCTTTAAGTAACTTAGATTGGCCCAGCTAAAACTGGGCCAACGAATACCCTTCCTGTAATATAGCTCTCTTCTACTGGCCACACTTAGGCTCTTTCTTACATGATTAAACGCCGTACCTCTTCCCGTGCGAAAATATTCGACGCGGCACTTTCACTACTCGATGAATACGCGTTTGAAGCTATTACGGTCGACAAGATCATAGAGGTTTCTGGCGTTGCTAAACAGACGTATTACAATCACTTTGCTACAAAGCAAGACGTTTACGTTGAGTTGAGTTACAAAGAGCTATTTGAGCGTACTAAGTCTAATGTCGAGGACGCGTGTGCAAAGTATAGTATGGCAGATAAGCGTCTAGAGCGTTTTTTTCAACTTTGTGAAATCTCATTAAAGAAAGATGGGCATATAGAGCGTGCGCTGATGAAAGAGGGCTTGTTGGCTAGTGCAACGCCGGACAAAATAGCGCCGTATATGCTTGCGATTAATGACGAGCTGAAGCATCTAATCACGCCAGCGATAGAGTGCGGTGAAATGAGAAACGATACGCCTCTAGATTTCTGCATTGAGCTGATTGCGGGTACATTGAGCAATTTGGTCATTAACTGGACGAATATTCCAGACTATCGGCTTACGCGAAATAGGAAACTTTACACTCGAGTTCTCGTGGAAAGCCTGTTGAAAAGAAAGTCTTAAAACCGAATAATCATATCGATGCCATATGTTCTTGGGTCGCCCCAAATGCCAGCCCGCTGTGCTTGAGGGAGATGGTCAAACGCATTTATAACATACTCCTCATCAAGTATATTCTTAGCCCAGAATGCAATGCTTGCGGTACCACCAAACGCAGGGACGTCAGAAACACCTAGTCGACCGTTTAATAAGCCGAAGGCTTCCAGTTCCACATTTTTTATTTTTTCAGTTAGTGGGCCGCCGTTGCGTGAGTCCATAAAATTGTAGCTCAGTGTAGCCTCCACGGTAGCGAGTGGCCCTTTTGATATGGTCCAGTCAAGTGTTGCTGTAAACGAGTTCTTGGGAGCTGAGCTAAATACGAACTTATCTGCGACATTCTCACCTGAGTCTGGGTCTATTACCGACGTCATTTCGGCGTCTAGATATGAATAATTTAGTACAGCAAGGAATTCTCTTGATAATGCGTAAGTAATATCAATCTCGAAGCCATTGATTTCAGCCTCACCCACATTCAGGACGCGAGTATTGTCGATGGCGCCGTCGATTTGAAAATTAATTTGGAGGTCAGTGAACATAGTCCGAAAAACATCCGTATTTACGCGAAGACTGCTATCCAAAAACTCGCCCTTTAGGCCTAGCTCGTAGGATAAGGCTTTTTCTTCGTTAAACCCATCAGTGAAAAAATCGGGGTCAGGGTCACGAGTGTTGTAACCGCCACTCTTGTAAGCTTCGGCGGATTTGATATATACATTTAGCTCATCATTCAGTTGGTATTCGACAATATAGTCAAAAGAGTCGTCACTAAATGAGCGATTACCTATTGCGGTATAGCCATACGATTCAATCGGGGTAATAGGAGCTGCCAGTACGTTCCCTGCTGCATCCTCCGTCCAGCTTTCAGTGTAGACTTGGGTTGATGTGTATTTTTCTGCTTTTCGTTCGTCTTCAGAATGACGGCCACCGACGGTGAACAGCAATTCTCTATCAAGCATACTTACTTTATAGCTAAGTCGTGCATAGAGCGCCGTAGCACGATTTTCAATGCCGAATTGCTGCTCTCCAATCTGTACTATGCCCGTTTTCAAGTTGCCTCCCGCAACGGGAATAGCTTGATTATTAACAAGCCCAGTAAACTCTAAATGATAGGGCTGATCATTAATTGCATCTTCTCGAAAGGTATAGAACCCTACGATATATTCAATAGACTCATCGAGGGCAGTACCGTTGAATTTGAATTCATGGGATACCTGATCCTGCACTAGCGAAGGGATTACTGCTGGTGTCTGTATAGTGCCATCTTTCGAGGTATAGGCATTGGTGTCCACACGGAAATCTGACGAAAGTGAACCTGTGGATACGTCAGCGTAAGTATTATTTTCTAAGTCTCTAACGCCGAGTAGGTATTGGAAATCAATATTATCGAGGGAGTAGCGGAAGTCGAGTTTATGACCAGTTACTCCGTTCGATGATTCCAAGATAGGAACAGCAGAAAACATGCTGCTCAGTCGTTTCTCAGAATATATCATCGACTTACTAGCTTCGCGTTGGATCGAGTCGTTAAGCACTGAATCGGCGTCTAGGCCACCAGAAATCGTTTGTGGTCGGAAAGGCTGGTAGGATAAATTTGTGTAATCGGTATTGGCGCTTTCATAGCTGTAATCAAATGTCGCACGATCACTTAGGTCTGCTCTCAGGTCAATTCGATATCCCTGAGCTGAGCGTTTTCCGTAATCCTCGCCGAGTCCAGTATTCTCAATTACGCCATCCAGTTTGGTCGATAAATATGCTGCTTTGACGGCTATTTTGTCAGACAGAGGGATGTTTGCTGACGTTTTTGAGGTCAGTAGCCCGTAATTACCGACAGTAAGTTTCTGCTCAAAATACAAGTCGGCGGTATCTGCTCGGCGTGTGATTAAATTGACAGTTCCTCCAGTAGAATTTCGTCCATAGAGGGTTCCCTGAGGGCCCCTCAATACTTCTATTCGCTGAAGCTCCGCAAGGTCAAGAGATAACCCCGCAGATCGTGCGATATAGACACCGTCCATGTATACACCGATTGGTGTATCCTGAGTGACTTGTGTATCTATTAAACCAATGCCTCGAATATATATTCGTAAATTGGAATTATCGAGAGGGAACGGTTCTATTGTCATGCCCGGAACGTTGGCCTTTAAATCCATCAGCGTGCTGATTCCCTCTTTCTCTAAGCGATCTTCGCCAAAGGAAATTAATGATATCGGGGTTTCTTGCAAGGATTCGGCTTTTCTTTGGGCCGTAACAATCACTTCCTCAAGCTTTCCGCTAGTCGCACCGAGAGCATAAGGAGTGACAATGGAAAACAATGTCGCTAAAGCTAACTTTGAATGAATTCTGGGCATTGAAATCTCAGTTCTATTATTATTTTTGTTCGTAGCATTATGTATGGAGGATTTTCGAAGTAATCTACTGTCTTGATACCCAGAGTATCATTAATTAGACTTTAGTCAAATTAAGCGAGTTGTAATTGCTGAAATTTCCTTTGTAGCACCAGCGCGTATAACGATGTAGCAAGGTGAGCCGCGATCATGTTGATTTGCACTGAAGTTTGAGCCAAATATCGCAATAATTTGCAGGGTGAGGTAACCCAATTCAAGAGTCAAAAATGGCAGTGCGTTCAATGAGTTATGGTTGTAATGGTGGGGCATCTTTTCGTGCAATTGGTGGGGCAATATAGGATGAAAATCTACAATTAAGCCACTACAGCAACGGTGGGGGGTACCTATAGGTACCCCCCACCAAAGCACCATGATAAGAGTTGGCGTGCTGAATTGAGGGCGGGGTAGGGTGATCGTACTCCTAAATTCCTTAACACCTCTGAAACGCTGCATTTACGGGGGGTTCCATATGGAACCCCCCCCCCTCCTTGAGCGCCAGAAGCGAGAGATCCCGAGGATCTGGGCGAAGGGCAGGGCGCTTGTGTTCTAAAATTGTTAAGCAGCTCTGAAAGCCAGCAATTCCGGGGGGTACCAGTTGGTACCCCCTCCCTAAATATCACTCTTAGCATTGCCCATCGAATGACGGTGCAGGATAGGGTGCTTATAGTCCTAAATTCCTTAACACCTCTGAAACGCTGCATTTACGGGGGGTTCCATATGGAACCCCCTAGAAACCTGATTATGATGTTTAGGGTTTCTGAAACGTAAGCGAGCGCTGATTATGCATGACAGGGTCAGAACCGACCCCACTATCGGAGAGATTTACTACTTCGGTGTTGATTTGCACTGAAGTTTGAGCCAAATATCGCAATAATTTGCAGGGTGAGGTGGCCCATTTCAAGAGTCAAAAATGGCAGTGCGTTTAATGAGTTATCGTTGTAATGGTGGGGCATCTTTTCGTGGGGCAATATATAGGATGCAAATCTACACATTGCTACGTAATAGTCCTAGTTACCCAATAATGCTATTAGAGTGATAAGCGCTTTTTTTAGCCTTTCCTTATTTTTTTCGGATAGATTATTGATCTCGGTTGTAGTGGTTAAATAATCCACGAGTCTTTCAATAAAGGTTACGAAAGTTCGTTGATCTTCATCATCTTTAAAGTCGGTTAGGCTGTTATTTGTACATAGCTGAAATTCTGTGCTGTAAAATGCGGTCGCTACACCTTTTATTAACGTCATGCCTTGAAGTTGCAATTTTTGATTGGTGTTTGTCACTATGAAATTAATTTTCCTGTCTCGTGTGCCATTGCCATAGGTTCCAGTCGTGGGGACCTCGTCGTTGTTTATATCCGTATTCGATTTTTCGTCAGTGAATTCGACGGTTAGATCATTGATTGTTACGACAATATCGGAATATTTTGTATTCTTTATGATCGCTTTTTGTAAAATATTCTCGATGATGCGATGTGTGTTGTTATTGTCGGTAAGGATGGGGATGTCTTCGTCCTTAAATTCGATATTTATTTTGCATGTTGATAATGAACTGCGTGATTGATTCGAATGGCTGAAGCTGACGCTAGGGTTGGTACTTTCATCAGCAAGGCTGTTGATGAGGAGTTTAGTAAAACCGCGTACAGTGCGGTCATCACTGTGAGTTAGGGTGACTTCAATGATGCTATCGCTATTCATATTAAGACCAGTTGGTGTCGAAAATTAAATTTTACTTAATCAACTTGGCTTAATTTCGCCTAATACCGCCCAAAACGGGCGCATTAAGTGTTTTTTGCTTATTTTTGCTGTTAATTAATTTTTCCCCTCTGCGTCGGGGGCGTTTCCGTGGGTCCCCGAAAGACCAGAGAAGGCTAATGCCATAATGAGTAGGCAGCGAATTGATGTTGCTGATATGTCGTGTTTTGAATCTTGCTCGGAAATGGTGAGTACTAAGCGATTCTCCGAGTCAGCGCAGGGTGTGCATTCAATGGGTAGTCCCATAATGCCGAGGAGATTGCTAATGGTATTGCGGTCGTTGGGTCGGCAATGCCAGTTTACTGGCCGGCCTTGCCAGCGAATACCCGCGGAGAAATTACGTAACTCGGTAGCAACTGTGCTGATGTCATCAAGGTTTTTGACGTTGGTTAATGCGGAGGCCCAGTTGGCAAATAGTCGTTGGGAAATTGATCGCCGAGTAGCCTTTTTTATGTAGTCTGGACTGCCATTTAGCATTTCTCGTAAGTATTCATCGGGAACTGCTTCGTAATCTGCAATGTGCTGAAGATCGCGCAATGTGCTGAGAAATTGCATTTGTGTTGCGGTATTGATCATTGATTGAGACTGGGGGTAGTCGGATTCGCCCCGGAACATCAGCCCGCACATTTGGATAATATCGCGTGGTTGGTTGCTTCGTGTAGTCACTGTTTTCGGTAGTTCTGGATCGAGTACTTTTTTGAAGCGCGGGGTTAGGAACGCTTTGGTGTCTAGTCTTGATTCAAATCGACGAAACTGGCTTGTCCGTAGTAAATGGGTGGTGTTCGGGGTTTTGAGCAAGCGCCGAATTAATCGGCCATCGATATCATCTAGTGGTGTCGTATAGTGCAATGCGTGAGCGTAATGCGCGCAATGTGTGTAGTGCGTTATCGTCGTTCTAATATTGGCGTGACCGAGCTGAGTTGCTAATTTCGCTGATAATATCCATCTTTCAACGATGTTCTTTTCAGCAAAGAGTTCTATAACACGCATGCTGGCCACTGTATGCCGGTAGTGATAGAGTCGGGCGCGGGGATTTCCTGTTGCCTGTTTCAGTGCATGGGTGGCCATATCAAGTGGGCGTAGCTCGATACAACGGTCATGCATAGAAGGGAAGACCCAGTCAGAATCGTTCGCTGGTGATAAGCTAATTTGGTCCCACTGCGTTTGGCTTGCGTTCAGTAAACGTTTGGCCGCGCGTGTTTTCAGTGAGCGGACTTGATGGTGACGAAGAAAGATAACACGTGGATCGGGGGTGATGTCTTTCGGACGTAAATACTGTAATTCACCACGTCGGGACCCAAACGTAGCTTGGATATGGGAAAAGGTAATGGCCTCGTGAAGCCCTTTCCGCGCGCCACTGGTTAATTGATCCGATTGTGACCATGCAGTGAGTTGCTGAGTCGCGAACCTTTGCTCTTGGGCGGTGATGATGCTGGCGTCAATATCTGCGAGCGATTTTGACTTACCAATAAACCTCAGGCTCGGCAAATCCGATATCTCGCTAATATCACTAAAGAATCGAGTTAGGTGCTCAGCTGATTTCTCGCGTACTTTCGGATGCTTTGGGTGGTTGAGTGTGGCACTGATGACCTCAAATATTTCTTCTTCGTCAAGTTCAGCCATGTCAGTGTCACCAAGGCTTTGCAGAAGTATTGTGGCGACATCAATGGCGTAATCGCGAACGGTTTTCTTCTTCAAAGGGCCAGCAGTTTTTAAATTCGCCGTTGGCCCTAGCAACATTTTCGTCCATTCAACGACCCAGGCTATCGTGGGGTGACGCTCGGCGCTCATAAAGGAATCGAGTTTTGTGTTAATACCGCTGGAAGGACGCTTTCCGACAGGAATCGTTGCAGGCAAGTGAACTTCAAGATCCTTTAAATCTTGCTGGAGCTTCCCTTTTCGAATTGGGGTATTTGGCGAATACGTTGAAATGGCGGTTGTCCCGGTCACTGGGGCAACAAAAAGTGTATTGTCGCCAGCGTTATTGTGTAGTTCAGCGGAACGTTTCGCTGAGAGCTCACGTTGAGGTAGTCGGCCGTCAAAAGTATCAGCCAGCAGTGCAGGGAGTTCCACTAGCCGTGCGAGCCTGAGTAATTGTTCTATCTGTCTTAGCTGGGCTTGGGAAGAGCGAGCGTCGCCGCGCCAGCTTTCAGGGAGCAGTTTGTGTACACGGCGATGAAATTCTCCCACGGGTATGGGTGGGGAGTTGCTCGTAAATGCCGCATTGATTGCCAGTATGCCTGGCTTTGGAAATAGCCGGGCCATACGTTGCTCCTCGTCAATATCAAGGTCGATGGCCCAGAGATGCATTGCATCAATGCGGCTCGGTATTCGTCGCTGGTCAATTATGAGCTTGGCTGTTTTGAAGCAATCCACATACCCAAAGGCAACAAGAAATAAGGCTGCCGCGCACGGTGTATCGCTCGGGGCTGCGTTAGCGAGCGTTTTGCTTACGTCTCTCCTGAAGCGCATTACCTGCTCGTAGGCCTGTAGATGGAATTGCGTTAATTGTATCGGAGAGGCAATGTGCCAAAATACCGGTGGAGGAAACTCCACGTGCCAGTCGTGAGTCTTAACTAAGCGACGTAATCGATTTCGGAATTGTCTTAATGCCGCGACTAGTGCGTGTTCCGCGCCGGGTACCTGTTTAAGAATCGTTTTTGATATGGCGATACACTCGACTTGTGATAATTTGATTTTTCGAGGGTAGGGCGCTTCGTCAGTGAGTTCAATGTGAGAGCGCAAGCTTGCGTCGATGACTTTGGTTGTACTTTCTGCGGTGGTGGAGCTGAAGTCGAGTCCGCGTTGCATGCGTATCCGCTTTTTATCTTCATTTCGCTGGTTACGGGCACCAGCGAGAATTGTTTCAATAGGTTTGATATTGGTTTCAAGAAATACTGCGTCTTTGGGAGGGATATACGCCTGATTGATATCAATCCCGCATATGGCGAGATAGGAGTGAAGCGGCGCTTCCATAGCATTGGAAAACTCAATGGGGGAGATGACTGAATCGTTACCGAAAAAGGACTTGCCCATGATGTGACCCAGCTGGGTTTCAATCAGTAATCCGGGTAACAAGTCGTGGCGTCTCATTTGGCTAGAAAATAGGCTTCTGCATAGATTGCGGCGGTGAGCTGGGCCAAAATAGCGGTCGATGAATGACCGTGGTGTCCACGGCGTTGCGCAAATGGTTTCGGGCGGTGCGGATGGCACGCGTGGCTGACGTTCCTTTGATTCGAGATGGAAGAATAATGGGCCGTCTCCCGACAGCGCGTCAGTGATACGGTTGCAAAGCTGGCGCTCGGCTTTGCTTTCCCGAAAACGCCTCAGGTAATTGCGAAGTTGTACGAGGTGATGCAATAGCCGATATATTTCCGCAATGACAAAGGGCGGCACAGCAGCGCCGCGACGAAAAATACTCGGATCAGCAGGCTTGTCATTGTAGATGATGAAGCCCGCGGTGAGGCTTAGCTGGTGCAAGGATAGTTGTCCGAAGTCAGCATTATTGCGTGATGCTGTTGCGAGCATGAGTAACCATGCAACCCAGTCGATAAGGCGGTTATGGTAGAGGACGTTAACGGCTGATGTATCGTCAAACTTCCACTTTAGGCCGTCTTGGAGTGACTTGGATACTGTTTTGATTGCCTCAAGCCGGATGCCACTGCTTGGAGCACCGATAAGCCGAGCGTCAGTGCCTACCTTAATGCTAAGAGCGTGTTCACCAAACAACATATTGGATACTTTCGCTAAGTTGGTCTCAATCCACTGAGGCTTCCAAGCGATATAGTGCTGGGCAGAGGCATTAACCCCTAAGTCCTCAGCCAGAATTAATTGCGCGAGTGGGATGTCAGTTGTACAAGTAATGATTGCCTGAGATAGAGCGCCGCGCCATCGTCGCGCAGTAAACCGGCCGTTCACGTGCTCCTTTACACTTGAAATGAGCCGTTTTTTCGCCTCTCGGATCTCTTTTAGTAAGGGGTGTGATGAAGAAGTTATTTCTGAAAGGCGGTCTAGAGTTTGAGGGCGATCGCTGATTGTGCCCAGGCATACACGAAATGTCATTGTCTGGGTCACTGGTTCTAAAAACTCGTCATTCACTTGAGCTGGCGTTAATTTGGCAAAAGCCTCATTGCCGATAACGCCGAAAGTTAATATGAGCTGCGAACCCTTGCGCACTAAATGAAGTTGCGGAACAGGTTTCTCGAATGGAAAAGGCGGGTCGAAGCCAACAAGCAAATTATTAAACATGTGGCCAAATGCACCGCTAAGAATAAAGAGTAGGCGCGCGATCTCCTCGGCATCGCTGTTTGTTCGCAATGTGTGAAAGTGCGCCATACACAGTTTTGCTTCAGCGGACGTCAGTGCGTCGGTATCCGCGCCGCTCCAAATTGACATGAACCGGAGTTGACTGCCTCGGACACTAAGTTTTTCTAGGCTGTTATCCGGTAAGTGCGCTGTACGTGGCGTTTGGTTAACCAGCAGGGCTGTACCGTTTTGGTCAGTTGAGCCATCGTCGGGATCTTCTGATTGGATGGGTAGGTTAGTCTGTTCGGTTGGATCGTCTTCGTCGTCCTCCTCAATATCGTCAGGAAACAGGGGGTTCTTAAGTCCTAGTGAACGGTCTATAAACGATTTTACGCGTGCGGCTCGGTTGGGATCTGAGTTCGGCTCTGGCTTTTTGGTCGCCGGCTTTGGTCTTGGGCGCTGTTCATCAATAGCAAGCAGCTCTCGGCATATCATTTCAAGTTCGTCGAGACGCGGCTGCATTTTAGTAAACGGGGTGTCTTTTTGAGCTCCCATGAATTTCTGTAAGCCAGACCAGTCTCTGCGATTTATGAATATGGCGCAGCTATCCTGCAGCTCTAAGTAGCGATTGCTTGCTTCGCCATCCGAAAGTGTGGGGAGCGGGTAAGACGTTTTTGAAGAAAGGGCCTTAGGAAAATTTCGGCAGAATAGGGCGATGCTCTCTACTACGCTTTCTGGCAGCGGGTGGGCTTTGCAGAAATGCAACAAGGCCAGCAAGCGGCCTAGGCGCTCAAGTTGTTGGTCCGCGGGTGATCTATTCGTTCCTGCTGCACAAGATACAAAATGTATGTCTGGGTCCATGCAGCAGTAGATTGGGGATGATTTGGCATTGGATACCAGTCTGTGACGGTCCGTCCTTGAATATGGTGGGCTCGTGCTCGGTGTAGACGCAATGGTTGCTGCTAAGTCTGTAAGCTGTTGTTTATGTTCGGCTGTAGCGGGGTAGCCATCGAAATAGTCTGAGAATTGCTCGAGTACTGCGCTGATCTCCCTTGCTACATCGGTGGCATAGAGCGCCTGTTTTTGGGGATCCCAGTCCAGCAGTATTGTCATTGTTTGCTCGTCTGCAAGAGGAAACGAGTTGGCATCATCGAGATTGATTCCGTCGAAATTTACCAACTGGTCGCGACGATTTAGGTTATTTCAATACTTTTATATTTACAATAAGTTAAAAGGCTAATTTTATTGAATGGTTATAATTTGAACAATTTGTAATTAATAAGTTATCGAAACATTAAAAAATTTGTTTAAAAACAATGATTTAACAATTTTGTCTAATTTTTATAATATTTAAAGTGATTTAAGTGTAATAGGATATATAAGGAGTAATCAGCTTTTAACCAATTGTCGATGGTTCGAATCCATCACGGCCCACCATTTTCTCTAAAGAATTCAAAGCGTTGCAAACATGCAGCGTTTTTTTTCGTCTGGACTTTCTATTGTAACGAATTAAGGCTCTACCCCATTATCGGGGGATATCACTCATTAAACCCTGTTTATAATCCCGTTACTTTTCCTAACTCGTCACATCGCAATAATCGGTGTCACCCAAGACGTTAACGTCTTTGCTAAGGTTCGAAGCGGACTGTCTTGCGGTTGCTCCAGTAACTCAAGATAACGCGGTAGCTTTGCTGTACTAAGAAATATTGAAGTATCCCTGCTTGCGATATTTACGTGCGAATACCTTGCGCGTTTATGGATCGCCGAGCGACCGTGGAAATTCATCTTTAGTTTCTGTGGTTTGGTGGATTTAATATCCATCCTGTCGTTATATTTAACTCTTGCTGGCGACTTGCGCGCTGGTCGGCGCGGCAGATGGGCACGATGCCCCTTAATCTGAGAAGTTTCTCAAACAAACTCGCTGTTTACTCCTAGTGTTTTATACTTTTTGAACCAGTGGGGAGTAGTGGTGGGTTTATTTTTATGCCTCCTAGCTTGCGCTACCCTCATTTTCAGCTGATACCGAAAAGTGCTAGATCGTGACGCGTGGTATTTTGAGTTGATTTTTTGTAAACGGGAGCTCGTACATTGCGCCGGAGTTCTCCGCGACGATGATCATTATGGGAAGCACCGGCTATGGTCGATAGCAGTAGATTATATGACGTGCGCGCAACAGCATTTTGCCTTTGCTTAGGCTTGGCTGCCAGTGAGCTTAATGCCAAGGATTATCGCGCTGAAGATCTCGCGTCGTTAAGCTTAGAAGAGCTGTTAGATATTGATGTGTCGCTGGGCGTGCGTCGAGGTGAGTCGCATAGGGAGTCCTCTGCGGCAGTGTATGTGTTGAATCGGGATTCTATTGCGCGGTCTGGTGCGACAAGTATTCCTGAATTATTGCGGCTTGTGCCCGGTGTTGAGGTTACTCGGTTTGGCTCTGCCAAATGGGGTGTCGGTATTCGGGGGTTTAATGGCGGCATATTTACTAATCGTCTGCTTATTTTGGTTGACGGGCGGAGTATGTTTTCTCCCGCGAAGGTTGGTATGTTTTGGGATACCCTCGATACCCTGATTAATGATATTGAGCGCATTGAAGTAGTGCGTGGCCCAGGCGCATCGCTATGGGGTTCTAATGCCTTTAATGGCGTTATTAATATTGTGACTCGGCACAGCGCCGAAACCCAAGGTGGCATGTTGGAGGTGGGCGCTGGCAATGAAGAAAAATGGTTTACGGGCTATCGCTTTGGGGTGCAGCTAGGGGAGCAAAAATACCTGCGCGCCCACATTAAAGCTTTTGAGCGTGACGATGCTATTAGGCCTGACGGCCTTGAAAATCGTGACGGCTGGAATTCTGTACAAGCTGGACTACGCTACGATCAAGGCAGCCCTGAGTTAGGCGCCTTTAGCCTACAGCTCAATGCCTATGAAGGTGCAGAGGGGGAGGAACTCGTGCTTCCCGATCAAAACGTCCTAAATTTACAAAGCTTGCTCTACGCCCGAGCGGAATTTTCGGGCATTAATTTTATGACGCATTGGCAGTATCAGCAAAATGAGCGATCGCATTATAGTCTCAAATTCTATGCCGATCACTCTGAGCGAACCGACTTGCTGTTTAATCTGACTGTTGACAGTTACGACGCTGATTTTCAACACAGCTACCGTATCAATGATCGACAGCGCTTGGTTTGGGGCTTAGCTTATCGCTACACCGACGACAAACTACCTGACCAGTATATTCGTTTTACCCGTGAGCAGCGGCATTACGACGTGGCGAGTGGTTTCTTGCAGTATGAGTTCGCGCCCACTAAAAATTGGCGTTTAATTACCGGCAGTAAATTAGAGCATAACGATTTTAGTGGTAGTGAGGTTCAGCCGACTGCCCGCGCCATTTGGCGTTATAACGCGCATGGTTCAGCGTGGTTAGCGATCTCTCAGGCCAAGCGCACGCCCAGTCGCACGGAACATGACGGTCGTGTCGATTTTGATTACGTTGCGCCGCAAGTTCAATTGCAGATCCAGGGTAGAGAATCTTTTCAGTCCGAATCGCTGCGAGCTTACGAGCTGGGTTGGCGGCAGCAATTTAGCCCTGCGGTGAGCGTGGATATCGCACTATTTTTTAACGAATACGAGGGCTTGCGCACCTTGGAGCCCGGCGCTCTTGAAGCAAATTCTGCGCCCCCGCCAGCGGCCATAATACCGATCATCGCTAGCAATGGCGCAGATGCGCGCTCATGGGGAGGCGAACTGGTATTGAGCGCAGTGCTGAGCCCTAACTGGCGCACAGAAGTGCAATACAGCAATGTGCAAATCGATGTTGACGCCGATACCAGCGGCGACCCAACGGCAACAAACGCGGAAGGTGAAAGCCCGCAACATCGTCTGACATTTCGTTCTAGCTGGGATTTGAGTGAGGGCTGGGGAGTCGATACAACACTGCGCTATGTCGATGACCTCGATGGTCAGCGTATCGATGAATACACCGAGCTCGACGTTCATGTCAGCAAGCGAATGGGCGAGACAATGACGATTTCCTTCGTCGGCCAAAATTTGCTCGACAGTAGTCATGAGGAATATGTCGATAAGGTGGTGGGCACGCCTCGGGTTGAGGTTGAGCGGGGCGGCTACCTAAAGTTTAAACTGAATTTTTAAACGTTAAGGCTCGATGGCAAATCGGCTTTAGTACGATCTGTTTATCCGCGCCTTTTGTACGCCATCGGTTTTGTCCCCGTCCATTTTTTGAAGGAACGAATAAAGGCACTCGGTTCTGAAAAGCCAATTAAAAATGCGGTTTCTTCTACACTACAGCCCATGCTGCTCAAGTGAAAAATGGCTGTGTCGCAGCGTACCCGATCTTTAATTTCTTGATATTGGAAACCCTCCTGGCGTAAGTAATTGCGGAGGGTGTGGGGGTGTATATTCAGGACCTTAGCAAGATCGGCAAAACTGGGCTTATTCTGCAGCGTTGCTTCGACCAGTGAACTTACTTTGTAATGCCAGCTTTTCGAGGTATAGCGCTGGGTAATCATTGCCAAATTTACGTGGTTTAAAAACTTCTCTAAAGCCTGGGCTGAAATATTTACATTTTGCTCAAGCAAAGAGGCGGAAAATTGAATTTGCGCGTGGTCTTGCTGATAGTGAATATTTTTAGTGAGAAAGAGGTTCCAGTATTCCGCCGCATGGGGTTGCTTGCTAAAACTGAAATCAACTCGGTGCAGGGGAATTTGTCTGCCAATCAGCCAGTTGGCGGTGCGGTGTATGTAAAAGAGGAATGACTCATACAAATAGGGGTCAAACTCTGAATTCGCGGTATTAGGCGTGAGCGAGATGCTCGCGATGTCATTATGTATTTCTAAATTCGTATTTAAGCCCCAGGGGATTAGGCGGTAAAAGCGCGTGAGGCGTTTTAAGGCCTCGCCTAGGCTGGGGGCATTGGCCGCGAGTTCGGTCATGGTCGTCCAGCAGCCGAGCTTTTGCGCTTGGGCGCCAAATCCCATCAATTCGTCGCCCATGGCTTGCATCGTGTCGCGGCAGAGATTGGCGTAATTTTCGGCTGGGATTCGGGCATTGGCTTGCTTGAGCAAGCTGGGGCTAATGTGGTTTTGATTCAGTAGCTTAAGTTGTAAGTCGGGTTGCTGTTGCAAGTTCTGCAGGCATTTCTGCACGAAATAAATGGCGATAGTGGGTGATCGCATATCGGGTAGCCCAATTTGACTGGCCTCAAATTATAACAAAATGTCTATTTTTAACTAGCTCAATGTCATTGTTTTGGCGCTTGTCACAGGCGCAAAATGCGCCCTAATTAATTTGTGGTGCGGTGGCCGCACAAAAATGAGCTTATTGGGGTAGTTTCTGCCCCTTTATATTAATCATGCACTCGGGTGCTGGGAGTCGATATGAACATTCAAGGCAAGGTAGCGGTAGTTAGTGGTGGCGCATCAGGCATGGGCTTAGAAATTGTGCGGCGCTTGGTTAGTCTCGGCGGCAAGGCGGCAATATTTGATTTAAATGCTACAGCTGGCGCGGCGGCCGTCGCAGAGCTGGGTGAATCAGTGATTTTTGCCGAGGTTAACGTTACCAGCGAAGATTCTATTAAGGCTGGTATTGAGCAGACCATGGCGGCCTTCGGCGCGATCCATATTTGCGTTAACTGCGCAGGTATTGCCACTGGCAGCAAAACCCTTGGTAAAAACGGTCCGTTCCCACTGGATTTGTGGAACAAAACCTTGGCTGTAAACTTGACCGGCACCTTCAATGTACTGCGTTTGTGTGCTGAGCAAATGGCAAAAAACAAGCCTGAGAACGCCGACGGGGTTCGCGGCGCAATTATTAATACTGCGTCGGTGGCGGCCTTTGAAGGTCAGGTTGGTCAGGCGGCGTACAGCGCCAGTAAAGGCGGTATTGTCGGTATGACCCTGCCAATTGCCCGCGATCTGTCAACGATTGGTATTCGTGTTAACTGCATCGCCCCCGGCTTGATCAATACCCCCATGTTTGAATCGCTGCCCGCGCCAGTGTATGAAGCATTGAGCAGCACGCCGCTGTTCCCCAAACGTCTTGGCCGCGCCGCCGAAATCGCGCACATGGTGACCAGTGTTATTGAGAATGACTATATCAACGGTGAATGTATTCGTATGGACGCCGGTTTGCGCATGCAGCCCAAATAATTACACGATAAATTCTGATAAATACCGCAAAGGAAGGCTTCCGGGCCTCCTTGAAAATTGAGTGGAGCTAATGATGACTGAAGCGTGGATTATTGACGCCTGCCGCACCCCCCGTGGCATTGGTAAATTGGGTAAAGGGGCTTTGGCCGATATTCATCCCCAACAATTGGGGGCTTGCGTGCTTAAAGCACTGGTAGACCGAAATACCTTAAATACTGCCGATGTCGATGACGTAGTGTGGGGCACGAGCTGCCAAAAAGGCCGTCACGGTGGCGATATGGGCCGTATGTCGGCGCTCGATGCTGGCTTTGATATCCGCTCTAGCGGTGTAACTTTAGATCGCTTCTGCGGCTCGGGTATTACCAGTGTGAATATTGCGGCCGCCTCAATTATGTCTGGTATGGAAGATGTCGTCATTGCGGGTGGCGCTGAGATGATGTCGAGCTATGGTCACGACAATGGTCTGCCAGTAGTAATGGACAGTGGCAATATGCGTCTGCGCGCTCGCCACCCCCAAACTAATCAAGGGGTGTGTGCCGATACGATTGCGACCCTGGAAGGTATTGATCGCGAGGCACTGGACAAGCTTGCGGTGGTAAGCCAGCAGCGCGCTGCTCACGCGATTGAAAATGGCTATTTCGACAAGTCTTTGGTGCCGGTATACCACGAGGATGGTCGCCTGGCGCTGGATCGCGAAGAGTTTCCACGGCCGAGCACAAGCTTGGAATCCTTGTCGCAATTAAAGCCGTCTTTCCCGGCCTTGGCCGATCAGCCGCTAGACGAAGAGGGTACAACTTACCGCTCATTAATGCAGGCGAAATACCCCGATATTGAAATTAATCACGTTCATCATGCGGGTAATTCATCCGGTGTGGTTGATGGTGCAGCGGCAATTTTGTTGGCTTCTCCGGCTTATGCAACTAAGCAGGGTTGGAAGCCAAGAGCCAAAGTGCTGGCGATGGCAAATATGGGCGACTGCCCAACATTAATGCTAAATGCACCCGTTGCTGCCGCTGAAAAAGTACTGAAAAAAGCGGGACTCACCATCGACGATATTGATCTGTTTGAAGTGAATGAAGCTTTTGCTGTGGTCTTGGAGCGCTTTATTCGTAAACTCAATATTGACCGCGACAAGATCAATGTTAACGGCGGCTCTATGGCGCTGGGCCATCCGATTGGTGCGACCGGTTCGATTCTTATTGGTACGGTGCTAGATGAGTTAGAGCGGCGCAACCTTAAGCGCGGGCTCATTACTATGTGTACGGCGGGCGGCATGGCGCCGGCGATTATAATTGAGCGTATGTAATACAGGCGGATAGCAAGCATGAATTTAAACCTCTCAGAAGAGCAGCAATTTATTCAGCAAACTGCACGGGATTTTGCCGAGAAGGAACTCGTCGGCAACGCTGCCAAGCTGGATGCAGGTCAGGGCCAAGACGAATTTTTAGCGAATCTTAAAAAACTCGCTGATTTAGGTTTTATGGGGCTGAATGTCGATGCCGAATACGGCGGCACCGAAGCGGGGACCGTGGCGTTTAGTTTGGCAATTAGTAGTATTGCCCGAGGTTGCGCCTCTACCGCAGTGACCGTGTCGGTTACCAATATGGTGGCCGAAGTGATTCAGTCGGTGGCGAGCGCTGAGCAGAAGCAAAATTACCTGCCCAAAATTTGCTCCGGTGAATATTTGGCGGCGGGCTTCTGCCTAACCGAGTCGGGTGCCGGCTCAGACCCCTCGGGGATGAAAACCACCGCAGTGCGCGATGGCGACGGCTGGGTTTTAAATGGCTCCAAAGCCTATATCACCAGTGCCGAGTACGCTGGGGTGTTTGTCGTGTGGGCGGTAACCGACAAAGACGCGCCGCGCGGTAAGGGCATTTCTTGCTTTTTGGTTGAGCGTGAAACGGCTGGTCTTACCGTGGGGCCGGCTGAAGAGAAAATGGGCCAGAAAGGTTCGGCAACCAATCCGGTGTATTTTGATGATTGTCGTATTCCTGCCAGCGCGCTTATGGGCACCTTAAACCGTGGTTATCAAGTGGCTTTGGGCGAGCTGGCCGGTGGCCGTATTGGCATTGGCTCTTTAGCCTTGGGTTTGGGTGAGGCTGCACTCGACTACGCCAGAGACTACGCCAAAGAGCGCCAGCAATTTGGTCAGCCCATCGCTAATTTTCAGGGTTTGCAATGGATGTTGGCTGACGCTTACACCGAAATGGAAGCGGCCCGTTTGCTATTGATGCAGGCGGCGTTCACCAAAGAGAGTGGCGGCGATTTTGGCAAGCAGGCTTCTATGGCTAAATTGTTTGCCTCGGAAGCCGCCAACCGAGCGTGTTATACCGGCCTGCAAATTCTGGGCGGCAATGGCTATAACCGCGAGTACCCCCTGGAGCGCTTGGCCAGAGATGTGCGGATTACCAGTATTTATGAAGGCACCAGCGAAATTCAGCGCATGATTATTTCACGCAGTGTCTTTAGTTGATTAGTCCGCTTTAGTGCTAGTGCGAACTGGCCAGTGCCTGTTGCTTTAAGGTGCTGGCCAGTTCGTCGCCCAAGTATTTTTCAATTATATAGTGCACGCCATATAACACCGGCGTCATGACCACGGCCATCATAAACTTGTAAATATAGTTCACTACGCCAATCGCAAAAACCAATTGTAAACTCCAGTCGGCGCCAATATAAAAGGCGATGAACAGCACCACAAAACTGTCGATAAACTGGCTGACCAAGGTAGAGCCGGTGGCGCGCAGCCATATCCAGCGTTCTCCAGTGATTTCTTTCACTCGGTGAAACACTTTTACATCAATAATCTGACCGAGTAAAAAGGCGACTAGGGAGCCAAGAATAATCCACAAACCCTGGCCAAACACCAATTTAAATGCTGCATCGTAATCGCTGACTAGCGCCCGTAAATTATCTTGCTCGCTCTGTGGGAGTGCTGGGCTAATATGGGATTGCGGCCAAAAATCCGCTGGCACTAAATGAATGCCAATAAAAAACATCGCAAAGGCGTACACAATTAAGCCCGCGGTGAGGTAAGACAATAACTGCACACCGCGCTTGCCGTAGTATTCATTAATAATGTCGGTAAGCACAAAAACAAAGGGCCAAAGTAAAACCCCGACCGTAAGATTGAAGGAAAGGTGTTCAATGCCAAAAATACTGAGGTCAAGCGGCGGCATGCCGAGGGTATGCTCGAGGGAAAATATTTTTACGCCGATCAATTCCGCGATCAGGGCATTGGCCACAAAAAAACCGCCCAGAAAAATAAATAGGCGGGTGGCTTTATTATTAAGGGTATTGCTCATCATGGGCGTATCCTAATGACGAAATTGCGGAGCGGGAATACTGGCGCCGAAATGCGGTAATATGGCGGATCAAGGCATTTTACATTAATCGACCTTGGTCGACAGTTTTGTGCGGTAAAGCGATCAGCGATTTATGCACACTAGATGATTAGAGTGAAGCGAGTTTCTATGTCAGTTCAACATTACGCACCACTGGTGCTTATTACTGGGGCCTCACAAGGCATTGGCGCGGCGATCGCAAAGTGCTTTGCTAACGCCGATTTTCCGGTGCGCCTGGCACTGCTTGCACGCACCCGCAGCGGGCTGATGGACGTTGCGGCGGACTGCGCCAAGGCGAACTCGGTAAAGATATACACCGTTGATGTGAGCGACGCGGAGCAGGTGGCTGATTTCGCCCAGACACTCAAGTCAGAGATGGGTGAGGTCGACGTGCTCATTAATAACGCTGGAAGTTGGTTGGGCAGCAGTATTGTCGATATGGCGGTAGCCGATTTTGACCGTATTGTCGCGGCCAATTTGCGCAGCACGTTTTTGCTCTCGAAAATGGTATTACCGGCCATGATCGCAAAGGGGGCCGGGGATATTTTTAATATGTCGTCAACGGCGGGTTTCGAAGGCTACGCTGGGGTCTCGGCCTATTGCGCTGCCAAGCACGGAGTTAGTGGGTTTACTAAGGCGCTGCGCGAAGAAGTGCGGGGCAAAGGCGTGCGGGTGTGTTGCGTGTCACCAGGGCCGACTCATTCCCCTTCTTGGCAGGACAGTGGTGTGGCCAAAGAGCAGTTAATGCCCGCTGAAGATGTGGCGCGCGCATTCCTGGCGATATATAAACTCGATCGCAATGTGGTGGTAGAAGATATTGTACTGCGGCCGCAAGCTGGGCATATACGAAGTAATTAGGGCCTAATTTACCCGCTCGGTAATAATCTATTTAACTGCGTATTTTCGAAAACTCTTCGTCCATTCGCATGAACATATAGATCCCCATTTTGTTCTCGTCATCAGAGAAATTCGCGGTAATCCGCTTTATGACATCACAGGCGCTGGCGATCATTTCGTCGCAGTGTTGTTTGCCTGCTGGGGTCATTTCAATGAGTTTTTCACGACCTGAATTTGGGTCTTCCAATATAGTGATATAGCTCAATGGTTCTTTTGCTAGGGCACGCAAAGCTTTGGAAACACTGCTGCTGGTAATGTCATACCAGTTGGTCATCATTTTGACGATGTCTTTGCGGCTAATCGTCGTTACGTCTCGGCGTTGAGACTCTGATCGCAGAATCCACATAATAACGGTTTGGTGGCGATCGAGTCGGCCACACTCCATTAACCCTGCTTCTATTTTCATCCCAATTGAAAAGTGTATCGGGTAAAAATAATCCAGAAACATATTGGGAGCGTTATCTGGATTTACAGGTACGTCGTCTGCGGTTTTCCAATGCTTGTTCAAGGCGGGCCTCAATATACTGATTTGTAGGTGAATTTAGGTCCCTAGTTGGGCTATGTCAAGATATATCACAAACGACACTATACTTTATTAGAAATAGTTTCCTGTTGACACTATTTCCTTGTCGCATTATATTTGTCGAAAAATGATAATGCGAGTGAGTAATGAGCAGTCAAATCGATATCCATTTACAAAGTGCGTTCGATGCACTTCGCCACGGTTACGGTGAAGAGCGCTTCCCGTCCTTGAGGCAGCGAGTCAGTCGTTTAAGTCGTTTAAAGGCTCTGTTGGTCGAAAATGAAGAGGCGCTTTGTGCCGCCTTATCTACGGATTTTGGTTATCGCTCGGTAGATCAAAGCTCGTTTGCCGAAATTACCACCACGATTAAGTCTGTTAATTACGCACTTAAGAATGTGAAGTTTTGGATGCAGGCCTCGCGCCGCACGCCGGATTTAAGCTTGCGGATGAGCGGTGCAAAGACCGCCACTCAAGCTTTTCCTAAGGGTGTAGTGGGTATTGTTAGTCCTTGGAATTTCCCGATCAATCTTGCGCTATCACCACTGGTGTCAGTGCTTGCAGCGGGAAATCGCGCCTTGATTAAACCCTCTGAATTCACTCCAACAAGTTCAGCATTATTGGCAGAGCTAATAGCGAAATACTTCGAAAAAACAGAAGTCGCTGTGGTGTGCGGCGAAGCCGAGCTTGCTCAGCAATTTGTCACCTTACCCTTTGATCACCTGATTTATACCGGCGGTGAAACGGTGGCGAGACACATTATGGCCGCCGCGGCAGTGAATTTAGTGCCACTCACCCTCGAGCTTGGTGGCAAATCGCCAGTCATCGTTAGTCAGTCAGCCAACTTGAAAAAGGCCGCGCAGCGTATCGCGTTTGGTAAGTACTTTAATGCTGGTCAAATTTGCATTGCACCAGATTATTTAATGGTCGCTCCTGAGCGTCTTGATGAGTTTCTCGCTTGCTTAAAAGACGCTGTTGCCTCCATGAATGCCAATGCGGATTCAGTCGACAGCGTGGCCGTGATCAACGACCGCCATCGCCAGCGTCTTGCCGAATTGGTCTCTGAGGCAACAGAGCAGGGCGCGCGAGTTGTGAGTTTTGGTGAAGAAAGCGGTGAGCAACCCTACAAACTAAATATCGTCATTGACGCGCCTGAATCGACAAAAATCAGCTGCGACGAAATATTTGGCCCGTTGCTGTTAATCAAAACCATTGGCAGTTTAGGCGCCCAGATAGCTGAAATCCGCAAGGGCGGGCACCCCTTGGTTATTTATTACTTTGGTAATAACGAAAGCGAATTTAACACCGTTGCCGAGCAAACCTCGTCCGGCGCCTTGGTCAAAAACGAAGTGATTTTTCAATACGCTAATGATGACCTGCCCTTTGGTGGCGTGGGTCGTAGCGGCATGGGTAAGTATCGTGGCCTCGATGGCTTTAATGAGTTTTCTCATACCCGCGCAATATTTAAATCTGGGTGGTTGGATATTTCTGGCTGGGTGACCCCGCCCTACAACCCACAATTCAGAATGCTTAACAAAATAATGAGGAAGATATGAGTAGTAACGTAGTAGATGGTGCTGACACCGATTTGAACGAAGTTGTTGCGAATATGCTGTCACCTGAGTGTATTCAAAATCCGTATCCTGTGTATAAAAAACTGCGGACTCAGTCGCCAGTACACGGTTTGCTCGATTATCCGCCAGGCACTGTACCCGGTGTGGACACGCCATTTCCTGCGTGGGTAATTACCCGCTACGCCGATGTGGATTACGTGCTTAGCAATCCAGATATTTTTTCTTCTGAAGATCCAATGCAGGCGAATTCAAGTGCGCCGAGCTTAATGCTGGTAAACCACGATAAGCCGCGTCACACCGATCTGCGCAACCTAGCCAAAATGGCCTTCACGCCCAAGCGGATTCACGACAATATCGTTGAGCGTCTACGTAGCGACGTTAGCGCAATTGTTGATGGTAATGTTGGCCAATCAATTGATTTCATGGAAGAGGTTGCGGGGGTTATTCCCGCGTTGGTAATGACCTATTTGATGGGCTTGCCGAAGGAAGACTACAAGAAACTAGTGCGTTGGGCTAACGCCTTTATGGTGTCATCTGATTTTACCCCGCAGGAGCGCCAAAGCTGTAATGAAGAATTATTTCACTACTTTGTGGCAAAAGTAGGCGAGCGCTATAGCGATATTGAAGCAGGTAAAAAAGTAACCGATGACCTGATGACCGCGTTTATTACTGCGGAATACGAAGGCAATGGCCTGAGTAAAGAAGAAGTCGTGCTGTTCTGTATCACGCTGGTCGTTGCCGGAGCGGAAACCACAACCTATTTCCTAGGCAACTTGATGGGCGTCATGCTGGAGGACAGCAGCTGGTTTGAGCGCCTCAAGCAAGATCGCAGTTTAATCCGCCCCTTTATGGAGGAGTGTTTGCGTCGCGACGGTCCGCCGCAGCGTTTGTTTCGCTGTGTTCTCAAAGACTGCGAAGTCGGTGGGCAAGCGATAAAGGCAGGTGACTGGGTGGCGTTCTTTATGGCCGCGGCGAATCACGATGAATCGGTATTCGAAAACCCTGAGCAGTTCATTCTCGGGCGTAAAAATGTTTCTAAGCACGTTACCTTTGGGCGCGGAATACACCATTGCCTAGGTGCGCCATTGGCGCGGATAGAAGCTGAGATCATGTTAAATACAATGTTTGATAAGTGCGCCGCAGTCGAAGGTTCGCTTGCCAATTCTAGTCGTCAATCTGGTGGTTTACTTGCTTACGGTTTTAGCACTTTGCCGTTGAAGTTGGTATCGACTAATCCTTAGCTATTGAAGCAAATATTTTAAATTTGGCTTTATGAGGTAGATCGTGAAGGTAGATATTGTAGACAGAGAGCAACAGCAGAGCACCTATGCGGTGAATGATGTCCACGAGTTGTTTAGTGCGCTCAGCGACGAGATGAAAATAGATGCACTGTGTGGTGGCTGTTGTTCCTGTGCAACTTGCCACGTGTATCTCGGTGATGAATATGAGCATGCTATGAATGAAGTTGCCCAAGACGAACAAGAAATCTTGGACGGCCTAATGCACACGGCAGAGAACAGCCGCTTGTTGTGTCAAATGACATTGCAGACGGAAATAGAGCACCTTGAAATAACCATTGCACCCGCTGAATAAGAGGAAATAAAAATGACAGAGAATACTGCAGCAAGTCTCGAAGCGACCAATCTGGCGCTTACAAAAGAAATATTTGTGCGCTTCGGTAACGGCGATGTCGACGGTATCGTTGAGCTTTTGCACGATGAAGCTGTGATCGAGTTTTACGGCCCAGAAGTCATTCCCTACGCGGGTGAATACCACGGTAAAGAACAGTGTAGAGAATTCTTCAGCACGGTTCTGGCCTCAGTAAATATCCACGTCTTTGATGCAGATGAATTTATTTGTGAAAGCGACCGCGTTATTGTTGTTGGAAAGCTGAGGTTAACCACCAAAAGCAATGGCAATGAAATTAAGTCGCCATTTGTACACGTGATTACCTGCAAAGACGGACGCTGGTCTTGGTTTCGCGATTTCATGAATACGGCTGTGGCTCAAAAGGCGTTTGCTCCCAATGGCGCTTAATCATCGCAGTGTTTATACGTCGGACGTCGGCTTGTTTGTTTTGCTGGCCACGCCGCTTCTTAATGAAATTGTTATAGAATTCATTCTGAGTTTTGGAAACAGTGAATTTTACCAAGGTGGGGCAAAGTCAGCAGTAAATGCCTTTGTGGGTATTGCTGGGGTCTTGGGTTTTCGCTACTTCGCTTGAAAATAGCGGATTCGAGGCTGGTGGCAAGTATTAGCTTTTTTGTTAAGGCAGCTGCAGCCTCCTGGTTATTGAACGCTTATTTATACGGCCTATCACCTGCGTTTCTAGTATTGGCCGCGGCAGATTTTTTGTCAGCATTAGTGCTTCTGAAGGCAATGGTCTTTAAAACATAATGCTTAGATAAATTTGAAATGATGTTATGAAATGACGAGCTACTCATAGCAAATAATATATTAATAAAATGGTGTAAAACTGATGAATAACAGTTACATAAAATCGAGTTTAGCTATTGTGGCGGGAATTGGCTTAGTCTTCCCGGCCTACAGTTTGGCCGCTAATCAGGGGAGTCGTTTAATAGAAGAAGTGATGGTTACCGCCCAAAAGCGGGAGGAAGATTCGCAAGATATTCCTATTATGATCAGTGCTTTTAGCAGCGAAAAATTAGATGCCATGGGTGTTGAGTCGACTGCTGATTTACAGAAGGTAACACCTGGTCTCACGTTCACCTATGCGTATGGCTACACCGTAATTTATTTGCGTGGTGTTGGAAGTGACGCGTTTTTGCCAAATGCTGATCCAAGCATCGCCACCTACATCGATGGCATCAATATTGGTCCTAGCCAAGGCAAGCAAGATACCCTTGGCGCGGTTAAGCGTGTCGAAGTACTTAAGGGGCCTCAGGGTACTTTGTTCGGTCGCAATGCTACCGGTGGTGCAATTAGCATTATTACTGAAGATCCACCAGAGGAGTTTGGCGGTTACTTTAAGACCGAGTTTGGCAACTATAACGCCCGCCAAAATCAACTGTACTTAGGTCTGCCAATTGGTGACAGTTTAGGCGCAACGGTGTCTTTGTTTGAAAGTTACCAAGACCTCTACGGCCGTAATGAGGTCTATGGTGAGCCAGGGCCAATGCGTGACGAGTTCGCTGAAGGGGCGCGGGTAAAAGTGCGTTGGGACCCCGCTGACAGTTTTGCTATGACCTTGATTGCTGCATACGGAAATCAGTTTTCCAGTAACTCATTATCACAAGAGAATACTCGCCCATCGCCGCTATTAGGTGGTGGTGTTGAGCCTGATGAGTTGGATCGGGTTTGGCACAACAATGACCTTGGCGGCAACTCAACCATGAATGAGCTTTACGGTGGCATTGTCGAGTGGCACCCCGGTCCTGTTGATTTTAAATTTATCTACTCTGAGAACTATGCCATTGTTGACGAGGCGCATTACGACCTTGATTCCACCGAGAAGGCCGAGGCGTATTTCTACAGTGCCGATCAGTTTAACGATCAAAAAACCTATGAGCTGCAGATATTATCGAATGAAGACACTTGGTTATCAGACGATATTGAGTGGGTTGCAGGTTTGTACCGTTTGGAAGGTGAGGGCGGCTTTGGTAGCTTATATCTCACGCTTAATGCCGCTGGGGTTGCATCAGCCGCACTGGGTCTGCCAGACTTTTTGGCGCCGATTTTGGGGCCCATTCTAAACTCTACGCCAGATATCGTACTCGGGAATGGCGGTATTCTGACTACAGAGTCGAATTCAGCTTACGCTCAGGCAACGTGGTTTACTACGAATTGGCTGAATGTCACTGCAGGTGTGCGTTATCAAGAAGAAGTGCGCGGGATTACCAATAGCTATTTGGATGTGGTTAGTCCGCTTGCGGGCGATCCACCAAATGAATATTACAAATCGGGTGATCGCTCGCAAAATACGCGTATCTCTAACTTTACCGCGCCAGATCTGGAAGAAAATACAGTTTCACCACGTATCGCTGTGCAAATTTTCCCGACAGAAAATATCCAGTTATTCGCGTCGGCCCAGCGTGGTTATAAAAGCCCGACCTACAATATAGTTAACTTCTTTACCAACCCAGATCCGGTTGAGCGAGAAGAGGCAACTGCCTTTGAACTCGGTATTAAAACTGACTTGCTAGACGGCACGCTGCGTTTGAACGGTGCACTGTTTAAAACCGAAATTGACGGCTTACTCACCGCCTTGGTTGCTATTCCCTCTGGTGGTGTCGTGACCTTTAAAAATGCGGGTACCGGTGAGATTGAAGGTGCGGAAATTGACTTTCAGTGGCAGCCAATGCCGAGCTGGAATCCTGGCCTAGTATTCAGTGGCGGCGCAACCTACTTAGACGCGATTTATTCTGAGTATAAAGATGGCGCTGGATTTGACGACGATACTGGCTTGTATTTCGGTTCAGACAGCTTGGTTGGTGATACTTCTCGCGATTTTAGCGGTAATAAGATTGTTCGTACTCCGCGTTTTAGCTCGAGTGTATCGGCTAACCAATTTGTCAGTATGGGCGATTTCGGCGACCTTGAGTTCGGGGTGGATTACTACTACAACAGTGGCTATAACACGACGCCGCAAAACTCGCCATTTTACGAGCAAAGCCAGTTTGAAACATGGGCCGCGCGTATTTCGTACTTCTACGACCCGCTTGGCTTGCAACTAACCGGGTTTGTAAATAACGCTAAAGATGAAGAGTATACCCAAGCTATGGTGCAGCAAGACTTTGGTCGTACGGTCACCTTGGCGCCACCACGCACTTACGGTCTGCGCTTAAAGTGGGAGTTCGGCGGATAAATTAGATGCCTTGCCGGAGCCTGCAGAATCTCATTGACAGTGCGCAGCGCTCCGGCTTTTTTAATAATGATGAAAATGGAGTTCGTGATATGAAAAGCAAAAAAAATGATACACGCTCAATACTCTCAGCAGTTGTGCTTGCATCGTCGCTATTAATGAGCGCGGAGAGCATTGCGCAAGTTGATGTGATTAATTTGTTTAGCCTTAGTTCTGGTCCTGGTGCTGATGTATTTGCGCCAATACTTGAGTTGGGTGTGCTACCGCGCAGTTTAGAGAATGGAGGCGTGTTTCTGCAGGCTGGTCAGGATATTTTGCTGAGTGATCAGGGGCCTGCCTCGACTTTGCTTGGTCTGGGTGGACCCTTAAAAGGCCAGCTAGTCCCTGTGCTGGATGTCTTGGTAGAAAATCCACTTAGCCTTGGAGATTACTTTATGGGCGGCGGAACAATTATTTCCCAGGAGCTGGCTTTGCCGCCGATTCCTATTGTGAATGCGCCATTGACTGGCCTATAGGGCTAACGTAACAAGGGCCTGAGCATGCCTTCTAAACCATTGAGTTTGATTTCATACATCAAGCCCAATTGCTCGCCAAGTTTCCCTGCCGGAAAACCCTGTTTGTGGAACCACACTAAATAGGGTTCCGGCAGTTCTAGTAATTTTCTGCCTTTGTATTTACCAAAGGGCATGACTTGGTTGACTGCATCGATCAGCTGTTGCGGGTTTTGCTCGAGATCCATTACGGCTTCCCAGTCTTGCTGGTATCGTCGCTCAGTGCTTTATTTTGATTGCTCTGCCATGAGTTTGCGCCAAGTGCGATGAGGCGAAGCTGCTTTTCTGCCAGGGCGATGAGTTCGTCATCGTCTTCGCCGCGGGGTCTGGCCATCAATTGTTGGTTCACGATTTGTATCATGGAACGGATCATTAGGTTGGCGAGCATCCGCAAGTCCGACTCGCTCCAATTGTCGTGGGTGACCAAGCGACTTAAATCGCGGGCCAGCTCAATTTCTAACTGCTTGAATTCATCGTTGATGGCCTCGCGGATGCAGGCAACGCCACCAAAGCTCTCTCGGGCAATAAACTGAAACTGACGGCGATGGGCGCGAACATAAGTAATAAACGTCTCAACCGAGCGGCGAATAATTAGTTCTTCGGGTATCGGGTTAGCGCGCACCGTGATGAGCATGGCGCGCAGGGTGCTGAATGAGGTGGTGACCAGCTCAAGGCCGAGGGTGTTCATGTCGGGGAAATGCCGGTAAAAGGCGCCCGGAGTAATACCAACTTCGCGGGTAACTTCGCGTAGGCTAATGGCGTCGAAACTTTTATCGCGACTAATGAGTTCCAGTACCGCTTCCAGTAAGGCCTGTCGGGTATTGATTACAGTGTCACTATGGCTGCGATGGCGTTTTTGCGGGCGACTCATTGGGGCTGGCTACTCATTTTTGCTAGGGCAATACCGTTAAGTGTACAAGCCCCAGCCGGTCGAGGCTACGACTTGTACTGCGCCCGGTCGATTAAGCGGCCTGTGGAGCGCTGGGGTTGCGGGGTGGTAGTGCTAGCTTGAATATTTTTACCCACACCGTGGCGTACTGGCTGTATAGCGGACCAGTATTGTAAGGCAGACCGTATTTCTCACAGATTTGGCGAACCTCAACCGACATTTCAGCGTAGCGGTGGGCTGGCACATCGGGAAACAGGTGGTGCTCAATTTGGTGAGAGAGGTTGCCACTCATTACATGGAACAGCTTGCCGCCAGTAAGGTTGGCAGAGCCAAGCAGTTGGCGGTAATACCAGCGACCACGGCTTTCGTTTTCGCAGGACGCCTCGGTAAAACTGTGTACCCCATCGGGGAAATGTCCGCAAAATATAATCGAAAAGCTCCATATATTGCGAATGACGCTGGCGCTCACATTGGCGGCGAGAACCACCGGAAATAAGGGGCCAGCGAGTAGCGGGTAAAGGATGAAGTCCTTACCCCAAATTTGTGCGGTTTTACGCAGTGACAGTTTGAGCTCTGGCCAAACGTCTTTAAAGGTTTTTCGGCCGGAACGAAGACTGTCGATCTCTACACCGTGTAAGGCGACGCCCATATCGAAAAACAGCATGAGCAGGGTGGCAAATATTGGGTTAGCGAGATAGGCAGGGTGCCATTTTTGCGCGGGGTCCATACGCAATATGCCATAGCCGATATCGCGATCTTTATCGAGAATATTGGTGTAGGTGTGATGCTCGTAATTGTGGGAGTGAGCCCATTGGTCGCCGGGGCAGTTAGTGTCCCAATCGTAATGGCGGGAATGGAAGCGCGGGTCGCCCATCCAGTCGTATTGGCCGTGAATAATATTGTGGCCAATCTCCATATTGTCGAGAATTTTGGCGATACCCAGGCCAATACTGCCAGCACTGAATAGCAGCCAAAATAGCGGCCAGCTGGCAATGCTTAACGCTATGCTGAATCCGAAGAGTGAGGCCGGTAAAAATAACAGCGACGCAAAAATACTCAGGCGCGCGCTAATGGTGAGCAGGTGGTGAATCTTAACCAATTTTTTAATGTAGCGGGCGTCCCGCTCGCCGCGATCGGCGAGGGCGCGCTGCTTTACTGCTTCGATTTCAGCGCCGAAAGCGTCGAGTTGCGCTGGGTTCATCGCGGTGGTGTTGGTGTTCATTTTATTGCTTCTCCAATAATGTCGATCGCTATAGGGCGAGGCTGACATCGCCAAGTGGCTGGGAAATGCACAGGCGAATATATTCTTCACCGTGACTAATTTCACCGCTGTTCATATTGCGCACACTGCCTTCGGTTTTAAGGCAGCTACAACTATGGCATATCCCCATGCGGCATCCCGCTTGAGGCTGTAGCCCGGCAGCTTCAGCTTGCTCCAGCAGATTTCGGCTGTCGCTGCTGACTTCACAGCGGCTGTGTTTAAAGGCCAGTGTGCCAACGACCTCGGTATTGCCGGAGACACTGGCGACCGCTTTAAAACGCTCGGCGTGAAATTTCTCGCCGTGTCCGAGCAGCTGGTACTCCTCGCTCACGGCCTGAATTAAGGCTTCGGGGCCGCACACAAAACACTCGGGCAAGCTCAGCGCACCGGTGTGGTCGCTAAGGCTATTTTGAAAGCTCAGCGCGGCAAGTAAATGCCGTTGGCTAAAATGCCCGCTCAATTCACCAGTGCCGTCGCTGAACACCGGTAATAGCGAGAAGTTGGCGTGGGTACTCGCAAGTGCCTGCAAGCGCGAATGGAAAAGGGTATTCGCTTCATCGCGGTTGTAATACAACAGGGTAATACCACCCTTGTAGCCTTGTTTTAAGGCGGCTTCCAGCATGGCCATGATGGGTGTGATGCCGCTCCCCGCAGCGACCATCAGTAGTGCGCCGGGCAATTGTGGCGGCAGCACAAACTCGCCCATTGGCGGTGAAAGACGAATTAAATCGCCAACCTTTAGCTGGCGATTAATGTGCGTGGAAACGAGGCCGTCTGCCTGCGCCTTTACGGTGATTGCAATGCGTCCAGCGCGACGGTTTAAGGAATAACTGCGGCTGTGTAGGCGACCATCAATTTCAATATACACCTGGCAAAACTGACCGGGGCGAAAGCCGGGCCACTCGCCATTCGGCGCTAACATCAAGGTTACCGACTCGTCGGTTTCCCGGTAAATTGCCGTGATATAGGCCGGAATTCGATTCTGATCCAGCGACCACATCGGATTTAGCACTTCTAAATAGCGGCCCATTCCGTTGGGGGCTGCGAGGGCATTAATTAGCCGCGAGTCGGCAATTCGACGCCAGGTACTACGCGATGGATTTGTGCTGAGCTTCATTGCTTTCTCCTTGTGGTAAATGGTGATGGCTAAAGGTGTTTGTGAACATTTGTGCACTTTATGCGCGCAAAAGCCTTAAGTCAACATGTGTTCACAAATAATTCACATGTATTTCGATTCGCCTTGTTAGCGGATTTCGTTCTAAGTTGTTGAAATTATTGGCTTGTTAGCTGGTTTTACTGATATTTACATCTGTAAAGTTTTTGATATGGTGAAATTTTACCAATAGCCATGCAGCCATAATCGCAACGCCTTGCTCGTCATCAACGCGTGCGGCTGGGATTGCCAATAACTATTCTGTTAAACTTCGCCCCCCGGTATCCGCCTAGAACGAGATTGAATATGACGGAACAAGCATCAGCCCAGCAGGTGGTTCGCGATCATTTGGCCAAGCTCCACGAGCAGCCACAGGTGCCCGCCGCCGAGCGCGCGGCGCTGCGAGACAAAATTAAGCGCTTATTGAAAGAGCGCAATGCGGTGCTGGTTGCCCATTACTACACCGACCCAGAAATTCAGGCCTTGGCCGAAGAAACTGGCGGTTGCGTTTCTGACTCGCTGGAAATGGCCCGTTTTGGCCGTGACCACCCCGCGTCGACCTTGGTCGTGGCGGGGGTGAAGTTTATGGGCGAAACCGCAAAAATTTTGTCGCCAGAGAAACAGGTGTTTATGCCGACCTTGGAGGCAACCTGCTCTTTAGACATCGGCTGCCCTATTGAAGAGTTTTCGGCATTCTGCGACCAGCATCCTGATCGCACCGTGGTGGTGTATGCGAATACGTCTGCTGCGGTAAAAGCGCGAGCCGACTGGGTAGTGACCTCAAGTATTGCGCTAGACGTTGTAGACCACCTCGACAGCGAAGGCCAAAAAATTCTGTGGGCGCCAGATAAGCACCTCGGCGATTATGTCCGCCGCGAAACCGGTGCCGATGTATTGCTGTGGGATGGCGCCTGTATTGTTCACGAAGAGTTTAAAGCCCAAGGTATTCTCGATCTTAAAAAGGTCTACCCAGACGCGGCGGTACTGGTGCATCCCGAATCGCCAGCGAGCGTCGTGGCAATTGCGGACATGGTTGGTTCAACCACCCAAATCATTAACGCGGCGCGTGACCTACCGAATAAGCAAATGATCATCGCCACGGATCAAGGTATTTTCTACAAGCTGCAACAATTGGTGCCAGATAAAGAGTTCATTATCGCGCCAACCGCTGGTAGTGGCGCCACGTGCCGCAGCTGTGCGAATTGCCCCTGGATGGCAATGAACGCCTTAGACAATCTCGCTCACGTTTTAGAGCACGGCGGCAACGAAGTACATGTTGATCCCGCTCTCGGGGTGCAAGCCATGAAGCCGCTCACCCGGATGTTGGACTTTGCCGCGGCCAAGCCCAAGTCTTGAGTAGTTCACCAGCACCGGTATTTTATAAAACCAGCGCCGCCTGCGATGCCATGGCGGCGCGCTTGGGTTTGGACCTTGTAAAAAAGTGGCTTCCAAACCCAGAACAACTTTATGTCTTTTTTGAACAAGGCCGTCTTGGCATTGGCTTAGCGCCTACGCAGCGCGAGAATCCCGTCGCCGTGGATTTTGTTCACGCTCTGCAGCACCGCCACCCCGGCAAAGAATTATTAATCAAAGCATTAGGTGGCAAGCGGCCAACGGTAGTTGACGCGACTGCCGGTCTTGGCCGCGACAGCTTTGTGATGGCCACTAACGGCTGTACCGTTACTATGTGCGAGCGCATGCCAGTGGTTGCCGCACTATTAGAAGACGGCTTAATGCGCGCCAATATCAGTATCGACACCATGGAAATCGCGGCCAGAATGAGCTTAGTAAAGTGCGGCGCCGCAGACTATCTGGAACGGCTTAGTGCGATGGATTGCCCGGACGTGGTCTACCTCGATCCCATGTTCCCAGTGTCCGGCAAATCAGCATTGGTAAAAAAAGAAATGCGTCTTTTCCACTCGCTGGTGGGTTTAGATGAAGACAGCGCTGCCTTGCTGGATATTGCACTACAACGAGCGCGACACCGAGTTGTTGTTAAGCGCCCACCCAAGGCGCCGTATTTAGCCGAGCGAAAGCCTCAGCTCTCGGTGTCGGGCAAAGCGGTGCGTTTCGATATTTATCCGCTCAAGGCGTTTGCGAAGTAAGTGAAGGCGGAATGCTTGACGGGAGACGGTGAGCGCAAAAGCTAGGCCATTGCGTTCGCAAAGGTGAGTAGCTAGTGCCTTTTCTGATGCTCCGAAGCGGGTATGGACTCCTGCCTCCGCAGGAGTGACGAACTTTTTTAGCTGCGTTTTATGTACGACCGGTCAGCTGGGGTATCGTCATACCTGCGTAGGCAGATATCCATGTCAGCGAAGCGAATCTTCTTGTATGCTGCCCTTCCTTGCAAGGGGCGGAGCTTTACGCCAGCAATTCCCGTAGCATTCCCTCATACATCAGTGACAATTTATCTAAGTCTTCGGCCTTAACGCATTCATCCACTTTATGGATGGTGGCATTTACGGGGCCGAGTTCAACTACCTGCGCGCCAGTGGGGGCGATAAAACGCCCATCAGAGGTGCCGCCAGCGGTGGATAGAATGGTGTCTTTACCCGTCACTGCTTTAATGGCGTGTTGTGCCGCCTCCACCAGAGGGCCTTCTGAGGTGAGGAAGGGTTGGCCGCTCAAATTCCAGTCAATGTGGTAATCCACCCCGTGACTGTCGAGTATGGCGTGGGTGCGGTCTTTTAATATCTCAGCGGTGAGTTCGGTGGAAAAACGGAAGTTAAAAATCACTTCCAGCTCGCCGGGAATTACATTGGTGGCGCCGGTGCCGCCATTGATATTGGAAATTTGAAAAGAAGTGGCGGGGAAGAAGTCATTGCCCTCGTCCCATTGCTCAGCGGCTAAGGCGGCCAGTGCAGGGGCAGCTTGGTGAATGGGGTTGTTCGCCAAATGTGGGTAGGCAACATGGCCTTGAATACCTTTTACCGTCATCACTGCGCCTAATGAACCGCGACGACCGTTTTTAATGACATCGCCAACGTGGTCGGTTGAGGAGGGCTCGCCCACCAAGCACCAGGTAATTTTTTCATTTTGCTGTTCTAGCCACTCAACCACCTTTACGGTGCCGTTGACTGCGGGGCCTTCTTCGTCGCTGGTGATTAAAAAGGCGATGCGGCCGCTGTGGTCTGGGTGGGCGGCAACAAAGTTCTCACAGGCGGTAATCATCGCCGCGAGACTGCCCTTCATGTCGGCGGCGCCACGGCCCCGCAGCATGCCATCTTGAATAACGGCTTCAAAGGGCTGGGTTTGCCAATTTGCCGCTGGGCCGGTGGGCACCACGTCGGTATGGCCTGCAAAACAGAATATTGGCCCGCTAGTGCCGTGCACCGCCCAAAAATTGTCAACATCGCCAAAGCGCAGCGACTGGCACTCAAAGCCAATCGCGCTCAGGCGCGCCATCATAATGGTTTGGCAGTCGGCGTCGGCAGGCGTTACCGAGGGGCGTTCAATGAGTTCGCAGGCCAGTTGCAAGGTGGGGGAGAGCGCTGTCATAGGGTGTCGACTTCTGTAGCGTAAATAGGTGTTGCGGCGGGCGCAGATGTAAGCGGCGTATTCTAACAGAACTTTGCTGACTGACCGAATCACTCACTGGCGGGGGAATTGAGTGGAAATGTCATAGAGCCCATTTTCTGGCTTGGTTAAGATGGCTTATCTGGTCGCGCTTACGCCACGCGGCTGCAGTTTAGTCAGTGCATACAAATAACAGAGGAAGGCTTATGAGCATGGATTTGGATATTGCGGTTGGCGCCGCCGAATTTGACTTTGCCGATCAGGATATTCCCCAGCGGCTGCGTCACTGGGCGCGAGTTAAGCCGGATCATCCGTTTATGATTTGGGAACCGCGCTCCGGCGAGGACAAGCGTTGGACCTATAGCGCCTTTGATGCTGAGACAAGCCGCATTGCGGCGGGCTTGTATGCCAAGGGCGTACGCAAGCACGACAAAATCATGATTCACGCGGAGAATTGCCCAGAAATGGTTTTGGCATGGTATGCCTGTGCCAAAATTGGGGCTGTTGGTGTCACCACCAATACCCGCTCGGTGGGTGGCGAAATCACCTACTTTGCCGGCCACACCGAAGCGGTGGGTGCAATTACGCAGCCCAAGTTTTACGACGAAATCAAGGCCCACGCCAAAGAGCTGAAGTGGATTGTGGTTACCGACGATAATTCCGGCGAGGCGGCGGACGCGCCTAGTGGCGGTGATAAATTTGCCAGTCTGTATGGCGATGCGGCAAGCCTGCCGACACGTGCTGCAGAACCGATGTTACCTGCTGGCATTATGTTTACGTCGGGAACGACCTCGCTACCTAAGGCAGTGGTGCATACCCACGCCAATGCGCTGTGGTCGGGCACCATGGGTTCCAGCAGCATGGGAATGAATGGCGACAGTGTCTACCTCGGCTTTTTACCGTTCTTCCATGTTAACTGCCAAAGCTGGGCATTCTGGGGTTCGCTCGGGGTGGGCGGCACGGCAGTGTTAATGCCCAAGTTTTCTGCCAGCCGGTTTTGGGCAGTGATTGAGAAATACCAAGTATCTCACTGTTCTATGATTCCCTTTGTCTTTAAGGCGATTGGTATGGAGGCGGTGCCGGAGCAACACAGCTTAAAGGTCATGCCAATGGGCATTATCTGGAAAGACATTGAAGGCTGGCTTAAGGCCAAGTCATTTGCCAGCTGGGGTATGACTGAAACCGTTACCCACGCAACGCGATCTGATTTTGTCAGTGACTGGCCCCAGGGTTCTATCGGTAAACCGACACCGGGCTACCATCTTGCGGTTGTGAATCCAGAGACCGGTGCTACCTGTAAAAAAGGCGAAATCGGCGAGCTGTGGGTGCAGGGTACACGGGGTGTGAACTTGTTTTTGGAATACTATAAAAACCCCGAGGCCATGGCCAAAGCGTTTACACCTAATGGCTGGTTTAAAACCGGCGATATGGTGCATGTCGGCGACGAGGGTAACTTCTATTTCAGCGACCGCGATAAAGACGCTTTAAAAGTGGGGGGCGAAAATGTCTCTGCGCGTCAGGTTGAAGAAGTGTGTATGCAAGTGCCTGGTGGTGGTATTGGCGAAGTTGCTGTTGTTGCAAAAGCCCACGACATGTTAGACATGGTGCCAGTGGCGTTTGTAATTAAAGGTTGGGGCGCGCCCGAAGATAATGCGGTGTTCGCACAAACTATTATCGACCACTGCAAGGCGAATTTGGCCGATTTTAAAGTGCCGCGCGCCGTGTATATTGTTGATGAATTTCCCCGTGCAACCTTAGATAAAGTGGCTAAAAACCTCTTGCGGGAAATGGCTGACGATATGCCTGCGGTGTAGTCTTAGACTTACGCCATTCTGCTAATAAAGGTCGCATTGCGGCCTTTATTTTTTAAAGCTGTCATAAAACCATCCCTAAAATGTCATTTCTTCCCTATAGCATTCTCTTTGCCGCTGAGCAGGTGGCTTGTAGGCTAAATTGTTAAGGGGTTGAGGTATGGATCGTTATATAAAGCAACACGGCACCCATTCTAATCAATATCAGCAAAGCTTGAGAGCGGAGATCTCTCGGCAGGTCGATGAGTTTTTAAACGGCGGCGGGAAAATAGAACAGTTAAACGGGCCGCAGTTTCAGCCCCATCGTGCGGTTCGCATCAGTAATGCGTTAATTACCGAAGCGGTATAAAACTCAGCAAGATTGAATAATAAGAAAGCGCTGCTAAGCCCAGCCGCTAGGTGGGCTTAGCCTGCGCCTTTTGCTGTTTCCGTGCTTTAAGACTTAGTAATAGTGCCTTAAAAGATGAGCAGACAAGCTCTGGCCGCCATAATAATTAGCGCGATCGAGGTTATGAAAAACAGGCTGAAGCGCACCATAACCACGTTGCTTGTTGCGTGAACAAGGCTGTGCACAATACGGCCGCCAACATAAAACCATGCCAGCATTAGGTTAAAACCTTCCCCCGCGCCGAGCAGCGCCAAGACGATGGCGGTTGCATAGAAAATAGTCGGTTGTTCCATCAGGTGGTTGTAGTTGTCGGCCTTCCACTGAATATGGGGCGGCATTTGTTTGCCCAGGTCGCTAGTGCGTTGGCCAGCATCGCGGCCCAGTTTAAGCTTTGGGATTGCGGGTAGGCGGGTCACTGCCATCCAAATCATCATGACAAAGCTCCACATGACCAAAACCATAATGGGCGCGAGAATTGCTGAGGGTTCAAACATAGTGATTTCCTTCTTATTAAAGTCACGAGTTTAGGTAAAAAGGTATTGTCGCCTGAGTTACAGGTCAATAACAATATCGCGGCAACAATAGCTTGGGAAATGGGGTAAATATACTAAGCCCGTGAGGGCTTGCTTAGTGAACTTTGCGTTCGCTAGCCGTGCCCTTGCGCTTGCCTTTGGGGCTGGCAAGTTCAAACTCGATCCAATTCATATTATTGCCGGGCAAATAGCCGACACTGCGAAGTTTGTCGCGAATTAACTGCTTTAAGGCTAAGCCCTCTGGGCTGCTGCTTAGCGTCTTAAGGTCCGCATCGGCATCAAATACACAGCGCACGGTCAAGCTTTGCTGGATGTTACTGTAGTCCAATTCATGGCTGAGCCAGCGGAAATCGGCAATGGTGCTTAAGGCTTCATCACAGGCTTGGGTTAACACCTCTATGATGTCGTTTTCAGCTTTTTTGTCTTTTTTGCGCATAGTTCAGCTTAATCTTGGCGAGGATGGCCGCCCAGTATAGGGGAAATGCCGATGGCGAGCTAAAATTCCAGGTGCAGGCCTTAATAGCACTTAGTTCGCTATTGATGGTCTGAGCTGTGATAGCGATTTTTTCGACGTTCAATGAGGTTGGATCATTATGAAAATAACAGCGATGTTAGGCATTATTATGGCGTCTGGTTTACTGCTGGCGACAACGCCAGCCATGGCCAAACAAGAGGGTAAGTCACTGCCACCGGGCTTACAGAAAAAGGTCGCGGAGGGCCGTTCTCTGCCACCAGGTTGGCAGAAGAAGTTAGCGGTGGGCCACCATTTGGATCGCGATATATACAGCCATGGCCATATAATCGAGCCAATTGATAACTACGGCTATGTCACTGTTGAAATCGAAGATCGGCGTCTGCGCTTGCTTGCGGCAACCTTAGAAATTATCGAAATATTGAACTAAGCGTCTAGGCACAGCTAGCCGATTAAACGAGGTGGTACATGAATACTCACGGCAAACTCAATTATGTCGAACTAGCGGCGGCGGATATTGAGGCCACCAAAGCCTTTTTTAGCAAGGCCTTTGGCTGGTCTTTTACCGACTACGGTGCAGATTATACCGCGTTTGCCGATGAAGGCTTAGATGGTGGCTTTTACCGTGCGCCACTAAGTGCCAAAGTGGAAAACGGCAGTGCTTTGCTGGTATTTTACAGTGCGACCCTAGAAGAAACCCGCAACGAGGTGGTGCGGGCTGGTGGGATTATTCTAAAAGAAATTTATGACTTTCCCGGCGGTCGCCGTTTTCATTTTGCTGAACCCAGTGGCAATGAATTTGCGGTGTGGTCCGAGCCAGCCTAGCTTACGATGGCCTGAGGTGTTCAGGCCTTTTCGCCCAGCCACTCCGTTTTGACTGCCTTGTTGGCATAGACTTCGTCCACCCATTCAGGGTGCTTGTACAAAATTCGTAAATCTTTATAACGCCACACGTCCTGCGCCAATTCTACCCAGCCGTGAGTCTGTAAATACCAGGGGTTATAGGGCTTAGCTGGCATGTGCGTAACACCGTATTTGATTTCTCCGGCATCGGCCTCGTCGCGGAAGGTGTTGAATATTTTATCCCAGAAGATAAAAATGCCACCGAAGTTGCGGTCGATCTGCGCAGGGTTACTGCCGTGGTGAACGCGGTGATGAGACGGGGTGTTCATGACTTTTTCGACAAAGCCCAATCTACCTACTTGCTCGGTGTGTAAAAAGAACTGATAGAGTAAGTTACCTTCAATTGCCAATAGCACCCAGTCCTTGTCAAAACCGACTAAGGCGGCGGGCAGCCACCACAATACCCAGGTGCCCGACAGGGCAAAAGTAAAGTTTTGGCGCAGTGCGGTTGAAAAGTTCATGTGCTCGGAGGAGTGGTGGGTTATATGGCCGCTCCAAAACCAGCGCACTTTGTGCATCATGACGTGATTTACATAAAAGCAAAAATCGATAAACACAATGAGCGCCACAATACTCAATACCGACGCCTCGGGCTGCCACTGCAAGCCCCACTCGTAAACGCTTAGGTAAAAAGCCTGAATGAACAACGCAATGGCAATACCGTCGACCACCTTATAGGACAGGCCTGCGGTCAAGTTGGCCAGCGTCTCGCGGGGGTGGTAAACCCCGGTTTGGCCGGTTTTACGCACATAGAGGTATTCCGCGCCAATAATCGCGAGAAAGAGTGCGCCAAAGGCCGTGACAAAAAACAGGGCGTGGAGAACGTCTTGCATGAGAAAGCCTCGTTAGTAAGCAAGCAGCAGAGTACATGATCGCTGGAGTGTTAAGAATAGGCGGTCTGGACGGAAATAAATTGACTAAGCCAGACACCTTTTTGACATTTCCTGCCATTGTGCTGATGATGTGGACTATTCAGAGTAAATAGTGGGAGTGCGACGGGTGGCGGCATTACAACTAGCAGAATTGCAGGTCAGCGGCGATTTGGCCGGTTTGCTTCGCGATTTTATGCGCAGCGAAGGCGATATTCACTGCGAATTATATGCCCAGCTGCAAAGCTTTAGTCCCAGTAGTCGGATTAGCTTTGGTCAATGGTGGGCTTTATTAGACCGTCTGCAACAGCGTTTTCCTCGTCGGCATATTGGTTTGGACTTAGGCCAGCGCGTACAGCCCGCCCATTTGGGTATGTTGGGCTATTTGACCCTCGCCAGCGATACGGTGGCCGAAGCGCTACTGGAGTTTCAGCGCTATCAAGGCCTGCTGCACGACGGAGACAAGGCCAGCATTGAATTGCAGGGCGAGCGCATGGTCTTGAGTTGGAGCGCAAATTACGGGCCGTCTACCCGCTTGTCGGACGAGGTGCTCGTCGGCGGATTACTGCGCTTTTTGCGGTTAATGACTGGCCGCCCCGACCTGCGCCCTTTGGCGGTGAATTTTACCTTTGCGCAGCCCGACGATGGCCAAGCCTATATCGACGTTTTTGGCGCGCCGGTGGGCTTTGCGCAAAGCTGTACCGCATTGGAATTTCCCACGGCGTATTTAGATTTGCCGGTAAGCAATAGCGACCCCGGCTTGAAATTACTATTAGAGCGTCAGGCGCAAGCGGCGCTCGCCGTGCTGCCCGATAGTGAAGGGTTTATTCAAGGCCTGCGCAAAGCGCTGCTGCGGGCCATGCAAAGTGGTCGCGCAAATTCTGCGCAGGTCGCCGCGACTCTGAATATGTCGGAGCGCACCTTGTTTCGACGCCTTAGTGAGCAGGGTTTGAGCTTTAAGGTGATCTTGGCGCAAACCCGCACTCAGTTAGCACAGGAGTATCTGCGGGATAAGCGGCTAACCTTAAGTGAAATAGCGCTATTATTAGGCTATTCAGAACAAAGCGCATTTAATCGCGCATTTAAGCGGGAAACCGGTTTGTCTCCGCGGCGTTATCAGCAACAAATCTCGACTTAAGGTGCGTGCCCGGCATTAAACTGCTCGCGCAGTGCTTCGATGCGTTTGCGATTAACCCCAAAATCGTAATAGCCAATGCGTGATGCGCTGCGCACATCGACGCGATTTTCATTTGGGCTATAGCGCAATTCAATATCATCTTTGTAGCGCATAATTGCACTGTGACTCACCGCGTGGAGGTATTGGGCTTGGCGCTCGACGGCCTCGGTGCGGGGCATGGCTAAGAGTGTTGTTTGCAGCCGCTGCCACTCCTGAGCTGAATTAACCGAAATGGCGGCAATGTGTTTACTGTCAGTTGCTAAGCTGGATACACAGTGTGGGGCGCTGGGGCAGGGAGCGAATTGCGTGCTGGCCTGGCTTTTCATCGGGGCATTGCTACAGGCAGTTAGTGCGCTGACACCAATGACTATTAAAAAACGAAACATGTGCGCTCTCCTGTGCGCTCTTTAAAAGAGCCTTGCATAAGTGATTGAAGACCCAGGCTCTACGTTAACACTGTCATTTTAGAGCTTGGGTATTCTCATGTTTTTTGTCTAGCAGCGCTTAATCAGTTGTACGTCAACATTGCTGGTGGCGTCAGAAAACCACACCGAGCCTTCGTCGATTGTGCACTGCAGTTTCATGGTGCGCTGAGCCATGGCGGTGAGCACGGCGGAGTCTTCTGGGTTTACTTCAATGACCCGAACATTGCCGTAACGAGCAATTTTAGCGCCGTGTTCGTCCCACCACATTTGTGCCGTGCGGCCGCCGTAAATTAACAGTACAACTTGTTTGGCAATACCCCGGGCCTTGCGCATGCGCTTTTCGCTGGGCAGGCCGAGTTCGATCCACAGGTCTATTTCGCCGGTGAGCGACTTAAGCCATAAATCGGGTTCGTCGTCAGTGCTCAGGCCTTTGGTAAACTCCAGATGCTCATCGGCATAGAGCGCAAAGGCGAGGATTCGCAGCATCATGCGTTCATCGGTTTCTGAGGGGTGGCGTGCCACCGTAAACTGATGGGTTTGATAATAGTGACGACGAATATCACTGACATCGAGGGTGGTTTTGAACAGCGTGGCATTTAAGGCCATGGTCTAACTCGCGGTATTTCAGGAGGCCTTATTCTACGCTGATTTGCGCTTAAAAGGCGGCTAAACCAATAATTACCAGGGCATAACGCACGCCTTTGCCGATGCCGACTAAGATGAAAAAAGCGGGGGCGGGTACCTTCATCATACCGCCAACAACGGTGAGGGCGTCGCCGCCAATGGGCATCCACGACATGAGTAAGGTCCATTTACCGTAGCGGGTAAACCAGTTTTGGGCGCGCTGAATATCGGCTTTGCGGGCCGGAAACCAGCGCCGGTCAGCGTATTGCACAAGTTTTGCGCCCATCCACCAATTCACGCCGGCACCCAAGGTATTGCCGGTGGTGGCGGCTAGCCATAGCCAGCCGGGGTGCAGGCCTTCGCGCAACTGGCTTACCAATAAAATCTCAGAGTAAAAGGGCAGCAGGGTGGCGGCGCCAAAGGCAACCGCAAACAAGAGTAGATAAGAGGAAATCACAGGCAGGCGCTCGCAACTAAGTGGCGAAACAAATGCAATTGCCGTAATTGAAATGGCAGGTATTCCGGATGCCATTGCACACCGATGCGGCAGGGGTGCTCAGGGTCTTCTACTGCTTGAATAATATAGTCGGCGTCCCGGCCCGCAACCCGCAAATCCTGGCCTAGGTCTTTGATTGCTTGGTGGTGGAGGCTATTTATTTTGCACTGCTCTTTGCCAAGAATATCGAAAAGCTTGCTATAGGTTTCTAGGTGCAGGGTTTTGCGTGGTAGCAGCATGCGCTTATTCGAGGTAAGGCGGCGCATTTCGCTGAGGTCGCTATGCAAGGTACCTCCTAGCACCACATTTAATAATTGCGCGCCGCGACAGATACCCAAAATAGGTAAATTACGGCTGAGGCTGAGTTCCAAGGCGATCATTTCAAAGCGGTCACGGGCGCGATTGATTGGCGCAATTTCGGGTGCGTCGGGCAGGTAAAGGCGCTGATCAATATCGTCGCCGCCACTAATAATAATACCGTCCAGATTTTTGGGTATAGCGCTGTTGCTGGGGGTGAGGCGATAGGCCTCTGCGCCACAGCGCTGTAGCGCTAGGCGAATAAACCACCAAGCCAGCGGCAGGCGCGTGTCGTCGCCGGTAACGCCAATTAATGGTCGACTCACAGCAGCTCCGGTATCAACCATTGGCTAACGCTGTGCGACCAATTGGTGAATAAATTGGCGGTTGGGTTATCTAAATAATTGCGGTAAGCCCGACACACCGTTTCGAGGCGGGCTTTGTCCATGGCCAAATTGTCCACTTGCAGCCAGTCTCGGTAGGGATGAATTAAGCCCCATTGCGGATCGTCAATTAAACTATTAGGCAGGCGATAGTGCAGGGTCGGCCGCGCTTTCACGCGGTCGTCATCCACTTTGGCGCGCAGCCGTGGCTCGTCGATATGGGCGAACAGGGGCAGCATATCCAAGGCGCGGTTGCGGGTAGGATTAAACTCCAAGTAATCGTCAATTAGCTCTTCGATTGTAGGTTCATAGCTGGGCTTGAGAATCTTGCGTATATAGTCTTTGCCAAAGGGGTCGACATAGGAGGTTAGGCGGCGACTGAAGTCGACATCGCAGCGCATTTTTAACCACTCGTACAAACATAAAAAGGCGCGCAAATAATTGAGAATAGTGGCGGCCTCGCAATCTGGCATCTCGGGGTTGAGCTGTAGGCCAAAGGCGTTTTTAGCCGAGGCGTGGGTGCCTTGGGCATCGCTATTACGCAGCGTCAGAAAAAGGTCTTCTAGCTGCCATAAGTCCGTCATGTCGATTGGCGGCGCGACAACTTCAAAGGGTACTAGCTGTTTGGCGATAGCGCCCACAATGGCCTCGGCCAATTCTTCGAGGTCGTTGCTGTCGGCAGATTCATGGCGCTCGCGGCTGATACGCTTGATGTATGAAAAATCCAGTTCAACACCAAATTGACCCAGCGACGTCTCCACAACATTAATCTCGTAATCAGAAAGGGCCTCGGCGCGGCCGCCGTACTGATTAATAATGCTGTCGACAATGGCGTCTATTTCCATCCCGGTAAATTCAATTTCTACCCCAAGGCGACGCACGTCGCCAGCGCGGGTGTGCAGTTGCATAGGTAGCGGCCAAAGTTGCTTGCGATAGGCATCTAAGGGCTTAGTCATTGGTATTTCCTATAATATGGGCGATGGGGAGCAGGCGCTCTGTGTGTTGGCAAACAACCTGGAAAAGCGTGAGTAGCGGCACGGCCAGTAATACGCCAGGTGCCCCCCACAGCCAGCCCCAGAAAAAAATCCACAGAAACACCACAATCGGATTGAGGCTGAAGCGGAAGCCGTGCACAAAGGGGTCGACAAACTGGCCAATGCCAGCGGTAAACAGCCCATAACTCACTGGCACCACGATCATGGCTGCGGCGGTCGGGTAGCTCACTGCGCTTACTATGCTCAACAGAATCAAGGTCATACTGACCCCAAGATAGGGGATATAGCGCAGCAGTGCCGCTACTGCGCCCCACAACGCGGGGTCAGGAAAATCTAGCACATATAATGCAAGCGCCGTTATGCAGCCTACTGACACATTGACGGCGGTAATCGTCATTAAATAGCGCGACATCTGGGTTTGGGCGCGCTCGGCTATACGGGTGACCACGGCTTTGTCGCGCTGGGCGGGTAGGCTGTGAATAAAGCGCCGCATTAAAGCTTCCCCAGACGTTAGCAGGAAGAATAAGAGAATAATACTCAGGGTGCCGTAAACCCCAAAATTCTTTGCGGTTTCGCCCAGCTCTGAGCGCCAGCCCGCATCGCTAATCACTACCTTGGTTAAGCCGGGGCTGCCGGGGGTGGTGCTGAGCTCTTTGGCGAGCGAGTCGATGCTGCGGGTGGCCGCGTCAACGTCGGGGCTGTCGGCATTGACGTTGCTGAGTTGCTCGCGAACTATTTCAACCGCCTCTGGTACGCGCTGCAGCCATTGGCTGGCAGGTTTGGCAAGAGCGTAAATGCCAGCACCGGCTATGCCTAGGCAAACGCCCATCACAAGCAGTGCCGCGAGGCTGCGCGGTAGGCGCAAGGCCTGTAAGCGACTTACGGCGGGGCTTAATAGCAGCGAGAAAATGAGCGCCAAGGTAATTGGCAGCATGACATCCCTAGCCACTTGTAATGTGTAGAGTATGGCCAGAATAGCAATGATTTTAAGCGGCCAATCAGCCGGTTTTTGGGGCATGGTTTCCACGGGAGGTTTATTCCCTAGCGTTGGTGTAGGCATTTAAGGGCGAAATTAGCGCGGGTCGCGAGGACCGGCAAACCACCAGATTGCTAGGCCTAGCACGGGTAAAAACAGGATTAAGACTATCCATAATAACTTGGTGGCGGAGCTTTCTTTGCTTTGCACAATATTGAGAATGGCCCAAATATCGGCGATAAAAATAAGAAACCCGAGTACACCAGTGATCTGAAGGTCCATGTTTTTCCCCGTTTGAAACGTAAAAACTGCCGCTGAGTGATCAATAACAGCCGATGGTGACAACGCAGGCTTAGAGTCGCTTTGCCGCTAGGAGTTCACTGTTTTCAATCAGCGCCGTCAAGCGCAAGGCAAATCACATTGGCAATAAGCCTGCATCGCGCTGTTGTTATAAGGTATAGCAGCTTTGTTAAAAAGATGCGTTCCGAGATAAGAAACTTGAATTTGCCATAGCGAGAGTCCGATTGTCCTCGCGCTATGTTCTGGGGATTTAGTTGCCGTTAAGCGACGCAGATTATGTTTGCTGTCTGCCTATAGTCCGTGTTGCGTCTGAATTATTTTTTTAGAACCTGCGGGCAGACTGAACGCCACACCATCTTCGCCAATGGTGTAATTTTTAAATATTTTGTCTGCGCCATTCAGGTAAAGCGCTTTTTGCCCAGGAATCACGAGTGGCGGCACAATATGGTAATACACTAAGTGCCCAACGTTCGCATCTCGGGCGGTTTCTGCGGCTTCGATGGGGCTGGCGTGATAATTCAAGATGTCATGTGTTATATGCTCCATAACGGTATTGCCGGTCTTATGGGCGACTTCGTTCATCATGGTAACTAAGTTGGGCGCTAGCGCTTCGTGCACCAGTAGGTCGATATTCTTCGCAAATTTTTCAATGTTGGCTGATTTTACGGTGTCGCCGCTAATTAGCAGTGTGCGTCCTTTATAGCTAAAGCGGTAAGCAACTGCAGGGTCAATTGGGGCGTGGTTAACGGCCAAGGCTTCAATGGTCAAATGCTCATCTGCAAGAAGCACCGTAAGTTCACCCTGCGCTGGTTTGCTAAAGCCTTGCGCCATAAGCCCAGCGCCGCTCATTGGCGCGACGACGTCGCCGTGGTGGGCGTGGCGGTAAAGGGCATCTTGGCTGTAGCTGAGATTGAAACCGTCGACGACATTGTCGACGCCTTCGGGGCCATAAACGCGCAGTGGCGATGCGTTTGCGCCGCTCGCCCAGCGCAGCGTAGCCATTTCACCTAAACCGTCGATGTGATCGGAGTGAAAGTGAGTGAGGAAAACCGCTTCAAGCTGGTTAATCGGGTAGCCCATGCGCGCAATATTTCTAACGCCATCGGTGCCCGCATCAACAACAAACATACGCTCGCCAGCAATAACGAGTACGCAGGGGCCAGACGCATTGGGCGCTGGCATCGGTCCGCCTGCGCCGCAAAGCGCAAGATGCAGGCCGTCGTCGAGTTCAGCGAGGGTATTGGCCGACATGCGCGCTGTGATGCCTTTTTCAAGAATCAGTTTGCTCAGGCCCGAGGGCATGCAGCCAGTAAGTGCGAAAAGAAATAGCAGGCTTATTAATTTATTGTATTTTTTCATTATCTATTCCGGCATCAATTGGCGGTTATTCATATTAGAATACTTGTAATGGCATTGTGAGTGTCAATACTTGCGGGTAACATGTCATTTGTAAAGAAAGGAGTCAATGGCCGACTTATGTGCTGTGTTAAAAGTTGCTTTTCGACTGAATAATAATGATTGTCGCGCTATAACGTGACAGTGGATGAAAGAGGTCGACCATGTCTGAAAATTTTAAAAATCAGGGCGGCGTATCAAGCTCTGAACCGAGCCGACTATATCGCTGGCTGACCTCAAAACTGTTTATGTCAAGGCTTGCGAGTTTGCGCTACCAAGCTAAACTGCGCGCTAAATTTGAGCGCCGTCGTCATAGCGCTGGCTCTCCACATATTGTGGAATATTTTCATCAAGTTGATGATGGCTACAGCCACCTCAGCGCGCAGTTATTGTCGGCAATCAGTAAGCGCTACGACGTGACGGTGGTCTGCCATTTGGTATCCGCGTCACAAGACGCAAATGCCCCTGAGCCCCAATTGCTGAGTGATCTTGCTCGGCAAGATGCCATTCACATTGCGCCACACTACGGTTTGCATTTTCCCCATGGCAACACCCAGCCGCCTAAGGCGCTTGTGGATCAAGCGCAGGCGATACTGGCTAGGCAAACTGCGCAGGGGTTTATTGATTGCCTCGTTGAGGTGAGCACAGCGCTATGGAATCACGATCAGACGACGCTGGCCGCCCTTGCTGAGAGGCTAGGCGCTGCAAGCCCTGAAGTCACCGCGGCGCGTATTCAGCAGGGTAATGCGCAACGCGCTGTGCTCGGTCATTATTCCGGCGCGATGTTTTACTATGGCAAGGAGTGGTATTGGGGTGTTGACCGTCTCTACCATTTAGAAGCCCGACTGGCGACGCTAGGAGTCGATAAGCAGCCAGATGCCGCGCCGTTAGCACCACGTAAAGCGGTAGAAATCGGCGAGCTAAAAGATAATGGCTCGCTGACCTTTGAAATTTACCCCTCTTTGCGCAGCCCTTATACCGCCATCATCTTTGATCGGGCACTAAAACTGGCCGCAGACAGTGGCGTTAAGCTTGTAGTGCGGCCGGTATTGCCAATGGTCATGCGCGGTGTTCCGGCAACGCGAGTCAAGGGGGCTTATATTATGACTGATTGCGGTCGTGAGGCGCGGGCGAGCGGCGTGCCATTCGGCCCTATTTACGACCCTATTGGTGACCCAGTGCGGCGCTGTTACGCAATCTATCCCTGGGCGTGTGAGCAGGGTGAGGGCAATGCTCTGCTCTCCAGCTTTTTGCGTTTGGCCTTTGCGGAAGGGGTGAATACTAATAAATTGAGTGGTTTGCAGGAGGTTGTTGAGCAGGCGGGATTGGACTGGCAGGTGGCGAAGGAGCAATTGGCGGATACGCGCTGGGAAGCGATGGTCGAACAAAATCGGCTGGCTATGTACGAGGCTGGTTTATGGGGCGTGCCGAGTTTTCGTTTGTTAGATAAGGACGGTAATCAAGTGTTGGCGCTGTGGGGTCAAGATCGCCTTTGGTTATTTAGCCGCGAAATTCAGCGCTTGCTCAAGGCTGGCTGAGTTTCGCCGCGCTTGTTACGGCGCGGCGAATCCCTTACTTGTTTAAAGCGTTAGACCACCGTCAACAACTATGCATTCGCCCGTGGTATAGCTGCTGGCGTTGGATGCCAAATACAGCACGGTGCCGGCCATTTCCTGTGGTTCGGCGTGGCGACGCATGGGGATTTTTTCCATGGCGGCTTCGTATATTTTGTCGTGAGTAAAGAGTGCGCTGGCGAATTTGGTTTTTGTTAAACCGGGCAGTATCGCGTTGCAGCGGATATTGTGTTTTGCGCATTCTTTGGCAAAGGTCTTGGTCATATTGACCACGGCGGCCTTGGTAATAGAGTAAATGCCCTGCATATCACCGGGCTGTAGCGCGTTGACCGATGCGGTGTTAATAATGACGCCACCGCCATTGTCGCGCATGATTTTGCCGCCTTCGACGCTCATAAAGAAATAGCCGCGTATATTTACGTCTACCGTTTTATTGTAAGCCGCCAAGTCGGTATCGAGCACGTCGCCGAAGTAGGGGTTGGCGGCAGCGTTATTCACTAGGATATCGAGCTTGCCGTGTTGCTTACGAATTGTTTGAAAAATATCGGCAATTTGTTCCATATCACCCACGTGACAGGCTAGGGCTTCAGCACTGTGGCCAGCGGCAATAATGCTATTAGCGACAGTGTGGCAGTCATCAATTTTGCGACTTGAGACAATAACATGGGCACCTTGCTCCGCCAAAAGTCGGGCAATGGCTTCGCCGATGCCACGGCTTGCGCCGGTAACCAGCGCCACTTTTCCAGTTAAATCAAACAGATTAGTGCTCATATTATATGATCCTTGTTTTACGATGAGGGCTTACACCTTACGACCAAATATTGCTAGTCGAGGTGTTTAAGCGCTTTGGGTCAGGTTTAGTAGCAGGCCGTTAATTATCTCTATACAGGTTTTGACGCTTAGGCCCTGATGTTCTCTAAGCCGGTGCCACATCTCAAAAGAGGCAATAGCATCTATGGCTTCGCGTTGTGACGAGGCAATGGTCTTGAGTTCGGGTAGCCAGTTATCAAGATCTTTGCGCAGGCCTTTTTGCACGCGGGCGTAGTTTTGCTGTAGTACTTCAAGGCGCCAGCGCTGGGCAGTCGTCGCTAAGATTATATTGTAGTTTTGCTCGTAGACCTCGGCGTGACGCTCCACTGCATGCAGAATGCGCTCCTCAAGCGTGCCGCTGCGGTCAGCGTCGAGCATGGCCGCTTCGTATTGCCCGCGAATACTTTCATCAACTGCTTGGGCGAGGGCGCCCATGTCTTCAAAGTGGCGAAAAAAGGTGCGAATGCCGACGTTGGCGCGGTCGGTAATTTGTTGAGCCGTCGCGATCAGTACGCCTTCTTCGATTAATTCGAGGGCGGCATTAATGATGGCGCTGCGGCTGCGCTCGGTGCGTTGACGGCGGCCATCACTTTCTACTGGTGTTGCGTCTTTAGGCATAATTAATCGCTTAGCGAGTATGATTGTTGGAGCCGCGAAATGCGCAATGAGACGCTGTATTACAACGCGGGCTTTGAATTTAGGGCATTGTAACTAGTGGCATTGTTACTGTCTATTTGACTGGGGTATGCCACTAGTTTACCGGGTGCCTATTTTTGTAAGAGCTTATTTGCCTTGTCGGTAAATTTCTTCTGGGCGTCTTTGTCTTCTAATAAATTATCGAGGCTAAACGGCACTTCAATGCCTTTTTGCATGCCGGGCTGCTCGCGCATGGTATTTAGCCAGCGTCCTAAATGATCGAGGCCGTCGACAGATACCCCAGACCATTTGTGGGTGCGCACCCAGCACCAATTGGCGATATCGGCTATTGAGTAATCTTTGGCAAGCCATTGGCTTTCGCTGAGGCGCTTGTCTAATACTTCGAATAAGCGGCGACTTTCATTTTGGTAGCGATCAATTGCCGCAGGTATTTTTTCAGGGAAATAGCGGAAAAACACATTGGCTTGGCCCATCATTGGTCCTACTCCGCCCATTTGAAACATAAGCCATTGCATGACCATTGCACGGCCTTTCGCGTCTGTTGGCAGTAAGCGTCCCGCCTTTTCAGCGAGGTGAATCATAATGGCGCCAGATTCAAAAATCGGGAAGTCGCCCAAGTCGCGGTCGATAATGGCGGGAATTCGCCCGTTAGGATTAATCGCTAAAAATTCCGGCTTTTTCTGTTCGCCCTCGGTGATGTTTACAAAGTGGGTATTGTATTCAAAACCAAGCGCTTCCAAGGTGCAGGAGGCTTTGTGACCGTTGGGGGTGGGGGCGGTATAAAGGTCGATCATTATTGTGACTCCAAAATTGCGGGTAAATTACTTTTAGCTAAAATAATGGCGCTGCGCGTTTATTTTGCGGTGCAAACTTAGTGGAGGGGTTTACCCCACACTTCTAGATGATTGTGACGCTCAACGCGCCGTGTTACTCGCAGTGTGAGTAAGTCAGCTAAGCCGCAGGCTTTGAAAAGGTTTTGGATGAGGGCTTTATCTGTATTCGGCGCCGAGTCAAAATGATCCTGCAAATTTTGTAATAAATAAAAGCGGTATGGCAGTACCGCTGTGCTGAGCTTTGTGCCCCGCCATGCAAATTCGGCATTGCCTATAAAGCGTTGGCTGGGATTGTCGCAGCCATTGCTGCCCGATTTAAGATCTGGCCTTTCGGCAAGCCAGTTGTTGGCAAATTGAATATGTGCGGATATCTCAGGTAGGAAGTCCACGGCGATGTAATGCATTAGCGATTTGAGGGTATCTGGCAGTTCATTGTCTACTTCAAACTCCGCTTGGTCTGCACAGTGGTCTGCCCAGTTATTCTCTGGGGCATTCATCCGCTCTACCCAGCGCGCCACCAGCGGTGCATGCTGACGCATCAATTGGCCTGGCTTAGGGTCGCGGTACAAGTGAGCGTAGAGCGGCGCCATAAGCGCGTAGTCGCCCAGCGTCGGCTTAGCGCCGAGTAAATAGGGGTGTTGCCGCAAATGGGCTGAGAATAGATCTAAAAACTCGCGGTAGGAAGATTCAATAAGCGGCGCGCTATTTTCATTTACCCCAAAGGAAAGTGCGGCCTTGCGCATGAGGCCACTGCCGAAGTCAAAAATTTGTTGGTAGCTGGCATCGTCGGTGCCAGGTGGCGCCAAGCAGGAGAACTCGGAATGGAGGTAGTGTAAATTCACATCGTCGAAACTCCAGCGATAATGCATGGCGGGGCGGAGTAAACCCTCACCACCGTATAACTCAAAAAGATGGGCAACAGCTTGTAATAGCGGTGTTTTCGGCAGGCTTGGCGATAAGCTTGCGTGCACGTTTTCGAGGTAACGAATAATGACTGCGCTGTCTTGAATAATCTCGCCGTTTGGCGCTTCAAGTACGGGCATAATCATTCGCCCTAGCTGCGGAATAATGTTTTTTTGGTAGTGCGGATCAGATACCGCATACTCCACAAAGTCGATTTTTTGCTTGCGCAAGTAGCTACGCGCTTTCGCGGTATACAGCGAGGCGGGGATGCCGTAAAGCTTATAAGGTGTACTCATGCTTGCGCCTTGTGAGCGATAATCGTCGCTGGAAAATAACATTGTGGCACATTCTGTGTCAATATAATGCGGGAGCGATGGCGGCTACCGCTTCAGCGCCGTTAAAAGCGAATTAATAATACGTTTATGGCATCTATCTGCAGTGACTATAGTGGTGCTAAGTTCGAGTGTGACAAAGCGACTGTCGCGTACAGAGGAAAAGGTCTGTTGAATAAGCCTTGCTTACGATTAAAAATATTGTGTCTTTTCGCTATTTTCTGCGCGCCCTTGGTCGTGGCCGATAGCGCTTGCGGGGCTTGTCATGCAAACGAAGTCGCCCTCTGGCAGCAGTCCCACCACGCCAAGGCCATGTTGCCCGCGACGCAGGAAACCGTTGCGGGGGTGTTTGACGGCTCCGTTACCCACTATAAGGACTTGGCGTTTCGCTTTACGATTGGCGAACTCGGTTATCAAGTAAGTATCGGTGAGGGCGCAACAGCCGAAAACTATGCTATCGACTACGTATTTGGTTTCACGCCCCTGCAACAATATCTTGCGCGTTTGCCAAGAGGCCGCTACCAGGCGATTCCGGTCGCATGGGATACGCGACCACAATCTGCAGGCGGCCAGCGCTGGTATGCGCTGGAATCCGATCTTAACTGGGATCACCCTGGTTTTACTTGGAATACCTCCTGCGCGAGCTGCCACTCTACCAATTTAGTAAAGGCTTATGACCCGGCCAGCGATAGTTTTGCAACGCGCTTTGATGAAGTGAATGTGTCCTGCGCGGCCTGTCATGGCGACGCAAAAGCACACCTCACTTGGGCGGCTGGTGCTAAGCCAAATACGCTAAATGCTGGTTTTGCCGCCAGTTTAAAAGATGGGGGGCAGTGGGCTTGGCATCAAGACCAAGCCATCGCCAGTCGTGAATCGCCGCCGGTGGGCGCGCAGCTTTCAAGCTGCGCCCAATGCCACACTCGCAGTGAGCAAATTGGTAGCTGGCACCCTAAGGCTGAGCTCTTTGACCATGTTAGTCCGGTTTTACCGCACCAGCCCTTTTACTACCAAGACGGCCAAATTCGGGATGAAGTCTTTGAGCTAGGTTCATTCCTGCAGAGCCGTATGCATGCCGCAGGCGTCGTGTGCAGCAATTGCCACGAGCCCCACAGCGCGAAACTGCGAGCCGAGGGCGATGGCGTGTGCATGCAATGCCACAAGCCCGATACCTTTGCCGTGCCCAGCCATCACCGCCACCAGACTGGCTCGGCGGGTTGTGTTGACTGCCATATGCCCGCAACCGTGTATATGGGCGTTGATGCGCGTCGGGATCACCGCTTTGTGATTCCAGATCCGGCTTTAAGCAAGACATTGGGCAGTCCCGATGCCTGCCGCAGCTGCCACGCTGAAATGCCGATGGCGAAGTTGTCGGAGCGCTTACCCAAAGTCACGAGTCCATCGCAGAAAAAGACTCGGGATTTTGCCACGTTGGCGGACGGCGGGGCGGCTAATATGGCACTTTACCAAAGCATTGCTGATACCTTGTCGCCAATACGTGAGGCCAGTTTATTAGAGCAGCTGTCACCCTACGATTATGCCCAGCAAAATGTGCTGCTCAGCAAACTTCAAAGCCCATCACCGCTGGTGAGAGCAGCTGGCGTTCGGGCATTTGCGCAAGCGCCAAGTGCGGAGCGCTGGCGCCGTCTGTCCGCGCTATTGGCAGACAACAGTAAAATGGTGCGAATGGAATTGGCACCGGTGCTGGCCGGTACCGCGCCCGCGCAGCTGAGCCAAGCGCAGTCGGCTCAGCTGGCAGCGCTGTTTACCGAGTATGAGTCGCTGATGAACACCCACCTGGACAGCCCACAAATTGCCGCTAATTTTGCCAACTACCAATTAGCGCGAGGGCGTATGGCGGAAGCCGCTGAGCTATATCAGCAGGCAATTAAATTGGATTCGGCGTTTGTGTACCCGTATCTGCAACTGGCCATGCTGACAAGGGGCAGCGACGAAGAGTTGAACTGGTTGCAAGACGCTCAGCAGGCAGATGTTAAATCTGCGGATGCGGCGTACCAACTTGGCTTGTATTGGGTTCGGGCAAAAGATTATGCGCGGGCGCTGGCCGGTTTAAAGCAGGCTTTTGATCTCGCACCCCATCGCCCTGAGTTCGCCTATGGCTATGCGGTTGCTTTGGAAAATCGCGGGCAACTCGACGAGGCCATTACCGTGTTAAAGACCGTCGCGAGTCGAGGCCATGCCTCGCCCTTAACGAGCGATTTGCTATCGCTTTACCTGCAAAAGCGCAGTGGTCGCGACGCCGGAAACGCCCTAATCAAATAGTGACGGATGATAAATTAGAGGCTCGCCCCTGGGCGGATTTCTAGGGGTGTTTACAGTACTTAAATAAAATGACACTATAAGTGCCATAATAATGCTGTCGCTGTTTTAATTTAACGCCAAGCGTGGAGCAGATAGTCCTAAGTCACCAATACAAACTAAGGTTTAGTGGCATAGCACTGTTCGATTTGGCAAAAGGATCGCTCAATGAAAAAAATAATAATTGCCTCCTTTATCGTGATTCCCGCCGCATTGGGCATCGCTTGGCTGAACCGAATCGACCTTATGTTGGCCTTGGTGAAGTTCCAGACTGCCAGAGCTTATGAGGTTGCGCCCAACCGCGACATACACTGGCAGCAGGGGCCAGCGCAGGCAGACGCGGCGAGCCAAGATCGTCCGCCCAATGTCATTGTGATTTTGGCCGATGACCTAGGTATTAACGACATATCTACCTATGGCGGCGGTCTGGCCAATGGCCAGGTGCAAACCCCCAATATTGATGAGCTGGCCGCCAGTGGCGCTAACTTTAGCCAGGCCTATTCCGGCGCAGGGACCTGCGCGCCGTCGCGGGCCATGCTCTTAACCGGCCGCTACCCAACACGTACCGGATTTGAATTTACGCCGACACCAGACGGTATGGGGGCAATGGCAACCATGATTGCCTCGTCCCACGATAACGGCCTGCCGCCGAGCATTTACAATAAAGCCGGTGCGGACAAAATCCCATCCTTTGACGAGCAAGGTCTGCCGAGTTCTGAAATTACCCTTGCCGAAATCCTGCGCGATCGCGGTTACTACACCGCTCATATTGGTAAATGGCATCTGGGTCGAGGCAAAGGTTTTAGCCCAGAGGAGCAGGGCTTTGAGCAAAGTTTATTAATGCACAGCGGCTTGTATCTGCCGGTTGACCATCCTGATGTGGTCAATGCCAAAGTTGACTTTGATCCAATCGACCAATTTCTGTGGGCAAAAATGCGCTACGCTGCCGCCTTTAATGATGGCGGTCCGGTCTTTGAACCTAAGAGCTACCTTACTGATTACTGGACCGATGAATCGATAAAAATCATTAAAGCCAATAAAAATCGTCCCTTCTTTCTCTACCTCGCTCATTGGGGTGCGCACACACCTTTGCAGGCAACTCGGGAAGACTATGAAGCCGTTGGCGACATTAAGCCTCACCGGGCAAGGGTATACGCCGCCATGGTACGGGCAGTAGACCGCAGTGTTGGCCGTATTTTAGCAACGCTGAAAGAAGAAGGCCTTTCTGACAATACCATTGTGGTGTTCTCCAGCGACAACGGCGGCGCTGGCTACATCGGCATACCAGATATTAATGCCCCGTATCGGGGGTGGAAACTCACCATGTTTGAAGGCGGTATTCGCGTACCCTTATTTATGCGCTGGCCAGCACATATAGCGCGAAACACCAGCATCGACACACCTGCCGCCCATATCGATTTTCTGCCAACCTTGGTCGCTGCCGCCCAAGCTAAGCTACCGGAAGATCGAATCATCGACGGCGCAAATTTATTGCCACTGGCAATGGGCGAGCATACCGGGGAGTGGGCTAGAGACACCTTGTTTTGGCAAAGCGGTTACTACCAAGTCGTTCGTCACAAAGACTGGAAACTGCAAGTATCTGAGAACCCGAAAAAACAGTGGCTGTTCGACTTGTCCGTAGACCCCACCGAGCAAATTAATTTAGCCGCTCAGCAGCCAGACGTTGTGGCAAAACTTACCGCGATGCTGCATGCGCATCAAGAGGGTAGAACCCCAGTCCTTTATCCCTATGTTGCTGAGATACCGGTGGCGATTGATAAGACCTTGGATGAGCCTGTAACGCCGAGCGATGAGACGCTTTATTGGCCGAATTGATATTGGCGTAGATTTCTGCGACGGTGGTAGATTGCCGGTGTCTTTTAAATTACCTGTTCGCTTTTTTAGGAAAATAAGTGCTATACCACCTTGCGTTAATCTTGATAGGCCCCGTTCTTTTTCTTCAGGGTAAGCACGTTAAACGCGTGACACCAAAACTTTCGGAGCCGGAGGGGCATCGCCATGGCCAGGTGGGGCAGGGTAAAGGGCTGAGTCTGCTCATTGTTGGCGACTCTGCCGCCGCGGGTGTTGGGGTTGAGCATCAGCAGCAGGCACTGTCCGGTAGACTTGTCGCAGCGCTCAGTGAGGTACCTGTCAAGACTAATAGTAGACATTTGCTTGTAGCCCTTTAACTATCTGTGTTTTTTCATTTACTTGCCAGAATAAAGTTGGCGCAGCTTTTGATGAACATTTTGGTGATATTTGTGTTCATTTTAGCAATATTGTTCATCAGACGTCGTAGCTTGCGCTCTCTAAGATCGATCACGCCGGTGGCTGGATAGGCATTGGCGGCATGGTCTAAGGGTTGTCTGTTAGTAAATGAGCGGACAGGTAATCTGAATGATTGCGTTTGGTGTGATGAGAGGGTGTCCGGATAAGGCTTCAAATTCGCGGCCGCTCGTACACGCCGTGGATCTGGTTTGTTTTCCGCGATACCGTACCCTAATGATAGGCTGTTGTTTGAAGCCGATCACAGTGCTTATTTTCAGTCGGATCAATAAATTATAAGGCTGTGTGCTTACCTGAATAATGTGGGCAACTCGGCACCTGAGTATATTTATGGTAAGAACTAAGGTTAGCTATTTTTTGGTAAAGTGGTTTTTGAGCGGATAATCACGGCCCCTATTGGTAAAAAGCGGACGCTCAAAAACACGTAATCCGACGAAGGCCGTAGGCTTTTATGCAGGCTCAACCCCCATACCCCTCCTAGTCAGGTGGCCAAATTTACTATGCCACTACACTTTGATTTGTTTCATAACGGTACTCCAGGAATTAGTAGAGCGATATTTATGGTTGAGCATTCGTCTGGCCATAAGTAATGGCCAGACGATGAAGGATTAAGATGCCATTTGACTCTCATCACCCTTAGGGATGTTTTTGGGCTTGCGGTAAGCCATACGGTATAAACCGGGCAAAACCAATAGGGTTAATAGAGTAGAGGAGATGATTCCACCGATAACCACCGTCGCGAGCGGGCGTTGCACTTCTGCACCCGTGCTGGTGTTGAGGGCCATCGGGAGAAATCCGAGCGCGGCTACCAACGCGACCATTAATATCGGCCGTAGCCGTAACATCGCGCCTTCTTTGATCGAAAGATCGATATCATTACCCTGCTCCAGCTTATCTCTAAACGCCGAGACCATCATTACGCCGGTGAGCACCGAAACACCGCATAGCGTAATGAAGCCAACGCCTGCGGTGATCGACAAGGGGATGTCACGCAGCCAAAGCGCAATGACACCGCCAGTTAGCGCAAGTGGCACACCGCTGAATACGAGTGCCGCATCTTTCGCAGAACCAAAGGTCATCATGAGTAGGGCAAAAATCATGACAAGTGTCACGGGTACTAAGAGGCTTAACCGCTCCGTTGCGGATTGGAGTTGCTCAAACGTGCCACCGTATTCCAGCCAGTAGCCGGGCGGTAAGGTCACCTCTCGTTCAATTTGAGTTTGCACATCGGCGACAAAACCACCTAAATCCCGGCCCCGTACGTTGGCACTCACAACGAGACGACGCTTACCATTTTCGCGGGAAATTTGATTCGGCCCCGGTGCCAGCGTGAGCGTGGCGACTTCATTGAGTGGTACGTAGCCTCCTTGCGGGAGTGGTATCGGCAACCGTTCTAGCGCTCGCAAGTCGTTGCGGATTTCCTCCGCTACCCGTACAACGATGGTAAACCGTTGGTCACCCTCAAAGATTAATCCGGCTTCTTCGCCACCTGTCGCAGCTGCTAATACCTCTTGGACATCAGCGACGTTCAGACCGTAGCGGTATAGCGCCGGCCGATTGGCTTCAACCGACAATATAGGTAAACCAGAAACCTGCTCTACTTTGACGCCTTCGGCACCCTCAACGCCGTTAAGCGCCGTTGCAATCTCAGAACCTGATTTCAATAACTGATCTAGATCGTCGCCGTAAATCTTAATGCCTAGGTCTGAGCGAACACCGGAAATCAGTTCATTAAAGCGAAGCTGTATCGGTTGGCTGATCTCGAACGCGTTTCCGGGGATGAGCGTTAGTTTTTGCCGGATATCTTCTAGCAATTGGGCTTTAGACTTGTCGGGGTCGGGCCAGTCTGCACGATCTTTCAGCATCACATAGCCATCAGAGATGTTTGGCCCCATGGGATCACTGGCAACCTCTGCGGTACCGACGCGTGAGAAGTAGGTTTTTACTTCCGGTATTTCCAGTACGGCGCGTTCAAGCCGAAACTGCATGTCGAGGGATTGAGTAAGGCTGGTGCCGGGAATACGCAAAGCCTGAATGGCAATATCACCTTCATCCAGGTTTGGAATAAACTCAGTGCCCATTTTTGTGGTCAATCCACCAACAGCGATGATTAGCAGTACCGCGCCGGCTAATACGCTGAAACGGAATTTGAGTACCCACGCCAGAACTGGGGTATACACCCGTTTTGATTGACGAACAATGATGTTGTCTTTTTCTTCAATATGACCACTGAGCAACAGTGCAACTGCAGCGGGCACAAAGGTTAATGACAGCACCAAGGCCGACAATAAGGCGATGATCACGGCCATGGCCATGGGCGTAAACATTTTCCCCTCCACGCCGGTGAGAGCGAGGATCGGCAAGTTTACTAAAATCACCACCAGAACGCTGATCAAGCTTGGCGTGAAAACTTCCCGTGTCGCGGCGAAAACAGTTTGGAAGCGTTCATCCAGTTTGAGTATGCGGCCGAGTTGATGCTGCCTACCAGCCAGTCTTAGTATGCAGTTCTCAACAATAATCACTGCGCCGTCGACAATAAGACCAAAATCGAGCGCTCCCAAGCTCATCAAGTTAGCACTGACTTTGGCTTGTACCATACCGGTCATGAGCATTAGCATTGACAGCGGAATGACCATCGCAGTGAGCAAAGCGGCGCGGACGTTGCCGAGCATGACTAGTAAAACAACGACAACCAGTACGGCACCTTCAAGTAGGTTCTTCTGTACGGTTGCAATGGTTTTATCGACGAGTACCGTTCGGTTGTAGACGGGCTCGGCGGTGATCCCTTTGGGCAGTGTTTTATTGATTTCCACCAGCTTTGCGGAAACCGCTTCCGAAACACTGCGACTATTACCGCCCAACAGCATCACGGCGGTGCCGAGTACGGTTTCTTCCCCATCTCGGGTTGCCGCGCCGGTACGGAGCTGTTTGCCAAAACTGATGTCGGCGACATCTCCTACTGTTATCGGGATACCGTCTTTGTGAGTGACGATGATCTTCTCCAGTTCAGCAATGTCGGCAACTTGCCCAGGTGCGCGAATAAGATATTGCTCACCATTTTTTTCAATGTAACCCGCACCAACATTAGCGTTGTTTTTTTCTATTGCCGCAACCAAGTCATCAAAGCTTAAGCCGAAGGTTAATAGTCGCGCAGGGGTCGGAGTGATGTGAAACTCTTTTTCAAAACCTCCGATCGTGTTGATTTCCGTCACACCATTGACCAGACGCAACTGGGGACGAATGACCCAATCTTGCAAGGTGCGCAAGGCAGTCGCATCATATTTCTCGCCGTTTGGCTGTCGGGCATCGTCGTCTGCGTGCACCGCGTAGTGAAAAATCTCCCCGAGGCCGGTCGCTACTGGCCCCATCACGGGTTCAATGCCCGAGGGCATATCACTTTTGGCCTGCTGCAAACGTTCATTGATCAGGTTGCGGGCAAAGTAAATGTCCGTCCCTTTTTCAAACACAACGGTGACCTGAGAGAGCGCATATCTCGACAAAGAGCGGGTACTCTCTACGTAAGGTAATCCGGTGATTGCCAGCTCGACCAAGTAGGTAATCCGCTGCTCTACTTCCAGCGGTGAGTAACCGGGTGCACTCGTATTAATTTGTACCTGTACATTGGTGATATCGGGTACAGCATCGATGGGCAGGTTTTGATAATTCCACACACCGAGTGCACTGATGGCGAGCGCAAAAAACATGATCAGCCAACGGCGTGCAATTGAAAAATGAATAAGTTTATCGATCATAGCGAGGCCCTACTACGGTCTCGCACCACGAAATAACGTAGTGCTGGTGGCAATAGCTGCGGTTGGAGTTCGCAGTGCGGTGGATGTGATTAATGTCCATGCTCAGCATCCTCCTTGCCCATTTCAGATTTCAAAACAAAGCTATTTTTGATTACGTATGTTTCGCCAACTTTTAGTCCACGCAGTACTTCGCTGGCTTCGCCATCTGTGCGACCTAAGGTGATATTACGAGGTTCAAAACCCTCATCTCCTTTCACGAAAATAACGGTTTCACCTTCGATCAGTTGCACCGATTCATTGTTGATAACAGTGGCTGCAGCAGTTTCTGTTTGGGTGATTTCGGCATTAACAAAAAGTCCAGGTTTCCATAGATTGTCGACATTGTTCAGCAGGACGCGCGCTGTGGTGGCTTGATTAGAAGGGTTACCCTGAGTGGCAATAAAGAAAATTCTCCCTTCGCCAGTGCTGGCGTGGTTAGTGCTTTTTATCCTTACCGTTTGCCCCAATGAGAGCTTGGCGATGTCTTTGGGGAACACGGAAAGATCTACCCAAACGCTAGAGTAATCTTCAACAACAAACAGTGTTTTATCGTTTGTCTGTTCGCCAATATTGGCGTTGCGCTGACTAATGACACCATTAAGTGCAGAATAAATAGGATAGGTTTTTAAGCTTTCATTCGCCTCAACAGTGACAAGCACATCACCTTTGCGGACGTTATCGCCAATGGTTTTATTGACGGCGCGGATGACGCCGTCATAGCGGGCTGTGACGGCTTGGGTTTGTTCCGCGTTGCTCGTAATAACCCCGTAAACGGCTAATGTCTCGCGAATTGCGCCAGGCCCAACTTGAGCTAGGCCGATACCCGCGTGCTTCATTTGCTCTTGAGAGAGTTCAATGTGGCCCTCGTCATGATCTTCTTCATCGCCATGTCCACTTTCGGCATGGGCGACTAATGCTGAAAAACAAATTGTGGCGTAGAAAATGGCATTAATAATGGGTGTTTTAATCGTATCGTATATATTCATTGTGCTGTTCCTGAGAAATCGCTTGATACGCTATAGAGCGTCGAGGACAAGGGCTCTGCTGTTAGCTGTTCAATTTCGGCGCCATAAGTGAGTGCAGACGCAGCCGCTTCGATCAGTGTGCGCTGAGCATTCAGTAACTCCTGCCGTGCAGACACGTAATCCAAATAGCCATAGCGCCCACGTTCATAGGCAATTTGCGTTTCTTTGAGTGCATCTCGCAGCGCAGGGATGATGGTGCTTTGTAGTGTTTTGGCCGCGAGAATTGCTTGCTTTCTATTGTGGAATGCACGGAACAATTGTGTGTGCATACTCAGTAAAGCCACTTCTTTTTGTACATAGATTTCATTGCGCTGGGCACGCGCGGCAGAGACCGCCCCTGTGTTTCTTCTGCCGGAAAACAGCGGCATGCTGAAGCCGGCCACTAGTGCAGAATCATCGTTTGCTTGAAATCGACGCACGCCTAGCGACCAACTGACATCCGCTTTCGACTGTGTTGTGGCAACGCGCAGTTCGGCATCCTTGAGGCGCTCTTCAGCCGCAAAAATGAGGATTGCTGGATTCTTCTCCATTTTTGCGAAGAGCGAGTCAAACTCAATATCGGTGCCAAAGTGATATAAATCACCTTCAAGTGTCACAAAATTAGGCGTTTTTTCACCCCAGAGCGCAGCGAGGGAAACTTTTAAGTAGTTAAGCTGCTGTTGGGTGGACTGTAGCGTTAGGCCAGCCTGTGACGCAGCCGCGAGTGCCCGTTTCACCTCTGCTTCAGGCGCTGCCCCAGCTTCGGCGCGCCGTCTCACGATATTAAGCGTTTCATTGGCAAGCCTATTGGCTTCTCTCGCAAGGGTAACCTGCTCCTGTGCAGCAAGCGCATCCACATAACGTCGTGTCACTTCGCCTAATAATTCCAATGATTCCACTTGTCGCTGTGCATCGATCACTGAGCGACTACTTGAAACAATACCCCGCCTCGCTGAGCGCTTATCACCCATTTCCAAAACAGAGGAAAGCGAAACGGTAAGTTCTGCTCCATCAAACCCACTGAGCTCATCAGCGCCAGAAAAGTTTTCTGCGTCAATTCCTAGCTCATAGGCAGGTTTTAGCGCCGCAATTTGCATCTGCCCACTTAGCGCAGAATTGCGAAACTCAAAAACCTTTAATGACGGGTTTAGCTCGATAGCACGCTTAAGTGCGGCATTGAGCGTAAGGGAGTTATTTGTAGCTTCAGCGTGCGCAAAAGATACTTGCCAGCCGAAAAACAAACATAAAAGCATCAGCTTTCTAAAGCTGTGTTGCGTGCGCCATACGAATCTCGTAGGCATAAAAAAGCGAATAGCCATGTAAAAATCCACGTTTAATAGACGGAATCATGCTGAACATTACGGAAATAACCGAAATGTCGTTAGATTAGTAAAACGTAGGCTTAAACTTTGGGAGGGCGGTAGAAGGAGAATAGCGGGTCGTTAGGAATCGCCATATTATATTGGGTTTTGAGTAATACAGTGCTAGGAGCAGATGAAAATGACAGGAGTGCCGGAACTAGCTGGCCATGATGACAAAAACCGCAGTGGTCGCAGTTGTCTAGATGTGTCGAATTTTTGGTATTAAGCTGCTTAACAATTAATTCGTTTTGAGTGATGTCACTTTGATCAAATACAGCCAATGGACTTGCGTCTTGAACGTCATGGTTATCCGCAAAAGCAAATACTGACTGGCAAGCAATCAGTATTATCAGCAGATAAGATGTCCAATGTTTAGTCACAATTAACCTTTTTAATGAATGCCGTATGGTATCTGGTAGCGTTCGAAACGCCGAACTGCTTAAGCTTTTAACTTCAGAATTCGGTGCGCGCCATGCAACACAATGACGGAAATAACCAAGCCAATCAGCAAGTCAGGGTAACGCGAACCTGTTGCTGCGACAAGCACGCCGGCTAAAATAATACCCACATTGGAGATCACATCGTTCGATGAGCAAATCCAGCTGGCCTTCATGTGTGCGCCATCATCTTTGCTTTTAGATATCAAAATTAGGCATATTACGTTGGCTATCAAAGCGATAAAACCAAAGCTCATCATCAAAGTGGACGCAGGTTCACTGCCAAACATAAATCGTCGTATCACTTCACTTAGCGCACCTAAAGCTAACGCTAGTTGCAACCAGCCTGAAAGGTGAGCAGCCTGCAGCTTCCTTTTGACGCTGTAGCCAACTGCGTAGAGTGCCACGCCATAAATTGTCGCGTCAGCGAACATATCTAGCGAGTCTGCAATAAGCCCAGCAGATTGCGCCAACCACCCAACCAAAAATTCAACGACAAACATGGTTGCGTTAATCGCAAGTAACCATTTTAGGATGGTACCTTCTTTTAAACTTGCCTCTTTTGCTGAAGCTATCACTTGCGACAGTTCATCGTGGTCTAAATTGTGAGTATCTTTAATTTTCGCGCCGAGGCTAAGCGAATCCAAACGAGACTGTATGGCGACAAGGTTGCCACTGTGAAATACCTTCAGCATGCGGTTGGGCGTGTCAAATTCTAGAACCACATCCGGTTCCATGCCCTCTAGAGCCATCTGAATTATGCGTTCCTCAGAAGGACAGTCCATCTTGGAAACCACAAACTGGCTAACGTAGATTTTATCGGGCTGCAGGGTGCTTATAGTACCTCTATCATCGGTATTCTCTGCAGGTTGGCTGTTGCCAGTCAGTGTCATTGCGCCGCTCCTTTTACTTTAAATCATGCTTAGCCTAAACTCTATGGTAACTATAGAGTCAAGCATTGAGGTGAGATTGGTGAAAATTGGAGAGCTAGCCAAGTTAACTGGGTGTTCTGTGCAGTCCATACGGCACTATGAAAAAGAAAAGCTGTTGGCCTCGCTGCGGCGCAGTGACGGTAACTTTCGCTTGTATGATTCGGCAGCGGTAGACCAGCTAACGTTCATCAAGCATTGTCGAAGCCTTGATCTTTCGCTTGCCGAAATTCGGCAACTTATCGCGCTAAATCAGCAGCCGGGAATAGGATGCGATGATGTGAACAGAATGGTTGATAGCCATATAGAGCAAGTTGCACTTCGAATAAATGAGTTACAAGACCTTCAAGACAAATTGATGGCGCTACGAAATAGCTGTGCCAGTCAAAGCACTGTTAAAGAGTGCGGAATTCTTCAAACTTTGTCGGTGACTCAAAAATAACTTAAGAGTTAATTCACTCACTATTAAAAGCTTGCCTATGCCACGTGATAAGGAAGTCCGATCTGCGACTGACCGCTAATGTGACGCTAGAGTCAGTCACACGGGCTATATAAGGGAGTGTTCTCCGGCAAAAGCCGGACATATGGCGAGACAGTGGATTCATATTTAAAGCTATCGCCTGAATTTAAATTATATGGGGTAGATTCAACGTTTCTGGCCAACATATGACTCTAATGCTCGGCCAGCTTTTGGGTGAATCATCAGAACATTGCGATGTAAAGGTGTTTACTTAAAAATCAAATATGTGACCATAAATTCTCGATTTTATAGCGTGCGATAATCTGACGTTTACTCAGACCGATAGCGATGCATGTAATTGTTAGTTTCTAGCACTTCGATCCACGTCACCAATACTTGGCAGCAAATCTGCTGGCTCGCAGCCCAGCAGCTCTGATATTTGGTACAGTTTGTCTACAGTTATATTCACTTCACCGCGCTCAATTCTTCCCATATAGCTGCGATCTAGGCCGCATTGAAGCGCCAAGCCGTCTTGCGAGAAGCCTTTTCTGTTCCTCATGCTCCTAATTTTGGCACCCAAGGTAATTGATAAAGACGGCATACAGTCCTCAGCGATAGTTAAGGCCTGACTATCTTCTGTTGCCGCTTATATGGCCACGGACTATAATCCGCTATTTTATTTGCAGGATTAAGATGGCAAAGCGCAGTTTCGTGATTGATCAGTCGCTGTATAAAGTTCTAAACACCTTTCTGGGTGCAAACTTTACGACCGAGGCATTGAGGGATATTTACGCGTCGCAGCTGATTGAGGACGGTATTGAAGGGGTTCTTCTCAAGGACGTAAGGCTTTATGTATATGAATATATCCGAAAGATGCTGAAATCAGGTTGGGTCACTCTCTACGGAGAGAGAAAAAGGCGTGGACAGGTTTATCACTTGGGTGACTTGCCGAGTGATCTGGAGATTGAGTTAGTAGTTGGTAAATTTCATCAGCAACACCCAACCAATACAGCTGATTTGGTGGTAGATCTGCATCAGAATCCTATCGCTAGCCATGTCGGTGCGCTCCACTGTCAGCTGAAGGAACTCGAGTTAGACATGCATGCCAGTATGGGTGAGGTCGAACGATACAATCTATTAATGACTGAGATTCCCGAGCTACGGACGAAATTGAAAGAGCCGCTTGAGTCAGCTAGAGAGCGCAGTTCAAAACTGATTGGGCACTTCAGGGCTGTTGAAAATACGCTACTAATTCTCAGGGTTACTTAACAATGTTGAGGCGTTGGCAATCTGAGTGCGTTGGCAAGGCATGGGATCATTTTAACGGCGGACAACGTCATTTTTTTTGCCAAGCAACGCCTGCAGCCGGAAAGACTCGAATGTCCGCAGAGCTATCAAAAAGGATGCTCGAAACGGGCATGATAGATCTAGTAGTCTGCTTTGCCCCGTCGAAGGAAGTGGTTCAGGGCTTTAGGGCGACCCTAGAGAGTGTTGTTGGCGGTAAGTTTGACGGATTGTTAGGTGCCAGTGGTACAGCGCTCACATATCAATCTATGGACTATCTGAGCGAAGATTTTTGGTCGCTGTTCTATAATTATCGGGTCTTAGCAATCTTTGATGAGATTCACCATTGCGCGGTTCAAGAATCTGGTGTTTCGAGTCTCTGGGGGCAGCTGATTGTAAAGCGGATTCAAGAAAGTGCAGCGTATACTGTTGGACTTTCAGGAACCCCTTGGCGATCTGACGAAATGGGTATCGTTCTAGCTAGATATTCCACGCCAGAAGGACGGCTGATTTGTGACTTTCGCTATAGTTTGGCAGATGCTGTTGTCGAGAAAGTATGTCGGTCGCCTCGGATAATGCTAATCGACAATGGCGATGTGCAGCTCACGATCTCAAATTCGGGTAATTGTCAGGTAAAAACGTTCGAAAGCATATCGAGCTTACTAAAAGACCCGGCAGTATGTTACCAAGACTTATTGGTCAACAATCCGGCGCTGCGGCATATGCTGCAGTTGGCAAATAGTAAGTTAAGTGAACTGCGTGGAGACATGGCGGATGCCGCTGGTCTGGTAGTGGCCAGCACTATTGATCATGCTTACCAAGTGGCAGAAATATTAAGTGCGCTTGGTGAAAATGCAATGGTTGTAGCTAGCGATAGCTTAGATGCTCGCAATCGAATTCAGCACTTCCGCGAGGGCAATCAGCGATGGATTGTTGCTGTTGGGATGGTGGCCGAAGGCACCGATATTCCGCGCCTCCAAGTGTGTTGTCATGCAAGCCGCATTCGAACAGAGCTCCATTTTAGACAGGTTTTAGGTAGGGTCCTGCGTCGCATCGGTGATATAGACAAATATGCATGGATGTATATCTTTGCAGAATCCTCTTTGTCAGAGTTTGCAAAGAGGGTAGCAGAAGACCTTCCTCACGATCTTGGTGTTTTGCCAGCAGTTGAGCCAGCATCAATAATTAGTGTGGGGTCATCTATAGAAATTAGTAGTAGCGACAGCGTTGTCGAGGAAGAATCGGCGCATCCCCTTGTGTCAGGGGAGCCCGAATCTAATGAAACTGAATTCCACTTCCAGAGGGTCGAGCGCGAGCTGGCATTTTCAGAGCACTTTCGCCATCAGTTACTTGCTATCTTCTGAGCTTAAGTCATTCCGAAGTGAGTGCTTTCAGCCTCTGCCTTCCTTTGTCGGCTTAACACCTTCGTAAATCGACTATTAGCTATTTTCGAACAGGCATTCGACCGCAGATAAGCGGAGCGATGCTATATGTCCGCTATTGAAGCTAGACTCCCACAATCCGCAGCACCGGAACCACAAATCTAATCCCGAGTTTGACCTACAGAGCGGTAAAAGCTAATTTAACGTCCAATATCATATAACACGATGGACAGGATGTTCACTCTCACTCTGGTTGCCAACAACCGCGGTCACAAGAACTAATGTCGCGTCATCTATACAACCCAATGAGGCTAATACCCTTGATGTTCAAGGAACGCACTACATGAGTGAAAACGGCAGTACCCAAACCCCTAATAATCTGGCGGCATTTTGCTGGTCTATCGCTGATCTACTTCGGGGTGATTTTAAACAGAGCCAATATGGCCGTATTATTCTTCCCTTTACCCTGTTACGTCGCCTTGAGGGGGTATTAGAGGACTCTAAAGAACAGGTATTGGCTGAACTGGACAGAATTCAATCCATGAACCTGCCGGAAGAAGCCCAGGAAAAGCTCTTATTACGGGCAACCGGTGGCTTATCGTTTTTTAATACATCTAAGATGGACTTGTCTAAGTTGGGCGAGTCTGGCATTAAGGCTAACCTGCAAAGTTACATTCAGTGCTTCTCTAAAGATGCCCGTGAGATATTTGAGTATTTCAATTTCTCTGAATTTATCGGCCAGCTCAATGACGCCAACTTGTTGTATAAGGTGGTACAGCGCGTCAGGCAGACTGACTTAAGCCCTAAGGCCATTTCCAATCACGATATGGGCCTGACCTTTGAAGAGCTGATACGCCGCTTCGCGGAAAGCTCAAACGATACGGCGGGTGAACACTTTACGCCCCGCGACATCGTGCGCCTTACCACCTCCCTGGTATTTATGGAGGATGATGATGCACTGACCAAGCCAGGCATCATTCGCACCATATACGACCCCACAGCAGGTACAGGGGGTTTTTTGTCCTCTGGCATGGAGTATGTGCACGAACTGAATCCCGATGCCAAGATGGTGGCTTACGGGCAGGAGTTAAATCCTGAGAGTTACGCCATTTGTAAGGCCGACATGCTAATCAAGGGCCAAGAAGTGAATAACATTAAGCTGGGTAACACCCTGTCTAATGATCAGCTCTACAGCGACAAGTTTGACTACATGTTATCCAACCCACCGTTTGGGGTGGACTGGAAGAAGATCGAACAAAGCATCAAGGATGAAAATAGCCTCAAGGGTTTTGAGGGGCGCTTTGGCCCAGGTTTACCCCGTGTATCAGATGGTTCGTTGTTGTTTCTTTTACACCTCATCAGCAAGTTACGGGATAAGGGTGCTGGCGATAGTGCTAGTGATAATAACGGGGGCGGCCGTATCGGCATTATCCTCAACGGCTCGCCTTTATTTACTGGCGGTGCGGGCTCTGGTGAGTCTGAAATCCGCCGCTATATCCTCGAAGCAGATTTACTCGAAGCCATCGTCGCTCTACCCACAGATATGTTCTACAACACCGGCATTGCTACCTATGTATGGGTGCTGTCGAATAAGAAAGCCGCTGAGCGTAAGAGTAAGGTACAGCTAATCAACGGGGTTAACCTCTGCGGTAAAATGCGTAAATCCCTTGGCTCTAAACGTAACGAAATGAGCGAACAGGACATCGCTACCATCACCCGCAGCTTTGGAGCCTTTGAAGTGGTAGATGCTCGCGAGTTAGACAAACCCACCGAGCAAAAAAGCAACCGTGGCCGTCAGGCAGCTAATCCCAAAGCCGAAGTAGCCAAGACCTTTTCCAGTAAAATCTTTGCGACCCATGAGTTTGGTTATCGCCGTATTACCATCGAGCGCCCGTTACGAGAGTCGTATCAGTTCAGTGACGAGCGTATAGCCGAGCTGCGTTTTGCCAGCAAACCCTTCAATGCCCCCATGAAGTGGGCGTATGAGCAGTTTGGTGCTGCTTGGTCTGATGATGTTAATTGCATGAATTATGGCGTGTTGCAGGAGCAGGCTATTGAAATACGAGCCTATATCAAAAGCCACTTTACAGAACTAAAAGAGAAGCAAATTAAAGACCTGCTCGACAGTAAACTTTGGTTGTCACAAAAGCATATCATGCTTAAAGGCAAGCAACTGCAAGCCGCCATCGGCATAGCCCAGTGTGACGATATGAATGGCTATGAGGCTATCTTAAAAGCCGCCTGCAAAGCTCAAAACATTTCCCTTGATACTAAGGAGAAAAAGCAGCTAACTGACGCCGTGAGCTGGAAGAACCCAGCAGCAGAGAAGGTGATTAAAAAAGCCCATACAGCCAAAGCCAATCCCCTTTATGGCTTATTTGAAGTAACGCTTAAGGGCAAGAAGCAAGTCGTGGAATACAAAACAGACGGTGACCTGCGTGACAATGAAAACGTTGCCCTAGACCCCAGCCAGTCAGTTAATTCCCTTAACGAAGCGTATTTCCTTAAAGAAGTGCAACCCCATGTACCGGATGCCTGGATAGACGCCAGTAAGAAAGATGCCAAGGATCAGGAAATTGGTATTGTCGGTTACGAAATCCCATTTAATCGCCATTTTTATCAATACCAGCCGCCCCGAGACCTAGTCGATATTGATGCGGATCTCGATGCGGTAAGCGCGGAGATCATGACCTTGCTGCAAGAGGTGCATTCCTGATGGGGAAATATCAGGCTTACCCAGAATATAAAGACTCTGAAGCTGAGTGGATAGGTGCTATACCTTCACATTGGAAAATGGCGTCATTATCGAAACTTTTTAGCATTAAAGCAGGAGGTGATGTTAAGACTGAGTTTTTTTCAGAAGAAAAAAATAAAGAACATCCCTATCCAATTTATACGAATGCAAATGATGAAAAAGCTACATATGGCTATACGAGCAAGAGCAACTATCCCTCAAATACGATAACAGTTAGTGGTCGTGGAGAAGTCGGATTCGCTGCTTATAGAGATCATGCCTATGAAGCAATTATTCGACTACTTGTCTTGACTCCAATGGGTGACAGCCACGGAAGATTTTTTACCTATTTCATTAATGAAGTTATCGACTTTAGAGTTGAAAGCTCAGCCATTGGGCAGCTATCTACACAACAGATAGCCCCATATAAGACATCTTTTCCGTCATACGAAGAACAACAAAAAATCGCCAACTTCCTCGACCATGAAACCGCAAAAATCGACATACTGATCGCCAAACAACAACAGCTGATCACTCTGCTCAAAGAAAAACGTCAGTCCGTTATCAGTCATGCCGTCACCAAAGGCCTCAACCCCAACGCCCCAATGCGCGACTCGGGTGTTGAGTGGTTAGGGGAAGTGCCGGTGCATTGGGATGTTAGAAGAATTAATTTGTTGTTCTCTGAAAGTAGCGCTAGAGCCTCTACGGGAGAGGAACTTGATTACCCTGTTTTGAGCGTATCTATTCATCATGGCATTTCGGATAAAGAGCTAAATGAAGCAGAATTAAATCGCAAGATTCAACGATCAGAAGACAGGTCTTTATATAAAGTTGTTCACAACAATGTCCTGGCCTACAACATGATGCGTGCATGGCAAGGTGGGTTTGGTGCTTCAAAACTATCAGGGCTTGTTAGTCCGGCCTATGTTGTATGTCGCCCTAAAACCTCATTGGATTCGCAATACTTTGAATTAGTGTTACGCACTTCGAAAGCGGTGACTGAGCTGAAACGATTCTCAAGAGGTATTACTGATTTTAGGCTTCGTTTGTATTGGGATGAGTTTAAAAACATTAAAGTCCCTGTTCCGCCTGAGGGTGAAATAAGAGCGATTCTAAAACATATCTCCGATATTAATTCAGCCTATGACAATCTAGGGACAGTGGCCGAGCAGCAAATAAAATTACTTCAAGAACGCCGTACAGCCCTCATCTCCGCCGCCGTCACAGGTAAAATTGATGTGCGTAACTGGAAGGCAACCTAATGTTTGATTACTCTGTCACCGGAAAAGCTGCTCCTGCACTGGGCATTTGCACATCCTTGCACATTATAAACGTCAGGCTCTTTATTTTAGAGGACGGGCAGGCCCCGGCACCCACAGATAACAATAAGGAAGTCGCCGCATGAGTGTATTGTCAGGGGGCGGAAAAGCCAACGAGTTTACCTTTCAAAATGATATGATTGCACAGCTGGTCGCCAATGGCTGGCTGCTGGGTAAACCCGAGAACTACAACCGTGAACTGGCCCTATACCCCGAAGACCTTCTGGATTTTGTACAGGAGACCCAGGACGAGCAATGGCAGAAGTTTACCGCTCTGTACCCGCATAACGCTGAACAGACCTTTTTAGAGCGGGTAGCCACCCAGCTAAACAAAGCTGACCCCAATGCCGCCAACAAACAAATGCGTACCTTTGGCACCTTAGGAGCATTGCGGCATGAATTGCGCGACCGTGGCACCCGTTTTAGCCTGTGCCAGTTTAAGCCAGAGCATGAACTAAACCCCGATACTTTGGCCGCCTATAAAGCCAACCGTTTACGGGTAGTGCCTGAGTTGGTTTACTCGCCCTGGGCCACTGAAGAACATTTAACAGATACCGGCACCAAGGCCAAAGCCTGGCGAATTGATCTGGTGCTATTTGTGAACGGCCTGCCAGTGGTCACCCTGGAGTTAAAATCAGAATTTAAACAGGCGGTGCACAACGCCATTAAGCAGTATAAAACCACGCGCTTTGCTACTGACCCCATCACCAAAAAGCCAGAGCCACTGCTCACCTTTAAACGGGGTGCTTTGGTGCATTTTGCTGTGAGCCAATACGAAGTGTATATGGCTACTCGGCTGGAGGGTAATGACACCTACTTTTTACCTTTTAATAAAGGCACCAGCGAAGGCGGAGCCGGTAATGATGTACCTGAAGATATCAATCAGTATGCCACCGACTATTTGTGGAATGAGGTATTACTGCCGGATAACCTGCTGAACATTCTCGCTCGTTTTGTGCATTTACAGATCGAAGAGAAAGAAGACTGGGAGGGGCGTAAGTATAAAAAAGAGACACTCATCTTCCCCCGCTACCATCAGTGGGACGTGGTCTCTAAACTGGTCGATGCAGCGCGCACTGAAGGGCCGGGGCATAAATACCTTATTCAGCACAGCGCGGGTTCGGGCAAATCCAACTCAATTGCTTGGGTAGCACATCAGTTGTCGGCCTTACGTGATGAGAATGGCAACAAGAACTTTGACTCGGTGATTATCGTTACCGACAGAACCGTGCTGGACGACCAGCTACAAGATACCATCTATCAGTTTGAACATACTGACGGGGTTGTTGGACGCATTAACAACAAAGAAGGTGATGGCTCAAAATCTGAAAAGCTTGCTAGCGCGCTAGAAAACTCGCAACCCATTATCATCGTTACGATTCAGACTTTTCCCTTTGTACTAAAGGCCATTGAAAACAGCGTCAGCCTTAAAGAACGTAAGTATGTGGTGATTGCCGATGAGGCCCACAGCTCACAAACCGGCTCTACTGCACGTCAGTTAAAAGAAGTACTGATGGTTGATTCCAGCGACCCAGAAGAAGAGCTGGGTACAGAGGATATACTCGATGCGGCCGTGGCCTCGCGCCGGGCCTCAACTAACCTGAGTTATCTGGCCTTTACTGCCACACCTAAAACCAAGACCCTTGAATTATTTGGCCGCCTGCCTAGACCAGATGAAGCGCCCTCTAAAACCAATAAGCCCGAAGCCTACCATGTGTACAGCATGCGCCAGGCTATTGAAGAAGGCTTTATCCTAGACGTACTAAAGAACTACACCAACTACAAGGTCGCCTATAACCTGGCCATGAAAATAGCCAGTAGCGACCAAGAAGTAGAGAGTAAAAAGGCCAAGGTAAAGCTTAACCAGTGGGTACGTCTGCACGACTACAACATCAGCCAGAAAGTACAGGTGATCGTTGAGCACTTCAAAGACAATGTGATGGGCTTGTTAGGTGGGCAGGCGAAAGCCATGGTGGTGACCAGCTCTCGTAAAGAGGCGGTGCGCTATAAACTGGCCTTCGATAAGTACATCACTGAAAAAGGGTATCAGAAGATTTTTGCCATGGTGGCCTTCTCCGGTGAGGTAGAGTTTACCGACAAAGATCCGAATTCGTCAGGCCTGATTGGCGACAAGTTTACCGAAAGCAATATGAATCCCAACCTTAAAGGGCGGGATATGCGTAAGGCTTTCGATAGCGACGATTATCAGGTAATGATCGTCGCTAACAAGTTTCAAACGGGGTTCGATCAGCCCAAGCTGTGTGCCATGTACGTAGACAAAAAGCTCGGTGGCGTAGAGTGCGTGCAAACCTTGTCACGGCTAAACCGTATATTCCCCAGCAAGGCCCAGACAGGCACCTTTGTGCTGGACTTTTTTAACGACTCCGAAGACATACTCGCCGCCTTTCAGCCTTACTATCAAACAGCTGAATTAGATGACGTATCTGATCCCAACCTTATCTTCGAGTTATTCGACAAGTTGCGTGAGGCGAAAATATTCAGCTGCTCTGAGGTGGAGCAGTTTTGTGATGCGTTCTTTGTGAAGAACAAGAGTAATGCCGCCATAGCGAATATCTGTAAACCGGCAGTACAAAGATGGTCGCAGCGGTATAAGTCAGCCGTAGAGGCCTATAAACAAGCTCGGATGATGTTTGAACGTACCAAGAAGACCAATGACGCGGTATTAATTGCCAACGCTGAGAATAGCTTTAAGGACTGTAAGAGAGAAAAGGACGCGCTTGAGATATTCAAAAAGGATCTAGGCACCTTTGTGCGCTTCTACGAGTTCATGTCGCAGATTGTTGATTATGACAACAAAGACCTTGAGAAGCTGAGCCTATACGCCCGCAACCTTCGCCCCATGCTGCGTGAAGCGGTGCTCGATGAAGACGACATAGATTTGAGTAATGTAGAGCTAAGCCACTACCGCCTCTCCAAGATCAAACAGCAGCACCTGATCATGGAGGCTAGCGCTCCGGCTTATTTAGCCCCGGGAGAAGGCTTAGGTACGGCTACCGCCAAAGACAAGAAGGAAGAATTCTTGTCACAGCTGATAAACCGCTTAAACGAGCTGTTCATTACTGACCAATTAACAGAAAAAGACATGGTGAACTACGCCTATACCATTCGCGACAAGGTGAGCGAGAACGACCGAGTAATGCAGCAAATTAGAAATAACAGTTCAGAACAAGCCATGCTAGGCGACTTTAGCACGGCCATTGACGACGCAATTTTAGGCAGTAGTGACGCGCACCAAAACCAAATGATGCAACTTCTGTCGGATGCGACAAAAGCCGCTGGCTTTTCGAAGCTGGTGTTTGATCTATTGATGCAGCGGAATGAGGGGGTGTAGTTATATAGGTATCTAATCGGTCAGTATATCACGCTCAGTACTGGTGAGTACCCTTGCCTTCGTCAGGTCTGTTGAGCAAAGAGTCATGTGGAACGCGCAACACGAGAGGCCGAGAAGGACCGTCGAGCATTCTTAGCGCAGTATGATCGAATGCTATATAAAGATAAACTTCCATCCGATATTATTGCTATGTTATTTCATGCTGGATTTCTTGAGCTCTTCAAGTTCCCTACGAAGTTCGAAGTTCTCTCTAAGAAGGTTCATCATCTTCTCCAAGCAAAGGTCATATTCAGATTTAAGATTTGAATATCGAGCATTAGCCTTTTTCTTTTGAGATCTAATGAGCTTTATCGAATTGGATTTTCCAGAGCCGCTAATAGCAGTAGAGCATCGTGCTTTTTCAGAATTTTCGATAGCCTTACATAGATCGGGATATCTATCCTGCTTTACAAATCCTTTTTTCTTGCCTGCCTCAATAGCGACATTATCTTTAGTAAACTTAAAGGTAGGTGATTCAGTGTCAATAATCTTTGCGTTACCAGATTTTAATCTTTTAAAAGCATCCCAGTATAAAGCTTCGCCTCTTAATATGGTCACTCGATGACCTCCGTAGTAGGAATTAGATTTTTTCGTGCTGCCAGATGCTGCTCAACAATAGATATTTCATTTATGCGTTGAAGTGAAAAAGGACTATTTTCACCATATATGGATATTTCATCTTTCCATACCTCAATTTGATCTATCATGATCTCAGCAGTATCGTCGTTGAAAATTGCATTACTGCAATCTATGCATGTAAGGATTGAGGTGAATGCTATCCTGTCGCAAGGATCTATAGACGAGCAACCACCTACAGCAGTTCGTCTGTAAGCTAATCTGCCGGCTCTTACTTCTTTCTCTGTTAGCGAGCGATCTTGATATATTGACGGAAGTATACCTTTGCTTTTCTGTCGTTGAAGATATGCGCCGGTTCCACCAAATAAGATTCCTTCATAATCAGAAATATCATCGATAATTGAGTCGATTTTGGCGTTCGAAATCTCTTCTTGTAATTCACTTACAAAATCGATAAGACTATCATTATTTTTACTTCTATCTATAAAGTTATTTGCGTAGACACTTCCGTCAGCATAATAAATAGTCATCTTTTCAATAGGATGTTTGAGTTGGTTGGCTATTGCGGGAATCGATACTCCTCCACGAGCTGCATATACAACTAAAGATCGACGAAGCATATGCCATGAAAAAGGGAATTCCTTTCCGATATTAATGCCTTTTTCTGAAAAGTCGACCCAGGGATTAAAACTCTGAATCTCCTCAATGTCTTCATTTGTAACCGAAAATTTATCTCTATGATTGGTGTATTTTGTGCTCGGCCTCCATCCTTCTCTGAAAGATCTTGGGTTGGCTAAAAATATAGGAGTTTCACTGCCAGATTTTAAACTTTGGCCTGGGAAAATCGGGTATTTATCTTGATCTAATGATTCTAAATTTAGAGAATAAATAAATCGATAGATTAAGCTTGCGCTGTTAAGAGCGCTTTGGTAGTAAAGTTCTGCCTCGTCGGCAGTGACCCAAAATTGTTTTTTGGGGGAGTTTCCTGCAAACTTAAATGTATAGCTATCGAACCCACAAATAACCTCTTCCCCATAACTAATTCTTCGATAGCTATTTAAAGGGATTGAGCGTACTTCAGAAATCCTCATTCCGGTAAACTGGGAAATCATTGTCGCTGAGCACTTTTGAATATAACCTATATAGTTTGTTAGCTCCTGAATGCTATCAATCTGTAAATCAGCTAATAACTTTATTGACTCCTGATGAGAATTTTTTATATGTTTCCATACTTGGCGAGCAACGGTTGCGTTGCTGCGGCGCCATTTTCCAAATGTAATATCTCCAGTTACAGCCTTAACTTTAGTAATTTCGTAACTCTTCCATAATGTCTCCACTATGGATTTAATTTCCATGAATCTAACGCACGCCTGGGTACATTGATTAATGAGTTCGGTGAGCACTCTTATTGGTATAACAGGTGTTTGGATTCTTTCTTTCGTTCTTTCATTAATGCGTTCTTGAGCTTTTTCAATAACTAGATTCGTTAAGTCTACTGACGGTGTAATATGGAATCCGCTTACTTGATGGGATAATTGAATTAGGTGATTAATGAGGTTGTATAAACCTGCTAGTCTAATCCATTCTTGATATGTGCTTTCTGACCCTTGCAATCTATACTCAATAAAGTCGACTTTACATAATGCCTCTGTAAAATTAGTTCGGGATACTAAAGCATATCGTGCTATGTATTTTATTTGTATCCATAATGCCATGACGCTGTTTACGGAAAGCTGTCTTCGATACCATAAATTTAGCACTATTTTTTTTGAGTCATCAATAATCGATTTGGCAAGAGAGCTATTCCTTAAGGAAAATGTATGCTCATCTGTAAATATGCCTTCGAAGTTTAAGCGTGCATTCGGTCTCGTTGTGTAGAGGGAAAAGTCCCATGTGTTATCTGAATAAACAGACATAACATCGCCATTCCGCTTTCGGCTGATAATGTGAGTGCAGTCTGGAGACGAGGCGTCCAAAGAGAGCGAGTCAGGCGCGATACTCGGTGAAACGCCGATTGTATCATGTGGGGATATTTGGATGCTCATGAGTATGCCTCCAGGTCGCTAAGTAGATCAAAATGGCTCTGCCAGTGCCTGGATAGTTCCCCTTCCTTTACTTTTATAGAGATCTTGTCAATTAAATTTTGTTTAGCTGGAAACTGTTTCACGAGCTCTTTTAGTATTTCCTCAATTCTGTGGAGTATAGGCGCAAACTTAATAGCATACGCAGCCTCATTGGCTGCACGCTTTTGTGCATGTGGCAGTAAAGCTCTTAGACTTAAAATAAGGTGTATGTCTTCTTCGTCAGCATGTAATACATAATGTTCACAGAAAAAACAAGTTTCGCTTCTGCTGCAGATAGGTTCGGGCGCTGCTTCGGTAAATCCTTTAATACGTCTAGCATCAGATAAATCGTTGGCATTGCAGTGTCCAGCTGGAGTTTTATGTAGGCCATTATTTATTTGTACAGGAATCTGTTTGGTGGTTCTAGATGACTCAATCGCTTCATTCCACATTTCGTTCATGAATTTTGAAAGTTCTTTTAGTGCATAAATTTTGGGAGGATTAGAGTAGCTCTTTAGAACAGTTCCCACTTCGTTCTGCAGCTTCCATGAAACAGTATTGATATCGCCGTCACTTAGATTCCAAAATGACCATGAAACACCTTTTCTTAGCTCTCTTGTGGTATGCCACTTGACATTAGGGAAGTGCCCTAGTATCCATCGTTGAAGCGCCTCAATTGATGATTTTTTTAAAGGTGCTGATTTTCCAACTCCAGTAATTCGAAAAAAACCTGGGTTTTTAATGTCTAAAGAAAACTCAGTCTCGCCCCACTGGCGAAGCTTTTCATACTTTTTATGAAATTGATAAAACTCCCGTCCAATGGTTGGGTGCACAGTCTTATTGCCAGCTCTAACTTTAAGCCCGGTGAAGCTGTATCCTCTGGGAGCATTCTTGATAATTGGTTCAGATTTCTCACAATCTGTTAATCTTAATGCGGATGTGACGCCATTGTTTGTGCCCACAATTCCAATAAAGGCTAGGTAATAGCAATAGGTTGCGTAGTTGTAAATTGATTGTCTCTGTAAGTCTGTATTTAGGCTGTTGGTCTTGTCTAATCTCTTAATCCATTTGTCGTAAACAGACATAATACCAATGCATTCACGGTTTTTTGCATATTGAGACAGAATTTTTTTTCTGGGTCTAATTGAAGCATCTTCGTTCACAAAGAAGGCTGTGTATGAATTATTGCTAAGTTGGCTAGCTCTTGAAAAAACGTGCTTGCCACACTCCCAATGACTTAAATCCAATGCAAATGGAAACGGTTTATTATTTACTAGAACGTCAGTGAATCGCTCAAAGATCGCAAGCAATATTTGTATAAATTGGTTGCGTTCTAGTTCATCTCCAGGGAGCGATTCTGATCTTCCTTCCTTAATATGAGGAATCTTTATGTTTACCTCGCTATCAGACAATTCTAAGGCCCAAGCCAAACCCTTTTTGGTTGAAGCTAGTATAGTTGAGGCCGACGCCTCTTTTATGCTTCCTTCAGTACCTGTCGCTAAGCGCGTTCTCAATACTAGATGTTCATAGTAAATATAAACTGAGTTAAGCCAATCCTCATTGTTCGATAATGACAACCCTTTGCTATCAACAAAATCTACAAAACGCCCTATTATTGATGCATGCCTATAAACGCTAGCTTGACTTAGGACGCTTGCTCGAAGACCTTCTATTATTCGTTCTACATAAATTATCCTGTCTTTTATTAAAGAATTTATAGTTATAGAGCGGCCTTTATGATTTGGGTCGCGCGCATCGCTTCTCTCTGCATAACACCAACTTCCTACATCACAAGTTCTGCATGAATTGTCGATATTGAATTCAAGGACTGTCATTTCAGGTTTAATAACGTCTGTTTTCTTGTCTGTAATATTTATAAGTATTTCAGGACGATACTCCCTCATGCGTCATTCCCCCCATATATGTTTTCAACAATTTTGTAGCCATCGAGGATGAGAGCTTCATGCATTGCGTTTATCGACTTGGCATTGATCAGTGTCTCGTCAAAATTAACATATCGCCTAGAAGTAGAAATATCGTTGTGATTAAGTGCAGTTTTTACCGCTAACTCCATTTGAGTTGTTGTAAAACTGTTTTTAGGATCGTTGGCAAGCCTTCTAACAATGTTCATTCCAAAGGTAGCTCTAAGGTCGTGAGGTGAAAAATCTTCAAACTCAGGCTTAACTTTCCTTATGCGAGTAATTAGGTTGCGAATATTTGCTCGAACCGTGGCGCCGTTCTGAGGTTTAAAGTCAGTAGCATTGGTTTCCCAGTGAGCATCTTCGTCCTGTCTCTTTATGATTTCACTTCGTGAGGTGTAAAACGGATTATATTGTTCTGTTAAGAACGCATAGTTTTCATCGCTTAAGCCGAAGAAGCTGGCCTTCATTCTTTTTTTATGGACATCACTATTTATATATACGAATAGTTTTTCTACTATTGTTTTGGGGAATATGAATATATTTGTCTTTCCGAATTTTGTATCAATTGGATAACGACTTTTGTTGGAGTGTATTAATACCCAATTTTTTCCGCTACTCTTTAGTTCGTTATATGCATCCTGTATATGACCAACGCGTAGCGTACATGCTGATTGAATTCGCGCTCCTGTATTTAGCATGGTCAGCATAATTAACTCAGTTTCCACAGTGCAATATCTCCGCTCAAAACCCCAAAATATTGATTGTTGATCATTTTTTGATAGAGGCCGTAGTTCCCCTCCATCCAGAATTCGATCTATACGAGTTCCTGGCTTAGTAACCCGAATAGAAATATCGGTTGATTGAACATCTTTAAAGCGTAGCAGCCCCACATTATTAATGGTCTGAATACTTCTTTTGAAGCTCCTAAAGGGCTTGTTTCCGATTCTGTTCTCATCTACTAGGTTGTAATATAGGATGCCTCTATAGAATGAAATGACATGACCAATGTGTTTTCTTGCGGTACTTGGCGCCATACCAAGATCAATTAGTTCTTGTAATTTGTAGCGGAAAAGATAAGTAGGTCGTCTTCTGGTCTGTGCTGGGAAATCAAGATAATCCAGGCCTTCGTCTTCAATGAACTTTAGATAGAAGCATAAGCTTTTCGCGCGATCGTCGATTGAAGCCATTTTTGTTCGAAATGATTTGTTCAGATGACAAAGAAGATAGGTATTACCCAGGTCCCAAGGAATCCCGCTACCGTTTAAAATTACTGGCATTTCAGGCCAGAAACCGGGTTCTCTTACCCATTCCCAGCCATCTTCAATTTTGCCATTTGATTTGGTGTAAACAGCCCGTCCCTCTCGGAACTGTTTTAAATGCACAACACGCGCATGTGATCGAAAATGCTTTGAGGAATTGTATCGTCGCCTGGCCACTAATTAGTCTCCCAATAAATCATTTGTTCATTTACTTTTTTTTATAGGTAGATGTCAATAATGATTTTACTAGGTAGCAAAACCAATGCAGTGAGGTGGAAGCTTATTGCGCAATCCGGTGACACCTCGCGCCAATTGCTGGACAGACTCCATGCAATGCCGCAGGAAGAATTTGATACCGCGGTGGTTTCTATTGGCGTAAACGATGTGACCGGGCTAAATAGGGCGAGCGCTTGGGCTGGAAATGTGCGGCTTATCGTTCAGCTGCTTACTGAAAAATTCGGTGTGCGTAAGGTCTATCTGTCTTGCATTCCACCTATGCATCTGTTCCCTGCGCTGCCAAATCCATTGCGTTGGTGGTTGGGCTTGCGAGCGAAGCAATTTAATGTGTTGATGAGCGCTGTGGCGGAAAGCGAGCGTTCGTCTATCTACGTGGCTATTCCGTATTCGGGTGATCTTGCTGGGATCGCGGCAGATGGCTTTCATCCAGGTGCTGAGGCTTACACGGTGTGGGGTGATTATGTTGCTGAGCTTATTCAACGGGACGTGGATGAACAAACCGGCTAAAGTCCCAAACTTTACGTAGATGTAAAAGATGAGACCTGAGCCGTTCTAAGCGATCACCCTAATCCCAGCGCCTTAGCCTCTTTAGCCAATACCGCCTTAACCTGCGGTTGCTCTTTCACCCGTGCGATCAATCCGGCCACTGCAGGCCAACGCGTGGCATCTACCTGGTAGCCAGCGTAGGCGGCGTTTATAAAAGGACTGACGACGCTGAGATCGGCCATCATGAAGTCGCCAAAGATAAAACCGTCGGCGGGGATTTGCGATTCTAGGTAGTCGAGCATCGGCGGCAGGTCGCGGTCGATGATTTTGGCGACCAGCACTTCGTCGGCTTCTTGCTTGAGGACAAAGGGCCGCATAAAGCGTTGGAAGAATATGCCCGAGGCAAGCTCGGCGACGCGACCGGCGCAGAGGTCTTCGTACCAGTGTGCCCGTGCCCGTTCTTTCGGATCTTTGGGGTAGAGTGCAACCTCGGGGTAGGCTTCCTCTAAATACTGGCAAATCACTTTTGAGTCGCACAGAGTTAAGTCGTCGTCGACCAGCGCGGGCACTTTGCCGAGGGGGTTGATTTTGAGGTATTCGGCGTCGCGAGAAAAGGGCATTTGCTGAACGACTTCATAGGGAATGCCTTTTATGTCTAGCGCAATAAACACTTTGCGCACGAAGGGTGAGCCGTGTACACCATAAACTTTAATCATCATTTTCTCCTGCTATTAAGATCTTTTGACTCATATTCTGTTTGTGCAAAATAGGAGCATTTTAGGGGCGATTGTTTAATTTAAAACACGATTGTCATCGCGATCTATTTTCCAAAAATTGCAGTACTTCTGTAACGGCTTTCTCAAATGACGCGCGCATTAGCGCTGAATCGACAAGTTGTGGGTCGATATGCAGAAATAATTGGACCTCGCCATTGTAATTCGACCAGGCAAATTTACTGCGTTCAAAGGGCACCATGGGCACTCTTAGCGCGTGACTGACGAGTTTTGCATCATGAATGGCCAGAGGGATGTCCGCCAGTGGGAAATAGTTAGAGATATAATCTGGCATGGCAATTTTACGTAGTATCGGTTCTAGAAACGAGAATTGCCGGGCGATTTTCATGCTTTTGCCTGCGGTATTATAGGATGAATCGCTAGGCGCCAAGGCAATAATACGCGTGTACATATCCGCTATGTTTTCTTCGGGGAATACAAAGGGAAACTGCTTTGTTGCGCGGTTATTGCCTTCGTCAAGGTCTAGGGCACTTGTGCGCAGGCTGAGTGGGGTTAAGACGGGGACGAGGTCGACATGCTCGGCATCCCCTAAAGCGGTATGGTATTGAGTGACTGCGCGCAGGGTAATGAAGGAAAAAATATCACTCATAGACAAGCCCGCTCGCTGAGCAAGACGATTTAGCGCTTGATCTTGCACGGGCAATACAAACTTTTCGACCTCAAAGTCGCTACCCTTAAAGCCAAGGGGGCGGTCGGTATTTAGTAATTTGCGTAGGGGCTTTAAGGTGTCTGCGCTGCTAGCGGTTTCGGTGTTGGCGTCTATTTGGTAGCCAAAATGTGTGCGCTCGCCCTGTTCGGCGAATAGGTGTTTAGCGTGTTTGTTAAACATGCCTTCTAGGTCGGAGATTACATGATGCCATATAAAAATGAGCTGGCGGCGGTCAGCTGACAGATAGGCGCGAAACAGTGGCAGGCCCTCGCCGGGTTTTGCTGCTTTGGAGAGCTGCGCGTCGGTTTCGATTCTGATGGTCTCGATGTTATCGTCTGCATTGAGTACGCGAAAATTTTCGCTCCAATCGGGCTTAACTGATTGCCAGTAGGGCAGACCGTCGATCTCGACTACATTGCGCTGAAACATTTGGTAGGTGTTTGCGAGCTCTTGTATACGCAGGCGCACGGTCGCTTCGTCTAGAGGCTGGTCGAAGTCGTAGTAAACCGTGCAGGGCATATTGCGATCGCTGGGGCCGCCCTGCATTAACCAAAAGTGGGCATCGCCATTGGCGACTTCCTGGAATCGGGCATCGCTAATTGTCGAGCTGATCCACGTGCGATAAGCCAATACGATACCCACCGCAATGGTACAGAGCGTCATCAGCAAAACTATTTTTCTTAACATGCGCTAGTGTTCTCTATTCATTTGAGTGCAGTTACTCAGCCAGCCCCAGCAAGTGTCGGATACTTAGCTGCCTGGGCCAGAGACTATCCAATGGGCGCTTTAAGTTGTGGCCGTGTCACTAAGACGATGGTGTCTTTGAGCCCCGCATGGCGATGGACTAAGGCCTGCCGGTAGTCAGGGTCCGCAATCATATCTAGAAAGGCCGCAATATTGGGGTATTCCATGGTGGCCACCCTATGCCATGAACCGGATGAACCGATAACTTCTAAGTCAACGGTGTTCAGGGTGATGAGTCTTCCGCCGCGTCGAATAATTTGCGCAAGTGCGACGGCGCCGTATTTGTCGTAGGCGTCGCTGCCGCCGAGTTTAGTCTCTGCCAGTTTATGCTCCGCCGGATATTCTGCCTCGTCTTTAAAGGCCAGAAAATTCACAAAGTGAAATGGGCCTTCTGGATCGATTGCCTGCAGGGCTTTTAGCTGTTCGGCACTGGGTTCGATTGAGTCGATGTGCAGGGTTTCACTCATAGTTGTTTTGCCGATAAATTGCGTAGAAAGACATCAGAATGATCAGCGTGATAATGCCGATAATAATCTGGGCGCCAAAGCGGTCGCGCAGACCATTAAGGGCCACTTGCCGGGCACCGACAAAACCGGCAGGCATTGCTTGGATGTCGTTACGCTTTTCGTACTGTTGATACAGATTAAGCATTCTTTGTAGGCGTGGGGCGTCAAGGCCACTTAGGTCGGTGGTCTCGCCGGGATCAGCGGCAATATTGTACAAATGCCATTGGTTGTCACCGACCGGCGGCTTGTTGAGCACCAGTTTGTAGTCGCCAAGAAACAGTGCTGCGTGCCCAGCCAGTTCATAGCCCACGGCGTCTTCGTCGGCGTCACCGTAGTGACGCTCAACGTCGCCTCGTATTAGCGGTAATAAACTGCGACCAATCATTGCTTCGACTTCGCGGCCACCATAGCGCAGCTTGCCATGCTTTACTTGGGGTGGTGTTACCCCCGTTAACTCCAGAATAGTCGGGGTGATATCGGTGACAAAGGAAAAGGCATGACTGATTTGCCGTTTGGCGGCAATGGGTTGACCGGCAATAATCAGTGGCACCCGCATGCCGCCCTCGCCAGTGTGAAACTTGTAATAGGCAAGTGGCGAGGCAGAGGCACTGGCAAAGCTGGGGCTCAGGGAATTAAAGCTGCCCTTGAGGCCGAGGGTGTCGTAGTCGTTGCTATACCCCTGTTGGCGTAGCGCAAAGCGCAGTGCTGCGGCTTGGGCATTGGCGGGGCCGGTTGCCTCGCTGCCGTTGTCGGAGGCAAAAATGAAGATGGTATTGTCGTACTGGCCTGTCTGCTTTAAGTGCGTGACTAAGCGCGCGATGTGGAAGTCCATGGCTTCGACCATGGCGGCGTAAACGGCCATGCGTTTGGCTTCATAGCGTTTTTGGTTTGCGCTGAGATGCTCCCAGTCCTTGGTGGTATTCATCATTGTGGTTGCGGTGCTCTGGGGCACAATACCGAGCGCAACGGCGCGCTTTAGGCGCTGTTCCCGCAGGGCTGTCCAGCCCGTGTCGTATACGCCCATATAGCGGTCGATAAATTCTTGGGGGGCTTGTACCGGCATGTGTACCGCTTGGAAGGGAAGGTAGGCAAAGAACGGCGCATTGTCTGCCGCATTGCTGTCGATAAATTCGATGGTTTTGTCGACGATAAAGCGCGAAGAGTAAAAGTCGTCTGGCAGGGTGTAGCGCTCGCCGTCGGCAAACCAATTGGCTTTTTCGTAGATGGCTAAATAGGGCTTTTGTTCCCAGTTGTCGGCGCCGGAGTCGGCCATGGCGATGGTGCGTTCAAAGCCGCGACTGCTGGGCAGCAGATCGGGTGTGGCGCCTAAATGCCATTTGCCCACCATATACGTGTGGTAGCCCGCGTCTTGAAGCAGTGTCGCCACCGTCACAATATTATTGCCGAGGGTGCCTTGGTAGTGGGGGTGGCTTTGTAGTTCTGGGGGCACCATCTCTGGAATATTGGACACGCCCGCGCGATGGTTGTCGACACCCGTCAGGAGCATGGCGCGTGTCGGCGCGCAGTTGGCGGCGGTGTGGTAATTGGTAAATTTAATGCCGTTGTCGGCGAGCTCAGACAATGCCGGGGTGCTTATTTCGCTGCCATAGGGCGCGCTGTCGGTAAAGCCTAAGTCGTCGGCCAAGATCAGGACAATATTGGGCCGTTTGCTCGTGTGATCGGCCGCCACAGTCGCCCAGACTTGGGTGCTGAGTCCAGCGATAAGTACAGCAGCGACGGTATAGCGCAGCAAGGCCTTGGGTCGGGGCCGTATAGTGTTAGTAAACATGGGCTGACCTCACTCGGCGTCTGACGTTGCTTGGTTCGCGGCTTTACTGGGCGCAGCGGGCGCAGGTAGACGGCTGGCGGCAAATAGAAAAAGTGCGGTGAAAATAATCTCGGGGGCAATTAGGTTTATCGCCAGCGCGGCGTCGTGGAGCAGCCATGCCAGTATTCTGCCTATCGCGGTGATGCTGGTGAGCATCGCGGCGGGATAAAACCAAACGCGTTTGCCAGTACTTACCGCAATAAGCACACATAGCCCGCAGGTCAGGAAAAAGCCTGCCATATCACCGATTTGGCTGCTGCGGCTGACACCGTCTAATAGCGGCATGCCGAACTGCTTTACCGCTGCTGCCGGATCTAGGAGAAATTGCAGGCCGGTGACAATAAAAATAATCGCGGGAATACACACAATTGCGCGCAGTATTTTTGAGCCTAAGGTGTTTTTCACAGGTATCTCCTAACAGATTCGTCGTTAGCGTTATGATTATTTTTTGGCGAGCAGCATGAGCACTTTATGCGCTGCTTCCAAACCGGAATTTTGGTTCTGACCAGTGACAAAGCGTTTTTCATCGTCGATGACCACGTGAGTGGCAAAAAAGTCACGAAAGGCGGTTTTAGCTTCAAATTGTGCACCCGCTTTTTTGAGTTCGGTTTCTGGGTGCATCGGCGTTATGGCAACGCCCAGTTCTTTTATTTGCTTGTCGGTCACGCCGGTCATTCGGCGGCCTGCTATTAGTAGCTGACCGTCGCGGTCTTTGGCATTGATGAGTCCGAGTACGCCGTGACAAACCCCGGCGATTACCGGTTGGTGGTCGGCGTAGTAGGCCTCGCTTATTCTGTTGGCGAGTACTGGCGAATAGCCGAGATCATAGGCGGCGCCCCAGCCACCCGCGATAAAAATAATATCGTACTGGCTAATATCAACGTTACCGATGGCGAGGGAATTCCGCATTTTTGCTTGTAGCGTTGGGTCTTCAAGATAGCGTTCATCGTGTTCGCTGATAATAAAAAACTTGAGGCTCATTGGGTCGACCGGAATATCGCCGCCATTAATACTGGCGACATCAACCTGCATGCCGGCATCTAAAAAGCTGTAGTAGGGGTGGGTCATTTCTGAAATTGCGACGCCAGTGGCATCGCCGTCGGTTTTGCCCGGTGCATATAGTATTGCGTGATTACTGCCGATGATAAGGGCTTTTTTACCGGCGGCGATGTCATAGCGCGGGCCGTTGTAGTCTGGGTGCAGGCCAGCTTTGTGGAGGGCCGTGGGCAGGGCTAAACGGCTTAGGGCTGCAACGCTAATCAGTATTGCGACGGTAATAATTATTTTTTTTCTCATGATGTGATCCGTCTGGCTCATATAATGACACTTCATGTGCCAATATATAGCAGATAGTCTCATTATGGAAGCGTGGGCGGCTAAGCATGGTCGTCGACGAAAGTGGGAATTTTACTTAAGCAATATGCTTATTAATAAAGGCGGCCGACTGCTTTAGGGCTGCTCGCGCTTCCGGTAAAAATTGGCTCATTACAGGAAAGGCATGGGGTGGTTTTGGCCATTCCAAGTAGGTGCTATTACCGTTTTGATGTTCCACCATTTGCTGCAGGCGCGTGGCGTCATCCAGTAATACTTCGGCGCCGCTGGCAATAATGAATAGCGGTGGCAGCCCAGCGACATTGCCGAACAGTGGCGATATACGGGAATCATCTCGGGATATGTTGGGGGCGTACATGGCCACGGCTTCGTCGAGCAGGGTTTTGTTCAGTAGTACATCGCTGTGCGAATTGCTCGTGAAGGATTCACTGTTATGGCTTAAATCTAACCATGGCGAATACAGTATGGCGCCGGCCGGGCTCGGCTGATCTTCGTCACGCAGCTTTTGCAGAGTGGTGAGCGCCAGATTACCGCCTGCGCTGTCGCCCGCAATGATTATTTGAGCCGCTGAATAGCCCGCGTCGATCAGTGCCAAATAGACCGCGACGGCATCTTCAGTTGCGGCTGGGTAGGGGTGTTCTGGGGCGAGCCGGTAGTTGACCATGAGCACCGCGATATTTGCGTCTACCGCAAGTTGGCTGCACATTTGGCGGTGGCTATTCATGCCGCCCATAATAAAGGCGCCGCCGTGATAGTAAACGCACACTGGTGCATGCGGGCTACTGTCGACCCCCTTGGGTACGAGCCACTCGACCGCGACGCCGCTGATCTTATCTGCCTTGCTGGTAACTGCGGGGTTGGGCTTGCCGATAGCCATCGCCATAAACTTTCTTTGACGCTTGAATCTGTGCTCCGGCGTTAATTTCATTGTGCCCCGTTGACGGCGGCGGATGACAGCGCTGAGAATAAAATTCTGCCAGCTCATATTGAAACCTCAAGTGTCGAATTCGGGTATGGCCTACTACTGCCTGCGGCGGGTACGAAATATTCTTACTATCAGCAAGAGTATTACTAGGGCGCTGATAACACTAGCGTAAAGACCTAGATTGGGTAGTCGGGCGTTGATGCCGTTAATGATGCCTTGCCGCTCGTGGTCGTAGCCCGCGGGCATGTCTAAGACCTGATTGTCTTTGGCGTACTGCTGGTATTGAACCAGCATCGCGGCGCGTAGTTCCGGCATTGCCTTGCTTAGGTCCTTGGTCTCGCCGGGGTCTTTGGCAATATTGTATAAATGCCATTGGCCGTCGGCGATCTTGCCGTTGATTTTGACCAGTTTGTAATCGCCGCGAAACAGCGCCGCGTTGCCGCCTAGCTCATAACCCACGGCGTCGTTTGGGCCGTAGACAGTTTCGGCTTTGCCTTTAATATGGGGTAGCAGGCTCCGGCCTATGATGAGTTTCTTGGCGTCGCTAGCGATTTCGGTGCCGGCAATCTCGATAATGGTCGGTGTAATATCGGTAACAAAACTGAAGCTAGTGCTGATGGTCTTTTGTTTTAATTGCAGAGGTTTACCGGCGACGATAAGCGGCACCCGCATACCGCCTTCTCCGGCGTAAAATTTATAGAAAGCTAACGGTGAGGCTGCGGCGCTGGCAAAGCTCGGACCAATGGTATTCATGCTGCCTTTTAGGCCAAGGGTTTCGTAGTCGTTGCGGTAGCCAAGAAACTGAACCAGCGCGCGGCCGTAGAGGTTGCGGGAGTTATTGTGGCCGGTGGCTTCGCTGCCGTTATCGGAGGTAAAAATAAACACGGTATTATCAAATTCACCTATCGCTTTTAAGTGCGCGACGAGGCGACCAATGTGAAAATCCATGGCGTCGACCATGCCCGCATACACGGCCATGCGTTTTGCTTGGTAGCGCTTTTGTTCTTCTGTCTGCGCATCCCAGTCGCCCATGGTACTCATTTGCACCATATTGCTGTTCATTGGCACGATGCCCAGCGCCTTGAGTTTTGCCTGCCGCGCTTCGCGCAATGCTTGCCAACCATCGTGGTAGGCATCCGCGTATTTGTCGGTGAATTCCTGGGGCGCCTGCACGGGGATGTGTACGGCTTGGAAGGGAATGTAGGCAAAGAAGGGCTTTGCATCCGCAATATTCGAGTCGATAAATTCTATGGTTTTATCCACCAAAAACGCTGATGAATAAAATTTGTCTGGTAGCGAGGTTTCTTTACCGTCGGCAAACCATTCGGCGCGGTCGTAAATAGGCAGGTAGGGTTTGTCCTCCCAGTTGTCGGCACCGGTTGCGCCAAGCGCAAAGCTTCGCTCGAAGCCGCGCTGGCTGGGCAATTGCTCGGGCGTATTACCCAGATGCCATTTACCCGCCATATAGGTGTGGTAACCCGCCGACTGCAATGCCTCGGCGACGGTAAGCAGCTTGGTGTCTAGGGTGCCCTGATAGTGGGGGTGACGTTTTTGCTCCGGAGGGATGGTCTCTGGAATATTGGGCACGCCGTTGCGGTGGCTGTCGACGCCGGTGAGTAACATTGCCCGTGAGGGCGCGCAATTCGCGGCGGTATGATAGTTGGTGAATTGCATGCCTATCTCAGCTAGGGCTGAGATCGTGGGGGTTTGAATTTCACTGCCGTAGGGTGTGATGTCGCTAAAGCCGAGATCGTCGGCGAGAATAAGAACAATATTCGGCGGCTTAGCGGCAGGGGCGCTGCCGCTGCTATCCCCTTGCGCGGCGTGGCCATTGGCTATGCCAAGGCTAAAATTAAGACCAAGCCAGACTAAAACGCGCTTTGCCGTGGACCAGCGTGCGGCGTTCATTGGTGTTTCTCTATCTGGAAATCGGCGAGTTTGATCCTGCGCAAGCGGCGCTGCATTTTCATGGTTGTCCAAGGCCAGTTCACGCTATTGCGGCCGGTCTTATCAATAAAGTAACTGGCACAGCCACTGTTCCAAACCGTGCCTTGCAGGGCATTTTGTAGGTCTTTATTGAGTTTTGCGCTGGTGTCGCCATCAACAGAAATTGTCGCAATCTTCTTTTTGCGGGCCTTGGTGATGGCGCTGAGAATATATTTCACCTGGGCTTCAATAATCACAAAGGCCGAGGTGTAGGTGTAGAGGTTGGGGCCTAAGGTTAAAAACAAGTTGGGGCAGTCTTCGGCCATGGTGCCTAAGTAGGCCGACGGTGACCCCGCCCACTGCTCAGACAGGGTGCGGCCATTGCGACCATAAATGAGTTTGCCAATTGGCGGGTCGGAAACTTCAAAACCCGTGCCATAAATAATGACGTCGACTTCGCAGCTGGATCCGTCGCTCGCTATCAGCTTATTGCCTTGGATTTCAGTGATGCCCGATACTACTTCGACATTGTCTTTGCCTAGGGCTTTATACCAGTTGTTTGACAGTAATATGCGTTTGCAGCCGAGTGAATAATCGGGCTTTAGTTTTTCTCGCAGAGCCTCGTCTTTGACGCCTCGGGCAATGTGTTTGACCGCCGCTGTTTCTAAACGTTGGGAGAACCATTTGTTTTTGAGATTGTGATTAAGAAATTCAAATTGTAAAAAAAGTACTTTTCTGAATAATTTTTGGGTAAAGGGATAACGCGTAAAAATAGTCCGCCAGCGATCCGATATCTTGGTGTCGACTTTCGGCAGCACCCAAGGCGGCGTGCGTTGGAATAGCGTGATCTGCTTTACCTTGCGCTGGATCGCGGGTAAAAACTGAATGGCCGAACCACCGGAGCCAATGACGGCAACGCGCTTGCCGCTCAGATCGTAATCTGCATCCCACGTTGCCGAATGGAAAGATTTACCGGGAAAGGTTTCTATACCCTTGATATGCGGTATTAAGGGTATATGCATTGGTCCGCAGGCCATAATCACGAAGCGCGCGCGATACACGCCGCCGCTGGTTTCCAGCTGCCAGCATTTATCGGCTTGCTGCCATTCGCACTTGCTAAGGGCACGGTTAAAGTGGATGTGCTCGTCAACAGCAAAGCGTTTTACGGTGTCGTGGGTGTAGGCCTTCATTTCTTCTTGGCTGGCAAAAACACGGCTCCAGTTCGGGTTGGGCGCAAAGGAGTATGAATACAAGGCCGAGGGCACATCGCAGGCGCAGTCGGGATAGATGTTCTCGCGCCAGACACCACCAACTTCCTGGGCTTTTTCCAGCACAATAAAATCGCCCTTGGCCTCACGTAGCTTGATTGCCGCGCAAATGCCGGAAACGCCCGCGCCGATAACAATGGTCTCGTGAAACGCAATTTTGTTCTCTGCAGCAGTCTTTGTTGTCGACGTATCCATTATGCTATTTATCCAATTCTGGCCCGCGTTATAGTCGCTTTAGGGCGTTATTATTGAGGGTGTATTGCTAGCCCTTGTTGAGCGGGCGATAAAAATAGCGGTAGAGCACGCTGTTTTCTTCTTTTTCATTTTTGCGCCAGCCGTAGATTTTGGGCCGCTCAAATTCAATGGCGAGTTTTTTCCAGAGCAGCCAATCGTAGATCGCCAGCATATTTTGTAGATTGCAGGCCGAGGTGGGGCTGCGGCTGTGATGGTGATGGTGCTGGGTTGGAAAGGTCAGTATATGGCAAAGCGCATACATGGTTTTAGAGACGATCGGATTAGGGTGGTTGAGCAGTTTTAAATCGTAGTCGAGGTTGGCGTGGGTGTGGATTCCCCAAATACTCTTAATGGCAGTGCCAATCGCCCAGACATGGAATAGACCAAGATATAGGCACAGATAACCAAACCAATAATTGGGTAGGGTAAAAGCCCAGCCCCAGCCGACCACAATCGTCTGACTTACGCCTAGCTCGCCGCGATTATCGGGGCCGCCGTGTAAATGGTGGGTTCTGTGGGTCACTTTATACCAGCGCTGTAATTTGGCGAGAATGGCGTTTTCTGGGGTGCGTGAGTGCGAAAAATTATGTACCCAGCCATGTAATAACTCATCAATCATGACAAAGCTAATAACACCGACGAGGAGGTACTGATCGTCAAGCCACGCCAAGGCGCCAGCGTGGCCTGGCATGAATAGAGTGAAGAGGCCAAAACTACACAGGATCAGCAGCGGCCGCTCTATAAAATGTAGCCAGGTAACGGCGATGCCCAGCATCTGCCAGTCTTTGCCAATTTTTTTACCATTTTTGGTGGCGCCCTTGGCTATTTCATACAAGATGAAAAAGGCAATAACCCCGAGAGACCAATTGGTATAGCCATTTTCCACGTTGTCCATTTCGGGCCTCGGTCTCGTCTCAAACACTGTTGCCATGGTGAGACCTTAAGCAATTTGTTAATATTAGTACAATTCAATAAAAGCATAAGTGATATGTATGAAACTTAATTTACGCTCGGTTGATCTCAATCTACTCACCATCTTTGACGCCATAATGAGTCAGGGCCAAATGTCGAAGGCGGCGCAGCAGCTGCATATGACCCAGCCGGCGACTAGCCATGCGCTTAAGCGACTGCGGCAGACCTTTGACGATGAGCTGTTTATTCGCACCCGCAATGGCATGAAGCCCACAGCGCGAGCCCTTGAGATAGCGGGGCCGATTCAAGACGTTTTGCTAAAAATCCGCGACACGCTTGATTCGAATAAGCACTTTGAGCCGACGGAGTCTGATCGCGTCTTTAAAATTGCCTTTGGCCGTTACGGCGAGTTGAATTTATTACCGCGTATTCTTGAGAAAGTAAATGAGGTGCAAACCGATATCAGCATTTACTCCCACTTAGATGATCAGGAGACCGGCCTTGAATCACTTAAGGACGGCAAGATCGATTTTTGTTTTGACTTTGTCTCGCCCCAGGACAAACGTTTGGATTACTGCGAATTCAAACCGGAAGAAATTGTGGTGATTGCCCGTCGAGATCACCCTCGTTTAGGTGCAAAGTCGTCGATCAGTACCAAGCAGTTTTTTGATGAAAAGCACATCGTCATGAGTTTTGGCAGCGACCGCCGCGAGCTGCTTCAGCAGTTTATGGAAGAGCAGGGCGGCATTCGTAAGATACTCACCGAAGTAAATCAGTATATTGCGGTGCCAACGGTGGTGATGCAGTCTGACGGCATTGCTATTGTTCCTAGGCCAATGGCGGAGTTCTTTTTGTATAAAGACCGGCTAAAAATATTTAAGCTGCCCCTCGACTTACCGTCGCTGCCAATTTATTTAATTTGGCACCGGGCCATGAGCCAAGACAAGGGCCACAATTGGCTAAAAGGATTGATCATGGAGTGTGTTTGACAGCAGGCAGCCGTAAGGCTGCCTGCGTCGTGATTGCTGACCGGTTTAGTAGGTGTAGCGGGCGGTTAAACCCAGCGATAAGGGCTGGCTGGTAAAGGCTTGGTATGAGCCGACTGGCGAGCCAACGCGGGTGTCGATAGTAGTAAAGATATTGGCGGGAGCGACTTGGTCAATATCAATCTCGTCGGTGAGATTCCGCCCCCAGAAAGCGACGTCAATATTGTTATTTCGCCAGCCGAGCCTGAGATTGAGGGTATTTGACGCTGGTTGGTCAAAGCGTGGGTCTAGCGCCGAACTGGCATTGGCTGCGCCGGAGTAGGCGTAGTCCATGCGGGTGTAGATGTCGCCATTGCCAAAGGGGTAGCGCCAGTTAATGGCGATATTGCCTTTGAGTTTGGTGGCGGAGGCCAGCTCCTCGCCATCTAAAATACACTGCCCTAAGTCGTTATCTGGTTCGCGGCCGTAGTAACACTGACCGCCATCGTAGCTGTCGAAGACAGTGTCGATATAGGCGAAATTGATGGTCGTCGACATGTTTTCGGTGAGGATGATGGTCGAGTCAACCTCGATACCGTCAACGGTAACGAGTTCAGCATTGTTGATGATGAAAACCAAACCGGCAAAACTGGCGTTCTGGAAATTCTTATATTCAGTGTGGAACACCGACGCGTTGACCCGTGCGCGGCGGTCTAAGAACTCGGTTTTGGCGCCCAGTTCAAAGTTGATAACTTCCTCTTCACCGAAGGGACGCATTTCGTCAGTCGCGGTGCCGTTTTGTAAGCTGAAACCACCCGCTTTAAAGCCGGTGGATATCACACCGTAAAACATGGTGTCGGCATTCACAAAATAGCTGCTGGATATGGAGCCGGTGATGGCGTCGAAGCTTTGGGAATCGTCGAAATTATTGCCGTCGGGGGTAACGAGACAGATTAGGTTGGTATTTAAAGGTGGAACGCAGCCGAGCGCAGACAGCTCGGTGGTTTGAATCACCACACCGGCTTTTTTCTCATAGGAATAGCGCAGACCAAGGGCCGCCTTCCAAGCATCACTAAACTCGTAATCGAATTTGGTAAACACGCCAAAACTATCGGTGTCTTGAGTGATGTCATAATCGCCTCGATCGCCCTCGACACCGAGTAGTGGCAATGCGAGGGGGGCGAGATTAATGGGCAGTACACCTCTTGTGATCAATTCCCCAGCGAGTGCTGCGCCATACTCTTCTATGTCTTGTTGGGCGAGGAACTCAGGTAGGTCTTTGTCGCCGCGACGGAACTCATTGGTAAAAACAAAGGTACCCGCGAGCCAGCTGAACGGGCTTTCGGTGTCTGATGCGATCCGGAACTCCTGAGACAGTGACTCGCCCGCTTGGCGGTCGTTAAAATCGGCGAGGAGTAAGCTCGTCTGCTCGACATCACTGAGAATAGTCAGGCCGTCGTAGTCATCGTAACTGCTTATTGAGGTTAATGAATAACCATCGCCACTGTATTCGAGAGTGAAAATAATGTCGTTGGAATCGCCAATATAGCCGCTGCCTTCGCTGTATTCGATGAGTCTGTCAGAGGGGTCGTTGGGGATGGTTAGACTAGCGCCGGCGTTCCTTAAGATCCGCCTGCTGGCGTCACTCAAAAATACATCGCCAGTTGTGGTGTTCATGTCTTTGTCGGCGTAACCCACAATGAGGCGGCCATACAGCGCGTCGCTAAAGTCCATGCGCAACTGGCCGCGAATCGCGTAGCCGTTCAAACCTTCGCTTTTCGGGCCCGCTGCGTTGTCAATTAACTCGCTTCGGCCGGTGTCGACGATGCTGAGTCGACCAGCGACTGAGTCGCTAAAGGGCCCGCTCACATAGGCTTTTATCTGTTTCAGGTTATCGCGGCCAAAGCTGACTTCCGCCATGGCTTCAAAGTTTTCAGTTGGGCCCTGCGTTGCGACGCTAATCACCCCGGCGGTGACGTTTTTACCGTGTAAGGTACTCTGGGGGCCTTTTAAGACTTCAACGGAGCTCACATCTACCAAGTCGCCCATACCAATGCCTGAGCGAGACCGAAAGGCACCGTCGATAAACAGGCCAGTCGCCGGCTCAAAATTGGGGATGTTACCGGCGTTGCCGATATTGCGAATTCTGAAGGTGGTGGCTAGCGGGCTAATATTGGTGAGTACGATAAGCGACGGCACTTGCGCGGCGATATCGCTAATGTCGTTAAAACCAATATCGGCAAGTTGGTCGGCTGTTAGGGCAGATACCGAGACGGGGACGGTCTGCATGTCCTCGGCGCGCTTTTGGGCCGTGACGATGACCTCCTCGAGCTGGGCGGCTGAGGTCGTAGCCGCGGGTCCGAGTAAGGCAGCGGATATACCGAATACCAGTGGCCGTAGAGAGAAGCTAACACTTGGCTTATTTTTATACATATTGAGTTCCAGAAAAGGCGCTCTTAAGCGCGCCGGACTTATAATTTTTATATTTACCGAACAGATCTAAGATGCAAGCTACCACAATGGGGCAAGAAGTAAAGTATTGGCAGTAATTATGTTATATTTATGTGGTCGATGTTTTGGCCCTGAGCCTTTAGCGACGAATACCACTGGAATGTATGGCGCGGCGAAAGGCCGATAGAACATAGGAAACCTAGATATGAACAATGAAGCCCATTACCGTGCACTTGAATCAATGTATAAAGGGGCGCCGGTGAATGCCTTTTACTTGCCGGAAATAGGCGTTACCGAGGGTGAGTCTGAGATTTCGATAGCGGTGTCGGAAAAACTATTCCACTCCGCTCGAGCGGTGCACGGCTCGGTGTATTTTAAAATGCTCGACGATGCGGCGTTTTTTGCAGCGAACTCATTAGAGCCCGATTACTTTGTGTTGACGACGTCGTTCACCACCTATTTGACAAGGCCGGTGTCTGAGGGCCGTTTGAGATCCGTGGGCAAAGTTGTTAATCGCACTAAGTCGCAATTTATCGTTGAGGCGATTGTTTATGATAGTGACGATAACGAGGTGGGTCGTGGCAATGGCATATTTGTGCGCAGCAAGATGCGTTTAAACGATGCGATGGGCTATGGCGAGTAGTTGGCAATGCTGTGCTCTAGCGCCAAGGAGCGCTAGAGCACAGTGAGCCGCGCTTAGTTGTGCGCGTGAAGCATCTCGTTGAGGGCGATAGCGGATTTATTGGTTAACACCTCAACCGCGCCATTTTTAGAGTTGCGACGGAACAGTAGGTCAGACTGCCCCGATAATTCGCGCGCCTTCGTCGTGCCAGCAACCGCGCCATCGGCGTCGATGATGGTGAGTACCGATCCGGCAGTGATGTACAGGCCGGCTTCAATGGTGCAGCGATCACCCAGCGGAATGCCAACGCCAGCATTGGCGCCGATGAGGCATTCTTTACCCACAGAAATAATAATATTGTTGCCGCCGGACAGTGTGCCCATGGTGGAGCAGCCGCCGCCGAGGTCGGAACCCGCGCCAACCATCACGCCTGCGGAAATCCGGCCTTCAATCATTCCCGGCCCTTCGGTGCCCGCGTTAAAGTTGACGAAGCCCTCGTGCATAATGGTGGTGCCTTCACCGAGGTAGGCGCCGAGGCGAACCCGCGCGGTGTGGGCAATGCGCACGCCACTTGGCACAACGTAGTTTGTCATCTTGGGGAATTTGTCTACCGACATCACTTCGAGCATTTCACCGCGAAGGCGTGCATCGAGCTGACGGCTCTTGAGCTCGCTGATATCAACCGCGCCCTTATTGGTCCATGCCACATTGGGCAGTGCGCCGAAGAGGCCGGTAAGGTTAATACTGTGAGGCTTTACCAAACGGTGTGACAGCAAATGCAGTTTTAAATAGCCTTCAGGTACTGAGCTTGGCGCGTCGTCGGTGGCGAGCAGGGTAACGACTAAGGGTTGGCTGCCGCTGGCCAACTGCACCGCGAGTTCCGCTTGGTCTTTGTTGCCTGCAGCCTTCAGGGCTTCAGCAATCTGCGCCATTTGGTCTTTTGTTACTGCGCTGGCGGTATTGCCTTCGACAGGCTCAATAACGCTGAGGATGGCATCGACCATTTTGGCGGCTGGGGCGAGTACGGGCTGGGCATAGAAGGTATCTAACCACTCGCCTTTGCGATTTTGGGTGCCGAGGCCGAGGCCGAGTGCGAAGTGTGCTTGAGTCATTGTAAGGTCTCTTAAATGGCTTAAAGGGTGTGATGAGTGAACAGTGACTGATAATGCTCGGCCTTAAAGCCGAGATGTAGCTCGCTGCCGGTGTCGAGCAGGGGGCGTTTCATTAGCGTCGGGTGTTCCAATAGTAGGGCAATAGCTGTGTCTGGGTTTAGCCCATCGCGTTGCGCGGGGCTGAGTTGTTTCCATGTGGTGCTGCGTTTATTGACTAGCGCGTCTACGCCCAATGCTTGCAGCCAGGTTTTTAGCTGTGCTGCTGTTAACGGGGTGTCGCGAACATCTTGAAAGCTAAAGTCGACGTTGTGCGTCTCTAGCCAGCGGCGCGCGGCGCGCACGGTATCGCAATTTTTAATGCCGTAGAGTGTGGTGCTCATGGTTCTGCTCTTGTTGCATGTGGGCTGAAAAATTCAGCCGCTAAGGATAACAAATTCTGGCCGGTGGTTCACGGCGCCATGTCGTCTACTAAGGTTTGTACACTGTTGGTGGCTTTTTGCGCTTGGGGTACAAGGTGGTGCATATCTCGCATACCGTGCCGTCGCAGCCTCTTGCGCTGCAGTATTCGCGGCCATAAAAAATAATTTGCAGGTGTAGCGAGTTCCACTTTTCCTTGGGGAAGAGGGATTTGAGGTCTTTCTCCGTCTGCACCACGTTTTTGCCGTTTGTCAGGCCCCAGCGCTGGGCCAAGCGGTGAATATGAGTGTCGACGGCGAAGGCGGGCACGCCAAAGGCTTGGGACATCACCACACTTGCGGTTTTGTGGCCGACGCCGGGTAGGGTTTCCAGTGCCGCCATATCCTGAGGGACAACGCCGTTAAACTTCTCGACCAGAATTTCTGACAGGCGTTTAATGGCGCTAGATTTTTGTGGCGACAAGCCGCAGGGGCGGATAATTTGGCGGATAACTTCCACATTCTGCGCGGCCATATCAAAGGGGTTGTCGGCCAATTCAAATAGCGCGGGGGTAATTTGGTTTACCCGTGCATCGGTACACTGGGCTGACAACAAAACCGCTACCAAGAGGGTATACGGGTCTTTGTGGTCTAGTGGAATAAGCTGTTCTGGATACAGTTCTTGCAGGCGTTTTTCAATAAATGCAGCCCGTTCTTTCTTTAACATGCGCCACGCTCTTTTAAGCTTTGCACATAGGCTTTTACGCGGTGGGCGGCCTCGGCGCATTGGGCGGCCTCAGCCACCAGCGCCATACGCACGTAGTTAGCACCGGGATTGTAGCCGTCGACTTCGCGAGATAAATAGCTGCCGGGCAATACCGTGACATGCTGTTGTTCGAACAGGCCCTTGGCGAAATCGGTGTCGCTGATCGGGGTTTTGGCCCACAAATAGAATGAGGCATCGGGCTGACTAACATCTAAGCAGCCGTCCAGAATAGCCAGTACCTCGGCAAATTTCTGACGATAGAGGTCGCGGTTGGCTTTAACGTGAGCTTCGTCGTTCCACGCGGCAACGCTGGCCAATTGGTGCTGAACTGGCATCGCGCAGCCGTGGTAGGTGCGGTAGAGCAAGAAGTCTTTGAGAATATTGGCGTCGCCCGCCACAAAACCAGAGCGTAAACCCGGCAGGTTAGAACGCTTCGACAGGCTGTGAAAGACCACGCAGCGCTGGTAGTCATTGCGGCCAAGTTCGGCGCAGGCTTGCAGTAGGCCGGGAGGCGGACTAGCTTCGTCAAAATACAGTTCTGAATAGCATTCATCGCTGGCAATCACAAAGTCGTATTGATCGGCCAGCGCGATAAGCGCTTTTAATTGCGCGCTGCTCATTACGGCACCGCTGGGATTGCCCGGAGTGCAGATAAAAAGTAGTTGGCAGCGCTGCCACACGTCGGGGCTGACTGCGGCAAAGTCCGGGATAAAATTGTTATCTGCGCGACAGGCTAGGAATTCGGGTTGGGCGCCGGCCAGCAATGCCGCGCCTTCATAAATTTGATAGAAGGGGTTGGGGCTGCACACGAGTGCGTCGGGAGTGGCCGCAACCACGGTTTGGGCAAAGGCAAATAGCGCTTCGCGGGTGCCATTAACTGGCAGTATTTCAGTCTCTGGGTCGAGCTTGTTTAAGCTAAAGCGCTGAGTTGCCCAATGGGCAATGGCTTGCCTTAGTTCGGGAATGCCTTTGGTGGTGGGGTAGTTGCTGAGCTTGTCGATATTGTCCTTAATGGCATTGGCGACAAAATCTGGCGAGGCGTGCTTGGGCTCGCCAATAGACAGTGCAATATGGGCCAGTGCGGGAGTGCGTATGTCGGCAAATAAGGCGCGTAGTTTTTCAAAGGGGTAGGCTTGCAGAGCCGTTAAGTTGGGGTTCATAGGGGCTTGCTACTCGCTTTTTCGTCCAGTTCCCGGCAAATGGCCTGCTGAATTTCTTCGCAGAGTTTGGGGTCGTCAATGGGGCGCTGGTTTTCGTCAGTAATAAAAAATACGTCTTCAACGCGTTCGCCGAGGGTGGCGATTTTGGCGTTTTGCAGGCGAATATCGTACTGATTGAATATTCGCGCCAAACGCGCCAGTAAGCCCGGCCGGTCTGGGGTGATGACTTCGAGAACCGTGTGACCTTTGTTGAGGTCGGTGGCCATACTGGTGCGTGTGGGTATTGAGAACAAGCGCATTTGTCGGGGCGTGCGGCGCTCAATGGTGGCAGGGAAGCGCTCGGGGTGTTCCAAGTGTTCCTGCATGAACTCAATAATGTGAGCGATCCGGCTGGGATTGTCGCCAATGGATTCGCCATCGGCGCCGAGCACATAAAAGGTATCCAGGGTGTAGCCGGTGCCACTATTGTAAATACGCGCATCTTGAATGCTGAGGTCGAGTTGCTCTAGTGCCTCTGCGAGCAGGGCAAAGAGGCCGAGCTTGGCTTTGGTGTGCACAAAGATTTGGGTGGCGCCCTCGTGGTCGAGCAAGCCGCCTTCTTTGACTAATACTACGCTCGCACTGGGTTTGGTGCGCTGAGCAATGGCGCGGGTGTGCCACACAATGTCGTCGATCTGCTCGCGAATAAAATAGTCTTCACCGGTGTCGGCCCACAGCGTACGGATTTCGGTTTCGGTGAAGCCGTAGTCTTCGAGCTTTTCGATGGCACCCGCTTGGGTTTCGTCAATCCACTCTTGTTTGTCGATGGGGGTTTCGAGGCCACGGCGCAGTGCGCGCCGGGTTTCGGCGTAGAGCTGACGCATTAACGAGGCGCGCCAGGACGTCCACAGGGTGGGATTGGTGGCGTTGATATCGGCTACGGTAAGGCAGAACAGATAATCCAAGTGCTGAATATCGCCCATGGTGAGGGCGAAATCGCGAATGACTTCGGGGTCTTGAATATCTTTGCGTTGGGAGACCGAAGACATCTCGAGGTGTTTTTCGACCAGCCAAGCCACTAAATTACTGTCGCGTTTGTTCAGACCGAGGTTTTCACAAAACTCGCGGGCGTCGACTGCGCCGAGGCTAGAGTGGTCGCCGCCACGGCCTTTGGCGATGTCGTGAAACAAGCCCGCGAGATACAGTAGCTCGTGCTTCGGTAGGCGCTGCATTATCCGGCAGGCCATGGGGTACTGCGCCACCATGCTGGGGTAGCGGAAGCGGCTAATATTTTTGATTAGCTCTAGGGTATGGGCGTCGACTGAGTATATGTGAAAGAGGTCGTGTTGCATCTGACCGACGATGTGAGCAAAGGCCGGAATAAACTTACCGAGAATGCGAAAGCGTTTCATGCGCCGTAAATTCAGGGCGACCCGATTGGGGGAGCGCAGTAATTCCAGAAAATAGCGCTTGTTCTTCGGGTCGGCGCGGAAACGGTCGTCTATTAAATGGCGGGATTTACGAATGAGCCGAATGGTGCTGGCTCTCACGCCGTCAATACCTTCGTGATTTGCCATCAGCACAAAGATTTCCATGAGTGCCGAGGGCGTTTTGCTAAAGACTTTGTCGTTAGCGACTTCTATATGCCCGTTGCGAATGCGGAAACGCGGGTTTATCTCGAGTACGGTTTCGGCCTCGCAGGCGCGCAGTATGGTCTCATCAAAGTGCTGCATGAGAACGTCGTTAAGCTCACCAAGGTGCATGGCCCAGCGATAGTACTGCTGCATAAACTGTTCAACGGCGAGCTTGCCGTTGCCGTCGGTAAACCCGAAGGATTCTGCCAGTGTGCGCTGATGGTCAAATAAGAGGCGGTCTTCTTCGCGACCACCAAGGAGGTGCAGTGCAAAGCGAACGCGCCATAAGTAATCTTGGCCTTCTTTTAGCGTGTCTAATTCGTCTTGGCTGAGGAATTGGCGCTCTAATAATTCGTCAATGGATTGGGCGCCAAAATGCCGCTTTACTACCCAACCAATCATCTGGATGTCGCGCAGGCCGCCGGGAGAGCTTTTGACGTTGGGCTCCAGATTGTATTCTGAATTGGCGAATTTGCGATGGCGATGGATTTGTTCATCCCACTTGGCGCGGAAGAATTCGCTGCTCGGCCAAATTTGATCGGGTCCAACCAGCGCCATTAACTCGGTGTGCAGAGCGTCGTTACCCGCCAGTGGGCGTGACTCCATTAAATTGGTGGCAACAGTAATATCTTCGGCGGCGGTCTTGCAGCACTGGCTAATGGTTCTGACGCTGTGGCCGATCTCAAGATTAATATCCCACAGCAGGGTGATTAAGCTTTCAATATTGTCGCGGTAGTCACCGGCGTCGTCGGTGGTCAGAATCAGTAAATCGATATCGGAGTAGGGGTGCAGCTCACCTCGACCATAGCCACCCACCGCGATTAGGCTGATGTCATTCTGCCATTGGTAGCTGGCCCAAATGTTTTGCAGTAGCGCGTCGATGCGGGCAGAGCGCAGTGCCACGAGTTCGCGAATGCTCTCCTTGGCTTCAAAGCGCTCTTTAAGGTCTTTGGCTAATTCTTTTAGGTAGGTTTTATATACCTTGATGGGTTTGCTGGTGCTGGGGTCTTTCTGGCTTAGGAGCTGGGCATCCGGTAGAACCAAATTACTCATTTGGACTCCTGGTAAAAAGGTTCGTCAGGCCGGGCAGTTAATACTTCTACGCCATCGCTGGTCACTGCCATGGTGTGTTCCCATTGGGCTGAAAGACGGCGGTCTTTGGTGGTCACGGTCCAGCCATCTTTCATATTGAGCTTGGTGTGTTTTTTGCCCGCATTGATCATGGGTTCGATGGTGAAGGTCATGCCTTCCTTTAATACCAGGTCATTGCGACGGTTATAGCCCTCGCCATAATGCAGAACCTGCGGGTCTTCGTGAAAGACCAGGCCAATGCCATGACCGCAGTACTCTTCGACCACACTGTAGTGTTTGCCGCGAGCGTGCTTGGCGATAATCGTACCGATATCACTCAGTTTGCAGCCGGGGCGAACGATTTCAATGGCTTGATATAAGCATTCTTGAGCTACAACGCACAGGCGTTTGGCGTGTTCGGGTACATTGCCAACATAAAACATGCGGTTGGTGTCGCCGTGCCAACCGTCTTTAATGACGGTGACGTCGATATTCAGGATATCGCCATCCTTTATTACCTTGGTGTCCGACGGTATGCCGTGACAGATCACCTCATTGAGCGAGGTGCACACTGACTTGGGAAAACCGTTGTAATTTAGGGGCGCGGGGATGGCGCCCTGAACATTGACAATATAGTCGTGGCAGATTTGGTCTAGCTCGCCGGTGCTAATGCCTGGCTTGACGTAGGAGGTAATCATTTCAAGGACATCGGCAGCAAGGCGGCCAGCGATGCGCATGGCGGCAATTTGTTCGGGGGTTTTAATGCTTACATTCATAAAAGAGTACCGATATACGCAAGTGTCAGGCGATCAAAGCACGGTATTGTAAACCATCGCTTATAGTGTGGCGAAGGTGGTGGGGAATTTTAGCGTCAAAAGCGGTTTTGGCTTTATGTGGCGAGGGCTCTGTGGTATAAATACGCGCCCCAATTATGGCGTCTGCTGTAATTGGTTAAATGACGCGCAGAAACCGACACGTAATCCCGGGTGCTCCAGTAAAGCTGGGGTTGGCTTACGGGGTCTCTGCAAGTTTGTAACCCGATGTTAATTAAGGAAAAATCATGTCACATATAAGCATGCGTGAAATGCTGCAAGCCGGCGTTCACTTTGGTCACCAGACTCGCTACTGGAATCCAAAAATGGCACCGTATATTTTTGGTGCTCGTAACAAGATCCACATAATCAACCTTGAGCATACTGTTCCTGCGATGAATAGCGCGCTGGATGCAATTGCCAAGATGGCAGCAAATAAAAACAAAATCCTGTTTGTTGGCACTAAGCGTGCTGCAAGCAAGATTATTGGTGAGCAGGCAGCCCGCGCTGGTATGCCTTTTGTAAGTCACCGCTGGTTGGGTGGCATGCTGACCAACTACAAAACTATTCGTCAGTCAGTACGTCGTTTGCGTGAGCTTGAAGCTCAGCAATTAGACGGTACGTTTGATAAATTGACCAAGAAAGAAGCCCTGATGCGTCGCCGTGATATGGAGAAGCTAGAGCGCTCCATTGGTGGTATCAAGGATATGGCTGGCCTGCCAGACGCCCTGTTTGTTATTGATGTTGATCACGAGCGGATCGCGATTCAAGAAGCCAATAAGCTGGGTATCCCAGTTTTTGGTATCGTGGATACCAATAGCAACCCAGACGGTGTTGATTTTGTTATTCCTGGTAACGACGACGCGATTCGCGCCATCAAACTTTATGTTACTGCTGTTGCTGACGTGGCTATTAACGCCGCCGCCAACGACGCTGTAGCAAAAGATGAGTTTGTTGAAGTTGCTGCAAGCCCAGAAGGCGAAAGCGCTGCCGAGTAATACTCGCCGCCAAGCAGTCTGCGAAAGGGGGCGCGGCCCCCTTTTTTTGGATATATATTGAGTAGGGTCAGTTTGACGGGCCGTGCTTAAGCTCAATTACGAGGATTTTAGGATGGCTGTATCAGCATCAATGGTTAAAGAATTACGCGATCGCACTGGCTTGGGCATGATGGAGTGTAAAAAAGCACTCAATGAGTCCAATGGCGATATTGATTTGGCAATTGAAGAGTTGCGTAAATCAAGCGGCATGAAGGCGGCTAAAAAGGCTGGTCGTACTGCGGCTGATGGCGTTGTGACGACTAAGGTTGCCGAAGACGGTAGCTACGGCGTGGTTGTTGAAGTGAACAGTGAAACTGACTTCGCTGCACGCGAGCCGGGCTTTCAGGCTTTTGCCGCGCTGGTTACTGATAAAGTGTTTGCCACTAAAGAAACCGATATTGCTGTGCTGATGGCCGGTGAATTGGAATCTGCACGTGAAGCGCTGGTTCAGAAAATTGGTGAGAACATTGGTGTGCGTCGCGCATTGGTCGTTACTGCTGAAGATGGCGTAGTTGATAGCTATGTTCACTCTAATAACCGTATCGCGGTATTGGTTGCCCTGAAAGGCGGTGACGCTGAACTGGCTCGCGATGTGGCAATGCATGTTGCTGCGGTTAACCCGCGCGTTGCTAAAGCGGAAGACATGCCTGCGGAAGAAATCGAGAAAGAGCGTGAGATTTTCACTGCTCAAGCGGCAGAAAGCGGCAAGCCTGCTGAGATCATTGAAAAAATGATCGACGGCCGTATTCGCAAGTTCTTGTCTGAAAGCTCACTGGTTGATCAGGCCTTTGTTAAGGATCCTGAAGTAACAGTAGGCAAGTTGCTGAAAAGCAGCAGTGCAGATATACAAGAATTTGTCCGCTTTGAAGTGGGCGAAGGTATAGAGAAAGAAGAAGTGGATTTTGCCGCCGAGGTGGCTGCTCAGCTGAAAGGCTAAGCCACTCAGTAAAACGGGGCCTACGGGCCCCGATTTACTATAGGCGATATACAAATCTTAAAAATATCGTGCAATGTGGTGGGGTAGGAAATGTCTAGCGTAAGCCGGGATAAGAAATACAAGCGCATACTTCTGAAGTTAAGTGGCGAGGCTCTGATGGGGAGTCTGGGGTTTGGAATTGACCCCAAGGTCTTGGACCGCATGGCGCTGGAAGTAGGGCAATTGGTTGGTATTGGTGTGCAGGTTGGTCTGGTGGTGGGCGGCGGGAATTTGTTCCGTGGCGCGGCATTGCAGACGGCGGGGCTCGACAGAGTGACCGGCGACCACATGGGCATGCTGGCCACAGTCATGAATGCACTGGCGCTGCGTGACGCGCTGGAGCGTAGTAATATAAAATCTTCAGTGATGTCGGCCATACCCATGAGTGGTGTCGTCGATCACTATGATCGTCGTAAAGCGATTAGGGCCTTGAGCCGTGGTGAGGTGGTGATTTTTGCCGCGGGTACCGGTAATCCGTTTTTTACTACCGACTCAGCGGCGTGTCTGCGCGGTATTGAAATGGATGCCGACTTGGTTTTGAAAGCAACCAAGGTTGATGGTGTTTACAGTGCAGACCCAATGCTTGACCCAAGTGCGGTTAAATACGATTACCTCAGCTATGATGAGGTCTTGGATAAAAAGCTCGAGGTAATGGATCTTACGGCCATCTGTTTGTGCCGGGATCATAATATGCCTTTGCGGGTATTTGCGATGGAGCAGCAGGGTGCTCTTTTGAATATTGTTGTTGGTGGCGAAGAAGGAACGCTAGTGGCCGCCACTAAGCGCGAGGAGAAGACAGCGTGATTAATGAACTGAAAGAAGACGCCAAAGTACGTATGGCTAAGGCCGTTGAGGCGTTAGGCAGCAACTTTAACAAAATTCGTACCGGTCGCGCGCATCCGAGCCTGCTCGACGGTGTGCGCGTGTCTTATTACGGTACCGATACACCGCTATCGCAAGTGGCTAATATTGGTATTGAAGACGCGCGGACTCTCACTGTCACGCCCTGGGAAAAGAATATTGTTCCCGACGTGGAAAAGGCCTTGATGAAGTCAGACTTGGGTTTAAACCCGAGCACCGCCGGTAGTGTTATCCGCATTCCTATGGCGATGCTGACTGAGGAGACCCGTAAGGGCTATATCAAGACTGCACGCCATGAAGCAGAGAGTGCGCGAGTGTCGATTCGCAATGCGCGCCGTGATGTGTTGTCTGATATTAAAGACTTGCTTAAAGAAAAAGAAATTAGCGAAGACGATGAGCGTCGCGCTCAAGACGAAGTTCAGAAAATCACCGACCAATTTATTGCGGAAGTCGACAAGGCGCTTGCAGCCAAAGAAACTGACCTGATGGTTATCTAAGCGGCGAAAATCCTTGTCATGGCAGTATCTACGCGGCCAGCCGCATCTCCAAGTATTCCTCGTCACGTTGCCATCATTATGGATGGCAACAATCGGTGGGCCAAAGGCCAGGGGCTCAAGTCTTCGGCTGGGCATCGTGCTGGTGTTGAGGTCATTCGGCCGCTGCTGAAGTTGGTTCGCGAACGAGGCGTCGAGATCGTGACCTTGTTTGCTTTTTCCAGCGAGAACTGGCAGCGGCCGAGTCTTGAAGTTCAGGCTCTAATGCGCTTGTTTTCAAATTACCTAGACTCGGAAACTAAACAGCTTCACGCCGATGGTGTGCGCATTCGTTTTATTGGCAAGCGCGATCAATTCTCGGCAAGTCTGCGCAAGCAAATGGACTACAGCGAGCAATTAACCCGGTTTAATCGCGATACCCAGCTGGTGATCGCTGTCGATTACGGTGGTCAGTGGGATATTGTGAGTGCAGCGAAATCGCTGGCAGAGCAAGTGCAGGCCGGCACACTGGCGCTTGACGATTTTGATGTTGCATTGTTTGATCGGCATATGTCTTTGGCCGATGTCCCCAAGCCAGATCTTTGTATTCGCACAGCGGGTGAGCAGCGTATTAGCAACTTCTTGCTGTGGCAGCTGGCGTATAGTGAGCTGTATTTCACCGATTGTTTTTGGCCGGATTTCGACGCAGCGGAGTTAGATCGGGCTTTGCGGGCTTATGCTCAGCGGGACCGACGTTTCGGTGGGCGAGACGAAGAATAATAATGCGGCCATTACAGATTAAGGGAGTCAAATTATGCTAAAGCAGCGGATCATCACTGCGGTGCTGATCGTATTAGCGCTTTTTGCGGCCTTGGCATATTTGTCAGTGCCAGCGTTATCTGGTGTTTTTGCGCTAGCGGTATTAATGGCCGCATGGGAGTGGGCGAATCTTAGCGGTTTTGCTAGCCGCACGGGTCGCAGCATATATGTTGCGGTGTGCGCGCTGGGCATGGCTTTGCTGGCCTGGCAGTCTGGTCTGTACGCCGAGCAAAACTTTTTGGTGTTGCGCGAGATATTTATTGCCGCTTGTTTGTGGTGGGCTATTGCTCTGTTGTGGGTTAAAGCTTACCCCTTAAGCTCCGGTCTGTGGGGTTCTAAAGGGGCGCGCAGCGTAATGGGCTTGTTGGTTTTGGTGCCCGCGTGGTTGGCACTGAGCTATTTGCGGAGTTTGCCCGAAGGCGTCTATCTCATTCTGGTGGTGATTGGCTTGGTTGTGGCGGCCGATGTCGGTGCTTATTTTACCGGGCGGGCGTTCGGTAAGGCGAAGTTGGCGCCTGCAGTGAGTCCAGGCAAGTCTTGGGCCGGGTTTTGGGGCGGTTTGGCCAGTTGCCTGACCCTGATGGCGATTTTGTGGCGAATTTGGCCCGATGGTATGCCAATAAGCTTGCCAGCGGCATTGGGCCTAGCTCTGGTCACCGGTTTGGCGTCAGTACTGGGTGATTTGTTGGAAAGCATGATTAAGCGCCATCGGGGCATTAAAGACAGTGGAAACCTGCTGCCCGGGCACGGCGGCATTATGGATCGGATCGACAGTATTACTGCCGCCGCACCGGTGTTTGCGCTTGGGCTTATCGTCGCGGGATGGGTGTAATGCAGTCAGTTACAGTCCTGGGCTCAACTGGCTCCATTGGCATTAGCACGCTAGATGTACTTGCCCGCCACCCAGATCGTTATTCTGTTTACGCGCTTACGGCCAATACCAGTGTGGACGAGCTGTTTGCTCAAGTTATGGCGTTTGCTCCACGCTACGCTGTTTTACGTGAAGAAGCTGTGGCTGGGGCATTCGCCGAGCGGCTTCGCGCCGCAGGTAGTAAGGCAGAAGTGTTGAGCGGCGAAACGGGTTTGTGTGAGGTCGCGGCTGCGGCTGATATCACAATGGCGGCGATTGTCGGCGCAGCCGGTTTGTTGCCGACGCTGGCGGCCGTAGAAGCCGGTAAAAAGGTCTTGTTAGCCAATAAAGAGTCGCTGGTGATGGCCGGGCAGCTGTTTATTGACGCGGTCGCTAAAAGCGGTGCCACCTTGCTGCCTATCGACAGCGAGCATAATGCTATTTTTCAATGCTTGCCCCTAGCGGCAGAGGGTGGCATTAAAGCCCAGGGTGTCCAGCGGATTTTGCTAACCGGTTCTGGTGGGCCATTTCGTGCTACGCCACTCGCTGAACTTGCTAGCGTTACGCCAGACCAAGCGTGTGCCCACCCTAACTGGTCGATGGGGCGCAAAATTTCGGTCGATTCTGCGACCATGATGAATAAAGGTCTTGAGCTCATCGAAGCCTGCTGGCTGTTTCAGACCGACCCCGCCACTATTGAGATTATTGTTCACCCCCAGAGCGTCATTCACTCCATGGTGGAGTATGTAGATGGCTCGGTATTGGCGCAATTGGGTAACCCCGATATGCGGACCCCTATTGCCCATGCGTTAGCATGGCCACAGCGTATTCATTCTGGGGTCTCGAGTCTGGATATCATAAGTCAGGCTCGTCTCGATTTTGAAGCGCCAGACGAAGAGCGTTTCCCTTGTTTACGCTTGGCCAGAGACGCCGCTATTCGCGGCGGCACAGCGCCAGCAGTATTAAATGCGGCAAACGAAATTGCAGTGGCGGCATTTTTGGATGGTAAACTCGCCTTTGTTGATATCGCGCAGGTCATTGCTGACGTGATGGCGCAGACAAATATTGGTGAACCCCAGTCTTTGCTTGATGTCCAAGCTGCGGACTCCGCAGCGAGGGTCTTAGCTGTTGATCTTATTAGCGCTAAAATTCGGGCTTAGTACGTAATATAATGAAATGCTTTTTACCAAGGCTGCTTACAGGCTCAGATAAGGGACGACAGGCGTGCTAGATATTTTGCAAACAATTTTGGTCACGATAGCAACCTTGGCAATACTGGTTGCTGTGCATGAGTACGGTCACTTTTGGATGGCGAGACGCTGCGGCGTTAAAGTCTTGCGATTTTCTGTGGGCTTTGGTCGTCCCTTGCTTACCTGGACTGATCGCCGCGGTACGGAGTTTGTCGTTGCCGGTATTCCGCTAGGCGGCTACGTTAAAATGCTGGACGAACGGGAAGCCCCGGTTCCCGCTGAGTTGCAAAGCCAGGCATTTAATCGCGCTACCCCAAAATCACGGATTGCGATTGCGGCGGCTGGACCGCTGGCGAATATCGTTTTGGCGATTTTTGTATACTGGCTGATATTTTTAAATGGTGTGACGGGCGTTGCGCCCATTGTGGCTGAAGTTGAGGCAGGATCTCTCGCGGCGCGAGCTGGTATTGTTGCAGGGCAGGAGTTTATCGCCGTAGATGGCACGGCGACGCCGACCTGGGAGACCCTGCAAATGCAGCTGTTAGAGCGCATTGGCGAGGACGGTGATATTCATTTGTCGCTCAAATATCCCGACTCGGATCTGGTGTACGAGAGCACGGTAGCGCTAAGTGGCTGGATGCAAGGGGTCGAGGAACCCAATCCGGTTCGGGAATTAGGCGTGACCCTGTATACCCCGGCGCTGTTGCCAACGCTGGATAAAATTATGCCAGATAGTCCCGCCGAGCGTGCAGGCCTTCAGTCGGGCGATGTGGTATTGGCTATTGATGGTAAGGACGTTGCTAGTTGGTCTGAATGGGTTGAATATGTGCGGGGCATACCTGAGCAAAGTGCTACGCTCTTGGTTGATCGCAATGGTCAGCAGCGCCAGTTACAGATTACCCCAGAACGCAAACTCGACGAATCTGCCAATGCATACGGCTATGTGGGCGTCAGTGTTGCGATGCCAGAATGGCCGAAAGAGATGCAGCGCAAGGTAGAATACGGTCTTTTGGGGGCAGCAGTAGCGGCAGTCGATAAAACTTGGCAGATGAGCGCATTTACATTGACATCTATTAAAAAGATGCTGACTGGGCTGTTATCACCAAAAAACTTGAGTGGGCCTATAACCATTGCTAAAGTGGCCAGCTCCTCAGTGCAGTACGGCTTTTTTTCTTGGCTGACGTTTTTAGCGCTATTGAGTGTTAGTCTTGCCGTATTGAATTTACTGCCAATTCCAGTATTGGACGGTGGACATATAGTTTACGCGCTTTTTGAATGGCTGACCGGTAAGCCCGTCGCTGAACAAGTTCAGATCTGGGCGAATCAGCTGGGCTTGGTGTTGGTAGTTTTTGTCATGGTATTTGCTTTATATAACGATGTGTTGCGGCTGTAATTTTTGGTCTATGCGATGCTTTTTATCTTACATATTGGCGCTGTTGGTTATGTTTTGGCAGTCGCCCCGAGCCTTGGTTTTTAGCTGTTGATGAAACGCCTTTTAGCACTTAGTCTTTTTCTGTGGTCGGCGAGCTTTTTCGCCTCGGCCCAAGATTCACTCGCAGTGACGGATATCCGTATTGAGGGTTTGCAACGAATTTCATCGGAAACGGTGTTTTCGGCGCTGCCCATCAGTGTCGGTGACCAAATTGAACCCCGGTCTTTAGCGAATGCATCGCGGGCCTTGTTCAATACTGGTAACTTTGACGATATTCAAATCGGTGTCGACGGCGATGTGTTGGTGGTGCGGGTGGTTGAACGGCCTGCAATCAGCGCGATTAGCTTGGAAGGCAACAAAGCGCTAGCGACAGAGGCCCTGATGGATGGTCTTAAAGGAGCGGGACTGGCGGAAGGCCAAGTCTTTAAACGTTCGACGCTAGAAACCATGGGCATGGAGCTGACACGGCAGTACGTTTCTCAAGGGCGCTACGATGCCAGCATTGAAACCGATGTCGTTGCTGAACCTCGCAACCGCGTGTCGATCAGCATTATTATCGATGAAGGTAGCAACGCCACTATCGAACACATCAATATTGTTGGCAATACCGTTTACGACGACGAGACCCTACTCGATTTATTTGAGTTGAAGACGGGCGGTATGTTTTCTTTCTTCAGCAGCGCAGACAAATACTCCCGCGAGAAGTTAAAAGGCGATCTCGAAAAACTCAATTCCTATTACTTGGATCGCGGCTATCTATTATTTAATGCCGACTCGGTTCAGGTGGCTATTAGCCCTAACCGCAAGTCAGTGTATATCACTGTAAATGTGGAAGAGGGTGAGAAATACACCGTTAGCGGCGCAGAACTGTCTGGCGATTTGGTATTGCCAGAAGACGACCTATCGCGTTTTGTTTTAGTTAAAGAAGGTCAGGTGTTCTCGCAAGCCTTAGTGACCAGCACCGAAGAGTTTTTGACGAAGCGCCTTGGTAATGAAGGCTACAACTTTGCTAAGGTTCGCGGTATTCCTGAACGCGATGAAGACGCGAAAACCGTTGCCCTCAAATTCTTTGTTGACCCAGGCAAACGCACCTATGTGCGCCGTATTGATTTTGAAGGCAACGCGAGAACGTCTGACGAAGTATTGCGTCGGGAAATGCGCCAGTTTGAAGGGGCGCCAGCATCGGCTGATAAAATTGAAATGTCTCGGGTTCGCCTAGAGCGGCTCGGTTTCTTTAAAGAAGCTAAGGTCGATACCTTAGAAGTGCCAGGCACTGATGATTTAATCGATTTGCACTATAAGGTGGAAGAGCAGAGCTCTGGCAGCCTTGGCGCCAGCGTCGGCTTCTCGCAGGACAGCGGTCTCTTGTTGAGTGCCAATATTCAACAAAACAACTTTTTTGGTACTGGGCAGCAGGTTGGTTTTGGTGTGTCGCGCAGTGACTTCGCCACCAGCGTGAATTTCAATTATTTGGATCCGTACTTTACTGAAGACGGAGTGAGCCGTGGTTTCTCCGTGTTTTATCGCACCACCGACTACGAAGAAATTAACGTTGCGAGCTACACCACAGATACCTACGGCAGTAGCGTAAACTTTGGTTATCCTATTTCTGAAACTGAGCGTTTAGGATTTAATCTAGGCTTTAACCGCACCTTGATTGAGGCGGGTGTCAGCGCGGTTAAAGAAATTAAAACCAGCCCGCGTCTTCTCGATATTATCGACAATTACTTTGTCAGTACTCGGGACGCAACGACCGGTAAATACACCGTAGCGGAAGTGCTGGAAAGTGTTGATTTGCTTCCTCCTGAAGCGTTAACCACTCCTGATGAGGAAGGCTTTTTAGATAAATACGGCGAGGAATTTAATAATTTCACTGCTGGTATGTCTTGGCGCCAATCCACATTGAACCGAGGCTTATTAGCGACCCGCGGTGCGTCACAGTCGCTGTCGATTGAAGTTGCCGTGCCAGGCTCTGATCTGGAGTATTTCAAGTTAGGTTACGAAGGCCAGTTGTATGTGCCAATAACGAATAGCTTCACCTTTCGTTTCCGCACCCAGCTAGGTTATGGCGACGGCTATGGCGAGCTCGATCAGCTGCCGTTCTATGAAAACTTCTACGCCGGTGGTTTTGGTTCGGTTCGTGGCTATAAGAGTAATACCCTGGGGCCGCGTAGCTCGACCGCCGATATTTACCGTATCAGTCAAGCGGCAACAGCCATTGATGCAGATGGCAATGCCCGTGCTTTGTCGGCGCAAGGGGCTTATGTTTTAGACCCCGCTACCGGACTGCTTGTGATTGATAGTGCCAATTCCTATAATCGCGACCCTGACCCCTTTGGTGGCAATGTGTTGGTTGAGGGCAGTATTGAATTATTGTTCCCACTGCCTTTTGTGAAAGATCAGCGCTCAGTGCGCAGCGGCTTTTTCTTTGATGCCGGTAATGTGTTTAGTACGAGCTGCAGTACGAGTCAGCTCAACTGTACTACCCCCGGACTTTCGGATTTACGTTTTTCTGCTGGGGTGGGTGCAACGTGGATTACCGGGTTTGGACCGCTGACCTTCAGCTTGGGCCGAGCACTGAATCCAGAAAGAATTGACGATACTGAAATATTTCAGTTCTCATTGGGTCGTAGTTTCTAACTGATAGTAAAATAATGGATAGGAGTTTTTCATGAAGTTTTATAAGGTAGTTGCCGTTGCTGTTATGGCTCTTTGGGCTTGCGGTGCTGTTGCAGAAGGTCGGATTGCAGTATTTGATGTAGAAGCTGCGGTATTAAATACCGATATGGCGAAAAAGCGCTTAACCGCTATGCGCAATCAAGCTGACTACAAAAAGAATGTTTCTGAATTAGAATCTTTAAAGAAGAACTACGACAAGATTGTTGAGCAGTTCCAGAAAGATTTCGACATTCTTAGCGCAGAACAACGTCAAGCGACTAAGAACAAAATAGACGCCGCGCGCGCTGACGGCGAGCATTTAGCCCGTAAAATTGAAGGTGCTAATCAGCAGGAAGCTCAGTCTATTTTGCAAGAACTCGGACCAAAACTGCAGGCAATTCTGCCGCAGTTGGTTAAAGACGAAAACATCGGTCTGTTATTACCTCGCAAATCAGTACTTCACGCTGATAGCAGCTACGATATTACCGCTAAAGTGGCTGATAAGTTGAATAACGCTAAGTAATGTCCGGGGCGAAAACATTCAGCCTTGCTGAACTTGCGGCGGTCTTGGAATTAAATTTTCAAGGTGACGCCGCAACCAGGTTGGCCGGTATAGCGCCTCTTGCTACCGCCAACGCTGGTGATCTTAGTTTTTTATCAAATAGTAAATTTAAAGCTGCGCTGCAGAATAGCTCTGCCAGCGCGGTCATTCTTCATCCCGAACTTGCTGTCAATTATCGTGGTAACTGCTTGATTGCAGTCGACCCTTATCTCGCTTATGCAAAGGCAAGCGCCTTGTTTGATCCTTTGGAAAAGCCGCAGGCTGGAGTGCACCCCAGTGCGGTTGTTGTCGCCCAAGATGTCGATGACTCGGCGAGTATTGGTGCAAATTGTGTTGTTGAGAAAGGCGCGGTTATTGGGGCTGGCACCGTGCTGGGACCCGGTACCGTTATTGGCGCTAACTCACGAATAGGTAATAACTGTTATATTCACGCTAATGTGTCGATCTATCACGGCGTGAGTATTGGTAACGATGTTGTTATTCATTCCGGCGTGGTGATCGGGGCCGATGGTTTCGGTTTTGCGGCTAGCGTCCAGGGCTGGCAAAAAATTCATCAGCTGGGCGGCGTTAGAATTGGCGATCGAGTCGAAATCGGTGCTAATTCCTGCATTGATCGCGGTGCCTTAGAAGATACGGTTATTGGCGACGGTGTAATTTGTGATGATTACACGATGATTGCTCATAACGTTATTGTCGGGAATGGCACAGCAATGGCGGCGGCATGCCAGATTGCGGGTAGTACGGTTATCGGGGAACGCTGTACTTTTGCCGGTAATGTGGGCGTGGTGGGGCATATAACAATTGCTGATCAGGTGCATATTACGGCCAGAACTTTAATTACTAAATCTATTACGAAGTCGGGTTCCTATTCTAGTGGCACAGGAATGATGGAGACGGGTGTTTGGCGGCGGAACGCTGCGCGATTTGCGAAGCTCGACGAATTATTTCGGCGAGTCATGTTTCTGGAAAAAAAGTTAAAAAAACAAGTAAAGGATGAAAGCTGAGTCATGCTGATGGACATCAATGAAGTTAAAGAATACCTACCGCAACGTTATCCGTTTCTTTTGGTTGATCGGGTACTTGAGCTTAAGCTCGGTGAATCAATCGTTGCCCTGAAAAATGTAACCGGTAATGAAAACCATTTTAATGGCCATTTCCCCGAGTTGCCAATTATGCCCGGTGTGTTAATTATCGAGGCCATGGCCCAAGCGGCGGGAATTCTAGGGTTTAAAACCCTCGATAAAAAGCCGGCGGAAGGATCTATCTACATGTTCGCTGGCGTTGATAAAGCGCGCTTTAAGCGCCAGGTGGTGCCTGGAGATCAGCTTATACTCAAGGCGCAGTATGTGTCGGATAAAAGCGGCCTGTGGAAGTTTGAATGTCAAGCCTATGTGGAAGACAAGCTGGCGGCGTCTGCGACGATATTGTGTATCGACCGGAAGAGTAAGTGATTGTGACTGAAAATATCCACGCTACGGCTATTATAGACCCACGTGCGATTATTGATCCCAGTGCGGTGATCGGTGCTGGGGTTAAAATTGGTCCGTGGACGATGGTTGGGCCCGATGTTGAAATTGGCGAAGCTTGCGAAATTCGCTCCCATGTTGTGCTAATGGGGCCGACGAAAATCGGTAAAAACAATCGTATTTTTCAGTTTTCGACTATTGGTGACGACACCCCAGACCTGAAATACAAGGGTGAGAAAACTGAACTCATCATTGGTGACGATAATGTGATTCGTGAAGGGGTGACGATACATCGTGGCACGATACAAGATCGCGGCAAAACGATAATAGGAAGTAAAAATTTACTGATGGCCTATGTTCACGTGGGTCATGACTCGGTGATTGGTGATAATTGTATCTTGGTAAATAATGCCTCGCTTGCTGGCCATGTTGTGGTCGGGGATTGGGCGATATTAAGCGGCTACACTCTTGTGCATCAGTTTTGCCATATTGGCGCCCATAGCTTTGCGGGTTTTGGCTGTGGTATCAGTAAAGACGTGCCAGCGTATGTTACGGTGAGCGGCACCCCAGCCCAGGCGAAAACAATCAATAGCGAAGGCCTAAAGCGCAGAGGCTTTACTGCCGAGAGCATTGCCGCAATTCGTCGCGCTTACAAAATTATTTATCGCCAGAATAATACGGTGGAAGAGGCATTGACGGCATTGGCGCCGCTGATCGCCGAATTTCCCGACGTGCAATTATTGGCGGACTCCTTGCAACAATCCCAGCGCGGTATTGTGCGCTAAACTGCGTTTTTCTGCTGCGTAACATGGCAATTCTATGACTGCATTACGAATCGGTATTATCGCCGGAGAAGCTTCCGGTGATATTTTAGGCGCTGATTTAATTCGCGCAATCAAATCACGTTACCCCAATGCTGAGTTCGAAGGCGTGGGTGGCCCGCTAATGATTGAGCAGGGTTGCCGCAGTCTCTGTGAAATGGACCGTCTGTCGGTAATGGGTATTGTTGAACCCCTTAAGCGCTTACCTGAATTGCTGCGCCTGCGTCGTTTCTTGAAATCTCATTTTTTAAGTTGGCAACCCGCTATAGTTATTGGTATCGACTCGCCGGATTTCACCTTAAATATAGAGCGTTATGTGCGTGAGCGCGGTATAAAAACACTGCACTATGTGAGTCCGTCGGTGTGGGCATGGCGCCAAGGCCGGGTAAAGGGAATCGCGAAGTCGGTGGATCATATGCTGACTTTGTTTCCTTTTGAAGAGCGCTTTTATCAAGAGCATGGTGTGCCGGTTACTTGTGTGGGCCACCCCTTAGCAGATCAGATTCCACTCACCGATCAGCGCAGTTCAGCCCGAGCGGAGCTGGACGTTGAAGACGGGCACCCAGTTTTGGCCATTTTACCCGGCAGCCGCAGCGGCGAAGTCGCTCAGCTGATTAGGCCATTTCTGGAGACCGCGCAATGGCTGCGCCGTGCCCAGCCCAATATTGAGTTTTTGATTCCCGCCGCCAATGCCGAGCGCAAAATCCAAATTTTGCAGGCGATTGGCGCATTTTCCCAAGACTTGCCAGTGCGGGTGGTGAGTGGTCAGTCGCGCACAGTGATGGCTGCGTCAGATGTCGTATTAATGGCTTCGGGCACCACTAGTTTAGAGGCACTGTTGCTGCAGCGTCCTATGGTTGTCGCGTATCGCTTTGGTAAGTGGTCTTATAAATTGCTGTCGCGCTTGGTTAAAACGCCGTTCTTTTCATTGCCAAACCTATTGGCTCAACGCGCGCTGGTACCTGAAGTCCTGCAGGACGAAGTGCGGGCCGAGGTCATGGGGCCACTGTTGCTGGAGCAGTTAAACAACGCCAATCATCGTGAAAGTTTGATTAATGAGTTTCAATGCATTCATCGCCAGCTTGCGCAAGCCGCTAGCGAACGGGCCGCCGATGTTGTTTTGGCCTGCGCCGGAGTGAGTAATGCCTCAGATTAATGATTTGTTTGCTGAATTTGATGTGCCCGAATTAACCGCCGGTGTGGACGAGGTGGGGCGAGGCCCTTTGTGTGGCGACGTCGTCACCGCCGCCGTAATTCTCGATCCGGCGCGACCGATCTTGGGTTTGAATGACTCTAAAAAGCTCACGGAAAAGCGCCGCGAAGCGCTCTTTGTTGAAATTCAGGAAAAGGCCCTGAGCTTTTGCATTGCCCGGGCTTCAGTGTCTGAGATAGATGAAATCAATATTTTACAGGCGAGTTTACTGGCGATGCATCGGGCCGTCGCTGGTTTGTCGGTTCAGCCGGAATATGTCTTAGTTGACGGCAACAAGGTGCCGAAATGGCCTTATAAGGCGGAGGCTGTGGTGAAGGGGGATAGCCGTGTTCCCGCTATTGCTGCGGCATCTATATTGGCAAAAGTGACGCGAGATCGTGAGATGGTCGCGTTTGACAGCGTTTACCCTGGTTACGGCATGGCTGGTCATAAGGGCTATCCTACTAAGGTACATATGGAGGCGCTGCAACGCTTAGGCGTGACTCCAATTCATCGCCGTAGTTACGCGCCGGTGCGTGCAATGCTGGAGTCGGAACAATGATGAATGACAGCTTTGTGCATTTAAGGGTGCACTCAGAGTACTCGCTTGTCGACGGATTGGTTCGGGTTAAAGAGCTGACCAAACGAGTTGCCAAATTGGGTATGCCCGCAGTGGCGCTCACCGATTTAAATAATTTTTACGCTTTAATTAAGTTTCAAAAAGCGGCGATGGCGGCTGGAGTTAAGCCCATTTTTGGCTGCGATTTGCTGATGCGCGATGACGATGACCCAGATCAGACCACGGTTATCTGTCTTCTGGCGCAAAATGAAAAAGGCTACCGCAATCTTACCGAGCTCATTTCTCGCGCGTATCAAGATGGCCAGTATTTAGGCAAGGCCTATGCGTACCGCAGTTGGATTGAACAGGCTAGCGAGGGCTTAATTGCCTTGTCAGGCGGTCGCGAGGGTGATGTTGGGCAAGCACTGCTCGCCGGGAAGGCTGATGTTGCGCAGCACAGCTTGTCGCGCTGGTTGGCGGTATTTCCCGACCGTTTTTATTTGGAACTGCAGCGCACCGGCCGTCAAAACGAAGACGATTACATCCATGCGGCGATAGGCTTAGCTGAGCGCAATAACTGCCCTGTGGTCGCCACCAATGATGTTCGGTTTTTGGATGCCGGTGAGTTTGAAGCGCACGATGCTCGGGTATGTATTCGCGATGGCCGGGTTTTGGATGATCCGCGCAGGCCACGTAATTACAGCGACCAACAGTATTTGCGAAGCCCAGAAGACATGGCCGAGCTGTTTGCTGATATTCCAGAGGCGCTGCAAAACAGTGTGGAAATTGCCAAACGCTGTAATTTGACTATTCAGCTCGGCACGTATTATTTGCCGGAATACCCAATACCTGAAGGCATGACCCAAGAGACATACTTTCGTCAGCTGTGTCATGACGGTTTGGATCAACGCCTCGATTTTTTGTTTGACCGTAATTCGCCGGAATTTGCAGCGCACCAAAGCGAATATCGCGATCGTCTGGAATTTGAACTCAATGTTATTTTGCAGATGGGGTTTCCCGGCTATTTCCTGATCGTAATGGACTTTATTCAATGGGCTAAGGATCACGACATCCCTGTTGGCCCCGGCCGTGGTTCTGGTGCCGGTTCGCTGGTTGCTTATGCGCTTAAAATTACCGATCTTGACCCTATTCAATACGATCTGCTGTTTGAGCGATTCCTGAATCCTGAGCGGGTATCCATGCCTGACTTTGATGTCGATTTTTGTATGGAAGGTCGGGATCGGGTTATTAATTATGTGGCGGATAATTACGGACGCGATGCGGTAAGTCAGATTATTACCTTTGGCACCATGGCGGCCAAGGCGGTGGTGCGCGACGTCGCTCGCGTTCAAGGCAAGGCCTATGGTCTGGCCGATAAACTTTCGAAAATGATTCCCTTTGAAGTGGGCATCACGCTTGAGAAAGCCTTTGAGCAGGAAGAGATTCTTAGAGAGTTTTTAGCCGCAGATGAACAAGCCCAAGAAATTTGGGATATGGCCACCCAGCTCGAAGGTGTGGTGCGGGGCGTGGGTAAGCACGCCGGTGGTGTAGTTATCGCGCCGTCTAAACTCACCGACTTTGCGCCGCTTTATTGTGACGACGCGGGTGGTGGTTTGGTTACTCAGTTTGATAAGAGCGATGTTGAAGAAGCTGGGCTGGTTAAGTTCGACTTCTTGGGGCTGCGTACCCTCACCATCATTCACTGGGCATTAAAAATCGTGAACGCTCAGCGTGCCAAGCTGGGTGAAGATCCCCTCGATATTATGTCGATTCCGCTGCAGGATCGACCGACCTTCGAGATGCTAAAGCGCGCAGAAACCACCGCGGTGTTCCAGTTGGAATCCCGTGGTATGAAGGATTTGATCAAGCGGCTCCTGCCAGATTGCTTTGAAGATATTATCGCACTGGTGGCCTTGTTTCGTCCTGGTCCATTGCAGTCGGGCATGGTTGATGACTTTATCAACCGCAAACACGGCCGCGCTGAGTTGGCCTATCCTCACCCTCAGTATCAGCACGAGTGTTTGAAGCCCGTGCTCGAACCAACTTACGGCATTATTCTGTATCAGGAACAGGTTATGCAGATCGCCCAGGTAATGGGCGGTGTAAGTCTTGGTGGTGCCGACTTATTGCGCCGCGCCATGGGTAAGAAAAATGCTGCAGAAATGGATAAGCAGCGCAGCTTGTTTCAGACCGGCGCCGTCGAAAAGGGCTTCTCAGAAGAGCTGGCCTCGAATATTTTCGACTTGATGGAAAAGTTCGCAGGCTACGGTTTTAACAAATCGCACTCCGCTGCCTACGCCTTGGTCTCCTACCAAACTGCCTGGTTGAAAACCCATTATCCCGCGCCTTTTATGGCAGCGGTAATGAGCTCGGAATTAGACAATACCGACAAGATTGTTATCTTCATTGAAGAATGTCGGGAAATGAAACTGGACTATAAGCTGCCCTCGGTAAACGAAGGCGAGTATATGTTCACGGTGAATGATCGCGGCCAAATTGTATACGGGCTTGGTGCCATCAAAGGCTTGGGCGAAGGCCCAGTTGAAAATATCATTGCTGCTCGCAATAGCGGTGGGCCCTTTAAAAACCTTTTTGAATTTTGTGAACGCACCGATCCGCGCAAAGTGAATAAGCGCGCTATAGAAGCGCTTATTCGCTCAGGTGCCTTTGACGATCTAGGTGAAGATCGCGCGGTACTTATGGCGGCTATGCCAGATGCCGTACAGGCTGCAGAGCAGGCGGCAAGTAATGCCGAAAGCGGCATGATGGATTTGTTTGGCGGTAGTCTCGCGGTTGAAGACGAGGGCGGTGATGTTTATGCAAGCTTTAAGAATGTAAGGCGCTGGACAACCAAAGAGCGTTTGCTAGGCGAAAAAGAAACACTTGGCCTTTATGTTACCGGACATCCGATTGATGATTACGAGGCTGAATTACGTCGCTTTGTGCCAAGGAAGATAGTCGACCTTAACCCCGAGAAGCATCCTCAGACCATTGCTGGCTTGGTGATGAGTACTCGCACCATGAAGAATAAGCGCGGCGACACTATGGCCTTTGTGCTACTTGATGACCGCAGTGCACGAATTGAGGTTGCCTTATTCAGCGATGCCTACGATGAGTGTCGGGAAAAGCTCATAAAAGACACCGTAATTGTGGTTGAGGGTGTATGTAGCAACGACGAGTACAGCGGTGGCAAAAAAATGCGGGTGAAGGCGGTGCGCAGTATTGCCGAGGCGCGGGATCAGCACGCCCGAGAGCTGCAGCTGTCGGTGAGTGCGGATTTAGTAAATGACGACGCCATTGCCCGTTTAAAGGGCGCATTAAGTGTTGCCAAGGGCGGCCGCTGCCCGGTAGTGATAAATTATCAGCGACCTGAGGGTAGTGGTAAAATTCGACTTGGTGACAATTGGCGAATCCTGCCAAATGATGAGTTATTACTGCGCTTAGGTGAGGAGTGTGGCGCAAATAACGTGGTCATCAATTACGATTAACGTATAATCACACTATTAAATGAGCCTATTTACCTTTTGGATAGTATAGGCTTCACTGACGACAACAAGTGAATAAGTGAGCGATGAATCCCAATTATCTTGATTTTGAACAACCCATTGCGGAGCTGGAAGCCAAGATTGAAGAGCTTCAGTTAGTTGGCAGCGATAATGACCTGAATATTAGTGAAGAAATCGCTAAACTTCGGGAAAAAAGCAGTAAATTAACCGAAAAGATTTTTTCCAATCTCACGCCTTGGAATGTCGTTAAAATAGCTCGGCACCCCATGCGGCCCTATGCATTGGATTATATTCGCCGAATTTTTACCGATTTTGACGAATTACACGGTGATCGTCATTTTGGTGATGATGCCGCCATTGTTGGTGGTATTGGTAAAATCAACGGTATGCCCGTCATGGTGATCGGCCAAGAAAAGGGCCGAGGCGTTACCGAGAAGGTTAAGCGCAATTTTGGTATGCCCAAGCCCGAGGGTTATCGCAAAGCCCTGCGTCTAATGCAGCTGGCTGAACGTTATAAACTACCTATTGTGACCTTAATTGACACCCCTGGAGCATATCCGGGTATCGACAGTGAAGAGCGTGGTATTAGTGAGGCCATCGCGCAAAACTTGGCGGTAATGTCGCGGTTAAAAACTCCAATAGTGTGTGTTGTTATTGGTGAGGGTAGCTCTGGTGGCGCCTTGGGTATTGGCGTAGGCGATCATATTGCCATGCTGCAATACTCAACCTACTTTGTTATTTCCCCAGAAGGCTGTGCAAATATTATTTGGAAGAGCACCGAGTTTGCACCTGATGCCGCTGAAGCAATGGGCTTGACCTCAACGATTCTCGAAGAGTTGGGTATTGTTGATGCGACTATTCCTGAGCCTCAAGGTGGTGCGCACCGCGATATCGACAGCAGTGCCGAGCGGGTTCGCGAACATCTTCTTACCCAGATCAAGCGTCTTCAGGCTCTGCCTGAAAAAGAGCTGTTGGATATTCGCTATGACCGTCTGATGTCCTACGGCACCAGCTGATTAAGGCGGTGACGTAGTGGGGGGCGGGGAGTCGGCAATGGCAGAACTGCTGCCCCTCATCAAAAAATCACTCGCGCCGTATTTAACTCGGCGAGTTTGGTGGCTAGCCTTTAGTGGCGGCTTAGATTCTCAGGTTTTACTGCATTTAGTTTGGCGTTTGCGCGAGCTGGCGCACTCCAGCGATACCTCCTTTCCAGAAATTCGTGCTATTCACGTTGATCACCAATTGCAGGCTGCATCGACGGCCTGGGCTGAGCAATGTGAGCAGCAGTGTGTCGCTTATAATATTCCGTTTACCCTAAACGTGGTGAATGTTGAGGGGCGTCGTCGCGGTATAGAGGACTTGGCGAGGGATGCCCGTTACCGAGCGTTCGAAGCGGCGTTAGGCGACGGGGATTTATTATTACTGGCGCATCACCTTGATGATCAAGCTGAAACTCTATTGCTGCGCTTGCTTCGCGGTGCAGGGGTGACAGGTTTAGCTGCAATGCCAGTTGGGCGCGTCCTGGGTGCGGGTGAGCTGTATCGGCCGCTGCTGTCAACGTCGCGTGCCGAGCTTGAAGCTTATGCGGCGGCTCAGAAGTTATCCTGGGTCGACGACCCCAGCAACCTCGATACGCATTACCGCCGTAATTTTCTGCGCCAGCAAGTCTTGCCCCAGCTCACCCGGCACTGGCCGGATTACCGTCAAAGTTTTGGCCGAGCGGCGGCTTTGCAGGCGGAAACTGCCCAGCTCTTGCATGGCTATATTAGCCAAGATCTAGCCAGTTTGGGTGCAGAAGATGGCTCGCTGAACTTACAGAAGTTGGCGGCGCTACCCGAAATTCGCCAGCGCGCGATCCTTCGGCAATTTATTATTAATCGCAGTGAGCTAGCGCTGTCATCGGCCCAGCTGGGGACGATAGTTGAGCAATTTCTTTGCGCGGGTGACGACCGTCAGCCGCAATTTCGTTTGGCTGCTGGTGTGTTGTTGCGCGCCTATAATCAGCAGTTGTTTTGTGAGCTAGGTGCGGTCGAAGCGCCAAGCTCGCTGCCGGATGAATTGGAGTGGAACTTACCCGGCGAGCTGCTTATTCCCGGAATAGGTCGCTTATTTGCAACGCCAGGTGGATCCTTTATGCCTCGCGGCTCGGTGTCGATACGGTTTCGCCGCGGTGGCGAGCGCTGTCGTTTGGCGGGCCACGCCCATCACCGGCCGCTTAAAAAGCTCCTGCAAGAGTGGCGCTTGCCGCCCTGGCAGCGCGAGGTGCTGCCGCTAATCTATTGTGGAGGCGAACTGGCGGCGGTTGGCGACTTGGCTGTTTGTGAAGGTTTTAGTGCAGCAGTGGGCGAGGAAGGCTGGAAGATCCAGTGGGTGCCGGAGACGCTGACCTAATCGCTCGGGTCTGCTAGAATGCGCAGCTCGTAAAAAGAGCGCCAGCCATGACTACTGTAGAACAATCCGCTGTAAACCCTCTAGACAATATCCGCATTGTGCTGGTGAATACCTCCCACCCCGGCAATATTGGCGCAGTTGCCCGCGCCATGAAAAATATGTGCCTGAGTCAGCTGTATCTAGTTGAGCCTCGGAAATACCCCCACGATGAAGCGACCTGGCGCGCCGCGAGTGCCGATGATGTACTGAATTCGGCGGTGGTGTGCGAGACCTTGGATGAGGCGATTGCCGATTGTCAGTTGGTAATTGGCACCAGTGCCAGAGAGCGCACTGTGCCGTGGCCGCTACTCGACCCGAGGCACTGTATGGAGCGGGGTTACGCGGAGGCGGCGGCTGGGCATAAAATTGCGCTCGTGTTTGGTCGTGAAGACCGGGGCTTAACTAATGATGAGCTGCAGCGCTGTAACTTGCATGTGCATATTCCGGCTAATCCAGAATACAGCTCCCTTAATATAGCGATGGCGGTGCAGGTTTTGGCCTACGAAGTGCGCATGCAGCACCTCAGTGGTGAGCTTAATAATAATGATATGGCCGACTGGGACGTGCCCGTGGCTGGGGCTCAAGACTTAGAGCGCTATTTGGTTCATCTTGAGGAAACCTTGCGGGATATTAATTTTTTACGTCCAGAAGCACCTAAGAAGCTAATGACTCGTCTGCGTCGTCTCTATCAGCGTACTCGGCTCGATGAAATGGAAGTGAATATTTTGCGAGGCATCTTAACGTCTACCCAGTACTGGGTGCGTAAAGCGAAAGCCGATGAGTCTGCAGAGGCTGATGGTACGGCGGCGCCTAATAGTGGTGTTGATAGGGCAGAGTGATTATAATCGCCGCTCCCGCGCGTTTTAAACCCTACTAAATTCCTCGGCTATATAGTTGACCATTTTGCTAGGTTATTGCATAATTGCACCGTAGATTAAACGGGTATAGCTATGCGATTGACGACAAAAGGACGCTATGCCGTTACAGCGATGCTGGATTTGGCGCTGTACGGCGACCGAGGTCCCATAAGTTTGGCTGATGTCTCTAGTCGGCAGGACATTTCCCTGTCCTATCTGGAGCAGCTATTTGCGAAATTGCGCCGCAAAGAACTGGTTTCCAGCAGTCGTGGCCCAGGTGGTGGTTATCGCCTAAGTCGCCCCAGTGAAGAAATTTTCGTTGCCGATATTATTGATGCGGTCGATGAGCGGGTGGACGCCACGGGTTGTGCCGGCAGCAGCGATTGTCAGGATGGGCACACCTGCTTAACCCATAATTTGTGGACTGATTTAAGTGATCAGATCCACCATTTTTTAAGCGATATCAGCTTGGCGAGTTTGGTTGAGCGGCGCGATGTGCAATCGGTTTCGGCGCGTCAGTTACAAAAGGCGCGCAATGCGCAGTCAATTATTCTGACTGCGGTAGATTAGTTATTAGCTCGGTGCTGAGGTAGTCACACCGAGATTTTGGAGAAGTGTATGCAATTGCCGATTTATTTAGATTACTCTGCAACCACACCGGTTGATCCTCGTGTGGCTGAGCAGATGATGGCTTGTTTGACCACGACCGGTACCTTTGGTAACCCGGCCTCACGCTCGCATATGTTTGGTTGGAAGGCGGAAGAAGCCGTTGAGAATGCCCGTCGCCAAGTGGCCGACCTGCTCAATGCTGATCCGCGTGAAATTGTTTGGACCTCCGGTGCTACCGAGTCAAACAACCTTGCGATCAAAGGTGCTGCGCACTTTTACAGCAAAAAAGGTAAGCACATTATTACCTCCAAAATCGAGCATAAAGCGGTGCTTGATACCTGTCGCCAATTAGAGCGCGAAGGTTTTGAAGTTACCTATTTAGACCCAACTGAAAAAGGTTTAATTACCGCTGAGGCGATTTCGGCAGCTTTGCGCGACGACACAGTTTTGGTCAGCATAATGCACGCCAATAATGAAATTGGCACCATTAATGATGTCGCCGCGATTGGCGAAGTATGTCGTGCCAATGGCGTAGTGTTTCACGTTGATGCGGCGCAGACAGCGGGTAAGGTTGTTATTGATATGGCGACCATGAAGATCGACTTGTTGTCGATGTCTGCTCATAAAATGTATGGTCCCAAAGGGGTTGGTGCATTGTATGTGAGCCGCAAGCCGCGCATTCGCCTAGAGGCGCAAATGCACGGTGGTGGCCACGAGCGCGGCATGCGTTCAGGTACTTTGCCAACCCATCAAATTGTGGGTATGGGCGCAGCCTGTGAACTCGGCCGCTTAGAAATGGCCAAAGATGCTGAGCATGCTTTAGCATTGCGTAATCAGTTTTGGGACGGCCTAAAAGACATGGAACAGGTATTTGTAAACGGTGATTTTGAACAGCGTTTACCAGGTAACCTCAACGTAAGCTTGGCCTTTGTTGAAGGTGAATCACTGATTATGTCGCTGAAGGATTTGGCGGTGTCATCGGGCTCAGCCTGTACTTCGGCAAGCTTGGAGCCGTCTTATGTGCTGCGTGCGCTGGGCTTGAACGACGAGTTGGCGCACAGTTCACTGCGTTTCTCTTTTGGCCGCTTTACCACGGCAGAAGAAGTTGACTACGCGATTAAGCAGGTACGTGCAGCAGTGGAAAAATTACGGGAATTGTCGCCTCTGTGGGATATGTACCAAGACGGCGTCGATTTAGACAGTATTGTATGGGCAGCTCACTAAGCTGTTCAGATTGAGAGGACGAGATCATGGCCTATAGCGAAAAAGTACTCGATCATTACGAGAATCCACGTAACGTCGGTAAGTTTGACGACAGCGCGGATGAAATTGGCACCGGTATGGTCGGCGCGCCGGCTTGCGGTGACGTAATGCGTCTGCAAATCAAGGTAAATGAGCAGGGCATTATTGAAGATGCCAAGTTTAAAACCTACGGCTGCGGCTCGGCAATTGCGTCTAGCTCACTACTCACTGAGTGGGTTAAGGGCAAGACCCTTGACGAAGCGGCGCAAATTAAAAACACCGAAATCGCTCAAGAATTGGCGCTGCCACCAGTGAAAATTCACTGTTCAGTCTTGGCCGAAGATGCGATTAAGGCTGCGGTTGCTGACTACCGTCAGAAACGAACCGTATCCTGATTTGATCGCTCGCATTAGATATTAGGGGAGAGTGCATGCCAGTTTCAGTAAGCAGTGCAGCAGCTAGTCACATTAAAAAGCAAATGCTCGGCCGTGGCCGGGGTTTGGGAATTCGCATTGGTGTGCGAACTTCCGGCTGCTCCGGTATGGCCTACGTATTGGAGTTTGTCGACGAACCTCAAGCCGAAGATCAGGTTTTTGAAAAAGACGGCGCTGCGGTGTATATCGACCCTAAAAGCATGGTTTATTTAGACGGCACCGAGTTGGACTTTGTTAAAGAAGGTCTCAATGAAGGCCTGAAATTTAACAACCCCAATGTGTCGGCTGAGTGTGGCTGCGGTGAGAGCTTCACCGTCTAGCGGCCTGCTGGCTGGCCAATACCTATGTCTGTATTTAATCCCCAAGAAAATTACTTTGCGCTGTTGGCGGTGCCTCAGGCCTATGAGCTTGATATCTCGGCCCTGACCAGCAGTTATCGCGCGCTGCAGCGCGATGCGCACCCCGATCGTTTTGCCAGTGGCTCCGAGCGTGATTTGCGCATGGCGGTGCAACAGTCCTCGTTTATCAATGAAGCATACGAAACCTTGGTGTCGCCCACGCGGCGGGCTGCCTATTTGCTGAAATTGGCGGGGGTGAACAGTGATATGTCCTCGACTACTTTTCAGGATCCGGAGTTTTTGATGCAGCAAATGCAGCTGCGTGAAGAGCTGTCAGAATTACAGGATGCAAAAGATCCTGAGCAAGCGCTAGATGTATTTTATCGCGACCTTGATCAGGCGGCGAAGAGTCAGAAAGAGGCTTTTTCGCAATCGTATAATCAACAGCAGTTCGATTTGGCTTTGGCGGCTTACGCCAAGCTCCAGTTTTTAGAAAAACTGCGCAGCGAAGCTGAACTGAAAGAGAGCGAATTGCTCGACTACTGATAAAAGGCGTGAAAATCGCCGGGAGTTCAGAAACCACTTATGGCCTTGATGCAAATATCAGAACCTGGACAAACCCCTGAACCGCACCAGCGTAAGCTGGCGGTGGGAATTGATCTGGGAACCACCAATTCGCTGGTTGCCAGTGTCCGCAATGCCCACGCAGATACCTTGGCAGACCTCGGTGGCGAGCATCTATTGCCGTCGGCTGTGTATTACGCTGAGACCGGAGAAACCTTAGTGGGCGCGGATGCCTTGGCCGGCGCAAGTGCCGACCCTAGTAATACCCTGATGTCCGTAAAGCGCTTTATGGGGCGCTCCTATGCTGATTGCACGGCGGCTTCCGGGGCAAAAATGCTGCCTTATGAATTGCTGGATCAGGGGCAGGATATGGTCAAAATTCGCACTCGTGCTGGTGATATATCGCCGGTGCAAGTGTCGGCAGAAATTTTAAGGAGTCTCGCCGCTCGGGCGGAAGAGACGCTCGGTGGCGAACTGACGGGTGCGGTTATTACCGTACCTGCTTACTTTGACGACGCTCAGCGTCAAGCCACTAAAGACGCTGCTAAAATTGCCGGAATTCATGTCTTGCGGCTGCTCAATGAGCCAACTGCCGCGGCAGTGGCTTACGGCCTTGATCAGCAAGATGAAATGGCGATTGCGGTATTTGATTTGGGTGGCGGAACCTTCGATATTTCGGTGTTGCAGCTCACCAAAGGTGTGTTTGAAGTGCTGTCTACCGGCGGCGATTCGGCTTTGGGCGGCGATGATTTCGATCATGCGATTGCCGACTGGTTTGTTGCTGCAACAGGTTTAGAAAATCTCGACATGTTTCAGCAGCGCAGCTTATTAACTGCTGCACGTCAGGCTAAGGAAGCCTTAAGTGACGCGGAAACTGTAAGCCTGGTGTTAGGCGATTTGAGTCAAAGCCTTAGCCGCGAGCAGTTTAATAGTTTGGTTGACCCCTTGATCGACACGGCGATTCGCGCCTGCAAGCGCGCGCTGCGCGATGCCAAATTGCGCAGCGAAGACATCGCCAATGTGGTGATGGTTGGCGGCTCCACGCGGGTGCCCCGCGTGCGCGAGCGGGTAGCGCAGTGGTTTGGTCGCGAGCCCTTAGTCGATTTAGACCCTGACCGGGTTGTTGCTTTGGGAGCGGCCCTGCAGGCGGACCAGTTGGTGGGGAATCGCAGTGGCGACGAAATGTTGCTGCTCGATGTGATCCCGTTATCATTGGGTATCGAGACCATGGGCGGCCTGACGGAGAAGGTAATTCACCGTAACACCACAATTCCCGTGGCGATGGCGCAGGAATTTACCACGTTTAAAGACGGCCAAACCGCCATGGCTATTCATGTGGTGCAAGGCGAGCGCGAGCTGGTTGAAGATTGCCGCTCATTGGCGCGCTTTGAGTTGCAGGGTATTCCACCTATGGTGGCGGGCGCGGCCCGGATCAAAGTCAAGTTTCAGGTTGATGCCGACGGTTTGTTACAGGTGTTTGCCACCGAAGAGAGTACCGGAGTCGAAAGCCATATTGCGGTGAAGCCTGCTTATGGTTTGAATGACACCGATATTGCCGACATGCTCAAGTCTTCTTGGGAAGCGGCGGCAGACGACAAAGACGCCCGCGCTCTGCGTGAGCAGCAAATTGAAGCGGACTCTTTATTACAGGCTTTGTCAGCGGCGCTGTTGCAAGACGGCGAAGCCATGCTTAGCGAGGCGGAGCAGCAGGATTTATTGGCTAAAATGGAAACTCTGCACCACGAGCGTGAGCAGGGCACTGTGGCCAGTATTGCCAAGCATATTGAAATCGTTGGCAAGGCCAGTGAGTTGTTTGCCGAGCGGCGTATGGACGCCAGTATTAACCAAGCACTCGCCGGCCGGCGAGTAGACGAATTGTAAGGATGTCACGATGCCGCGCATCATAGTATTGCCAAACGAAGCACTGTGCCCTGAGGGCGACGTAATTGAAGCCACCAGTGGCGAAACCATTTGCGATGTTATGCTCGCCAATGGCATACACATCGAGCATGCCTGCGAGAAATCCTGTGCCTGCACGACCTGCCATGTCATTGTTCGCGAGGGTATAGAGTCGCTGAATGAGGCCGACGAGCTTGAAGAAGATATGTTAGATAAGGCCTGGGGCTTAGAGCCGGATTCGCGTCTCAGCTGTCAGGCTGTGGTAACCGATCGCGACTTGGTGGTCGAGATTCCTCGCTACACGATTAACATGGTGTCTGAACAACATTAATGGCCCGCAGGGCGTGTGCTTAAAGAGAGGCTGGGTATGGGCTTAAAGTGGACAGATGTACTGGATATTGGGATTGAGTTGGCAGAGAAATTCCCCGATGTTGATCCAACTTACGTTAATTTCGTCGATTTGCGGCAATGGGTGATTGAGCTCGACGATTTTGATGATGACCCAAAGCGCAGCGGTGAAAAAGTGCTTGAAGCGATTCAAACCGCGTGGCTCGACGAGCAAGATTAAGTTTAAAGGCGACGGCGTAGGGTTAATTCCGGTAGAAAAACCATTCTGGGCCGAAACCCATGCCATATCCCGCTGTCTGAGCCTCACTCGCGTACCTATTTGACTCTAATACGCGTATAATTCGACGATTTTTCGCGCCGGGTAAATTACCCGTTGTTATTGTTCTACTTTTTGGAGAAAGACCGATGGGCGTTCAACGCACCCTTTCCATAGCCAAGCCTGATGCTGTTAGCAAAAACGTTATTGGTGAAATTTATAGCCGTTTTGAAAAAGCCGGTTTACGTATTGTTGCAGCTAAAATGCTGCGTTTAAGCCGCGATCAAGCTGAAGGCTTCTATGCTGAGCACAAAGGTCGTCCTTTCTTCCCAGCGCTGATTGATTTCATGACTTCTGGTCCTGTAACTGTGCAAGTTCTGGAAGGCGAAGGCGCGGTATTGAAAAATCGCGATCTGATGGGTGCAACCAACCCTAAAGAAGCCGCTGCGGGCACTATCCGCGCTGATTTCGCTGAATCTATTGATGCCAATGCGGTACATGGTTCTGACTCAGAAGAATCTGCAGCGCGGGAAATTGCATTCTTTTTCGCTACCAGTGAGCTGTGCGACCGCGTTTAATTAGGTTCACACTCATTGCAGGGCACGATAATGGCATCAGAAAATCAAACCGAAACCACCGAACTTGTGCAGCAGCCCCGAGTAAATTTACTCGGCATGTCACGCAAGAATATGGAGGCTTACCTCAGCTCTATCGGTGAAAAGCCATTTCGTGCCCAGCAGATCCTCAAGTGGATACACCACTCGGGGATCGACAATTTTGATGAGATGACCAATCTCGGCAAACCCCTGCGGGCTAAGCTTCAGGAGCTTGCCGAGATTCGTCCTCCCACGGTGGTTAAACAACTCGACTCTATCGATGGAACCCGTAAATGGGCGGTAGAAGTGGGTGGTAATAACCTTGTTGAAACTGTTTTAATTCCCGACGGCCAACGCGGCACCCTATGTGTGTCCTCTCAGGTTGGCTGTAGTCTGGATTGCAGCTTTTGCGCAACGGGCAAGCAGGGCTTTATGCGCGACCTTACTGCCGCCGAAATTATCGGTCAGGTGTGGTTGGCGATTAAATCCTATGACGGCTTTAATAATGGCAATAAGCGCATCGTGACTAATGTGGTCATGATGGGAATGGGTGAGCCGCTGCTGAATTTCGACAATGTGGTCGAAGCGATGAGCTTAATGCTCGACGACTTCGGTTATGGTTTGTCAAAGCGCCGGGTAACCCTCAGCACCTCTGGTGTGGTGCCCATGTTGGATAAGCTCGGGGATGTGTCGACTGTGTCGCTGGCCATTTCACTACACGCGCCCAATGACGAATTGCGCAGCCAGTTAGTGCCTATTAACAAAAAATACCCCATTGCCGAATTGCTTGCAGCAAGTAAGCGCTATATTGCTAAACAAGATGATACCCACCGTGTTGTGACCATTGAATACACTTTGATTGCAGGTGTTAACGACGGTGTCGAGCATGCCAAAGAGTTGGCCGAGGTGTTGCGAGACTTGCCGTGCAAAGTTAATTTAATCCCCTTTAATCCGTTTTCGCTGTCGAACTATAAGCGTCCAAGCAATAATGCGGTGAATCGTTTTTGGCTGGTGATGACCGAGGCGGGTTATGTAACGACCGTGCGGACCCCGCGGGGCGATGATATTGACGCCGCCTGTGGCCAATTAGCCGGTCAGGTTCAAGATCGCACCAAACGCAGTGAGCGTCATCGCCAAAAGGCAGAGCTAGCGCAGCCAATTCGTCTAGTTTAAATTTTTAAGGGAGCGTACTGCATGTCGTGGTTAAGAATAAAAGGCATCACCGTATTAGCCCGGGTCTTGTTTGTCGTGGTCGCTGCAGCATCGATACATGGCTGTGTAACGACCAAAAATGGAGGCTTCGCCTCTAAAAAAGACGAACAAAAGGCCTTTGATACATCTCTTCAGCTGGCACGGAATTATATTTCCCAGGGCAACTGGAATCAGGCCAAGCGGCATTTGCAGTACGTCGAAGAAAAAGACAAAAACAACCCGGAAACATTAGAAGCCTTAGCGCTGGTATTTCAGAATACCGGCGAGCTGGAAATGGCAGAAAAATACTATCAGCGCTCAATTGCCACGGCGCCGAAAGTGTCTCGGGTTCGCAATAATTACGCGGCTTTTTTGTATGCGCGAGGTCGTTATGCAGAGGCGGCGAGCCAGCTCGAGATAGTGGTGCAGGAATTGCTCTACGAAAAGCGGGTTGAGGCGTTTGTCAATCTCGGCCGCTGCTATATGCAGTTGAACGAACTGCCAAAAGCTGAGGAAGCATTCAAGCGCGCGTTTTTGATGCAGGGTGACGACGCCAATGTCCTGATGTCCTTAGCCGAAGTGTATTTTCGTATGGGCCGTTTTGCCGAAGCCCAGCGCTATTACGATGCGTTTCGCACTAAAAATGTCAATCAATCAGCGAGTGCGCTGTGGTTAGGGATCCGCCTTGCCGATAAATTTGATGACAAAAATACCCATGCGAGTTTTGCGCTGGCACTCAAGAATTTATACCCTAAGTCTGAAGAATACCTATTGTATAAAGCGTATATGCAGCAGGGTAACAGTGAAAGCCGTTAAGGAATCTTAAATGCCGGGAAAAGATGATTACTACCCGGGGCCACCGGGTTCAGTTTTACATGATGCGCGGATGAGCGCAGGTAAGTCTGTGCTCGAAACGGCCGAAGCGTTAAATCTACTTAATAGCTATGTAGAGGCGCTAGAAAACAATGATTACTCGCGGTTTAACTCACCGCTGTTTGCGCGCGGTTATATTAAAAGTTACGCCCGCTATATGGGCTTAGATGAAGAGCCCCTGCTAAAAGATTGTGACCGAATTTGTCGGCGCGAAGAAGATAACAAGGACCAGACACCGACTCGTCCACAAGGTATTGCTAAGGCGCCGGGTAATGCGCCGCTGATATCAGCCTTGCTGATATCAATATTTTTGTGGTGTGTAGCAATATGGGTGTTTGGTGGTAAGCCCGAGCCGGAGTTGGCTATAACTGTCTTGGCTGAGCGCTTTGCCCCCTTAAGCGCAATTAAGGTTGAGCCCTCGTTGGGTGAAGTGCTATTGGGGTCTGAAGGTGACGAGCTCAGTGTCGAGACACCCACTTCTCAGCACAGCGGTCCTGCTCAGGACGCGGAATTGAAGTTTGAGTTTGTCGAGGCAGTTTGGTTAGAACTGCGTGATTTTCACAATAATATTGTGGTGAGCGGCGTACAGGAAAAAGGCGAAAAACTGCGTTTTGATGTTCAGGGCCCCGTCACGATCAGTTTAGCGTATTGGCCTGCTGTAATTAGTGAATATAACGGCCAGAAAATTGAGTTGAAGTCTTTGGTAAATAGTAACGCAGTGCGTGTACAGGTAGGTGAATTATGAAAATGGCCTCTCCGATAAAACGTCGAGTTTCTCGGCAGATTCATATCGGTAATGTCGCCGTGGGTGGCGATGCGCCGATATCTGTGCAGAGCATGACTAACACCGAAACCTGTGATGTCGCCGCCACTGTGGCGCAAATCAAGCGCTTAGAAGCCGCCTGTGCCGATATCGTGCGGGTCTCAGTGCCCAGCATGGAAGCTGCTGAAGCGTTTCGTGAAATACGCAAGCAAGTGTCGGTACCCTTGGTTGCCGATATCCACTTTGACCATAAAATTGCAATTAAGGTTGCCGAATACGGTGTGGATTGCCTGCGGATTAATCCGGGTAATATCGGCCGCGAAGACCGAGTGCGCGCAGTTATTGATGCTGCCAAATACCACAATATTCCGATTCGCATCGGAGTGAATGCCGGTTCTTTAGAAAAAGAATTGCAGCGTAAATACGGTGAACCAACGCCAGAGGCTTTGGTGGAATCCGCCATGCGCCATATCGATATTCTCGATAAGTTGGACTTTCAAAATTTTAAACTCAGCGTAAAGGCCTCTGATGTGTTTATGGCTGTTGCGGCCTACCGTCAAATTGCGGCACAAATTGATCAGCCACTGCACTTGGGCATTACCGAGGCAGGTGGTTTACGCGGTGGTACGGTTAAGTCGGCGGTAGGCTTGGGTTTACTGCTGATGGACGGCATTGGCGACACGATTCGTGTGTCACTGGCAGCTGACCCAGTTGAAGAAGTCAAAGTCGGCTACGAGATTCTTAAAAGCCTGAAACTGCGTACTAAAGGCATCAATTTTATTGCCTGTCCGAGCTGCTCGCGCCAGAATTTTGATGTTATTAGCACCATGAATGAACTGGAAGCGCGCCTTGATGACGTGACCATTCCCCTTGATGTGGCGGTCATTGGCTGTATCGTCAACGGTCCGGGTGAGGCGAAAGAAGCCGAGATCGGTTTGACTGGCGGCACGCCTAATAATTTAGTCTATGTGGCGGGTAAGCCTGACCACAAAGTGAAGAACGAAGGCTTGGTGGATCATCTCGAAAAATTGATTCGGGAAAAGATTGCCGTTAAAGCCGAACAGGAAAAAGACCTTATAGCGCGCAGCTAAGGATTTTTACATTTATTTAGCAGTGCTGCAGCAGCGGCAAACAGGAATCAGTTTTGGCACGTATACAATCGATTAGGGGCATGAACGATATTCTGCCCACAGAAACGCCACTGTGGCAGTATCTGGAAAGCCGCATTCGCGATGTGCTTAGCCGCTATGGCTATAGTGAAATTCGCTTTCCTATCGTAGAGCATACCGAGCTTTTCAAACGCTCTATTGGTGAAGTGACCGATATCGTTGAAAAGGAAATGTATACCTTTGAAGACCGCAATGGCGATAGTTTAACCCTGCGCCCTGAAGGTACAGCCAGCTGCGTGCGTGCCTGCGATCAGAATGGCCTGTTGCACAATCAGCTACAACGGCTTTGGTATGCCGGTCCAATGTTTCGCCATGAGCGCCCGCAAAAGGGCCGCTTGCGCCAGTTTCACCAGGTTGGCGTAGAGACCTTTGGCATGACAGGGCCAGATATTGATGCTGAGTTGATTTTGCTTAGCGCGCGTTTGTGGCGAGAACTCGGTATTAGTGATGCCCTGACCTTAGAGCTAAACAGTATTGGTAATGCAGAGTCGCGTGCCAATTATCGGCAAGCCTTGGTCGACTATTTATCTGGCTTTAAAGACGACCTAGACGAAGATAGTTTGCGCCGTCTTGGCAGCAATCCACTGCGTATACTCGATACCAAAGACCCCAAGACCCGCGAAATCTTGGGGGCCGCGCCGGTGTTGGCCGATTACCTTGATGCGGTCTCTAAAGCCCATTTTGACGGTTTGTGCGCGCGTCTTGACGCTGCAGGAGTACCCTATAAGCTCAATCCGCAGTTAGTGCGCGGACTGGATTATTACGGCCTGACAGTGTTTGAATGGACCACTGACAAACTCGGCGCGCAGGGCACGGTATGTGCTGGTGGCCGTTACGACGGCTTGGTTGAACAGTTGGGCGGCAAGCCAACCCCGGCGGTGGGCTTTGCGATGGGTATTGAGCGCCTGTGTTTATTGCTAGAAACCCTCGCGGTAGCACCAGCCATGCCAGCCTTGTCCGATGTTTTTATTGTTTCTGTTGGTGACAGTGCCGAAATTGCGGCCTTAAGTCTTGCTGAAGCGATACGCACTGCGATACCAACCGCGCGAGTATTAATTAATTGCGGTGGCGGAAGTTTTAAAAGCCAGTTTAAAAAGGCAGATAAAAGTGGTGCAGCGCTGGCGATTGTACTAGGTGAAGATGAGCTGGCGCAGGGGCACGCGGCTGTAAAATCACTGCGCGATAGCCAAAGTGAACAACAGTTTGTGGCTTTGGCCGAATTGCCTGATTATATTGGCAAACATTTTTTTACTAAGTTTTAACATACTATTTTAAGGCACTGCCTACGTCGGAGAGGAAGTTAAGTGGAAACGTTTCGTACAGAAGAAGAACAAGTCGAAGCCATTAAAAGATGGTGGCAGGAAAACGGTAAATCGACGGTTTTCGGTATTGCTCTAGCATTGGCCATTGTTTTTGGATGGAAGGGTTGGCAGGGGCATGTCAAAGATCAGGGCGCCGAAGCCTCCGCTATTTTCGACAATTTAATGATTGCTGACGCGGCAGTACAGCGCGATGGCACTAGTCGTAATACGGCTGAGCATTTGGCCAATACCTTAAAAGACCAGTACGGCAATTTGAGCTATGGCCAGTTTGCGGCTTTATATAAAGCAAAATACGCGGTACAAGATGGCGAGTATGACGCTGCGGCCAGTGAGTTGGAATGGGTGCTGGATCAAGGTCCGGAGCCGGTATTAAAGGCGCAGACGCAGATGCGTTTGGCGCAGGTGCGCTTTGCACTTGACGACTATACCGCGGCTTTAGCTTTGTTAGAAGATGTTGCCAGCAGCGGTTACGCTGCTCAGGCCGCCGAACTACGCGGGGATATTTTGTTTGCTCAGGGCGACAAGTCTGGCGCATTAAGTGCGTATCAGCAGGCTAAAGTTTTGGCGCGGGAGCAGGAAGTGCCGAGCAATAACGCGTTGCTAGATTTGAAAATCAGCGACTTAAGCGTTGCCGCTACTACTGAAAAAGGAACTAACTAATGGTTTTTATTCGTAAGCTCAGCCTTGTACTGGCTACGCTGATGGTCGTTGCCTGTGCTTCGGACCCGACCAGTCGTGAGCCCGCTAGGCTCACTGATTTTCAAGCCGAGAAAAAACTGAAAGAAGCTTGGTCTTATTCCCTAGGTGACGGCCAAGCTGAGGCTTACCATAGAATTACCCCGGTAATTGATGGAGAGGAAATCTTTATTGCCTCATCCAATGGCAAGATTGCTGCGCTAAATAAAGTAACTGGCAAAAAAATCTGGAAAAAATCCCACGATTTACGGATCTCGGGCGGCATTGGTGTGTCTGGCACTATGCTGTTCGTCGGCACCTCTGACGGCGAAGTGGTGGCTTTGGATCGTCTGACAGGCCAAATAATTTGGACGACACCGGTTAATAGCGAAGTACTAAGTGCGCCGCAAAGTGACGGCGACGTTGTCGTTGCTCAAACCTACAGTGGTGAAGTTCACGCTTTTAGTATTAGCGACGGCAAGCCACTTTGGAATTATATATCACAAGTGCCGCGCCTTACTTTGCGTGGTACCAGCACCCCTAAAATTGTACGCGGCGTGGTTATGGTTGGCTTTGCCAACGGCCGCGTAGTGGCTTTTGACATCGAAAATGGCGCAGTGCGCTGGGAACAGCGAATCTCTGTTCCTCAGGGCAGCACAGAAATTGAGCGTTTAGTTGATGTCGACGGCCGTTTATTAGTCTTGGAAGACGACCAAACAGTCATTGCCACAGGCTACCAAGGTCAGATTATGGCAATCGATATTGGCAGTGGTCGCCCGCTTTGGGGCAAAGAAACCTCAAGCTATGTTGGCGCGGCAAGCGCCTTAGGTAATATTTATGTCGTTGCAGCCGACGGCAGTGTGAACGCCCTCGATGGCAATGGCCAGGGTGCACGCTGGACTCAAACGGTGTTGGCTCGTCGCGAGTTAACCGAGCCCGTGGCCTTTGAAGGTGCGATTGGCGTAGGTGACTTTGAAGGCTATTTACATATGCTAGCCCAGGTTGATGGCCATTTAATTGCGCGGACCCGAGTTGATAGCGACGGTCTACGTGCACCCATGATTGCAGACGGTAAATTATTGTACGTTTACGGAAATAGCGGTGAGCTTGCTGCGTATAAACTGCAAGACCTTTAATTCTTTTGATTAGTTTTATACCGGCTTAGCGCCGAGCAGAGTTGTAAAATATTATGGTTCCAGTAATCGCCTTGGTAGGCCGACCCAATGTTGGCAAATCAACTCTGTTTAACCGGCTAACAAAAAGCCGCGATGCATTGGTGGCAAATTTCCCCGGTCTCACCCGTGACCGCAAATACGGTGAGGCCAGCCATGGTAGTCGTCGCTATATTGTGATCGACACTGGCGGTATTAACGGCGATGAAGAAGGCATAGACGGACCTATGGCCCAGCAGTCTATGCAGGCCATTGATGAAGCCGATGCGGTATTGTTAATGCTTGATTCCCGCGCTGGCTTAATGCCGGCCGACGAAGGCTTAATAAAGCACCTGCGCAGCTGCTCCAAGCCCGTGTTCTTTGTTGCGAATAAGGTCGACGGCGTAGATGCCGAAGTGGCCAAGGCGGAGTTTTACAAAACCGGCGCGGAGCACATCTACCCGCTAACGGCTACCCAGGGCAAAGGCGTGCGGGCCTTAATGGACGACGTCCTTGCCAAGTTTCCTCAAGAGGCCGAAGACAAGCAAGCGTCATTGGCCACCGGTAAAAAAATTGCGATAGTCGGTCGGCCAAATGTGGGTAAATCTACCTTGGTTAACCGCATGTTGGGTGAAGATCGGGTGGTGGTTTACGACCAGCCGGGTACGACCCGCGACAGTGTTTATATTAACTATGAACGCGAAGGCGAAGACTACACCCTGATCGACACGGCGGGTATTCGCAAGCGCAAGCATATTTCCGAAGCGGTAGAGAAATTCTCTATTGTTAAAACACTGAAGGCGATAGATGACGCGCATGTTGTCATTCTGGTGATGGACGGTCGTGAGAGTATCGTTGATCAAGATTTACACTTACTCGGCCAGGTGGTGGATTCTGGGCGTGCGGTGGTGGTTGCCATCAATAAGTGGGACGGCCTCACCGCCGATCAGAAAAATCATATAAAAAGTGAATTAGATCGTCGTTTACAATTTATAGATTTTGCCGAGATTCACTTTATCTCGGCATTGCATGGTACCGGTGTTGGTCATTTGTATGAGTCGGTTGAGAAGGCCTATGAATCGGCTACTCGGCAATTACAAACCCGGATGCTCACCACTATTTTGGAAGGCGCAGTGCACGGTCATTCGCCACCAATGATCAATGGTCGCCGTATTAAACTGCGTTATGCCCACCCCGGTGGTCAGAATCCGCCAATTATAGTAATTCACGGCAACCAGACTGAAAAAGTCCCTGGCAGTTATACGCGTTACTTGGAGAAGGTATTCCGTCGTGAATTGAAGATGATGGGTACGCCAATCAAAATTGAGTATAAAACCTCGGAAAACCCCTTTGAAGGCAAGAAAAATGTGCTGACAAAGCGGCAAGTAGAACACAAACAACGCTTGAAGAAATTTACCGAGAAGAAGTCGAGCAAGAAGAAAAAATAAGGTATTTGGCTATTGGTGAATTGCATTAGAGGCTTAAGCTGCGAATCTTATGCCTCTATGTATATCTAAATTATGATGTCTGATTCCTCTACTAATACTCCCAAGCCTGATCTCGATAGTCCCGAACATATTGCGGCCTTTGTCGATGCTTTCTATGCGCGTCTACTTGCCGACGCGAGATTAGCCCCTATCTTTATTGATGTGGCGAATATCGACATCAGTGAACACTTTCCCCGTATTCAAGCGTACTGGCAAAAGCTGCTATTAGGCGATAATGAATACCAACGCCATACGATGAATATTCATCGGCAGTTACATGATAAAAAGGCCTTACAGGCCAGTGATTTCGATCAGTGGCTGCACTATTTTATCGCGACGGCTGATGAGAACTTTAGCGGTGAAAAAACCGAGCGCGCCAAGCGAGTTGCCAGTAGCATTGCGGCGAATATGGCTAAGGCTTTGGACGTCTGACGTCTGACGTCTGACGTCGGAGGTCTGGCAGGAAGGCCTTTACGTCCGACCTCAGACACCCGACGCTTTAGCGTCTCCCGTCCCGCAACCACCGTCACTCCCGGGGCTCGGGCAACCTAACAATATAAATAGAGACCGCAGCGGCAATCACCATCATCGTTACTGAAACCCACATAATCTTCACGATTAAAAATGCGCTGCTCAAAATCATAATCCACAGCATACAGAGTATGAGTACTTTAATGCGTCGTGGAATGCCTTGTCCGTCTAAAAAATAACAAATATACCGGCCCCACCAGGGATGCTCCGTCAGCCAAACATAAAAACGCGGTGAGCTGCGTAAAAAACAGGCGGCGCTGAGCAATAAAAAAGGTGATGTCGGCACCACCGGCAGTAGCAAACCAATCATACCTAACACAAAGGAAATCCAGCCTATGCTGAACAGCGCATAGCGAACAATGGGGTTGCGGTGTTGGTATGGGGCTTTCGGCGGCATTGTCGGTCCTATAGGAAGCGGCTGGGCATGATCGTTTTTGTCAGCGACTTGATCAGCAGCGACATTGTCTGATTTTGGCGGCCCAGAGATACTCCTTACAGAATATCTCATTCTGGGCGACGCTGTTGTAACAATCGTTTTGTTAACAATAAAGGCGCGCCTTGGAATTTACCGTATTTAACTGTGAAGGAGAAATCAGATGGCTGCATCGGCTGAAGTGCTTAGCCAGGCCTTTACCCTCGGGTACACGTATACCCGTTCGACAGGGCCTATTGTCGGTCAGTTCCTGACCTCATTGCGCAATCGCAAAATGGTGGGTATTAAAGCTAGCGATGGCAAGGTACTCATGCCTCCGGTGGAGTTCGATCCAGTCAGTGCTGCAGCCTTGACTGAATTTGTCGATCTTCCCGACAGTGGTGTGGTCAAGACCTGGTGCTGGGTTAGTTATCCCCGCAAAGCTCACCCTAGTGATAAGCCTTTTGCTTGGGCAATGATCCAGCTTGATGGTGCCGATACGCCGATGCTGCATTGGGTCGACGCCGGTGAAGAAGCGGCAATGAGCACTGGCATGCGCGTTAAAGTGCGCTGGGCCGAAGAGACCAAAGGATTGATGGGCGATATCAACGGTTTTGTGCCTGAGGCCGTGGCCTTATTGGGCGAATTAAAACCGAACGACGCAACTGACACCATCACCGGTATGGAAGCGCCTATTTACCTTACCTATAACTTTACGGCAGGCAAGGCGACGGCCCTGTATTTGCACTCAGTTAAAAAAGGCCAGTTGGTAGGTCAGCGCTGCCCTAATTGCCGCAATGTCTATATTCCACCGCGCGGCTCTTGTGCAGCCTGCGGCGTGCCCACAGTAGAAGAAGTGGTGCTGGGCAATAAGGCAACGGTCGAGTCTTTCACCATTGTTTATATCCCAATTCCTGGCAACCCTATTAAACCTCCTTATGTTATTGCCAACCTCGTTTTGGATGGCGCTAATTTAAGCTTCCTGCATTTGCTTAGCGAATGTAAAAACGAAGATGTGCGCATTGGTATGCGGGTCGAGGCAGTGTGGAAGCCCGAGGAAGAGTGGGGTTATGCCATGGAAAATATTAAATATTTCAAACCGATTGATGAGCCAGATATGGCGGTTAGTGAAATCGGTAAATTAATCGACGGGGGCAAATAAGATGCGTGATGTTGCGATAGTTGCCTTTGCGCAATCTAATTGCCAGCGCGATGCTGGGGCGCAAAACGAAGTAGAACTGATTATGCCGGTGCTGCAAGAAGTTTATAAGCAGGCCGGGATCACCAATGCACAAGACGTCGACTTTACCTGCTCTGGTAGCTGTGATTACCAGCAGGGCGCGGCATTTGCTTTTGTTGCGGGCGTCGACGCCTTGGGCGCGGTGCCGCCGATTAAAGAATCTCACGTTGAAATGGACGCGGCATGGGCACTTTATGAAGCGTGGTTAAAAATTCAAATGGGCCACGCGGAATCCGCGCTGCTCTACGGCTTTGGCAAGTCATCGCCGGGTGAACTCCCCATTGTCTTGTCCCAGCAGCTCGACCCCTACTACCTAGCGCCACTGTGGGTAGATACCATCGCCTTTGCCGCGATGCAGGCGCGCACTATGTTGGACTCCGGTGCTATCACCGAGTTAGACATGGCCGAAGTTGTTGCCCGCTCGCGTAATAACGCGCTGAGTAATCCCTACGCCCAGCTAAAAAGTGACGGTGATGCGGCAAGTCTACTGGACGAACCCATGTATATGTCGCCATTGCGTCGCCACGATTGCTGCCCAATCTCCGACGGTGCCTGTGCAATGATTATTTGCACGGTAGAAAAAGCCAAAGAGTGGGGCAAGCCCTATGCTGTGATTAAAGGTATTGATCATCGCATTGAGACTCACCATATCGGTTCGCGGGATTTGAGCCGCTCAGTGTCGACCGAAATTGCCGGTAAAGCGGCTGGTGTGGCAAGCGGCCCAGTGGATGTTGCTGAGTTGTACGCACCCTTTAGTCATCAAGAAATTATTCTCAAGCAGGCGCTTGGTTTGAGCGACGACACCGTGATCAATCCTTCGGGCGGGGTATTGGCAGGCAATGTGATGATGGCGTCGGGCTTGTCTCGCATTGGCGAAGTTGCCATGCGTATTATTCGCGGCGAAGCCAAGCGTGGGGTTGCTCACGCGACTTCGGGTCCGTGCCTACAACAAAATCTGGTTACCGTATTGGAGGCGAAATAATGGCCCAGTTAGCAGCGGTTGTTGGCGTAGGCCAAACCAAATATAAAACCAAGCGTAAAGACGTTTCTATTGCCGGTCTGGTGCGCGAGGCGGCAGTGGCCGCACTGGAAGACGCAGACCTTACTTGGAACGATATCGACGCGGTTATTCTCGGTAAAGCGCCAGATATGTTTGAAGGCATCGTGATGCCTGAGTTGTATCTCACTGATGCTTTGGGCTGCAACGGTAAGCCAATGTTGCGGGTGCACACGGCGGGCTCCGTCGGCGGCTCAACCGCGATAGTGGCGGCGTCCTATGTGCAAAGTGGCGTGTTTAAACGCATATTAACTGTGTCGTTTGAGAAGCAGTCAGAGTCGAATGCCATGTGGGCATTATCCAATCCACAGCCGTTTTCACCGCATTTAAATGCCGGTGCTGGTGGTTATTTTGCGCCGATTATTCGCGAGTATATGCGCCGTTCCGATGCGCCCTATGATGCGGGTATTAAAGTCGCGGTGAAAGATCGTCTACACGGGGCAAAAAACCCCTTAGCCCATTTGCAGCTGCCTAATATCACTATGAAAGAAGTGGAAGACAGCCCCATGCTGTGGGAGCCATTGCGCTTTTTGGAGGCCTGCCCATCTTCCGACGGCGCCTGTGCCATGATTATTGCCAATGAAGAGTTGGCAACGAAATCACCCCGTAAGCCCGCCTGGATTCGCGGCACCGCCATGCGCTCGGAGCCGACCATGTATGCCGGGCGTGAGCAGGTTAATCCTCAAGCCGGTATCGACTGTGCTAAAGATGTTTATGCCCAAGCCGGTATTCATAATCCACGGAAAGACCTAGACTGCGCTGAAATTTACGTGCCGTTTTCATGGTATGAGCCAATGTGGTTAGAAAACCTCGGCTTTGCGGACGTTGGCAAGGGCTGGGAATTGACAATGAGCGGCGCCACCTCACTTGATGAGGGTGGTGATATACCTTGGAATTGCTCGGGCGGGGTCTTGTCATCAAACCCCATTGGCGCTTCAGGTATGATCCGCTTTGCCGAAGCCGCTCAGCAAGTCCGTGGCGAAGCTCACGGCCATCAAGTTGAGGGGGCAAAAACCGCACTTGGCCACGCTTATGGCGGCGGCGCGCAGTTCTTCTCAATGTGGGTAGTCAGTGCCGACAAGCCTTAATTGTTACTATTGGCACTGCCGGTCGCTGGCCTCGTCCCTTGGGAGGATGGCCAGTGCTGGCAGCGATTGCTACATTGGGCGCTATCGAAAAGGTCTAATGACCGTTAACTACGTCAGCAATGATGCACTTAGCGGTAACAATAGCAATCACGCAAAACTGCAGGGCGCGACGATGTATCGCCTTGAAAATAAGAAAGGACTGCCTTATGGGAATGCACTTTAATCTTGCCGATTTATTCGAAGCCGTCGCCGACAAAGTACCTGAGCGCGAAGCCTTGGTTTGTGGTGATCGGCGCAGCAGCTTTGCGGCCTTAGATGCCGGTGCCAATCAAATGGCGCATTATCTTGCGGCGCAGGGTGTAAAAGCCGGTGATCATGTCGGTTTGTATATGTATAACTGCAGTGAGTATCTGGAAGCGATGCTCGCCTGTTTTAAAATTCGCGCGGTACCCATTAACGTAAATTATCGCTATGTAAAAGATGAATTGCTTTACATATTTGATAATGCCGACATGGTGGCCTGTATCCATCATCGCGAATTTATCCCCGCCATTGCGGAAGTTCGCGATGCGGCTAAAAAGCTGAAAATTTTTGTCTCGGTGGCCGACGAGACTAATGAAGACCTGTCTCTTATTGGCGCGGTTGATTATCACAAGGCTACCGAAACCCAAAGTAAAGCTCGTGATTTTGCCGAACGCGCTGACGACGACTACTTTATTCTCTATACCGGCGGCACCACAGGTATGCCCAAGGGCGTAATGTGGCCTCACAAGAACGTCTTTTTTGCTGCGATGGGGGGCGGTGGTCACTTCTCACCACTGGGGCCATGCGAAAAGCCTGAGGACATTCGCGAGCGGGTAATGGAAAATCCCTTGCGCGGAATCGCCTTGGCGCCATTGATGCACGGCGCCTCTTGGTGGTATGCCTGTATTCAATTGCTCGCTGGCAATACCCTGGTTCTCAATCACAATCGTTCCTTTGACGGTGATAAAGTGTGGCAAATTGTTGCCGATGAAAAAGTGCATGCGGTGCAGATTGTCGGCGACGCCATGGCTATTCCTCTGCTGGACAGCTTGGCGGCAAACCCAGATCGCTGGGATTTGTCCAATGTATTCAATGTTGGTTCTGGCGGCGCGATTTTTTCCGAGGCCAAACAAGAGGCCTTTAAAAAGTTTTTCCCCAATGTCTTTATCACTAATGCCTTTGGCTCCTCTGAGGGCGGCCAAATGGGGATGGACAACGGCAGTAAAAAAACCGCTTCCGGTTTAGGAAATGTTAGCCGCACCGATTATATGGATGTCATTGTTGAAGAAGAAGGTAAAGCACCGCGCCATGCTGAAATGGGTGAAACCGGTATTTTTGCTCGCGCGGGTTATATCCCTATGGGTTACTACAATGACCCCGTTAAAACGGCAAAAACCTTCTTGGAAGTTGATGGCAAGCGTTGGTTACTGACTGGCGACGCCGCCAAGCTCGAGGACGATGGCTCAATAACCGTATTTGGCCGTGGCTCTAACTGCATCAATAGTGGCGGCGAGAAAATCTTCCCCGAAGAAGTTGAAGTCGCGCTCAAAGCCCATGAAGGTATTTTTGATGCCCTTGTCGTCGGTGTTGCCGATGAGCGCTGGGGTAGCCGTGTTAGCGCCGTTATTCAGGCGCGTAAAGGCATAAAACTAGACCTCAATAATGTGCAGGAACACTGCCGTAAGCATATCGCGGGTTATAAAGTCCCTCGCGAAATTCACATTATTGAAGAGCTGCCACGTGCGCCGAGCGGCAAGCCGGATTACAAAACGGCCAAGGCTTTTGCCGAAAGCGGCAAGGGCGCAGTGGCCTAGGCGGGAGACGTTTGACGGGAGACGCTAGACGCTAATTTAAGAATAAGCTCGCATGTTCCTCGGGGTTTGCGTCTCCCATCTCCCGTTCAGTATCGAGCAATAATAAAACGGAGCGAATATGCCAACAGAATTAAACATTAGCACCAAACACTGCCTCGTAGAACAGGAGGGCAATGTCTTAATTGTTACCTTGAATCGTCCTGAGGCTAAAAATGCCTTTAGTTCAGAAATGCTGCTCGGTATGTACAAAGCGTGGCGCTTACTCGACGAAGACGACAATCTTTATTGCGCTATTATCACCGCCAAGGGCGATACCTTCAGCGCCGGTATGGATTTAAAAGTCGGCCCGGATGGCGACCAAGCCACCGCCGAAGAGTTTATGACTATTATGGCCACGGTACCCAATGTGCACTGGCAGGCGCTATTGCGGGAAAATCGCCCCTGTAAGCCTATTATTCTGGCGGTAGAAGGCTATGCGCTGGCGGGTGGCACTGAGATACTACAAGGCACCGATATTCGTGTGGCGGCGGAAGACGCCATCTTTGGCGTTACCGAAGTCGCTCGCGGCCTTTACCCTATGTCAGGCTCGACTATTCGCCTGCGCAAGCAAATTCCCTACTGCATAGCTGCAGAAATACTCCTAACAGGTGATCGTGTCAGCGCCCAGCAGGCATTGGAGTTTGGCTTAATCAACCGGGTGGTGCCCAAGGGTGAGACCCTGAATGAAGCCAAGAAATTTGCCGCTAAAATTTGCGCTAACGGCCCCTTGGCCGTGAAGGCCGTAGTGCGCTCTCTGCGTGAGCACACCGAGCACCTTAGCGAAGACGAAGCCATGCAAAAGTCAGATGAACTCGCTGGCCCAGTATTCGCGTCTAAAGATGCCAAAGAAGGTATGCGCGCTTTCAAAGAAAAGCGCCCCGCGGTATTTAAGGGCGAATAAAAATAGCTTAATGCGAAACGGGAGAGGGGAGACGCAAGGGCTCCTCTTCTCTGGTTTTAGCGTTTGCCGTCTCCCGTACAGCATCTCCCGTCATTTTGAGGTTTCCTATGTCCGGCCCCCTAAGCGGTATCCGCGTTATTGAAATGGCAGGTATAGGCCCTGCACCCTACGCCTGTATGTTATTGGCAGATCTGGGCGCCGAGGTTATTCGGATTGACCGCGCCAGCGGTGGCGGCATGGGCGCGAACCCCGGCGATGTCACCGCACGCGGGCGGCAATCTATTGCCCTCGATCTCAAAAAGCCCGAGGCGGTCGATGTTGTTTTACAGCTACTAGACAATGCCGATGTGTTAATTGAATGCTTTCGCCCCGGTGTAATGGAAAAGCTCGGGCTGGGGCCCGAGGTTTGCGCACAGCGCAATCCGCGTCTGGTCTACGGGCGAATGACAGGCTGGGGACAAGACGGCCCGCTGGCTAAAACCGCCGCCCACGATCTTAATTACATTGCGATAACTGGATTGCTCGACAGCTTTGGCAATGCCAATGAGGCGCCGCCGGTGCCCCTTAACGTCATTGGTGACTTAGGTGGCGGCTCCATGTTTTTGTTGCTGGGAATATTGTCGGCTTTATTAGAACGCCACCAATCTGGGCGTGGCCAAGTTGTTGATGCCGCCATCTGCGACGGCGCAACTTCACTGCTCAGCACTATTCACGGCCTCAAGGGCATTGGCTTTTGGGAAAACCAGCGCGAGCAAAATTTACTGGATGGCGGCGCGCCGTACTACCGAAACTACCTCTGCAAAGATGGCCGCTCGGTATCGGTCGGCGCAGTAGAGCCGCATTTCTATGCGCAGCTCCTAGACAAACTCGAGCTTGATTTTGGCGCCACCGACTATTTGAACCAAATGAATAAAGCGGCGTGGCCAGAGCGCAGGGCGGCGATGGCTGCGCGTTTTTTAGAGAAAACCCGCGAGGAGTGGTGTGCGATTTTCGCAGGTAGCGACGCCTGTTTTGCACCGGTCTTAGATCTAGATGAAGCGGAGACCTATCCCCATAATCAACATCGCCAAAACCTAGTGCGCCGCGATGGCGTATTACAATCGGCGCCCGCGCCGCGGTTTTCCCGTACGCCGGGTGAACTCAAACACGGCCCCATCGCAGAGGGGCAAGACTCCCGCGCACTGTTACAACAGCTCGGCTTTGATACATCGGCAATTGCCGAGCTATTGGCGAACGGCGCCGTAAAACAGGCAAATTAAAATGTCAGAATCAGCAGCGATATTTTCAGCAGTAGTGCAGCAGCGCCGCTCGGTGCGCAGTTTTTTGCCCGCGCCAGTAGATCGCGCAATATTAGAGGCTGTTTTCGCCACTGCGCAACAGGCGCCCTCCAACTGCAATACTCAGCCTTGGCAGGTCGCTGTGGCGAGTGGTGAGAGTATTGAGCGCTTACGTAATAAAATTCCGCAGGCGTTTAATAGTGGTGCCTGGACCATGGACTTTCCTTATGACGGGAAATACGCCGGGGTTTATAAAGAGCGCCAATACGCTGCGGCCGCAACATTGTATGGCGCAATGGGTATTAGCCGCGACGACAAAGCGGCCCGTAGCGAACAGTTTGCTAATAATTTTACCTTCTTTGGTGCGCCCCACGTCGCTTTTTTATTTTTACCCGAGGGCTTCGGCCTGCGCGAAGCCGCCGATTTGGGTATGTATGCCCAAACCCTCATGCTTAGCCTCACTGCCCATGGCCTAGCCAGCTGCCCGCAAACTGCCCTGAGTTTTAACTGCGACTTAGTGCGCGAGGAACTCGGTATCGACCCCAGTAATAAGCTCTTATTTGGTCTTTCATTTGGCTATGAAGACACCAGTGACCCAGTGAATAGCTGCCGAACAGAGCGGGCGGCCTTGGCCGACTGCGTGCGATTTTATGATTAAGCTAGATGCTAGACGGGAGACGGCAAACGCTAGGGATTTAGCGTTCCTGGTCTCCTGTCTAGCGTCTCCGACAATTGACGACATTACATAATTAGAGAAAGACTATGAGCGACACCGTTCTACAACAACTCGACGACGATGGCGTATTGCTGTTAACCCTCAACCGGCCCAAGAGAAAAAACGCCTTTAGTAATGAACAGTGGCTGGCGTTTCGGGATGCCTTAATTGCCGCTGGTGAAAACCCCGCAGTAGCCTGTGTGGTCATCACTGGGGCTGGCAGTGATTTTTCCTCCGGGGTCGATCTCAATGATTTTTCAGAGTCAGATGGCGAGCATCCCTTTGCGATATCGGCAAAAGCGCTGGTCGATTTCGATAAGCCTGTGGTCAGTGCCGCCTGTGGTGTTGCGGTAGGCGGCGGCGCTACTTTATTGCTGCATACCGATGTGATCTATGTTGGCGAGAGTCTGCGTTTACGCTTCCCGTTTACCGCATTGGGTTTGGTGCCGGAGTGGGGCAGCAGCTATCAGTTACAAGCGATTATTGGCGCGCGCAAAGCCGCAGAACTGATGTATACCTCTGAGTGGATAAACGCCGAACGTGCAGTTAGCTTAGGTATTGCCACGGCTCAGTTTAGTGATGACGAGGTACTTGCCAAGGCAATGGACAAAGCCCGGGAAATTGCCCAGTGGCCGGTTAACTCCCTGGTGGAAACCAAAAAATTAATGCGCAATGTTCACCGCGCGGCCATTCACTCCGCCATGGGGGGCGAGACCGAAGGCATGGCGCGCTTAGCCGGTAGCCCAGAAAATATAGAAGCGGTAATGGCCATTATGGAAAAGCGCAAACCCGACTTTAAGCAGTTTAGGAAATAGGTAGCACCCATTGTTGCCAAGCGCAGTTTTCAGTCCCGCGCAGATTCAGTCATTAGCTTTTAAGTACTTGCTGTAGGTAATGGCTGGATTTCACTGCTCGTTGCGGAGTTCCCCAGCGAGCGGCCGGAATATCAAAAGCGGGACTTGCCGTAATTCCCCATCTCAACTCAATTTACAATATGGACGGTTTCAGAACCGATGCACACGTATAACAAGGTTTGGCAGTTGTCACCTTGTTTACATAAAGCCGCAAACAGAGCGCCAAACACCTCAGGCAACTGTTAACGGCGTTAGGGCTGATCGTAGTGCCCACCAATAGCGAAGATATAAATGGACTTATCATCGAAACGATATATCAAACGGTCTTTCTGCGAGATTCGTTTTGACCAAAGGCCCGAGAGATTGTGCTTGAGCGGTTCAGGCTTGCCTAGACCGGATGAAGGATCATCAGATCGGAGCATTTCCTTGAGTAATTTACAGAGCGCCCTGTGCAGCCGCTTGTCCGTTTCGCGTATGCTTTCATACGCTTCCCAGGTATTACCCTCAAATACCAGTGATCTCATTCATCTGCTCGTCAGTCGGTTTGTAGCCTTGCCCGCGGGTATAGGTTTCAAGGGAGTCGGCAATTTGTTGCATGAGATTCTTGCTTTGGAGTACGTGCAGGGTTTCCTGCTCTCGTTCCCAGTCTTCGGCGCTGATTACAACAAAATCCTCACCGGCTCGGCGAGTTACTTTGAGCGGTTCATGCCTGCTAACTACTTGTTCTACAACGCTTTTAAGGTTGTCTCTAAATTTGTTTACGCTGATTGTGTCCATGAGGGCCACCTTTATGTACGGAAATGCCGTACAAATATATAGCAAAAGCCCAAATAAGGCCAAGAATCGAGGCCGCTTTTTCGTTGTAGACACAGGATGCATTAATTAATAGTCAAATTTTGCATCCTGAATTATAAGGTTTTAGTGGTTTTGCCCTACTTAATTTGCATTACTGTCGTTCCTCGATCCCATACATCTTGATTTTTGGCCTGCTTGTACTGAGCCTGATCCCAGTTTTATAGTGTCTTGCAGGCAATGACCAAGAAGAAACATAAGAAGGCCAAACAGCTTCGCATGGAAAAAGCCACCGTGCTCGACTCGCTCGGCATAGCAGCGCGTTATGCTCAAGCTCTACGGGGAATAAATACTTTTGAAATTGACTAGCCTTGAGCAGGTGCAGAGTAGGGTTGGTAGCTTGCCTGCGCCTCGTGACCTTAAAGTTATCGATCATATTGACGAGCATGCTCGGCGCTGGCTGTCATATACCCGCTTCGGGTTTATAGGCTTTGGTAACGCTGGGTATATTGATCTCTCAGCGGCGGGCGGCGGCGAGGGCTTTGTATCTGTGCTCGATGCTAAGCACTTGCAAATTCCCTCAAGCGCTTTAGATTCGGGAAGTATCGTCGAGAGTGGTTTGTCCTTCGGTGCATTGTTTATCGTAAGCGGTATGGATGAAACCTTGCGCGTTAATGGCAAGGTCGCGAATGTCGCTGACGGACTGCTGAGCCTAGAAGTAGAAGAGTGCTATTTGCATTGCGCCAAGGCCTTCCGTCGCTCAAATTTTTGGGCGCCTCGCTCATTAAAACAATCAAGCCACGAGGTATCGGAATTTATACAGCAGGTGCAATTTTTAGCGCTGGCCAGTATTAACAGCAGCGGGCAGGCGGATGTCAGCCCTAAGGGCGACCCGGAAAACCTCTTGATACAAGAGGAAGAGGGCGTCATTTATTTGGCTGATCGGCCCGGTAATCGCAGAATTGACAGCTTTCGTAATATTATCGAGCAGCCGGAAGTTAGCATTATCGCGATAGTGCCAGGCTGTACCGACATACTGGCGCTGCGCGGTAGCGCAGAGCTTTGTACTGATGAATGTCTTCTGCAGCGCTTCAAGGTCCAAGGCAAGGAGCCGATGCTTGTTACAAAAATCAATCCTAGCTCAATACAAATAAGTCCGAGCGAAGCCCTAGCCACGTCTGCGCTGTGGCCGCCGCAAATTGCGCCTAAAGATCTAATTCCTTCAGAAATATTCAAGTCCCACATACAGCAAAGTAATGCGCGTTCCATACAAGCAAAAATCGCCCGTGCAGCGGTGTCTTTGCCTGGTGCGATGAAGAAGGGTTTGGAGATCGACTATAAAAAGAATATGTATTGAGTTGCAGCTGTTGTGACCGCGATTGAATGGCGTGGCTAAATAGTTGGGCGACCTAATTTTGGTACTGGTTTAGGTCGCCGCTAAAAGTGATTGTAAGCTATTACTTGTTGTCGTTTGTATTGTTATGGGGCTATTTAGCTACTGCGTTTCTTACGCATAATGCCTTCTTGGGTACTGCTGGCTACTAATCTTCCAGCGCGATCATAAATCTTGCCGCGCACAAAACCTCGGCCGTTAGAAGCGCTGGGGCTGTCCATGTCGTAGAGCAGCCAGTCGTTAAAATCAAATGGACGGTGATACCACATGCTGTGGTCAATAGTGGCCATGCGCATATCCTCGGTCATAAACGACACATTGTGCGGATGGCTCGCGGTAGATAAAAAACAAAAGTCCGAAGCGTAGGCTAAGAGGTAATTGTGTACACAGGGGTTATTGGGTAGCGGTCCGTTTGGTTTCATCCACATGCGCTTATGATTGCTTGGCATGCTGGGGTCGTCATGACCGACTGCGCGAAAATCGATGGCGCGAACGGCATTAAATTTGGGCAGCCACTCTTCGGGTGTTAAGCGTATTGCCTCTGCGGATAATTCCATTTCCTTTGGTAGGTTTTCTGGTGGCGGCACGTCAGGCATTTCTGATTGGTGATCAAAGCTGTCGATATTGAGCTGAAAGGAGCTGGTCATAAAAAAGATGGTTTGGCCGCGCTGTACTGCCTTAACGCGGCGGTTAGAGATGGTGCCGGCGTCGAGGTTGCTTTCTACTTCAAAAATAATCGGGTAATCGGGATTTCCCGGCCGCAAAAAATAGGAGTGAAAGGAGTGGATGTGGCGCTCGGGGTCGACCTGTTGGGCGGCGGCAGAAAGTGCTTGCGCAATTACTTGGCCGCCATACACCCGACCCCAGTCCGTGGCTTCTGACTGTCCCCGGTAGAGGTTTTCGTCAATTTTTTCTAGGCCGAGTAGCGCGATGACTTGCTGGAGTGGGTCTGACATGAATAGCTCTCCTTGTCGTCTTAATTGACGGTAATGCTTTTTAATACCTTGCGGACGGGGTCCGGTATGGGCACGGGCCGATTCGTTTGGCGGTCCACATAAACATGAACAAAACGACCGAGGGCAGCTGCGTCTGTGTCGTTGTTGCGAAATAGCGCGGTTTCATAGCGCACACTGCTATTCCCTAAATGGACCACCTTTAGACCGACACTCACTTTGTCAGGAAAACTCACCGAAGAAAAGTATTGGCACTGGGTTTCTATCACTAAGCCAATCGCGGTGCTAGTCGCAATATCCAAAACGCCGCTGTTAATTAAATGTTCATTTACGGCGGTGTCGAAAAAGGAATAATAGATCACGTTGTTTACGTGTTGGTATACATCGTTGTCGTGCCAGCGGGTTTGAATTTCGCAAAAATGGGGATAGTCGTCACGTGTAGGCAGGGGAGCTTTGTCGCTCATAAGGCCTCCTTGTATAGTGCTGTTGCATCGGCGAAGCTTATTTCCCTGGGGTTGTTAATGAGTAGTCGTGTTTGCTTCATCGCGTCTGCAGCCAAACTGTCGACATCTTGTTCACTAATGCCGACGTCGCTAAGGCGCGCGGCAATTCCTAGCTCAGCGGGGAGGTTTTGCAGGTATTCAATCAACATGGTGGCGCGGCGAAAGCTACTGCCGCTGGCGGCGGGGTAGACCACCTCGGCGAGTTCGGCGTACAGGGCTTCAGCCTCGCTCATATTAAAGCGCAATACCGGCCCTAGCATTAATGAATTAGACAGACCGTGGGGAACGTGGAAGCGGGCACCCACGGGGTAGGCTAGGGCGTGCACGCCGCCGACAGGGGCGTTGGCGAAGGCCATGCCCGCCAAGCAGGCCCCGAGCAGCATATTTTCCCGCGCTTGAATATTATTGCCGTGTTCGCAGGCGGTATGAATATTGGCGGCAAGCAAGCGCAGGGCATCTTTGGCCAAAGCGTCTGAGATGGGGTTTTTAAGGCGTTTGCTGGTATAGGCTTCTATGGCATGCACCATGGCGTCGATACCGGTGGCGGCGGTAACGGCGGGAGGCAAGCCGAGTGTTAGTCTTGCGTCGAGTAGGGCAACATCAGGTAACAGCAAGGGTGACACCACGCCTTTTTTTTCATTTGCGCCGGTGGTGACAATGGCAATGGCGGTGACTTCTGATCCGGTGCCCGCGGTGGTTGGTACCAGTATTAACGGTAGGCGCGGGCCTTTGGCTTGGTTGACACCATAGATGTCAGCAAGCGCTTGGCCGCCGTAGGCAAGCAGGGCAACTAACTTGGCAACGTCCATGGAGCTGCCGCCACCAAAGCCAATAATGCAGTCGGCATTGGCGGCTTTGGCGGCAGCGATGCCCGCAAAAATGACTGATTCGGGGGGATCCGCAAGTACATCGGAAAACACACTGACCGCGACATTATGCTGCTTAAAGCTCGCTAAGACAGTGTCGAGTAATTGGGCGGCCAGCACGCCAGGATCAGTAACAATTAATACTGAATGGCAGTGCATATCCAAGACCCGCGCCCCAATATTGGCAGCCGCGTCGCGCTCAACAATAATAGATTTAGTGGTGTGGAACTCAAATGTGCTCATGCCCAGATTCCCTCCATAGCAGTGAAATCGTTATTATGTGGCGCTCACCGCGATACGATGTGTAGTTAGAAACGGTAGCCAATACCCAGTTTTGCTACTGGGAAAAGCTCAAGAGATTCCATGTCTTTTTCCAATTCTCGTTCTTCATCATCGAGCTGGGCGCGACAGGCGCTCGTGTCATTGCAAGAACCTGAAGATTGAATGTCGACATCGGCTGCACCTAAATAGGCAATACCTAGGTCGGCATTAAAATACCATTGCTGGTTGCGCTGAAAAGCCCAGCCAATCCCAATATAAGGTGCAATGCTTGCTTCAAAGTCGATGGCAATACGCAGCTCTCCAATATCGCTGCCGGGTGCGCTAGCGCCGCCAATTTCGCAGCTATTAGCTAGCGGTGCGCCGCCGGTATTCGTTTGGCAGTTGGTCTTGAGCCTAGTGCCGCTATTGTTCAGTAGCACGCCTGCGGTGAGCCGAAACCGGCCTTTATAAGGGTACCAATCTGCCAGCAGGCTGCCATTTTCCAGGTTTAAATCACCCTGGTAGTGCAATTCGTCGCCGGGTACGCCATTCTCGTCCTCGGGTTTAAAATCAAAGTCAGTCGCAAATTTCTGCCAACCAGCCCGCACACCAAAAGCGGGGCTTAATTTATAGCCCAATTCAATGCCTGGGCCAATGGTGGAAATGTGCGTCGATACACTGACTTCTGCCTGTAAATTAGTGGCCGCAGCGAGCATGATTAGCGCTACGCTAAGCGTTTTTAAGACCGGTGACCGCGAGCGATGAGTGTTGTTTAGTGATGAGCAGCGCAAGAAACCTCCAGAGTAAACCGCGGGAATGTTAGCAAGACAAACATTATAGCCGAGTGTCGGTTCAGGTCTATGCTTACGGGGCGGGCTGCGCTAAACGGCCATGTTGGCGGCGGCGTAGAATTAAGCCTACCCAGTAGCAAGCGCCTCGCATACACTTAGATTTTTGTGCAGTGTCCATCATAATGCCAGTGTCAGATTTGCCAGCAGTGTCGGAGCGAGCAGTAAATAGCTCGGCCTTTAAAGCCTTGTTTCAGGCGGCGGAAGCCTTGGGCGCTGATATTACGGCATTGTTCACTGAGATGGGCGTCACCCTAAGTGAACTCGAAGACAGCGATCGTCGTTACCCTGTGAGTGATCTTTTTCGTCTTTATGAACTGGTGGCCCAGAAAGTCGCAAGCCCAGATATTGGCCTTTATATTGGTCGCATTGACTACGTCAACCGCTTGAATCTCCAGCTCTACGCCTGTTCCGCCTGCACTACCTTTCGTGAATACCTTAATGTCATGCCCAGTGTATTGCGAATAGTGGGCGATATTGGCGAGGTTAAGGTGCGTCGGGAGGGCGAGTTTATTCGTTTAGATTGGCAGCCTTTGGCGCCAGAGAGCGCCGCCCAGCGCTACCTGAGTGATTCATCGCTGTCGGTTGCAGCGGCGATTGTGAATTCCGTGTGCGTGCGGCCAATACCGATACGGGCTGCACATTTCAGCTATGCCGAGCCCGCCGATCTGGATTTGTTAAAACAGCAGTTTGGTGACTGTTTACGTTTTGATCAGCCTACCAGCTGCGTGTATTTAGACCGCGCCTGTCTTGATTATGCCCTGATCAAATTGGATGCAAATTGGGTTCAAGCACTGGCCCAGCCGATTCGCTATTTGTTCGAAGACAATAGCAATAATAATGACTTTATCCTTACGGTACGTAAAACGCTGCTGCGCCTGCTGCCCAGCGGCGATATGAACATAGACCGAGCTGCTGAAGCCCTCGGTATTTCTCGCCGCACTCTGCAGCGCCGTTTAGCAGCGCAGGGCACGCAGTTCTTACAGGTTTTGCAGGAATTACGTGCGGAGCTGGCAATTCAATACCTCGGTGATGAGCGCTTGAGCATTACCGATATCGCCTTTTTGCTGGGCTATATGGATCAGAGCTCCTTCTCTGGCGCATTCCGCAGCTGGCATGGCCAGTCGCCGCGCGATTATCGCAAACAATAAATAGCCCCGCGCCTGTCATTGGCACTCATTCCCGACTCCGCTGGCACCTTTGCCCAAGCCTAATTCTGCCGAGCCGCTAGACTAGCTGGTAGTTTTAAATAACAAACTAAGGTGAGTGAGCACAATGTCATTAAATTTTGATAGCGCGCGTCTGAATAACCCCTATTTACGTCCAGAACATGAAGAGTGGCGTACTCAGCTGCGCAAATGGTTAGAAAAGGAAGTCGTGCCATTTCTAGATGACTGGGAAGAAGCGGGCAAAGTACCCGACAGCCTCTGGCAGAAAGCCGCCGACATTGGCGTGTTGCAACTGGGTTACCCCGAAGCCTATGGTGGTATTTCAGAGGGTATTGACCAATGGCACGTCAACATCACCAATGAAGAGTTTACCCGCGCCGGTTCGGCCGGTGGGCTTATCAGTAATCTGCTTATTCACGGTATTGGTCTGCCGCCAGTAATGAATTACGGCAGTGAGGCGTTAAAACAAATGGTGGCGCCGCCGGTTCTGGCTGGCGAGAAGCGTATATCTTTGGGTATCACTGAGCCGTCTGGTGGCTCAGATGTGGCCAGTATCACCACTACGGCTGTTCGCGACGGCGACCACTATATTGTTAATGGCAGTAAAACCTTTATCTCTGGGGTGATGGGCGCCGACTGGGTGTCTACTGCGGTGCGCACTGGCGGAGAGGGTGGCCGGGGGGTGTCGATGCTATTAATTCCGACCGACTTGCCGGGAGTGGCAAGAACGCCGCTAAATCGAAAACAGGGCTGGTGGTGCGCCGACACCGGCACCATTTATTTTGATAATGTGCGAGTACCTGCCGAGAATTTACTGGGCGAAGAGGGTCAGGGCTTTTGGGTTATTATGACCAATTTCAATCCAGAGCGCTTAAGTTTGGCGGTGACCATGGAAGCGGCTGCGCGCGCCTGTTTAGAAGACGCCGTAGAGTGGGCGCAGCAGCGTAAAACCTTTGGTAAACGTTTGGCCGACCACCAAGTGATTCGCCACAAGATCGCAAGCATGAAGCAAAAAATAAATGCCACACAAACCTATTTGCAATACCTCACTCAGGCCGCCATTGAGGGTCGCTGCGATCCTGGCGATTTAGCTATGGCCAAAGTTCAAGCTAGCGAAACCATGGAGTACTGCGCGCGTGAGGCGAGCCAGATACTCGGCGGCGCCAGCTATTTGCGGGGCAATCGCGTAGAGCGCTTTTATCGCGAAGTGCGGGTTAACGCCATTGGTGGCGGCTCCGAAGAAATTATGCGCGATCTTGCCGCGCGCCAATATAAGCTTTAAGGACACCAATTATGGCAGCAATATTGAGCCCAAAAGCCAAACCAAAATTATGGCATTGCTATACCTCACGGTCACTGCGCGCGCTGTGGGCGCTAGAGGAAATGGGTATTGAACATGAGCTAGAAGTACTGCCGTTCCCGCCGCGGATGTTTCAGCGCGACTACCTCGACGTTAATGCGTTGGGCACGGTTCCGTATTTTGTCGACGGCGATACCCACATGACGGAGTCCTCGGCGATTGGTCTGTATTTGGTAGAGCGCTACCAGCGTTATGACTTTGGCTTAAAAGTAGACCACCCGGAATACGGCGACTACCTTAACTGGCTGTTTCACAGCGATGCCACGCTCACCTTTCCGCAAACCTTGGTTTTGCGCTATTCCCAATTAGAGCCGCCGGAACGCCGTCAGCCCCAAGTGGTGGAGGATTATTACAAATGGTTTTTAGCGCGACTCAAGCGCTTGAATAACCATATAGCAGGGCGAGAGTTTCTCTGCGCTGAGCGCTTTACGGTCGCCGATATTGCCGTGGCCTATGCCCTATACCTTGGTGATAGTTTAGGTCTGTCGCAGTTCTATGAACCGCAAGTGCTAGATTATTTTCAACGTATGACGGCGAGAGCTGCTTTTCAAAAAACTGAGGCCATTGGCAAAGAGACGTCCTTGTTTTCGCCAATACCGTATCCGTTTGCGAATGTACCCAATTTATTCGGCTAAGCGCTGCACATACAAATAATATGGAGTCATCATGAAATTTACCGAAGAACATAATGCCATACGCGAAACCATCGCCCGCTTTATTGACACCGAAATTAACCCCTATGCAGATCAGTGGGAGGCCGAAGGTATTTTTCCGGCCCATGAATTGTTTAAAAAAATGGGAAATCTCGGCTTACTGGGCATTGCTAAGCCCGTGGAGTACGGCGGTATGGGCTTAGACTACAGCTACCAAATCGTGTTTTCCGAGGAGCTGGGCCGTATCGCCAGCGGCGGAGTGTCGATGGGCATTGGTGTGCAAACCGATATGGCCACACCTGCCTTGGCGCGCTTTGGCAGCGACGAACTGCGCCGTGAGTTTTTAGTTCCCGCCATTGCTGGTGATGCGGTATTTTCTATTGCGGTGAGTGAGCCCCACGCCGGTTCCGATGTGGCGGCAATTAAAACCACAGCTAAAAAAGACGGTGATGATTACGTCATTAACGGTACTAAAATGTGGATTACCAACTCCACCCAAGCCGACTATTTGTGCTTGCTTGCCAATACCAGTGACGATAAACCGCACCTCAATAAATCGCTGATTATTGTGCCCACCAATACCCCCGGCGTGTCATTTTCTGAGCGCCTTAATAAGCTGGGTATGCGTTCGTCAGATACCGCTCAAGTTTTCTTTGACGATGTGCGAGTACCACAAAAAAACCTGATTGGTGAAGAGGGCCACGGCTTTATCTACCAAATGCTGCAATTTCAAGAAGAGCGCTTATTTGCCGCGGCGGGTGGCTTAAAGGGCATGGAAGACTGCATAAACAAAACCATTGAATATACTCGCGATCGCCAGATCTTCGGTCAATCAGTGCTCGACAATCAAGTAGTGCACTTCCGTATGGCGGAGCTGCAAACCGAAGTCGAAGCCCTGCGCGCCTTAGTCTACAACGCCGTAGAAGGCTATATCGACGGCGAAGACGTTACCCGCAAGGCCTCTATGGCTAAGCTTAAAGTTGGGCGCTTGCTGCGCGAAGTCAGCGACAGCTGCATGCAGTACTGGGGTGGCATGGGTTATATGTGGGACAACCCAGTAGCCCGTGCCTACCGCGATAGCCGACTCACCTCAATCGGGGGTGGCGCCGACGAAGTGATGCTCAGTATTATTTGTAAGACCATGGGGATTTTGCCTGGCCGCAAAAAATAAATCCCGCACTCAAAGCACATGGCCTAGCCAAGGATGGCTAAGCTAAGACCTGCAGTAAGCTGCGCGCAACGATATGGTGTTATTGCTACTTCCCAAACCATAATGTTGTGCTTTTTTACGGATTATAAAAAATCCAAATTACACCTGCTTTTTACCGTTAAATAACAAGATCTGTTACAGTGTCGCGCAGCTATTAGCGGCAGTAGTCGTTGCTGCGTTTAGTTTAAGAGGTGTTCCGCTACCTGATGTGTGGCGTCGGATATTGTCTTTAGCAATGATGCCGAGAATAAAATATATGGAAACAGCAGAAAGCGTGGCGGTGATCTCCGCAGGAGCATTTTTTCTGGTTGGTTTATTGTCGGGTATCTGGAAATACCAGCAAATTATGGCCTCTGAAAATGGCCAAGCACACCCCTATGTTGATATATGTCATCGTTCCTCATTGCTTTATGCGTTTGCTGCTATCTTGCTGGCGAAATTTGTTGAAATAAGTCAGCTACCTAGCATGGTAGAGATCGTGGCGGTAAGCGCGGTTTTGCTTTACTTTGCCAGCGCTATATTTACTTATTTTATTCATGGGCTTTTACAAGATACTGATAATCAACTAAAGCCACCTTTTCGCGTTGGTAAAACTAGCATATCGGCAAAACTTATTTCGGTGCATATGTGGATGCTTATCACTGCAGAAGTGTTCGGTTTTCTTGTTCTGTTTTACGGTGTAATAGTGGCGCTTATCTAGTTGCTACACAGCTTTAAATAAGTTCGGCCTAGTGGCCGGGCATTCAGTATGAAATATTATCTATTGCGGTAAATATATGAGTAACACGCTGATTTATTCATCAGTAATGCTGGTCGCTGGATTGGGTATCCCTGTTATGGCTGCGCTCAATGGGGGGCTGGGCGCAAGGCTGCAGAGCCCTGCCCACGCGGCGGCCATACTGTTTTTTATAGGCTTGATTTTAGCAACGGCCTACCTACTTGTAACTGAAGGCCTACCATCCACTTTGTTTGCTACAGATACTCCCCGTTACTTGTATTTTGGTGGCTTTTTTGTCGTGTTCTATATTTTGAGTATAACGTGGGTTGCACCACGCTTTGGTGTATCTAATGCGATTTCCTTTGTGTTGCTTGGACAGCTGATCGCAATGACTATTATCGATCACTTTGGTCTTCTCGGTGTTCAAAAATATGCCCTCGGTACTCAGCGAGGCGTCGGTCTAGTATTAATGGCATTGGGTGTGTTTATGGTGCTAAACAAGGCGCCAAAGGTATAGCGGCGCGCGATTTTTGTATTACTTAGCAGTGGCAAAGCAAAATCTGACAATGACTAAACAATCGTTATACAGTAGCATTTTTGAAATTTAATAAGAGTTATTACTAAGGAGAGAAATAATATGAAACTAGAGTCAATCGCCCTGCACCAAGGTTATACCTCGGAAGCAACGACAAAAGCCGCGGCAGTGCCAATTTACCAAACCACCTCGTATACCTTTGATGACACTCAGCACGGCGCCGATTTGTTTGATCTCAAAGTGCCCGGCAATATTTACACCCGTATTATGAACCCCACAACAGATGTGTTGGAACAGCGTATTGCGGCAATGGAAGGCGGCGTTGGTGCACTTTGTGTTGCCTCCGGTATGGCGGCGATCACTTACGCGATTCAGTGCATATGTGAAGTTGGCGATAATATTGTGAGTACCAGCCAATTGTATGGCGGCACTTATAACTTTTTTGCACACTCTTTGCCGCGTCAGGGTGTTGAGGCGAGAATGATTTCGCACGACGATTATGCGGGCTTCGAAAATGCCATTGACGACAAGACCAAGGCTATTTTTTGCGAGTCTATAGGTAACCCCGCGGGCAATGTTGTTGATATTGTTCGTCTAGCTGAAATAGCGCACAAACATGGCGTGCCATTGATTGTTGATAACACCGTTGCTACCCCTTATTTATGTCGACCATTTGAGTTGGGGGCAGATATTGTGGTGCACTCACTCACCAAATACATCGGCGGCCACGGCACCTCGATTGGTGGCGCAATAGTTGATTCGGGTAAGTTTGACTGGGTGGCAAATAAGAAGCGCTTTCCGATTTTAAACGAACCTGACCCGTCTTATCACGGTGTTGTATATACCGAGGCCTTGGGCGCAGCTGCCTATATAGGACGCTGTCGTGTTGTGCCATTGCGCAATACTGGCGCGGCACTCTCACCAATGAATGCCTTTCAACTTTTACAGGGCTTAGAGACACTGGGTCTGCGTATGGAGCGTCATTGCGAAAATGCTGAAAAGCTTGCCGCATTCCTGCAGCAGCATGAGAAGGTTGCGTGGGTTAATTATGCTGCGTTGGCCGATAGCCCTTATTACGCAAGCTGTCAGAAAATCACTAACGGCAAAGCCTCTGGTATTTTAAGTTTTGGTGTTACGGGCGGGATTGAAGCCTGCACGCGGTTTATTGATTCGCTACAGATGATTTTGCGCCTAGTGAATATCGGCGACGCAAAGTCGCTGGCCTGTCACCCGGCTTCGACAACCCACAGGCAGTTGAATGAAAAGGAACTCGCTTCTGCGGGGGTTAGTGCTGATTTGATTCGAATTTCAGTGGGTATCGAACACATCGACGATATTATTGCTGATGTTAGCCAGGCGCTCGATAAAGCTTAAATAGTTTTACCCTCCCTCCACGGTAAGTTCGCTATGGGGGGAGCGTAGTATTAGCCTCCCTAACAAAGCGCGAATGCTACGCTTGGATTTTTGCTTTAGTGTTTCTGCACTTAAAAGGTGATTCCTATGTTGGTGCTTGATCGCCAATAGGCGCTTAACTCCTTGACCAACTGCCACGCAGGCAAGCCTCCATTGCCACGCGTCCTCCTGAAAAATGACATAATCTATTTGCTGATGAATGGCGTATGCTAAGCATAGCGTCAATTACCCAGCCAAGGTCTTGTCTATGAATTTTCTTATTACTGGCGGTACCGGTTTTATTGGCAGCGCATTATGTGCTCATCTACGCCAGCAAGGTCATTACATTGTCATTAAGACTCGCCAACCCGAATTGATTACCGACAATATGGCGGGCGTTAAGCGCCTTAGCGAGATTAGCTCGGATGTCAGCTTTGATGTAGTCATCAATCTTGCTGGGGAGCCGATTGCGGATAAGCGATGGTCAGTCTCCCAAAAACAACAGCTTGTAGATAGCCGGATTGCGGTGACAGACGAAATTGTCACCTATTTAAGCGATGCCAAAATAAAGCCTGCCGTATTTATTAGTGCGTCCGCTATAGGCTATTACGGCACTGGCCTCACCGACGAGGTCATAGATGAAAGCTGTGCGGGTGATGACAGTTTCTCCAGCCGTCTTTGCGCACAATGGGAGGCCAGCGCTGTAGCGGCCGAGGTTCTCGGTATTCGCACGTGCGTGCTGCGCATTGGTATTGTTTTAGGTCGCAAGGGTGGGGCATTACAAAAGATGATACCGCCCTTTAGCGTGGGCTTAGGTGGACGAATTGGCACCGGAAAGCAGTGGATGCCGTGGATACATTTGCAAGACCTCATCGGGATCGTTGACCATTGCATTGAGAATAAGCGCATTCAGGGGCCAGTCAATTGCACCGCGCCGAATCCGGTGAGGAACAAGGATTTCACCACTACTTTAGGGAAGTGTTTAAATCGACCGAGCATCTTGCCGATGCCGTCCTTCGTCATAAACCTGTTAATGGGCGAAATGGGGCGAGAGTTGTTACTGGCTGGCCAGCAAGTGCGGCCTGTTAAGCTTGAACAGCTGGGTTTTAAATTTAAATACGAATATTTAGAGACAGCGTTGGCAAGTGTATTGTGAGCGCAAGCAGGAGTATATCAAGGTCATTTGTGTGGTATGCAAAGCCTTGATTAGCCAAATACCCTAATTTTATTGAAGCAATTTTCTATTCCTCCCAATCTCTAAAATAATTTATTAAATGATCGATCGCCAGTCGCGCCCGCATGGGCAAAAATCGCCGATTTTGGTAGACGATCCAGCTGCCGGCACCTTGGCTCCAATAGGGTTCTAGCACCGGACACAATGTGCCTGAATTAATCGACTGCAAAAAATTGATCTTTGGCATGTAGGCGATACCGAGGTGTTGCTCGCAGGCGTTTACGACTGCGTGGGCATTATTGCTTTTCCAGCGACCGTTCACTTTCACGTAAAGCGCGGTGCCATCGTGCTCAAACTGCCAGTGATTGTTGTTGGACACGATGCAGTTATGCGCCTTAAGTTGATTGGGATGAGTAGGGGTGCCGTGTTGCTTTAGGTATTGGGGGCTGGCAACGGCCATTAAAGGGCGGGGGAGCAGGCGCCGCGCCACTAAGCCGGAGTCCTCTAATTTCCCGTAGCGAATGGCGAAGTCTATGCCGTCTTCAATGAGATTGATTTTGTGGCTATTAAAGTCAATGTCGACAGTCAGCTCTGGGTGCTGCTGGGCAAACTCGATCAGCGCTGGTACAACATAGCGCTCGGCAAAGGGACCGGCCGCGCTGACTCGCAGGGTGCCATTGAGCTGCACTTGCTGAGCGTTGATTTGTTCATTGGCTTGTTGCAATCCGTCTACTAGGTCGCGGCACTGGCGGTAATAGGCCTGACCGGCTTCAGTGAGGCTTACGCTGCGGGTTGTGCGCGCGAGCAGTGCGCTGCCAAGCCGGGCTTCAAGACGAGAAACCTGCCTGCTCACGTGGCTGGTGCTGCAGTTCATCTGCTTTGCCGCCGCGGAGAAGCCTTGGCTTTCTGCCACTGCGACAAATTCGATAATGCCGTCAAAATTATCCATACCCGACTCGCTGTTGCTATATGGCAATAGTGCTTTGCCAGATTACTATATTGTTGCTAAAAACGCAGTCTAATAAGATGGCTTCATGGTGTAAAGACGCCAGCTCAACACATATAAGGCAGGAGAGTTGCAATGAAGAAAATACTGATTCCCGTGACAAACCACACAACATTAGGCGACACAGATCAAGCCAATGGCACGTATTCACCCGAGCTTACGCATGCGCTACAGGTATTTTTGGCGGCGGGACTAGACTACGATATCGCATCGATTAAAGGCGGTAAGGCGCCGTTATACGGAACCGATATTGAGGGCGACAGCGTTAACGAGGCGATTCTAAACAATGAAGAGTTTCAAAACCGGATCAACAACACACTACCAGTCTCGCAGGTAAATATTGCGGACTACGCTGCGGTGTTTTATCCCGGTGGATTTGGCTTGCTGTCGGATTTAGCCACCAACGAAGACTTTGCAAAGCTCAGCGCTAAACATTATGAGAGTGGCGGTGTATTGGCGGCGGTATGTCACGGCCCCGCGGCCTTGCTGCCAATTACATTAAGCACGGGTGAAAGATTGTTAGCCAGCAAATCGGTAACGGGCTTTACACGCGAGGAAGAAATTGATTACGGAACAATTGCTGATGTTCCCTTTCTATTGGAAGAGTCTCTGGCACGCAGCGCAGCCCGTTACAGCAAAGTTCAGCCCTGGGGTGTGTTCGTTATTGAAGCAGATCGAGTGATCACCGGACAGAACCCAGCAAGCGCCCATGCGGTTGGCGCAGCGCTCGTTAGACAGCTGGCTTAATACTGGCTGGCTTAGCAAGCCACCGTGTGTTCTACAGAGCGCTTGTCGATGTAAAAAACCGGCAAGAGGTTTATATTGCTAAGAACGTATTTGCCGTTGCCAAGTTTGCAGCTATTAAATGAGCTCAACGGCGTATCAACAAATTGAGGTGTATAACAATGAGCGATATTAAACTGCCAGATTATTTACCATCGTGGATGAGCGATCATGTGAATGCCTATCTTAACGATGGTGAGGCGGCTCATCTGTGGGATGCGAGCTTGGGTGGCGGCAAGGGGATGTTAACTACCCTGTTGCTGACGACTAGGGGTCGGAAGTCAGGAAAGGCCTTAATTATCCCGCTAATTTACCGGCCAACGGGCGATGGCGGCTATTGTGTAATCGCCTCGAAGGGCGGCGCGCCCGCACACCCCGCGTGGTTTTTAAATCTGCAAGCGAATCAAGATATCACTGTAAAAGTGGCTAATGAGGAGTTTAAAGCGCGTGCGAAGGTCGCCGCAGGTGAGGAGCGCACACGGCTTTGGAATTTGATGGCAGACTACTTTGCGCCCTACGCTACCTATCAGGCGGCAACTGATCGTGAAATTCCGGTGCTTGTGTTTTATCCGGCCTAATTTATTGAGGTCTTTGCTTTGGCTAACAATTGGGCATTGCAATAAGACGATGCTTTCGTTTTGATTGAATACTCCTCTAACAAGAGCGTACTTAATTATGAAAAGCCGAGGTTCTTGTCTCTGTGGTGAAGTCGCCTTTGAATTTACTGGTGACTTCCAAAAATTCTTTCTCTGTCATTGCGAGTATTGTCGTAAAGGTTCTGGCTCCGCTCATGGGGCTAATCTATTTGGCCGTGGGGGAGAATTGCTATGGTTGCGTGGTAAAGACAGCGTATCCGCTTTTGCCTTGCCAAATACCCAGCATCAGCGCAGCTTCTGTTCCGTCTGTGGTTCGGCGCTGCCCTATATTTTAAGTAGCAAGGACGTGGTTGTTGTTCCTGCGGGTAGTTTAGACGGTGATGTCGCGCTTATGCCCCAAGCTCACCTTTTTACGGGGAGCAAGGCAAATTGGGATAATGCGCTAGAAGCGATTCAGTGCTTTGCGGGATTTCCGAACTAATAGTGTAGTCGATTTGCGCTATTGATTTTGCTTCTGCAGTAAGTAGATCGCCACAGGAGGCGACCTACTTACGCTATTTTTTTAAAACTCTTGGCGCAAATCAATGCCAAACATACGAGGTTCGCCCCAACCTTCGTTGTAAACCCCAGACGAGTCCGCTACGGCAACTACACCGATTCGGTAGCGCTCGTCACTAAGGTTTTTAACCCATGCCGAGACACTCAGATCACCTTCTGGGTTTTGCCAGCTAAGACGAGCATCCAGCAGTTGATAGGCGGGTTGACCAGCGGATTTGGCGTCGCGTTTAAAGGCGGCGTAAGACGCGGGATCGAAGCCGTAGAAAATCTCGCTTTTATAGCTAAGATCGAGTCGTGAGATAAGTGAGCCGTAGTCCCCAGACCAACTATATTGCACACCAACCGCAGCCGATTTGTCTGGCGATACCGGGAAGGTTTCGTTGCGACGGTCGACGATGTCTTGTCTGCCGAGAATAGCGCCTTGTAAGTCCAGTTCGCTGAAGTCTGTGTAGCGATAATTATTGAGGCTTAGACTGGCGTTAATCTGTAGCTGAACACTCGGTAACCAAAGTAGTTCTAACTCGCCGCCGCGAATTTCAGATTGACCGGCGTTGCCAAATACCACCACCACGTTTTGGGCCGAGTCGGCGCCAACGGCGATGAGCTGCTGATCTTCAAAGTCCATAGCGTACACCGCGCCATTTAAACGAACGCTGCGGTCAAAGGCGTCGATCTTGAAACCGAACTCGTGGTTGGTCACCACTTCTGGTTCTACGCGCTGTAAGCCGTCAACGCCTCGAGGCTCGAAAAAGCCAGATTTGAAACCGCGGCTCCAGGTTGCGTACACCATCGCACTGTTCAGGGGGCTACTGTCTAGCCAATTGTCGGGTAGGTTGTAAGCCAATGACAGCATAGGCGTGCTTTGGCTAAAGGTTTCTTCACGCATTTCCGTGCGTTTGGAATCGGGGTCTAGCGGGTAGTCGATCAATGCGTCGCCATCTGCGTCGGTAAAAATTTGGTTGGCGAGGCCGACGGGGTCATCGAGCCAGCGCAACGGCCCCAAGTAGGGATAAAAGCCCGAGGCGCCGGGGCCAAAGACCGCAATATTGCTTGCCGCGCCAAACAGGCCGCCAGTAGTTAGCTGCTGACCAATCGCGTCCATATCCGCTTCGGTGGTGCTGAGCTCGGAGTGACGGCGCTCAGCGGTAACGCGATAACCGAGGGTGACCTCGAGTAGCTCCGTAATATCGAAAGACACTTGGGCGAATATTGCGCCAGTGCTGTTTTCCAGATCAAAATCAGATACCACCAAGGGCGCGCCGATAAAGCCAACAAGTGGAACCGTTCCGCCGGGTAGCGGTTGCGTTGGATTGGTGCTGGCGGCGATCTCGGCGAGGGTTTGGCTGTCTATGCCGCGAAAGGCATTGGAGATTGAGAAATTCTCGGTATTGCTTTCTTGCATGGCGAACAAACCTGCGGTGTAGCGTAAACGCTGCCCCATGGCGTCGCCATTCAGCTGAATTTCAAAGCTGTAAGAGCGCCGGTCGCTATCCTCAGTATTCATGTAGCTACTCCACAGCGCTGGGCCGCCGTCTGGGTCGCTGGCGTGGATGGGGCCTTCTTTTTCGCCCCTCAGGCCCAACACGGTTTTAAGATTGAGCGACTCAGATAACTGCCATTCGGCGGTTGCGGCCAGTAACAGGGTGTCTAGATCTTTGGTTAGCCGAGGCGCGTCCCCGAGGTTGGTCTTTAGGTCGCCAAGGCGCGCGCGGGAGTTAGACTCGCAGTTTTCCTTGAACGCGCGCGGGTTAGACGGATCGGTGTCGCCGCTGTGAGCAACCCAAAGGCCTTTGTAATACAGCGCATTCTCATTAGGCAGGCTACAGGTGGTGCCGGTCATCATTTCGCGAATTTTACCGAGAAAGGCTTGGGTATCGAGGGTGAAGTTTTCATCTGGTTCCCAGCGTGTTTGCAGTAACAGAGATTGGCGGTCGTTACTCGGCGTGTTCCCGCTGGGGCCGATATCTTCGAGATAGCCTGCATCTTTAGTGATATTGATGGCTGCGCGGCTATAAAAATGATCGTTGATGGGGACGTTGATACCCGCTTTTAGCCGGTTCATCGAATAGTTACCGAGTCCTAATTCGAGATAGGCGTCGTCGCTGTCATCGGGTTTAAGTAGGCTGACAACCATTGCGCCGCCGGTGGTGTTTTTACCAAATAGTGTGCCCTGGGGGCCACGTAGAACCTGAATACTGCGAATATCAACGGTATCGAGCAGTTGGCCGTCGGAGCGCGGCAAGAATAAGTCGTCAAGGTAGACGCCCACAGTGGGGTCTACCCGGGCAAAGCCGGTGCGCTCGCCAATACCACGTATATAAATCTGGTTGGCTTGGCCTTTGCGAATTTCTAAGCTGGGAACGGATTTAGTGAGTTCGCTGGTGTTGCTTATACCCCGGTCTCGAAGGTCTTCAGCGCTAATTGCACTTACGGCAATAGGGATGTCTTGCATGCTTTCACTGCGTTTTCGGGCGGTAACGAGTACTTCTTCAAGCGTGCCGCTGGCGGCGTGGAGGTCGCTGCAGTTCAGCGCGCTCAGCACTAACAGTGTGATGAAACCCTTGCCGGGTAATGCGTGTCGGCTAATCACGGTGGTAATACCTCTCTGGCGGCTGTGGCGCAACAGCCTTTTGTTATTTTTAAACGCGAGGCTATTATTACACTAAGGTGTATTTATTGCGCAATAGCTGAGCGATAAATGGCGATTATTTAATTTGGCCATGTGGCGAGAGTTTGGTCGGAAAGCCCTTAAGCTAGCTGTTTGTATGCCGGTTTTAGTGTAAACCTTATGACATGGACGTTTATTGACCACTGTGGCGGTGGGCGCTGCAGTAACAGCGCCGCTTGCTGTGTATCTAGCAATGCTTAAATTATAACTTGGGCTGTGCGCAGGGCGCGGCGTAGCTGTGCGTAGTCACTCGATTGGGGGAGGCTTGGGGGGTGTCCGCCTTCGGGTATGGAGCCCATCTCGGTCAGAGCCCATGTTACAGAGTTAGCGCTGGGGTCTGTCATTAGTGCCTGAGTCAAGGGCCGCAAACGGTCGTTAAGGCTCATGGCGAGCGCCCGGTTATTTTGTTGCGCCGCACTAATTATATCGTTAACAAGGGCGGGGGCAATGTTTCCGACCAGTGAAATACCGCCCTGATAACCGGCTAAAACCCATTGGCAGGCATCAGTGTTGTGACCGGCGTAAAGTGCAAAGCCAGATGGCAGCTCGGAAATATTAATATTGTCTTCTGGTGTCGGCTCCGATGAATCATTGATTAAGCCAATAATGCCCTCGATTTCGGCTAGCTTCGGCAGCGTGGTGGGCGATAGTAAATTGGGATGACTGAAATCATCGCGAAGAATTAACGGTAATTTCGCAAATTCCGCGAGCTCGCGTACATATTCGAACAAATCGACTTGTGATAAGCCCATCGACGTGGGTAGCGTGAGAAGACCCGCGTCGGCACCAAATTCATCCGCCGCGCTAGCAAGCTCAAAAAAGCCGTCAGGGTCTCTTGTGTCGAGGTTAGCGATTACCACAATGCGACCGTCAGATTGCCAAATTGCGCGTTTTAGTAGTTCACCGCGTTCCTCATTATTGAACTCAGAATGCTGACCCGTCGCGCTGCCAATAAGAAGCGCGGCACTGCCATTGTCTATATGCCAATCAATCAAGGTTTCCACGGTTTCGTAATCCGGTGAACCGTCGCTAGCAGTGGGGATGATTAGGTCGACAATACTGCCATTGATCATAAATGAGCTCCTTATCCTTAATATGAGATCAGCTGATAATCATCTGCGGACGCGCGTCTAGTCAGCTCAATACCGCTGAGGATTTACTTTGAATCACCCCGTAGACAAGCCTAAGAATATACTAATATAAAATATTTTTTCTACTTGAGGCCCCCCGTCTTGAATCTTATTTAGTATTGCTATGTTTTGGTGCAGAGTAGGGCAAAAATAGCGTGTATCGTCCTCAATGGACAGAATGTATGGTCGTGCTATGATGAAGGTCGCCTATGTTTTTCAGGATTCTCATGCTTCGTAGTCTGCTCATCATTGTCGTTCTTTTGCTGTGCAATAATGCACTGGCAGATCGGCATCACGTGGCAAAAAGCTACTTGGCTGGGGGCATCATTGATGCGGCGGAGTGTCGTATTAGCGCTGCCGATGATGACGACTTACCCCTAAGCCTGCCCAGTAAGTCGGCGTATATCACCTTGCCGAATTTTGCGATCAATAGCATTGTTTATCATCAGCAGGTTGACGGACCGCAACTTACCTCTGGCGCCAGCCCTATTCGCGCGCCGCCATACACTCTTTGATTCAAACATTTTTCCTGTGTTGATGTTTAAACAAAGAGAGTAAATCGAATGAAACAGTTTAGTTTATACGACGCAGATCGCGTCGATCAGTTAGTGCGTCCTGCGTATTTTGAGCAACTTAGCGGTGACTCGTCGGCGATGGTGGTGTTTACCGATTTCCGCGTCTATGAGCCCTTGGTTATTGATGGCACGACAACTGCCATAGAAGCCGAAAATATGATGAAGCGCTCCCATGTAAGATTGAAACTCGTTATCGATTCCCAGGGAAGTTTTCAGGGCGTTATTGCCCTTGACGATCTCAGTAATAGTGAAATCATTAAAAAGGTCGCCGAGGGTTATAACCGTGAAGAGCTTCAAGTAGCGGATATGATGCGCAAACGTCAGGACTTGAAAGTGTTTGACTTTCACGAGCTGGAGACAATGACCGTGTCTGACGTACTTGAGGTATTGCGGCAATATGGTCATCAGCATTGTTTAGTGGTTGAGCGTGAGCATCACCAGATTCGCGGTGTTATTTCCGCGAGCGATATTGCCCGCAAATTGAAAATGGATATTTCGATTCAGCGTCCGCCTAAATTTGCTGAGTTGTATCTTTCTTCACTGCATCGTTAGTCATAAATTGAATTAGGGGGCTTCGGCCTCCTAATTCAATTTAGTAGGCGTATGCCGGAGAGTCCGGCTGAATTTCCCCCCACAATTACCCGCTATGGCTCGTCGTGGTCGCAGATATAAAGCGCGGCAGATTCCTTAGTCCGGACTTTGTTGCTGGGATGGGCTCCTGCCTTCGCAGGAGCGACGAATACGTGCAGTCGGTTCTTAGCTGTGCAGAAGCGATGAATACGTGCAGGCGAACCTTACCTGTCCAGGGGCGATGTATCCCCTGGCGTGTAATGGTTATTGAGTCATGCCTGCGCTATTTGTGAGTGATGGATACAACAAGACTTATCAATGTTGGGCACCACTCTCATTTATCGGCTAGCGGCGAGGGCGACTTTTGAACCACTTTTTCTATTTAGTTTTTCACTAATGAAATGGCCCGCCGCGATGAGTTTGTTCAGATCCACACCGTGCTGAATGCCCAGGCCATTGAGCATATAGACGAGGTCTTCCGTCGCAACATTGCCCGCTGCGCCTTTGGCATAGGGGCAGCCACCCAGCCCTGCAATTGAGCTGTCGATGACCGCTATGCCCCTTTGCAGTGAGGCGTAAATATTGGCTAAGGCCTGGCCGTAGGTATCGTGAAAATGCACGGCGAGTTTGTCGGCCGGTACTATTTTTAACACGGCATCTAGCATACGAGTCACCGATGCGGGTGTCCCAGTGCCGACGGTATCGCCGAGGGATATTTCGTAACAGCCCATTGCCAGCAAGCGCTCGCTGACCTCTGCGACCTTTTGTGGCGAGACTTCACCGTCGTAGGGGCAACTGATAACACAAGAGATGTAGCCGCGTACCGGAATGCCCGCGGTTTTGGCTGCGCTCATTACGGGCTTGAAACGCGCAAGGCTTTCTTCAATGCTGCAATTGATATTCTTTTGGCTAAAACCTTCTGAAGCCGCCGCAAAAATGGCGACTTCATTAGCGTTTACACTGGCGGCGCGCTCAAAGCCTTTGCTATTTGGTACCAGTGCCACATAACGAACACCGGGAAGGCGGTTAATTTGGCTGAACACGTCCTCGCTACCGGCCATTTGCGGTACCCACGCTGGGTTCACAAAACTGCCGGCCTCAATAGTGTTGAGACCGGCGGCGCTGAGCATATTGATTAGCTGTACACGGGTGGCGATATCAATAGGCTGCTTTTCGTTTTGCAGGCCATCGCGGGGACCTACCTCGACAATACGGACGCTGCTGGGGATATTGGTATCCATTATTCAGCGGCCTCTAGCTGCAGTAATTCAGCGCCGCCGCTGACTAATTCGCCGGGTTGGTAATAAAAGGCCTTGACTGTGCCGTCGCTCGGCGCGCGGATGGTGTGTTCCATTTTCATGGCTTCCATAATCAAAAGCGGATCGCCTTTTTTCACGACACTGCCCTCGGCAGCCAAATGGCTGACTACGGTGCCGTTCATGGGCGCGACTAATTGATTTTCGGTGGCGTCGCCGCTGTTGTCGCCTAAGTCTGGACGTTTGATATTGAAGTGCACAGCGCGCTCTGCGCTGTACATGCTGTAGCCGCCATCGTGTTCAGACACGCTGACGCTCTGGCGGTGGCCGTTAATATCGGCCAGCAGCACTCGCCCCTGCAATTCACCGCTGACTGTAAATTCGGCGTCGCCGCTGCGAACCACAAAGCTGGCGTCAGAATTGGATGACTGTGCGGTGGCGCTAAGGGCAATGACTTCGTCAGCAAACTGCAGATCAAATCGATGCTGGGCAGGCTGGTTCAGGCGCCAGCTGTGGGCATTATTCCACGGCGAGTTGGCGTCGACGCTATTGCTGGCGCGTTCGGCAATGATTTGCTTTTGGCGCAGGATCAAATAGAGAGCCGCTAGGGGCAGCGTGTCGCCAAGTTGGCTGGCAGTTTTGCTGAACAAGCTGGCTTCGTGTTTACCAATAAAGCCGGTGTCGAAATCTGCGCTGCAAAATGCGGGGTGGCTAATTACGGTGTAGAGAAAATCGATATTGGTGGTGACCCCGTTTAGCCGATAGTCTTTTAATGCAGTACTTAGCCGGCGCAGGGCTTGTTGGCGATTGCTGTCCCAAACAATGAGCTTGGCAATCATTGGGTCATAAAAAACACTGACTTCGTCACCTTCAATAACACCGGTGTCGATGCGCACATGCTCGGATTCTGCGGGGGTTTCTAAAAAGTGTAGCTTACCAGTTTGCGGTAAAAATTCATTGTCTGGGTCTTCGGCGTAAATACGCACTTCAATGGCGTGGCCATTGATTTGCAATTCGTTTTGCTTAAGGGGCAGGGTGCCGCCAGCAGCAACGTGCAGCTGCCACTCAACCAGGTCGAGGCCGGTGATCATTTCGGTGACTGGGTGTTCAACCTGTAGGCGGGTGTTCATTTCCATAAAGTAGAAGCTGCCATCAACGTCGAGGAGAAACTCAACGGTGCCGGCGCCAATATAGTCAATGGCCTGTGCGGCGCGTACGGCGGCTTGCCCCATTTCCGCACGAAGGGTTTCGGTCATGCCCGGTGCGGGCGCTTCTTCTACCACTTTTTGGTGGCGGCGTTGGATAGAACAGTCGCGCTCGAACAAATACACCGCATTGCCGTGACTGTCGCAGAACACTTGAATTTCAATATGACGGGGCTGGGTAAGGTATTTTTCGACCAGCATGGTGTCGTCGCCAAAGCCGTTCATGGCTTCGCGCTTGGCGGCGGCTAGGGCAGAGTCAAATTCTTCTGCGCTCCATACTTGGCGCATACCTTTACCACCGCCGCCTGCGGTTGCCTTGAGCAATACGGGGTAGCCCATATCGTTGGCGGCTTTGCGAATAATCTCGGGGTCTTGGTCGTCGCCATGGTAGCCGGGCACCAGCGGAACACCGGCCTTTTCCATGATTTGCTTGGCGGCGGATTTCGAGCCCATGGCTTCAATCGCTGGTGTAGGTGGGCCAATGAAGACGATATTCTCGGCGGCGCAGCGACGGCAAAAAACGGCGTTTTCAGATAAAAATCCGTAGCCGGGGTGAATCGCTTGGGCGCCGGTTTTTTTGGCGGCAGCAATAACTTTATCAATATCTAAATAGGAGTCCCGCGCTGCGGAGCCACCAATGTGAATGGCTTCGTCGGCCATGCTCACGTGCAGGGCATTGCGGTCGGCGTCGCTGTACACCGCCACGGTGCGAACACCCATACGGCGGGCAGTTTTAATAACACGGCAGGCAATTTCGCCACGGTTAGCAATTAAAATTTTATCGAACATGTTTGCGTTTCCACTGTTTGGAATACGGAATATACGGTTGTGTCGCTTTTGGCGTGGTAGTTAATTTACATTCTGAATACGCCAAATGTGCTGTCTTCAATTGGTTTGTTCAAACTGGCCGACAAGCTCAAACCCAATACCATGCGGGTGTCGGCGGGGTCGATCACGCCGTCGTCCCACAGTCGCGCCGAGGCGTAATAGGGGTGACCTTGCTTTTCATACGTGTCGAGAATGGGCTGTTTAAAAGCCTTTTCTTCGTCTGTCGGCCAGTCTTGATTTTCACGCTCGTATTGGTCGCGTTTTATTTGCGCCATTACCCCAGCCGCTTGCTCGCCGCCCATAACGGAAATACGGGCATTGGGCCACATAAACATAAAGCGCGGGTCGTAGGCGCGGCCACACATGCCGTAGTTGCCGGCGCCGAAGGAGCCGCCGATTAAAACGGTAAGTTTGGGGACTTTGGCGCAGGCCACGGCCATCACCATTTTGGCGCCGTGCTTGGCAATACCGCCGGCTTCGTATTGCTGGCCGACCATAAAGCCGGTGATGTTTTGTAAGAAAATTAGCGGGATTTTGCGCTGGGCACACAGCTCAATAAAGTGCGTGCCTTTTTGGGCCGATTCAGAAAACAGAATGCCGTTATTGGCGACAATGCCTACCGGGTAGCCAAAAATGCGGGCGAAGCCGCAAATTAAGGTGGTGCCGTACAGTGCTTTAAATTCATCAAAGTCTGAGCCGTCAACGACGCGGGCAATAATTTCGCGCACATCATAGGGCTTGCGGCTGTCTTTGGGGATAATGCCGTAGATCTCGTCAGCGGGGTAGGCTGGCTCTTGGCTTGGAGCCACGTCTAAAGACAGGGGCTTGCGACGGTTTAAACGCTTCACTGCATTGCGCGCCAATTGCAGGGCGTGATGATCGTTTTGGGCGTAATGGTCGGCAACGCCAGAGGTGCGGCAGTGCACATCGGCGCCGCCAAGATCTTCGGCGCTGACCACTTCACCTGTTGCGGCTTTGACCAGCGGCGGTCCGGCTAAAAAGATGGTGCCTTGTTCGCGCACAATAATTGATTCGTCAGCCATGGCCGGAATATAGGCGCCACCGGCGGTGCAGCTGCCCATGACCACAGCAATTTGGGGAATGCCCATGGCCGACATATTGGCTTGATTGAAAAAGAAGCGACCAAAGTGTTCCCGGTCTGGAAAGACCTCGTCTTGGCGGGGTAAATTGGCGCCGCCGGAGTCCA